>Ga0206130_10000339_pt1 | contig 80206 bp, 73 predicted proteins | sample Helgoland_Spring_9_FD_148637 | JGI IMG/M metagenome (GOLD analysis project Ga0206130, IMG submission 148637) | Pelagic subsurface seawater microbial communities from Kabeltonne, Helgoland, North Sea - Helgoland_Spring_Bloom_20160512_1 | ecosystem: Environmental > Aquatic > Marine > Epipelagic ... | reverse complement strand
TTAGTTTTTCTCAAAATTACCTTACGCATGGTTATAAAGAATTAACCATTCAGCCTAAAGAAAATGGCGATTTTAAGGCCTATAAAAATGCGCTTCATATTTGGCCAAGAGGCGATTTTATGATTATTGCATTGCCTAATTTAGATGGTAGTTTTACAGTTACTCTCTTTCTAAGTTACGAATCAGGGGCCTATAATTTCAATAATTTAACAACTCCTGAAATTGTTACCGAATTTTTTAAAAAGGAGTTTCCTGATGCACTGGACTTAATGCCGGATTTAGTAAATGAGTTTTTTGAAAACCCAACTGCCCCTTTAGGAACGGTTAAATGTTTTCCTTGGCATTATAAAGGCAACAGTCTTTTACTCGGAGATGCTGCACACGCTATTGTTCCATTTTACGGACAAGGCATGAATTGTTCCTTTGAAGATGTGGTTGAATTTGATGCGTTTTTAGACACTCATGACGGCAATTGGGAAGCTACATTCAAAGCCTTTGAAACACACAGAAAAGTGGATACCGATGCAATTGCCGATTTAGCAATCGACAATTTTCATGAAATGAAAGACCATATCGCCAATCCAATATTTCAAGAAAAACGAAAAATTGAAATGGCTTTAGAAGCTGAATTTCCAGAGACTTATTATTCAAAATATTCATTGGTAACTTTTAAAGAAACGATTGGTTATAACGAAGCCATGACGGTGGGTCGTGCCCAAGACAAAGCAATTTTGAGCATGTTATCAAATCAAAAAATAGAACCCAAAGAAAATGTATCAAAACAACTAAAAAAAATACAAGAAGAAACCAACAGTATTCTTTCGGAAGATGCAATTTCAAAACCATTAAAGCACTAAAAAACAAGCACTATGAGTACCAAAGTAACACCAAGAGGCGCCTATCCACACACCAAACGTGTTGGAGATTTTATCTTTGTATCAGGGACCAGTTCGAGACGTGCAGACAATAGTATTGCGGGGGTGGATCGAATTGATGAAATGGGCACAAAGCACTTAAATATTGAAACTCAAACACGTGAAGTCCTTCAAAATATAAACACCAATTTAATCAACGAAGGAGCCAGCCTAGAAGATGTGGTTGATGTAACAACCTTTTTGGTAAATATGAACGATTTTGCTGGATACAACAAAGTCTATGCTGAGTTTTTCAGTTCAGAAACCGGTCCTACACGTACTACAGTTGCGGTTCACCAACTTCCTCATCCCGATTTGGTTGTTGAAATTAAAGTAATGGCCTATAAAAAACAAGCATGATTCAAATACAAAACTATATTGACGGTACGTTTGTAAATCCAATTCAAAATGAATGGATAGACAATACAGATCCCTCAAATGGTTTAGTCTATGGAAAAATTCCAAACTCATGTTCTAAAGATGTACAAGTAGCTTACAAGGCGGCTCAAAAAGCATTCATCCCTTGGTCTGAAACCTCCATTGAAAACCGGAGTTCTATTTTACTGAAAATAGCCCATTTAATTGAAGCCAATTTGAACCGATTTGCAGAAGCCGAAAGTAAAGACAACGGAAAACCTATTTCAGTCGCAAAGACAGTTGACATTCCTAGAGCTGCGAGTAACTTCCGATTTTTTGGACATGCGATCACTCAATTTTACAGTGAAAGCCATGAAACTAAAAGTAAAAAAACAATCAATTATACCTTAAGGCATCCCATAGGGGTTGTGGGATGTATCTCGCCTTGGAATTTACCGTTGTATTTACTGTCATGGAAAATAGCTCCAGCACTCGCTGCAGGGAATTGTGTCGTTGCCAAACCTAGTGAAGTGACTCCTTACACTGCTTTTTTATTAGGAGAAATTTGTACTGAAGCAGGACTTCCTAAAGGAGTTTTAAATATTGTACATGGATTGGGAACGAGCACTGGCAAAGCGATTGTAGAACACCCTCATATTAAAGCGATTTCGTTTACAGGAGGTACAGAAACAGGGAAGTTTATTGCCAAAACAGCGGCTCCGATGTTTAAAAAATTATCGCTCGAATTGGGAGGAAAAAACCCAAATATCATATTTGCAGATTGTGATTATGAGAAAATGTTGACCACCACGATTAAATCCTCATTTTCTAATCAAGGTCAAATTTGTTTATGTGGAAGTCGGATTTTTGTTGAAGCATCCATTTACGAACAATTTAAGATTGATTTTATAAAACGAGTTCAACAACTTATTGTCGGACCACCCTCTGATAAATCAACACAAGTGGGAGCCTTGGTATCTAAAACTCATTTTGAAAAAGTACAGTCTTATATTGAGGAGATTGACAATAAAGAAAGTAGATTGTTATGTGGAGGCAAACGCGTCCGTATTGAAGGCTTTGAAAACGGCTACTACCTTTCCCCTGCTGTCATTGAAGTAGATTCAAATTCATGTAAATTAAATCAAGAAGAAATTTTTGGCCCAGTGGTCACTCTAATGCCTTTTAATTCAGATGCCGAAGTTTTAGCCATGGCCAACGATGTAAAATATGGTTTGTCCGCCACGGTATGGACCACTAATTTAAAACGAAGTCTGCTATTCTCAGAACAATTAGAAACAGGAATTGTTTGGGTAAATACTTGGATGCAACGTGACTTGCGAACCCCATTTGGAGGTGTAAAATCTTCAGGTGTTGGTCGTGAGGGTGGATTTGAAGTGCTTCGATTTTTCACAGAAACAAAAAATGTATGTATAAATTACGAATAATAAACAAATGGATTTAAATTTAGAACATAAAAACGCTCTTGTTTGCGGAAGTACTCAAGGCATTGGAAAAGCAGCTGCTTTTGCATTGGCCTCCGAGGGAGTAAGACTTACCTTAGTTGCTAGAAATGAAGCCAAACTAAAAGATGTTATTGCAACACTTCCAAACGCAGATCAACACGATTATATCATTGCTGATTTTATGAATCCCATGGATTTGAAATCAAAAGTGGAAACTTATATTCAAACCAATCATGGCTTTCATATTCTAGTCAATAATACTGGAGGGCCAAGAAGTGGTGCAATTATAGACGCCAGTTTAGAGGCGTTTGAAGATGCATTTACACAGCATTTAAAATGCAACCATGTACTGGCACAACTCACAGTTCCTTTTATGAAAGAGGAATCTTATGGACGGATTATTAATATCATTTCAACCTCAGTAAAAGAACCCATTGAAGGTTTAGGGGTGAGTAACACCATCCGAAATGCAGTGGGAAATTGGAGTAAAACAATGTCTTTTGAATTAGGTCGTTTTGGGATTACAGTTAATAACGTATTGCCTGGATTTACAGAAACCGAACGATTGAATGAAATTATTAAAATTAAAGCCGATCAAGCACAGACGAGTATCGAAGAGATGACTGCGATTATGAAAACCTATACCCCTGCAAAACGCTTTGCAAAACCAGAAGAAACTGCCAATGCGGTTGTGTTTTTAGCAAGCGCTGCAGCCAGCTATATAAACGGCGTAAACATCCCTGTTGATGGTGGTCGCACAAAATCTTTGTAACTTGAAAAAATTAATACAAAAACAATAACCCATGAGCAAACTAGTGTCTCCCTTAAATATCAAAGCATGGATTGAAGAAAACAGAGCATTACTAAAACCTCCTGTTGGAAACAAATGTGTATGGAACGATGGTGAATTTATTGTGATGGTCGTTGGTGGCCCCAATAACCGTAAAGATTACCATTATAATGAAACCCCTGAATTTTTCTATCAGTTAGAAGGGGATATCATTTTAAAAATAATTGATAATGGCGTTGCTAAAGATGTTCACATCAAAGAAGGTGATATTTATTTATTACCCGCAAAAATACCACATTCCCCACAACGGGGAGCCAACACAGTTGGAATCGTTATTGAGTATCCACGACCCAAAGGCGTTGAAGATGCTTTGGAATGGTATTGTGAAAATTGTAACCATCAACTGTACAGAGCCCCTTTTATTCTTGATAATATTGAAACCGATATGCCTGTGATTTTTGACCGCTTTTATTCGAGCGAGGAATTTTGCACATGCACACAGTGCGGCGCTAAAATGGAGGCACCAAACAAAATATAAATCAGATGAAACATTCATATCTAAATCTTGATTCCCAAAATAAATGATTAAATGGATGTAACATGTAACCGTTAAAAAACAATAAATAGAGATACATGAAACGCAAACTTCGCATCAACGGACATTCCCATCTCCTACCTTATCCGGAAGAGATTCCTGAGTTCATGAAAGAAAAAGAAATTTTCTGGGTGGATGATGAGCGTAAGCACATGCTTCAAAAAGGCTGGAGTCGTCCGGTCACCCACTCAAGTTTTTTCTTGGATGAAAAACTGGAATGGATGGATGAAAATAAAATTGATCATGCAGTAGTTTTAAATTTATCGCAGCTCTATGGAAATGGGTTACGATTGGAAGAAATGAAAAAAGCATTGCGCTTTCAAAATGATTACAATGCAAAAATACAAAAAGACAATGCGTCCAAATTTACTTGTGGTTTTGTGGTTCATCCTGGTTTTATTCAAGGTGCCTTATGGGAAATTGAGCGCTGTGTCGAAGAATTAGATTTAAGAGTGTTGTGTTTACCCACTCACTTTATGGATAGTATTGGGCAATGGCGAAGTGTATTTGACAAGGAAAATGACCCTATTTTTGAATTGGCAAATAAATATAATCTAGCTATTGAAGTACATCCATACGATGGTGAAAAAATGATTAAACTCGAAAACACGTCTTGGCGTTTTCATTTGATTTGGATGTTAGCACAATGCGGAGATGCCTATCACTTTTATACTTTAAATGGGATGCAAGACCGCTACCCAAACATCCGAACGTGTTTTGCACACGGAGGACAAATGGCACAGATGAACCTTGGCAGACGGATTCAAGGATTCGATGGTCGTCCTGATTTATTTGAAGGTAAAAACCACCCTCGTAAAGCGGTTGGACATCCCAACATCTATTTTGATACGTTGGTTCACGATACCGACTCCTTAGACTTAATGTTAAAACGTCAAGGGAGTAATCAAATTATCATGGGCTTAGACGACCCCTATCCGTTAGGTGAAATGGAAAGTGAAGCACAATCTTCTTATCCAGGAAAACTACTAGACTTGGCTATTGATCGGAAATTAATATCCCAAACACAGTACGATGAAATTTGGGAAGACAATGTCCTAAGATGGTTGGTTGGAGATGATTTAATACAAACTGAAAAATTGATTCAAAAAATACTTTCTTAAATGCATTTTATTTCAGAAAAATTGGATGACTATGTCGTAAGGCATTCCGAAGAGGAACCCGCACTTTTAAAAGCACTTACAAGGGAAACCTATCAGAAAGTTTTACAACCACGAATGCTTAGTGGGCATTATCAAGGGCGTATATTGAGTGTGTTGTCCAAACTCATAAGGCCTAAAACGATTTTAGAATTAGGGACATTTACAGGCTATTCTGCCTTGTGTTTGGCAGAAGGCTTGGACAAAAATGGCGTTTTACACACAATTGATATCAACGAGGAGTTGGTGGATTTTCAAAAACGCTATTTTGACAAATCGGATTATGGGTCCCAAATTATACAACATTTAGGATCGGCATTGGACATCATCCCAACCATAGAAACTACTTTTGATTTGGTTTTTATGGACGCTGATAAACCTAATTATATTAATTATTTTCATCAAATTATTGACAAACTCAATCCTGGTGGGGTGATTCTTTCAGACAATGTTTTATGGAGTGGAAAAGTAATTGAAGCCCTTGACCCCTCAGATATTTCAACAAAAATTGTTTTAGAATATAATAGCTTATTAAAAGAAGATTCGCGATTAGAAACCGTATTGCTGCCTATTAGGGATGGTCTAACAGTTAGTATAAAAAAGTAGTCCTAGAGGTTCCTCCGCACAGATCCAGTAAGATCATTAATTTCATCTTTTACTTTGTCAAGCTCTTCTTTAACATCTTTAGAAATAGAGGTGTCAATCCCGTTTTTATCGGCACTTTTTTGAATTTCTCCTTTGATATCGTTGGTTGCATCCTTGAGTGTACGCATGCCTTTCCCAAGACCTTTCGCGATACTAGGAATTTTATCCGCCCCAAATACGAGTATCACAATAAATAAGATAAACGTAATTTCGGTACCACTGATAAATAAAAAGTGCGTGTGTATCATGGTACAAATATAACGAGATTTCTTTGATCCTTTTGATTAATTTTTTGACAAACTTGCAATCTTAAATTCTTTTAGTTTTACTTCTAAAAATTGTAAAATTTCTACATCACTCCGACCTCTACAGCGTTGTTGGAAATCTGGTGCATCGGCACAGAAATAATAAAACTCCATTCGTTTGCTTTTTTCTAACGTATTGGTTGTAAAAAAAAGGGGACCTACAACTTCTTTTATATGTTGGAGTGTTTGCTTGTCACCGTCTAGCTTTACATTTTTTTTTAGCATTTTTGTGCGGCCAGAAATCATATTAAGAAATTTATAGAAATTTATCCCAAGACCAATGACTAGGGGGCCTGCATCGGCTTCAAAAAGTCGTCTTTCTGCTAAATTCAATCGTGGGCCTGTATAGCCTGGAATGCCCAAATCATAAAAATCCATGGGGCGTTCAGCATCAGAGTTGGTGATATCTGAATTTAAATCGCCTGTTAATATGGTCCCAACGGTAACCTCATCTAAGGCATTAATAGATTCAGAAAGGCTGACCGTAATTGATTTGCTATTAATTTGTTGAGCTGTTAAAACAAGGGTTTTGGGAAGGTATTGAATGGATGAAAAATAAAGGGAATCTGACTCTTTTGCTTCAATAATAAAGAACCCTTTTTTATCGGTTGTGGCATATCTATACGATGTTTTATTGATGACATGAATCCCTTCCAATTCACCATTGGAGATAATCTGTCCAGAGATTTCAACCTTTTGGGCATGGATTGTCACCAAAAACATCCCACTAATTATTATAGTGAATAGAACTTGTTGGAATGAAAAAAAAGAGGGTCTCAAATTCATTTAAAAAATAAATTTATTGGTAAATTTACAAAAATTAAAAGATGTAACCAGCGTACTAAAATTATCATCACCCATCGGAATGACTAATAGCGAACCTGCCTGCCGCAAGCAGGCAGCATGTGACCTTTTAAAAACAATAAATACAGACACATGAAACAAATCCTAATTGCAAGCACCTCTACAGTGCATGGTAGTGGTTTTTTGGACTACTTGTTGGACGCCTTAAAAATACATTTTAAGAACGTAGAAACGATTCTTTTTATCCCTTATGCACGTCCAAGTGGAATGTCACACGAAGCCTATACAGATGTTGTGCAGTTGGCTTTTTCTAAAATAGGCAAAACTGTCAAAGGATTGCATGAATTTAAAAACCCAATAGAAGCCATCAAAAATGCAAAAGGTATTTTTACGGGTGGAGGAAACACTTTTGTATTGGTCGATCAACTCTATAAAACAAATGTGATTGGAACTTTAAAATCGACTATTGAATCGGGAACACCTTATTTAGGAACCAGTGCAGGAAGTAACATCTGTGGGCTTACGATTGGCACATCGAATGACATGCCTATTGCCTATCCAAAAAGTTTTCAAACCTTAGGAGTTGTTCCGTTTAATATCAATCCTCACTATCAAGATCCTGATCCAAGGAGTACTCATATGGGCGAAACTCGTGAAACTAGAATTCAAGAGTTTCATCACTTCAATTCACAGCCAGTTATTGGATTAAGAGAGGGGAGTTATTTGGAAGTCATCGGCTCAAAAATCACACTTAAAGGTTCTTTTAGCGCACGTGTATTTGAAAAAAACAAAACACCTTATGAAATTAAGCCTGAATCGGATGTGTCGGATTTAAATTAAAGATAATTCGTTAAAGACAAGAATATAGAGAATAGATTTTACTACTTACATATTGGTTCTTTTTCTATACTCTCTTATCTGTGTTTTTTTTCATAATACTTATACCTCCTACTTAATACTAATTACTAACATCATTAAATCTCCTTCACAAAATGATACCCTAGTTTCTGAAATCCATCTCTTTCGTAAAATTTTTGAGAAGGTTCATTATCTATATATGCATTGAGTTCAATTGCTTCACACCCTTTTGATTTGACATACTCCTGAATCCAATTGACAAACTGTGACCCCAAGCCTTTATTCCGATAAGCATCGTCAATAAAAACATGATCCAATTCTACACTGCGCCCCGAATAATGTCGTGTACAAAACCACAATCCGGAAACACCCACAAGTTTATCCGCATCATAAACGCCAATACATTCGTAATTCTGAGAGACCATTTCCTTGAAACGCTTCAAAAGCAGTGCCTCTTTAATTGAGGGTTTAGACATTTTTTTTACTAATGGTACAACACTATCAATTGACTCTGCTGGGATAATTTTGAACTGAAATTGCATTTAAAAGGATTTAGTACTTCAAAAATACGATTATTTTTTAGCATCTAATTCCAACTTCTCATCTGAATTCTATATAAATCTTCTTATCTTTGAGCACGTTATAACAACGAGAATATGAACAAGAAAGTTATTTTAATGATTTTAGATGGGTGGGGGAAATCTCCTGATCCTAAAGTATCGGCAATTGACAATGCAAATACACAATTTATTGATTCTTTATATACAAAATATGGCCATGCCAGTCTTCGTACAGATGGTCTGCATGTAGGACTTCCTGAAGGTCAAATGGGGAATAGTGAAGTTGGACACATGAACTTGGGTGCTGGACGTATTGTATATCAAGATCTTGCTAAAATCAATCTTGCTGTTACGAATGATACTTTTAAAGACGAAACAGTTCTAAAGAATGCATTAGAATATGCAAAAACAAATCAAAAAGCAGTTCATATTTTAGGATTGGTCAGTGATGGTGGAGTGCATTCCCACATCAATCACTTATATGGATTGTTGGATGTTATTGACGCACATGGCATAGAAAAATCTTTTATCCATGCGTTTACAGATGGGCGTGATGTAGATCCTAAATCTGGATATGGGTTTATTTCCGAATTGGAAACCCGCTTAGAATCTTCCTCAACAGAACTAGCAACGATCACTGGACGTTATTTCGCTATGGATCGTGATAACCGTTGGGAACGTATAAAAATTGCTTATGATGCCTTAGTAAATAACAAAGGCCTTCATTCTTCCAATGCTACAAAAACAATTCAAAATAATTATGATGAAGGGTTAACAGATGAATTCTTAAAACCAATTATCATAACTGATAAAAATAACGCTCCCGTTGCTAAAATTGAAGAAGGTGATGTGGTTTTATTCTTTAATTTTAGAACCGATCGAGGAAGAGAATTAACAGAAGTACTCAGTCAAAATGACAAGCATGAATACAATATGCATAAGCTAAACTTGCATTATGTGACCATGACAAATTACGATGATAATTTTAAAAATATTGAGGTTATCTTCAACAAAGACAACGTTACAAATACACTCGGAGAAGTACTTGAGACCCATGGAAAAACACAGCTAAGAATGGCTGAAACAGAGAAATATCCCCATGTTACTTTTTTCTTTTCTGGAGGACGTGAAACAGCCTTCAAAGGAGAAGAACGTATTTTGAAAAATTCTCCGAAAGTAGCCACTTATGATCTTCAGCCAGAAATGAGTGCTTTTGAACTTAAAGATGCTCTTGTCGCTGAACTCAAAAAAGAAACTCTTGATTTTGTATGTTTAAATTTTGCCAATGGTGATATGGTTGGGCATACAGGAGTGATGGACGCTGCTATTAAAGCCTGTGAAGCGGTAGATACTTGTGTTGAAGCGGTAATCACCACTGCTTTGGAACACAACTACACAACCCTACTCATTGCCGATCATGGAAATTGCGAAACGATGATTAATCCTGACGGAACTCCTAATACAGCTCATACGACCAATCCTGTTCCCATTATTTTGATTGACAAAGAACTCACTTCCATCAAAGATGGCGTGCTTGGTGATATTGCACCAACTATTTTAAAACTTATAGGAATTGAAAAACCCGAAGTTATGACCCAAAATAGCTTAATCTAAATTAATCCTAATGGACTTAACCAAAACCTTCACTCTAGCAATTGACTTTGACGGCACAATCGTGGAAGATGCATACCCAAAAATTGGGAAACCAAAACTATTTGCTTTTGAAACCTTAAAAAAACTACAACAAGATGGGCATCGATTGATACTTTGGACCTATCGTTATGGAAAAACACTGCAAGAAGCAGTTGATTTTTGTAAAGAAAATAATCTTGAATTTTATGCTGTTAACTGTAGTTTTCCAAACGAGGACTATGACCCCAAAAAAAGCAGAAAAATAAATGCAGACCTTTTTATTGATGATAGAAACGTTGGAGGCTTTTATGGTTGGGGAGAAATTTATCAACTCCTATCCGAGAGTGACAACCCTTTATCGCTTCCAAAGAAAAAACGTTTTTTTGGATTCTTCAAGTCTTAAAACTTTAAGACAACTCTAACAAAATCAAGCGTATAAAACCAACTAAAAAAGGCTTTTATTAAGTATCTTTGTGCATAATTTTTTAGTATGCTCACGCTTAAATCAAAAGAAGAAATAGAACTCATTCGCGAAAGTGCCCTTGTTGTTTCAAAAACATTAGGAATGTTGGCTGGCGAAATAAAACCTGGAGTTACCACCTTACAACTAGATGCACTCGCCGAAACATTTATTAGAGACCACGGAGCCATTCCGGGGTTTTTGGGGATGTACGGATTTCCAAACACGCTTTGTATGAGTCCAAACGATCAAGTCGTTCATGGAATTCCAAATGATACTCCGCTTGTTGAAGGCGATATTATTTCAATTGATTGTGGCGCTTTAAAAAATGAATTTTATGGCGATCATGCTTACACCTTTTCCGTAGGTGAGATTGACGAAGACACTCAAAAGTTATTAGAGGTTACTAAAGCTTCGCTTTATGAAGGCATTCGAGCATTTAAACACCACAACCGTGTAGGAGATGTTGGTTATGCCATTCAAAACTACTGTGAATCTCATGGTTATGGAGTGGTAAGAGAACTCATCGGACACGGAATTGGACGTATCATGCACGAGGAACCCGAAATGCCAAATTATGGAAAACGCGGTCGAGGGAAAAAATTTCAAGAAGGAATGGTTGTTGCAATTGAACCGATGATCAATATGGGAACTCATAAAATCAAACATCACAAAGATGGGTGGACAATTACTACAAAAGACAACAAACCAAGTGCCCATTTTGAGCACAATGTTGCGCTTGTAGATGGACAACCCGAATTATTATCAACCTTTGCTTATGTTTATGAAACACTCGGAATAAAAAGTAATGAAGAGGATGGACTAAGAGTCCATCCATTAACACTATAATTAACCAATACATGAGTCGCTTAAAAGCTATTGAATTACAACTAGAACCACTTCGTGATCAGCTAAAATCACACCCTTTATATAATACACTTTCAAACATAGAGGATGTCGCTGTGTTTATGGAGAACCATGTGTTTGCCGTTTGGGATTTTATGTCCTTACTTAAATCACTTCAAAATCATTTGACAAATACAAATGTTCCTTGGACCCCAAAAGGGCATGGACCAACAGCACGTTTTATCAATGAAATAGTTATGGCTGAAGAAAGTGATGTCAACGAACTGGGAGTTCCTATGAGTCATTTTGAAATGTATATCGATGCGATGAAACAGGTTGGTGCAAATACAACTGCCATAGACTTGTTTGTAAAGGCAATTGAAAATGGAGACTCTATTGAAACTGCCGCCCAAAGAATAAATTTAGAAAAACCTATTGTGGAGTTTGTACAATTCACAATGGAAGTTGTAAACTCCAACAAACCACACTGTGTTGCTTCGGCGTTTACGTTTGGAAGAGAAGATGTGATTCCAGATATGTTTTTAGAAATTGTAAGCCAGTCTCAAACTCAAGACAATGACCAAACGTATGGTAAACTACTTTACTATTTGAACCGTCATATTGAATTAGATGGCGATGAACACGGACCAATCTCCCTAAAAATGGTCGCTGAACTTTGTGGTGATGACGATTCAAAATGGGAAGAAGTACTAGAGATAGCAAATGACGCATTAAGACTTCGTTTGAAGCTTTGGGACCATATAACCGAGTGTATAAAGCACAAATACGTTGAGGCATAAATACTTAAATTTTGAAAACACTTTTTAAGTTTATTTTAAATTTAATACCACGACCCCTACTCATAAAACTGAGTTATATTGCACAACCCATTCTAGTTTTATTTTTAAGAGGAAGTCGCTATACCGATCCAATTGATGGTAAACAGTTTCGGAAATTTTTGCCTTATGGTTATGAAAACCCGCGAGGAAATGTGCTCTCACCCTCCACCCTGTCCTTAGAGCGTCACCGGTTATTGTGGTTATATCTAAAAAATGAAACCGATTTTTTCACTGCATCCAAAAAAATATTACACTTTGCACCCGAGCAGGCTTTTTACAAACGCTTTAAAAACATTAAACATTTTGACTATGTGACTACGGATCTGAACTCGCCCATTGCGACAGTCAAAGCAGATATTTGTAATCTTCCATTTGAATCCAATAGTTTTGATGTCATTCTATGCAATCATGTTCTCGAACATATTTTGGATGATACAAAAGCCATGCAAGAACTTTTTCGTGTCCTCCGCCCTAGAGGAATGGGCATCTTTCAAATCCCTCAAGATTTAAAGCTCGAAAAAACGTTTGAAGACCATAGCATAAACGACAAGAAAGAACGTGCTAAGATTTTTGGACAATACGATCATGTACGTATTTATGGACGTGATTACTTTCAAAAACTAAGAACAATTGGCTTTGAGGTGAATGAAGTGGATTATACCGCTGCATTATCAGATCAAGAAATTGACCGCTACCGATTGGCTAAAGGCGAAATTATTCCTGTGGTTTATAAACCTATTTCGTAGGGAAATTGTTCAAGGCTAACACTTCAAAATCCTTGTTTATATTTTCAAAAATAAGATACGCTTGCAGTTCAGGATGCTGAGCTAAAAACGCTTTAACTCTTTCAACACCCATCGCCTGAAAGGCTGTAGCATAGCCATCGGCCATCATACATGAATCGGCAATTACGGAGACACTTAAAATATTTGTTTTGGTTGGATAGCCTGTTTTAGTGTTTATGATATGGGCATAACGGTTGCCATTAGCGTCTAATTTAAACTTACGGTAAGTTCCAGAAGTTGCCATGGCTTTATCTTTAAGAACAAAGACGTTATCATAACTCTGTGAGCCATCAAAATTGGGGTTTTCAATGCCAACAGTCCACCCACTTTGTTTGGCCGTATTGATGCCTTTTACTCGGAGTTCACCTCCAATATTAATAAGGTAATTGTCGTGGTTTTTAGCGTCTAAAAACGCTGCAACGACGTCCACAGCGTAGCCTTTGGCAATCGCATTAAAATCTAAATAAGGCTTGGGAGTCGTTTTAATGAGGGTGTTCTTTTTTAATTCTATTTTGTCAAAGCCAACAAACTGCATTAAACTATCAATCCTAAGACTATCGAGTTTGGTTTTATTGAGTTCTGACCCAAAATTCCAGGCATTGACAAGTGTTCCAATGGTAGGATCAAATACGCCATTTGTTGCCTTGTATATGTTTTTTGACGCCTTGAATACTTCTACAAAATGAGCATCCACAACATCTAATTGGTGTTTATTAACCTTAGAGATGTCTGAATCCGTTTGGTAATTAGACATGGAAGTATTGATGACTGAAAAAATACTATCGATTGACTTTTGATGATTTTCGTTGTTGCTAGAAGAATAAGTAACCTCATAAAAGGTGCCAAAGATTGGGCCATTTAATTTCGTGATTGCTAGTTCTTGATCACAAGAAAGGCATGAAACTAAAATCCCTAAATAAAAAAAAATAAACCTGTACTTCATTTAATTCAAATTTGTTTCGATGACTTGAATCCCATTGTATTCTATAAGGTATTCTTCATTCAAATAGACAGGTAGATCTTCGCCTTTTGGATTGCCAATTCCAACTCCAGCATACAGTACTTTTGCGTCTTTGTCCATAGCATGATTTTTGAAGGTTTCCATCCAAATGACATCATAATTATTAGGGTTTTCAGGAAGCTTCACCACCCGAACGATGACAAAAAAGTATTGACTATTTTTATCAATACACACAAACTGAGGGTGTTTTTTGAGTTTACTATTAATGGCTACAAACTCAAAACCTCGGGACTCTAAATCCTTCCCAACGTGATTCATTGCTAAGTTGTGCATTTCTTGTTTTGAAAGTGGTTGACTCATAGTACAAAAATACAAAAAGCCCAACACAAGTGCTGGGCTAGATTATAAAAAGATTTAGAAGTGATTAACCTCCAAAGTCATCAAATCGAATGTGTTCATCTGGAATTCCAAAATCTTCACCCATTTTTTGAACCGCTTGATTCATTAATGGAGGTCCACAGAAATAGAGTTCGATATCTTCTGGTGATTCATGATGATTTAAATAATTATCGATCACACAGTTGTGGATAAATCCAATAAAACCATCACCTTCGCCATCAATTCCATCTTTTACTTTCCAGTTATCTTCTTCCATGGGTTCGGATAATGCAAGGTAAAATTTAAAATTTGGAAATTCTTTTTCAAGTTGTTCAAAATGGTCTAAATAGAATAATTCACGTTTAGAACGTCCTCCGTACCAATAGGTTACTTTACGACCTGTTTTAAGAGTTTTGAATAGGTGGTATAAATGCGAACGCATTGGCGCCATACCAGCACCTCCACCAACGTATAACATTTCGGAATCACTTTCATTAATAAAAAACTCACCGTAAGGTCCAGAGATGGTTACTTTATCGCCAGGTTTTTGAGCAAAAATATAAGAGGATGCAATTCCAGGATTCACGTCCATCCAACCATTTTTGGCACGGTCCCATGGCGGGGTTGCAATACGCACGTTTAACATAATTTCACGTCCTTCTGCAGGGTAGGATGCCATTGAATAGGCACGCTCTACAATTTCATTATTTTTCATCGTTAACGGCCAAAGACCAAACTTGTCCCATTCCGCTTGAAATTTATCTGGAGTATCATGTTCTTCTGGATGCGCTGTAATGTCAATATCCTTAAAGTCTATTTCACATTCTGGAATTTCGATTTGAATATATCCACCTGCTTTATATCCCATATCTTCTGGAATTTCCACTACAAATTCTTTAATAAAAGATGCTACATTATAATTTCTTACAACCGTAGCTTCCCATTTTTTAATTCCAAAAACTTCTTCTGGAATGGTAATTTCCATGTCTTGTTTTACTTTTACCTGACACGATAAACGTGCCCCATCTTTAAGCTCTTTTCTTGAGAAGTGAGGTGTTTCTGTTGGCAAGGCTTCACCCCCACCAGAGAGCACATGGCACTCACATTGAATACAGGTTCCTCCACCTCCACATGCAGAAGGTAAAAATATTTTATTCCCACCTAATGTGGATAATAATGTAGCTCCTGAAGCAACTTCAATTTCACGTTCACCATTGATAAGGATTTTTACAGGTCCTGATGGTGATAGTTTTTGTTTTACAAAAAGGAGTACACTGATTAATACTAAGGAAATTACTAAAAATGCTACGACGGTAGCTAAAATGGTTCCGGATGTTCCAGCGGCTAAAATCATCATATTAGTTAACTGTTTTTATTTGGTTATCTACTTCTTTTTCAATTTCTAAAGTTTCAGTAACGACTTCTTTTGGCGTTTCTTTCACTTCTTCGTCACCTCCTGTGAGCATACCACCAAAGCTCAAGAACCCAATTCCCATGAGTCCTGTAACAATGAATGTAATTCCTAGCCCTCTGAGTGGTGCAGGCACATTAGAATAGCGTATTTTTTCGCGAATAGCGGCAATCGCTAAAATGGCTAAAAACCACCCTATTCCCGAGGATATTCCATAATTTACTGCCAAGCCTAAGGTTTCTATCTCACGTGACTGCATAAATAAAGATCCTCCTAATATCGCACAGTTTACTGCGATTAGTGGTAAGAAAATACCAAGTGAGTTGTAGAGTGAAGGTGAAAATTTTTCAACTACAATTTCAACGAGTTGAACCATGGTCGCGATCGTTGCAATAAACATGATGAACGAAAGGAAACTAAGGTCATACTCTGCAAATTCAGGACCTAACCATGCTAGTGCACCAGGTTGTAATAGATATTGATCCAACAACCAGTTTAGAGGTACTGTAATGGCCAGTACAAAAATAACGGCGGCACCAAGTCCTACGGCGGTTGCTACTTTTTTAGAGACGGCTAAATAGGAGCACATGCCCAAGAAAACCGCAAACACCATATTATCAATAAAAATTGATTTGAAAAATAATTCGATGTGTTCTATCATTGTCTTTTATTTAAATTCTTACTAAAGAAATTAATCCTCAATTAATGTTGTGTTTCTACTGCGTTGTACCCAAATAATAAGGCCTACAATAATCAAGGCCATGGGAGGCATGAGCATAAATCCATTATTTTCATACCCTGTAGAATAGAGTCCTGTTTTTTCAATTGGATCACCCAATACTGGAATTCCAAAAAGAGTACCAGATCCTAAAAGTTCTCTAAAAAATCCTACAACCAAAAGTATAACTGCATATCCAAATGCATTTCCAATACCATCTAAAAAAGCTTTCCACGGTCCGTTTCCAAGAGCAAAGGCTTCAAAACGACCCATGATAATACAGTTGGTAATAATCAGTCCAACGAATACAGAAAGTGTTTTACTGAGTTCATAAGCAAAGGCCTTAAGAACTTGATCAACGATAATTACTAAGGACGCTACTACGATGAGTTGAACGATAATTCTGATTTTTGAAGGAATGATATTACGCATTAATGAAATGACAACATTTCCAATTCCTAGTACAAAAAGCACTGCAATTCCCATCACTAAAGAGGCTTTGAGTTCAGCTGTAATTGCTAGAGCAGAACAAATCCCTAATACTTGAATTGTAATTGGGTTGTTATCTGCTAACGGATCCGTTATTAATTTGGCATCTTTTTTTGAAAGTAGTCCCATGTTAGTTCAATTGATTTTTTAAATTTTTAAAGTATGGTAAATACAATTTTAGATCGCTCTTAATCATTGCAGATACGCCGTCACCTGTGATTGTAGCACCTGCTAATGCATCGACTTCATAATCGTCTTTAATAAGGTTTTTAGGGTCATTATTTCCTTTCGCTACAGTGATTCCTTTAAAGTCACCATTGTCTGAAAGTAATTTTTCTCCTACAAAATCGTCCATAAAATAACGTTGTTTGATATTGGCTCCTAAACCAGGTGTTTCAGCAGCATGATCAAAAAAGGCTCCTTGAACCACCATGTCTTCATTTAGTGCAACATAACCCCAAATAGCATCCCAAAGTCCTTTTCCTCGAATTGGGACAATGTAAAAGGACTCCCCTTCTTTTTGACCTACAAATAAAGGAAGTAATCGAGTTCCGCCATTTTTGGCTTTTGCTTGTTCTTTTTTGACATCAATAAGGTAAGCTTCCGTATTTTCTTCAGAGCTTCCATCCGCATTAATCAATAATTGTTTTGAGATATATTTTGAAAATTCGCCTGCAACTTTGTCGGTTCCAATAAATTTAATGTCCGTAGCTCCATTTTCATTGATTCCCATTGCATACAAAATGTTTTGTTGTTTTTCCATACGCTCATTCTCTTGAATATTGGGTTTCAACGAGGAGGCTGTAAAGGCTAATAAGGATCCTACGACAACTACCATTGCGATGGCAAATAAGATCGTATATTTATTTGTGTCTGTATTAGTACTCATAATTATGCAGTTTTAACTTTAAGACGTTTCATTCGTTTTTTTACATTTCCTTGAACCACATAATGATCGATGGTTGGAGCAAACACATTCATCAGAAGAATGGCTAAAAAGACCCCTTCTGGATAGGCAGGATTGAACACACGAATCATAATGGAAATGAATCCAATCAAAAATCCATATATCCATTTTCCTTTGTTGGTTTGGGCTGCTGTTACAGGGTCGGTGGCCATAAATACGGCTCCAAATAAGATACTACCAATGATTAGATGTTGCCAGAATGGAACACTCATCAATCCAAAAAACTTGCTTGAGCTTGAGATCCAACCAGCATCTACAACACCATTAAAAATGAGTCCCATAACAAGTGCTCCTATAATTGTACTGAAAATAATTCTCCAGCTTCCTATTTTTGTAAATATTAAAAAGAGTGCACCAAGAATAATCAATAATTTTGAAGTTTCTCCAACTGAACCTGGAATTATTCCCCAGAACATATCCCAATAGTCATACACTACGGAATTGTTTTGAGCATAACTTCCTAATATAGTTTCTCCTGAAATGGCATCTGCTGTTCCTGCTCGTTCAACCGCTCCGTGTACCCAAACTTTATCCCCACTCATCCATGTTGGATAGGCAAAGAATAAAAAGGCACGAATGGTCAGTGCTGGATTTAAGATATTCATTCCTGTGCCTCCAAAAACTTCTTTACCAATCACCACACCAAAAGCCACAGCAACTGCAAGCATCCAAAGCGGTAAGTCTATTGGAACAATAAGTGGCACTAACATCCCTGTTACAAGATAGCCTTCTTCAACTTCATGGCCTTTAATAACAGCAAAAAGAAACTCAATTGCCAAGCCAACTCCATAAGAGACAACAACTAAAGGCAATACTTTCCACATTCCAATGACTAAGTTGTCCAAAGTCCAAAATGATGCTCCTAAAAACCCTTGAGCAGATTCAATTGTTCCCAGTGCTAGGTGGTGTTGGTAACCTGCATTAAACATTCCAAAAATCAAACATGGAACCATGGCCATAATAACGGTATTCATGGTACGCTTTAAATCATCGGCAGCTTTAATATGTGTACCGTTGTGCGTAGTTTCGTTTGGCAAATATAAAAAGGTATGTAAGGCATTAAAGGCAGGAGCCATTTTTGTGCCTCTATACTTTTCTTTAATAGTGTGTAATTTACTTTTTAAACTCATTTTTATCCTATTTCTTTAAGCATTAAGTCCAATCCTTCTCTTATAATTTTTTGATGTGGCTGTTTAGACACACACACAAATTCAGTCAACGCAAAATCTTCTGGAGCGACTTCATACATTCCGAGTGCTTCCATTTCATCAAGATCTTGATACATACACGCCTTTAAGACTTGCATTGGAAAGATATCTAACGGAAATACTTCTTCATAAGAGCCTGTAATTACAAAAGCTCTATGCTCTCCATTAGTATTGGTATTTAAGTCGAATTTTTTATTTGGAGTCATCCATGAAAATGTCAAAGCTCTAGATGTAGATACTTTGTCAAAAACAGGTTTGTTCCATCCAAAAAACTCATAATCATCACCTTCTGGAATGACAGTCACTACGTTAGAATAATACCCTAAATAGCCGTCTGGTTTAATTTCTTTTCCACTCAAAACATTTCCAGAAATAATTCGAACATGTGCATCTTTTTCGATCCCACGATCGTAAACCATTGTCGCTATTTCACTTCCAATCTTAGTAACTAAATAGCGTGGCTCTTTAATTCCCGATCCAGCGAGTGCTACAATACGTTCAGCATTGAATTTGCCAGTTAAAAGTAATTCTCCAATAATAACTAAATCTTGAGGGGTCACTGTCCAAACAACTTCTCCTTTGTTAATAGGATCAATTTTATTGATCAGTGTCCCAACATTTCCAGAGGGATGAGGGCCTGAAACTTTGTGAGTCACTACATCTTCTAAATTAGAAAAAAGAGAATGTGAATCTTTAGAAACACTCACATTGACTGCTCCAGTAGTTAATTTAGAAAGTGCTGATACAGCAGCTTGTAATTCCGCTTTTTTGTTGGTGAGCACAAAATCATAGTCTGCTGCAAGTGGTGCAGAAGCATAGGCAGAAACAAAAATTCCTTTTGGAGTACTCTCTGGATTTGCAATGACGTCATAGGGACGTTGCATAATAAATGGCCAGCATCCTGAAGCGAGTAATTTGGCTTTAATTTCTTCCGCCTTTGCACTTTCAACTTCAAGTTTTTGGTGATCCAAAAATGTTTGAGTTTTATCAGCTTGTATTTTGACTTCTAATATACGACGTTTCTCTCCACGTGATATTTCAACAATTTCGCCAGAAACAGGAGAAACAAATTGAATAGATTCATTGGATTTGTCATAAAAAATAGGCTCACCTGCTTGGACTTTAGTGCCCGCTTTTACTAATAATTTAGGTGTGAGTCCGTGAAAATCTGAAGGTTGGATACTGTAGAAGTTACTTTTGATGGCATCACTTTTTGTTAAGGCTGCCTCCCCAACTAACTTAATATCTAACCCTTTTTTAATTCGGATGTCGTTTGACATAGGTATTTTTTGTTGAATTATTATCTAAAAAACGCTGCAAAATTACAAATTTAATGTACAGTTTCCACAATATTTATCGACATTTTTTTAATAAAAGTCTGCAATTTATTTTAGGCATAAAATTTGCTTATATTTACCTACTCTTTTATTAAGATTCAAATGCTCAAACATCTCTATATTTCATTTATTTTACTGATATCAACTGTTGGTTTTTCTCAAATTGAAGAAATTGAACCCAACGACCTCATCAAAACAATTAACTTTAGAAGTAATACCAATCAATCTGAGTTGCCCATTTTAACTCTAAACGAACGCTTGTATCTAGAATTTGATGTCCTTAGCCCAGATGAAGACGACTATTATTATGTCATTGAACATTATAACTATGATTGGACCAAATCCAATTTAATGAAAGCTGAATATCTCAAAGGACTCGATAATGTAAGGATTGTTAACTACGAAAACTCTTTCAATACCTATCAAATTTATTCTAATTACCGACTCCAAATCCCCAACCAACAAACACGACTCAAAGTCACTGGGAATTATATAATTAAAATCTTAGATGACTATGATGAAATTGTCTTTAGTCGCAAGTTTATGGTTTATGAAAATCTAGTGAATGTTGGTGTACAACTTAAACGCTCACGAGATGTAAAACACGTTAACACAAAACAATCGGTAGATTTTACAATTAATACGACTAACTTTAATTTTAACAACCCAAAACAAACCGTCAACACCGTTATACTTCAAAACAACAACTTAAAAACAGCTATTTCAGGTTTGAAACCTCAATATATTCTAGGCAATGAATTAATTTACCGCTACACTAGTGAATCTTCTTTTTGGGGTGGAAATGAGTATTTAAATTTCGAGACTAAAGATGTAAGGGGGACTAACCTAGGCGTGCAGTTTACCGATTTGGAAGACTTATATCATAGTTATTTATACGCAGACATCAATCGCTACAATAGAGGCTACACTTATAATCCTGATATCAATGGAAATTTTCAAATTACAATTTTGGATCGAGACAATCCTTCAATCGAAGCCGATTATACGGTGGTCCATTTTTCATTACAAAACCCAGAATTAGCAAATGAATCTATTTATGTCTATGGAGCCTTTAATAATTATGCTTTAAACACTTCCAATGAAATGGTTTTTAACCCAGACAGTGGATTTTACGAAAAAGACATAAAACTCAAACAAGGGTTTTATAATTATAAATATGTACTTGTAAATTCTGAAGGAGCCTTGGAAGAAGGAGTGATTAGTGGTGATTTTTATGAAACTGAAAATAATTATAAAGTACTCGTTTACTATAGAGATCTAGGTGCACGCTATGATCGTATTGTAGGCTTTGGAGAAGGCAATTCCATACAAATAGGGAATTAATTCGTTTTTACTATTAATCTTATTCCTGTTTTTATCAAACTGAAAGAACATACAGCTTTTGATAAAATAATTTTTTAGTTTGACTAAATTTACTATTTTTATACACTATGATAGAACAAATTACCAAAGGCATAAAAATTTCAATTGAAACTGAATTTGAAGGAACTTTTTACAAAGATGATTGTATTCATTATGCATTCAGTTATGAAGTCGTTATTGAAAATCAAAGTCCTGAAGTCGCTCAACTGATTGCAAGAAAATGGAATATTATGGAAGCGCTAAATGAAAATGAAATTGTCATTGGAGAAGGTGTTGTGGGCGAAAAACCAGTTCTTATTCCTGGTGAACGTCATACCTACACTTCTGGATGTGTTTTAAAATCCCCATTTGGAGCTATGAAAGGTAGTTACTTAATGGTGAACCTTTCTAACTCAAAACAATTCAAGGTAACAATTCCAACTTTTAAATTAAGTGCTTCATTTGCACAAAATTAAACTGCATTTAAATTTAAACCTCAACTATAAAGTGTAATTTTACACACTATCATTACAAATAAATTACTTAAAAAAAATATCATGGGAAAAGGATTTTTTAAAGTTCCAGTTGCAATTAACGAACCTGTTAAATCATACAAACCAGGTTCTCCAGAACGTAAAGAAGTACTCGCTACTTACAAGGAAATGCTAAAAGAAACTCTAGAAGTGCCAATGTATATAAATGGACAATTTATAGCTTCTGGAAACACCCAGACAATGCGTCCTCCACACGATCATCAACATATTTTAGGCTCATATCATACGGCTGAAAAAACACATGTAGAATCCGCCATTGCAACCGCTTTGGAGGCGCGAAAATCTTGGTCTCAATTACCATGGGAACAACGAGCAGGAATTTTTCTTCGTGCAGCCGAATTAATCGCAGGACCTTATCGTGCAAAAATAAATGCCTCCACAATGATTGGACAATCAAAAAACGTTTTTCAAGCTGAGATTGATGCGGCTTGCGAATTTGTAGATTTCTTGAGATTCAACGTTCAGTTCATGATCGATATTTACAAGGACCAACCACAAAGTACCAGTGCGGCTTGGAACCGTATCGAATACCGCCCTTTGGAAGGCTTTACCTATGCGGTATCGCCATTTAACTTTACATCCATTGCTGGAAATCTTCCAGCATGTATGGCATTAATGGGGAATGTAGTAGTATGGAAACCGAGTGACAGCCAAGCCTATTCTGCAAAAGTTATTATGGATATTTTTGAAGAAGCCGGTGTCCCTCCAGGTGTAATCAATGTGGTTTTTGGAGATCCCGTTATGATTACAGATACCATTTTGGCTAGTCCCGATTTTTCTGGGCTTCACTTTACAGGGTCAACCCATATATTTAAAGAATTGTGGAAACAAATTGGAACAAATATTCACAACTACAAAAACTATCCACGTATTGTTGGCGAAACAGGTGGTAAGGATTTTATCGTTGCCCATTCTTCAGCAGATCCCAAGCAAGTTGCGACCGGAATGTTGCGGGGGGCTTTTGAATTTCAAGGGCAAAAATGCAGTGCAGCTTCAAGAGCTTACATCCCTCAGAGTTTATGGCCAGAAATTAAAGCCTTTTTAATTTCTGAAATGAAAACATTTAAAATGGGATCGCCTGAAGACCTCACAAATTTTATAACAGCAGTAATTCACGAGGCTTCCTTTGACAAACTTGCAGGATTTATTGATCGTGCAAAAGCAGATGCGGACGCCACTATTCTTGCTGGAGGAAACTACGACAAGAGCAAGGGTTACTTTATTGAACCCACACTTATTGAAACTACCAACCCAAAATATGCCACAATGAGTACCGAATTATTTGGTCCTGTACTAACAGTTTATGTCTATGAAGACGATGCTTTTGAAGCCACTTTAAAACTCGTGGATGAAACCAGCGAATATGCCCTCACAGGTGCGATTTTTTCAACAGATCGATACGCTGCTACTTTAGCTACTAAGCTGCTAGAAAATGCCGCTGGAAACTTTTATGTTAATGACAAACCTTCGGGGGCTGTTGTTGGACAACAACCTTTTGGTGGGGCTCGTGCGTCTGGAACGAATGACAAGGCAGGATCTGCACAGAATTTATTGCGTTGGGTATCACCAAGAATGGTTAAAGAAACCTTTGTAACTCCAACTGACTATCGCTATCCATTTTTAGGAGAATAAATAATCGATTTAAATTAAAAAAGCCACTCAAAGAGTGGCTTTTTTGTGTTAATGCATGAGTGTTATCAAACTAGTTAATCAAATGCTTGAGTTCCTCCAACGTGTACTTCCTGTACGTTGTAAATATCGTAGTGCGGAGAATCGGTATGAGTATCACCAAAGTAATCAACAAAGGTTTTAAGATAAGAATTTCTTACATACACAATAACTTTCAGTTCATTGGTGTCATCAATATTATCAGGTAAATCAAGACCTGTAATGGTTCGTGTAAAAACACCTCCAGCAATTGTATTGGAACTCGGAATGACGTCTCCTAACTGATCCGTGTAAACTTCTCGTAAAACATCTCTATGTACATAATTAGCACCTTGAGAAGACCCTGCCTGAGTTAAATGAGATTGGATTTGTAGTAGTAACTCCGTCTAATTTAAAGGTAGATTGACTGGATAAATCTGTATCTAAATTACTTATAACCGAAAATACAACTTGAGAATCAGTGTTGACTTCGGTAACAGCCGTTGATAAAGTGATGGCTGTAACTGTAGGGTCTGGATCTACAGGATTAGGAGCTGGGGAATCATCGTTACTAGAGCAACTTGAAACCAAAAATCCAAATAGGATAAGTTTTAAAAGAAAAGGGGTTTTCATAATTTTATGTTAAATTAATATTAAAAATATGTGTTTTGTTAACGCAATATTAAGAAAAAAAACGATTAAACTAGTGGATTTTAACAAATTAATGATAAGTTTGTTGAGCATAAAAACAAATATTATGAAAAAATTTATCTGTATTTTAGTACTTAGCTTCAACTTCGCTCTTTTTGCTCAAGAACAATTACCGAGCACCACTCTAAAAACACTTTCAGGGTCAAATACAACTCTCAAAGAAATTGCTGCAGTCGATGATCTCATCGTTGTTTCTCTGTGGGCTACATGGTGTGTCCCTTGTAAAAACGAATTGGATGCTGTAGCTGAAGTTTATGACGATTGGGTTTCGGAAACCGGTGTGAAGTATTATGCGGTTTCTATTGATGATTCCAGAACTGCCAAAAGGGTGAAACCAATGATCAATGGCAAAGGTTGGGAGTTTGAAATTTTATTAGACGAAAACAGTGACTTAAAACGGGCGTTTGGTGTGAGTACGGTTCCCTTCACTATTATTATTAAATCGGGTGAAATTGTTTACAAACACACTGGATATACACCAGGATATGAAGACGAACTCTACGATATGATCGTAGCGTTAAAAGGCTAGACCTTTTGTAGTTTTACATCATACAATCAAAACCGAGAGAGGTGCAATAGTACTTCTCAATTACTATTTTACTCAAAAAAATTAAAGCACATTAATAATGAATAAACTAATCCTCGCAGTCCTTGTTTTTTTTACCTCAGTAGCAGTACATTCACAAAAAACAGATGAAAAAAACAGTTTTGACAAAATAAAAGAACGCCTCAATGTTGGTTTTGAATCTAATTCACAATGGTATTTGAATGATGACAAAACTGGCGACTTTGATGAAGATGAAAAATTAAGAGCAAATAGTTATTTAAGAATCGATTATCAAATTTCAGAACGTTTTTCTAGCGGTTTTCAATTAGAAAGTTATATGCCAGAACCCTTATTGAATTACAGTAGATTGTTTGATAAAGAGATTGGCTTAGGAACATTCTATCTTAACTATAGGACTAAAAAATTAGACCTTACCCTTGGGTATTACTATGCTCAGTTTGGAAGTGGGCTTATTTTACGTGCTTGGGAGGACCGGGCTCTTGGAGCAAACAATGCTCTTAGAGGTGGTAAAATTGTTTACGACCCAACAAGTTATTTAAGATTGACAGCACTTTATGGCAAGCAACGCAAAGGGTTTGAGGTATCAGATTCCAATATTTTTGGGTTTGAAACTCAATTTGACATTGCGGATGCACTTCAAATAGAGCGTCTGAATACCTTGCAACTTGGATTAAGTTATGTAGGAAAACAAGAAGATTACTCTAACGAAACTCCCAATCCTAATGCTACAGTTAAAATTCCTGAAATGGTGAATGCTTTTGGAGCACAGCTTGATTTAGAATATAAAAACATATACACAAATTTTGAATTCATATATAAGACTGAAAATGCACGACTCAATAACTTCATCCCAAATATAGTGTCATTTTCAGAAAAAGCATTATTTAATGGAAATGCCATCACATGGAATATTGGGTATTCTCAAAAAGGATTTGGAATTGGATCCACATTTAGAAGACTTGAAAATATGCGTTTTTTCTCAGAAAAAAGTGCTTTAAACCTTAACAACAATCCAACAAATCAGATGAGTCTAAACTACATACCTGCACTTACAAAACAACACGACTATACACTCGCTAATATTTATTTATATCAATCGCAACCAGGCTTAGTAATCGAAAATTATGAATTTCCATTAGTCAAATCTGGTGAAATTGGAGAGTCTTTAGATCTATTTTATAACATTAAAAAAGGAACTCTTTTGGGGGGAAAATATGGTACAAAACTGAGTTTAAATTGGTCGTATTGGGCAAATTTAAAATCAAACTACACCGACCCTTCTGGAACTCCTTATTTTGTTGGAGATGATTTAACTTACGAAACAGAATTATTGAATTTTGACAATAAGTTGTACTCTGAAATTAATGCAGAACTACGAAAAAAATGGACACCAAAATTAAAATCAATTTTCACCTATATTAACTTTAGTTATAATCAAGGATTTTTAGAATCTAAAGGAGCAGATAGTTTTGTAAATGCTTGGATTGGAATTGCAGAAAGCACTTATAAATTTCAAGGTGGTAAATCCGTTCGACTGGAGTTACAGCACCTCTCTACAAATGATGATGCCAGAAATTGGGCGGGTGGCACACTAGAATATTTTTTTAATTCTAAGTTTGGAGTGTATCTAAATGACTCTTATAATTATGAGGATAGTAAAAATACTGAAAACACAAAAATTCATTTCTTTAACTTAGGAGGGAGCTATACTAAGGGTTCCACACGTGTGGGGATTAATTATGGACGTCAGCGTGGAGGATTACTTTGTGTAGGAGGTGTTTGTAGACCCGTTAGTAAAAACACAGGAGTGACGCTTAATTTAGTGAGTACGTTTTAGGCGATCAACCTTTATATTTAAGCGGGAGATGCACGATTTTTTTGGTTTCAAAGAAATCTTCTTCAAAATAATCACTTAAATCATACAGAGTTGCTTTTGTATAAAGCTTAAGTTCTTCTGTTAAATCGCCCCCTTTAAGATAAAGAATGCCATTTTTAAGAGGATGTACACTTTTTTTGGCAACTCTATTTTTAATCCATCCCACAAAATCTGTCATATTGGTTACAGCACGACTAATAATAAAATCATAGTGTCCTTGAATCGACTCAGCCCGAGCATGCGTGGTGTATATATTCTCTAAACCTAAGCTCTCTGCTACTCCATTGACTACCTTTAACTTTTTATTGATACTGTCAACCAAATGAAATGTAACATCAGGAAATAAAATTGCTAACGGAACTCCAGGAAACCCACCTCCTGTACCAATATCTAAAATTTTTGCCCCAGATTTAAATTGGATTAATTTTGCGATGGCTAAAGAATGTAGTACATGACGTAAGTACAATGCTTCTATATCTTTTCGGGAAATGACATTAATCTGCGAATTCCAATCCTCATAAAGTCCTTGCAATGCTTCAAACTGCTTGAGCTGAATATCCGTAAGATGTGGGAAATATTTCTGAATTAAAAGCATGACTTGGTATGTTTTCTGCAAAAATAGCCATTAATATGTTAAATATTGTAAATTCTCTCGCTCTAAACTTTTTTATTATTTACATTTGATTAATATTTTATAAGTGATAATAAAAGCAGCCCATGACAAAATCAACAATCACATTTTCGAGAAAAGATTCCGCTAAGTTTTTTAAAACTTTAAATAGTAGAGTTAATAATTATTTTAAAGAAAATAAAATTAAACGTTCAGGAAATTGGAAACTTTGGGTCAAAACCATTGTGATGTTTTCAATTTTTTTAGTGCCTTATTTTTTGATCCTCACAATAAATATACCTGGATGGCTCCAAATTTTATTTACAGTTGTGATGGGGATTGGCATGGCTGGGGTTGGCATGAATGTTATGCATGATGGAAATCATGGATCCTTTTCAAATAAATCATGGATCAATAATATTATGGGAGGAAGTATTTACATCCTTGCAGGAAATGTTTATAATTGGAAAGTTCAACACAATGTATTGCACCATACCTACACTAATATTCATGGACATGATGAAGATCTAGATGCCGGACGTATATTGCGATTCAGTAAACATGCCGAATGGAGAAGTTACCACAAATTTCAGCATATTTACTCTGTTTTGTTATATGGTTTATTAACTATCAATTGGGCTATTACCACTGATTTTTTACAGATGAAACGGTATATGAAACGTAAACTTTCTTACGGAAAATTTCCAAATCCATTCTTAAATTGGAGTACTCTCGTAATTTCTAAAGTGATTTATTTAAGTTTATGGATTGTACTTCCAATGTTGATTTTAGATATGGCTTGGTACAAAGTTTTAATAGGATTTTTTGTAATGCATTATACAGCTGGACTAATACTCAGTATTGTATTTCAATTGGCACATGTTATGGACGAGGCAGAAATGCCAATGCCAGAAACTGATGGCAGTATGAAAAACACATGGGCGATTCATCAACTTAAAACAACCGTTAACTTTTCACCAAAAAACAGATTGATAAACTGGTTCACAGGAGGATTGAACCATCAAGTAGAACATCATATTTTCCCAAATATATCACACATCCATTATGGTAAAATTGCTGAAATTGTAAAAAAAACTGCAAAAGAATTTAACTTACCCTACAACGAATTTGAAACCACAAGAAAAGCAATCATAGCCCATTTTAGATATCTAAAAGAAATGGGCACAAAACCCTTATTACAAGCATAATAATGAACCAATTACTTTCTAACAGAATTTTAAACATGGCCACGTCAGCAACCTTAGCGATGGCGGCCAAAGCAAGAGAATTAAAAGCCGAAGGCAAAGATATTATAGGATTAAGTTTGGGAGAACCAGACTTTAATACCCCAGATTTCATTAAAGAGGCTGCTAAGACAGCCGTTGATGAAAACTATAATTCATACACTCCAGTAGATGGGTATGTCGAATTAAAACAAGCCATCATCACCAAATTTAAGCGTGACAACAACCTCAACTATCAACCGTCACAAATAGTAGTTTCAACAGGAGCAAAACAATGTTTAGCTAATGTTGCATTGGTTATGCTCAACGAAGGTGACGAGGTTATCTTACCCTGCCCTTACTGGGTAAGTTATGCTGATATTGTAAAGCTTTCTGATGGAGTTCCTGTTGAAGTGATGACCTCTATAGAGAACGACTTCAAAATGACGCCTCAACAACTCGAAGCTGCTATTACACCAAAAACAAAAATGATTTGGTTTAGCTCCCCTTGTAACCCTAGTGGATCTGTTTATAGCAAATCCGAATTGAGAGCATTGGCAGATGTGTTAAAAAATCACCCAAATATTTACATCGTTTCAGACGAAATATATGAGCATATCAATTTTGTTGGTGGTCATGCAAGCATGGCTGAATTTGAAGATATGTACGACCGAACCATTACTGTTAATGGAGTATCAAAAGCCTTTGCAATGACGGGATGGCGTATTGGGTTTCTGGGAGCGCCAGAAGCGATTGCACGTGCGTGTAACAAAATGCAAGGACAGATTACAAGTGGTGCAAATTGTATCGCTCAACGTGCCGTCATTACGGCCTTAGAAGCATCGCCTACAAAAGTTCAGTACATGATTGACGAGTTTAAAGTTCGTCGTGATTTGATTCTTGGATTATTAAAAGATATTGATGGATTTACATGCAACACCCCTGAGGGTGCTTTTTATGTATTCCCAGATGTATCTGCATTTTTTGGCAAAACACTTAATGGTACGCTTATTAAAAATGCGACGGACTTTTCGCTTTATTTATTAGAAGCTGCTCTTGTTGCAACCGTTACAGGAGATGCGTTTGGAAATCCAAATTGTATCCGTATATCTTACGCAGCGTCTCAAGATCAAATTATTGAAGCTATCAATCGTATTAAAAAAGCTGTGAGCTAAAACAGCTCGTTTTATCGATTTCTCCAGAAGAAAGGAGTCAATAAAATAAGGACTGTAAACAGTTCTAAACGTCCGATAAGCATTAAGAAAGCTGCCCACCATTTTCCAGCTGCAGGCATTTCAAAAAAGTTGTGAGACGGCCCAAATTCTCCGAGAGCAGGTCCAACGTTTCCTAAACTTGAGGCAGCAACACCAATGGCGGATTGAAAGTCAAGACCCAAAAATGCAAATCCCAAAGACCCCACAATAAAAGATAGCATATAGAGGATAAAGAATCCGAGCACATTAAACACAATTTCGCCTGAAACAGATTTATTATTATAACGAACAGGCAAGATTGCACTTGGATGCAAACTGCGTTTAAATTCTAAAAATCCATTTTTAATAAGCACCAAATGACGTACAATTTTTACACCTCCCGAGGTACTTCCTGCAGACCCTCCTAAAAACATCAATCCAAAGAAAAATACAAGTAAAAAGGGTGCCCACAAGGTATAGTCTGCCGAAACGAACCCAGTGGTAGTAACAATGGCTACCACTTGAAAAAGGGCATGTCTAAAAGACCCTTCACCACCCCCCCAAACCATGGGATGATCGAACGCTGAAGTTGTATCTAATGAAGAATTGAAATACAGAATCCCACCAACAATTAGTGTGAAAATCACTATAAATTTAAAATACAATTTAAATTCTTCATCCCTTACGACTTTTCTTACATTTCCTTTGAATGCGAAATAACTCAACACAAAATTGGTTCCCGCTAAAAACATAAACAAAATGACAATATACTGTATCATTGGAGAATCATTCCAATGTGACAAACTTGCATTTTTAGTTGAAAACCCTCCTGTAGAGAGGGTGCTCATAGAATGATTAAGCGCATCAAAAAAGGACATACCTGCAAGCGATAAAAATAAAGTTTCGGCAGCAGTATATCCAAAATAAATAAGCCACAATCGTTTTGCTGTATCTGTAATTCTGGGATGTAATTTATCAGCACTAGGGCCGGGTGCTTCTGCAACAAAAAGCTGCATACCTCCAATTCCTAAAAGTGGTAAAATCGCAATAGCTAATACAATAATTCCCATACCTCCAATCCAATGTGTAAGACTTCTCCAAAATAAGATCCCTTTAGGAAGTGATTCTATATCATTTAAAATTGTAGAGCCCGTTGTGGTATATCCCGAAATCGTTTCAAAAATAGCATTTGTGAACTCTGGAATAGCTCCGGTGAATAGGTACGGAAGTGTTCCCGACAAGGTCATCACAATCCAACCAAAGGTAACCACCAAATAACCTTCACGTTTGTTCATTTCTTTAGTGTGATTCTTAGTGCAAAACATAACCAACACTCCAAATAGCAACACAGAAATACCCGTTAGAAATAAGTTAAAAGTTGCACCGTCTTTATAACAAAAACTTAAGAGTGCCGCTAACAACATAAAACTACCATTAAACAGCAGCAAGAGCCCAAAAAAGTAAATTATAATTTTATAATTGAGTTTCATTAACAGATGGTGTTAGTAAAAGTAACTCTCTATTTTTTTAATAGATTGAGGCAAGCAACATACCACGACTCGATCACCAGAAACGATTTTGAAGTCTCCTAAGGCGATAAAACCTTCTTCATTTCGAATCACTCCTCCAATAATAGCGGATAAAGGGAATTCGGTTTCTTTAATATATTTATCACAAATTTTGGATGTTGGCTTCACTACAAACTCAAGTAGCTCTACTTCCATATTGCTCAGCTTGGTCATCGCAACCACTTCTCCCCTACGGATATATCTAAAAATATTATTGGCCGCTAATAGCTTTTTATTGATAAGCGTATCAACGCCGATAGAGTGCGAAAGCTCATAATAATCCATATTCTCAACCAATGCGATTGTTTTTTTGACACCTTTAGATTTAGCAACCAAACACGACATGATGTTAGTCTCAGAATTTCCAGTCACAGAAATAAAAGCATCCATATCTTTGATGTTTTCTTCATCTAAAAGTGCAACATTACGACCATCTCCATTAATCACTAAGGTGTCTGGAAGTTGTTCTGCCAAATCAAAAGCCCTTTCTTTAATATTTTCGACAAGTTTAATATTGAAATTGTTAGAGAGGTCAAAAGCTGTTTTAGACCCAATTTTACCACCTCCTAAAATCATTATATCTTTAATTTCTGTTTTTTTCTTTCCAGTGAGTTTACACAACTCTTCATCGCCTCCTTTGGAGGTAATAAAAACAACTCGATCTCCTTCCTTAAAAACAGTATCTCCCCTAGGGATAATGGTCAAATGAGATCCAAACCTCTGAATAGCTATGGGTATAAAATGGATGTCTGAAAGTAATTGTGCTGCTACTTTAACAGATTTGTTTATGATTTTTGCATCTTTAGAAAGAGACAACCCAAGCATGGTTAAGGCGCCTTCTTCAAACTCATAGGTGTCATTAAATACCGACTGACTTAGTAACAATTCAATTTCAGCTGCCGCTAAAGATTCTGGTGAAATAAGCTCATCAATCCCAAATTTCGTAAAACCAACTTCGTCTTTATGGTTTATAAACTCTGGGTTTGAAATTCTTGCAATAGTGCGTTTGGCACCCAATTGTTTTGCCAAAACACAAGCTGTAATGTTGGAAGTTTCAGATGCAGTTACAGAAATAAATAAATCTGAATTTAGAATACGTGCATCTTTCAACACAGAAATAGAAGTTGCATCGCCTTTGATTACTTTTATATCCAAATGCGTGTCTGCAAAAACAAGACTGTCTTTATTCAAATCAATAAGAGTGATTTCTTGTGATTCGTAAGATAAAAGTTTGGCTAAATGAAACCCGACTTCACCAGCGCCGGCAATAATAATTTTCATTAATTATCAATTAAAAAAGTGCTCAAATATACGTTATTTTTAGGGATTTGTTTATGAATTGTATTTCTTTGCATTGAAATTATTAAGAAAGGTCTCACCACATATGTCAGAAAAAATTACCCCTTATAAGGATAGTGCGCTTGGAAAAAAACAACAAATCGCTAAAATGTTTGATACAATCTCTAATGAATATGATGGTTTAAACAGAGTCATCTCTTTTGGAATTGACATTAAATGGCGAAATAAAGTAGTTCAACTTGTTACTGATACCCAGCCAAAAAATATTCTTGATATAGCAACGGGTACAGGAGATTTAGCGATTAATTTAAGTCGAACCAATGCATCTCAAATTATTGGATTGGATATTAGTGAGGGCATGCTAGAAGTAGGACGTAAAAAAATATTAAATAAAGAACTTCATAACACTATTGATATGGTGGTTGGTGATTCTGAAAACCTTCCTTTTGACGACAACTCTTTTGATGCAATTACGGTTGCCTTTGGCGTTCGAAATTTTGAAAATCTAGAAGTAGGATTAACCGAAATATTGAGGGTTTTGAAACCTGGCGGAGTATTTGTGGTTTTAGAAACATCTGTTCCTACAAAGTTTCCTTTCAAGCAAGGTTATTATTTACATTCAAATATTTTATTACCGCTCGTTGGAAAACTGTTTTCTAAGGACAAATCGGCTTATACTTACTTAAGCAAATCAGCTTCTAAATTTCCTTATGGAGCTGCTTTTAACAATATTTTGGATAAAATAGGGTTTATAAACTCGAAAGCCCTTCCACAAACATTTGGAGTTGCTACCATATATACTGCAACAAAACAATAAGTATGAAGTACCTTTTAGCAATCTTCTTTATTTTATGTTCAATTCAATTTTCAAGCGCACAGCTTTTTAGCAAAGAACGCGTTTTAAATAATGAGAATTTTGACAAAGCACGGTTATCTTATGGCTACTATTTAGGATTTAATGTGTATGATTATAATTTTGATTACCACACAGACGTAAAGGACATTCAAGTACTAAAATCCACAGGGTTTAATGTAGGACTTATCGGAAACATTAGAATTAATGACTATATCGACATTCGTCTAGAACCGGGGTTGGTAATTTCGAGACGAGAATTAAACTATAGCAAAACCTATTTTTCGGGCATTACATTCGAAGATAAAGACCTCACTCGTAAAATTCAATCGACCTTTATTCACGTTCCTTTATTAGTTAAATTATCCTCAAAAAGAATCAACAATATCAAACCATTTTTAGTTGGGGGAATTTCAACAGCCTTAAACTTATCAAGTCAACAAGACAACCCAGATGACAATAGTAAAGAGGTTTTCAGAGTTACCAAAAACAATCTGTATTATGAACTTGGAATTGGCATCGACCTCTACCTGACGTGGTTCAAATTTACACCCTCAATTCGAGGGGTCTTTTCTATGCAGGATGAACTCATAAGAGACATCGACCCTAACAGCCGATGGACACGCAATATTGCTCAAATGCAAACACGTGGCTTATTTATCAATTTTACATTTCAGTAGATTTTCTTTTAAATTCACTTAGGATAATAGCAGCCGCATTTGCAACATTAAGGCTTTCAGTTTGTTTAACCTTCCCAAATCTTGGAATGGAAAGACGCGTTTGCATCAAAGCTTCTACCTCTTCAGAAATTCCATTGGCTTCGTTCCCTAGAACAATCACACCCGTTTTAGGTAGATTTTGCTCATAAATTGAATCACCATCCATAAATGTTCCCATACAATTTGAAGCCGTTGGTAAGTTCTTTTTTAAGTCTAAATACGAAATATTAACCCGTGTATGAGACCCCATACTTGCTTGCACAACTTTAGGATTATAGCAATCGACGGTAGCTTCACTACAGACTAAGTTTTCAATTCCAAACCAATCACAAAGACGAATAATCGTTCCTAAATTCCCAGGGTCATTAATCCCGTCAAGGGCGACCACCAAGGCGGACCAATCTACAGCAACAGAGCTTGGAATTTTGAAAGTAGCTAACACTTTATTGGGAGTGCTAAATCCACTAATTTTTGCAAGTCCTTTGGAATCGACTTTGGTAAACTTCTGATTGTATTGAGAAAAACGATCGTCCACAGCAAAAATAGCATCCAATTCGTAGTTTGAGTTTAAAAACTCTTGAACAACTTTAATACCTTCAACAACAAACAACTGATGTTGGGTTCTAAACTTTTTTTGCTTCAAACTTGTGATTAACTTTATTTGGTTTTTCGTTAACATCTAAAAAACGTACTTTTGATTATTATTAATTTAGACAGTAAAGCTAAATTTTATTTATTGATTGTTGAAGAAAACACTGATAAAAATAACCGTTGTATTTGTAATGACTTGTTTTTTTACGGCATGTAATGTTGTAAAACGTGTTGAGGCTACCGATTATTTATTGACTGAAAACAGTTTTTTCATCAATGGTCAGTACAAAAAATCAGAAGAACTCAGTAATTTATCCTTCCAGAAAAGCAACTCAGTACTTCTTGGAATTCCCTTACGACTGCATATTTATAATTTAGCACGTCCTCACAAAGATTCTATCTTTGAGGCTTGGTTGCAAAAAAATCCCAAACGAAAACAGCGGTTAATTTCCAAACTTTCAGAAAAACAACTTAATCAGTTGAAAGTCTCGGCGATTGAATTTAATCGTTGGTTAAAAAATACAGGGGAAGCACCCGTTCTTTTAGATTCTCTAAAAATCAATAAAACAAAACTAAACCTTGAACGGTATTACTTTTCAAATGGATGGTTTGATCGAACTGTAAATTATTCAGTTGATACTGTTGGAATAAAAAGAGCTGCGTTGAAGTTTGAGATAGAGACAGGAACTCCCTATACAATTGGAGAACAATCGAAACGAATTGACTCTCCAGTGATTGATTCCTTGTACACGAATTTAAAATCAGGCTCTTACCTAAAAACTGGGGAACAATTTAAAATATCAAATTTTGACAGCGAACGCAGCCGTTTGACCACGGCATTTAGAAATTCTGGTGCATACCATTTTTCTGAAGAATATATTCAATATGAAAATGACACCATTGGAACTGGAAATAAGGTCAATGTTACAATGCAAATTCAGGATCGAATTATTCGTAATGACGACTCTATTGTTCGTGTACCGTTTCAAACGTACCGAATCAAAGATGTAAATATTTACACAGATGCTACTTTTGAAAACCGTTCAAAAACCATTTCAGACTCTGTAAGCTACAACAATTACAATTTGTATGCTTACGAAAAATTAAAATATAGACCTAAAGCATTAACCGATGCTGTCTTAATCTCAAAAGGGAGTGTATTTAAAGATTTGGATCGTGCACGCACTTATCGCTACCTAAATGAGTTAAGGACATTTAAATACCCAAACCTTGAATATCTAGAAAACCCACAAGACACAACTCTGACCGCCAATATTTATTTAACACCAAAAAAGAAATATGGCTTGGGCTTTGATGTGAATGTTTCTCAAAGTAATATCCAAACAGTAGGTCTATCTTTTAAGACAGGTGTTGTCATTCGCAACATTTTTAAAGGTGCTGAAACTCTTCAAATTTCTGCCATAGGAGCCATAGGAGCCTCAAAAGATGGGGCAAATACTGAAGATCGTTTTTTTGATATTAATGAGCTTGGAGCTGATATAAAACTCAATATTCCTCGTTTATTTTTCCCATTAAACACCGATAGAATTATCCCTAAGTATATGTCGCCCAGCACACAAATTAGTACTGGATTTACGGGGCAAACAAACATCGGTTTGGACAAGCAAACCTTTAATAGTGTTTTTAGTTATAATTGGTTCTCTTCAGAAAAGGTTACAAACACACTTGATTTAGTAAACTTACAATACGTAAGAAACCTGAATCCAACTAATTATTTCAGTGTGTACCAAAACTCTTTCAACCGACTCCAATCGATTGCACTTGACTCCTATTCAACTCCAGCCGATTTTTTGAGTACAAACGCTAATGGACAACAATCTCTTTTAAAATCGAGAGCGGATGAGTTTATAAATTTAGTGAATGCAGATGTTTTGTATAAAAACTCCAACCCAAGCGAATATCAAACAGTTCGAAATATTCAGGAACGAAAAAATCGATTGGTTCAAGACAACTTTATTCTGGCAAGTAATTTTAATTATGTTCGAAACAGTCGAGAAAACCCTTTTGATACCAATTTTTCAATATTTAGATTGAAATTTGAGTTTGCTGGAAATTTACTTTATACCGCTTCAAAATTATTGGATCTTGAAAACAATTCAGAAGGCGCCTACAAAGTTAGTGGTGTTCCTTTTTCTCAGTATATCAAGTCCGAAATAGATCATATTAAACTTTGGAATCTGGGTCGTAGTAATGTTTTGGCTTTACGCAGCTTTTTTGGAATTGCGATCCCATTAGGAAATGCGACAAGTATTCCGTTTTCAAAAAGTTTTTTTGCAGGAGGTTCTAATGACAACAGAGCTTGGGTTGCTTATAATTTGGGGCCTGGACGTTCTGATAATAATAATGAATTTAACGAAGCAAACATGAAACTCGCATTTAGTTTGGAGTACCGTTACAACTTATTTGGGAATTTGAATGGCGCTTTTTTTATGGATGCTGGAAACATTTGGAATGTTTTAGATGATGTGACAGATCCTAAGGCTACTTTTGACAATATTAAATCTTTGGAAGATATTGCTATTGGTGCAGGAATTGGATTGCGTTATGATTTTAGTTTTTTCATTCTGAGATTAGACACTGGTTTTAAGGCTTATGAACCTACTTTTGGAGATCAAAATCGTTGGTTGAATAACTTTAATTTTAGCAATGCTGTTTACAATATCGGTATTAATTACCCATTTTAGAAGCCCTATGTTAGCTATATCGTTTTCGTATAATAATACGCTAATCACCTCCAATAATTTGTTCCAAATTACTAAAAATCATTACTTTTACAGCTACAACAAAAACAAACAGAATGAGTCACAATATCAAACCAGGCGTTGCTACAGGACGCGAAGTTCAAGAGATTTTTAAACTTGCTAAAGAAAAAGGATTCGCCCTTCCAGCGGTGAATGTTATTGGCTCTAACACAATTAATGGTGTTCTTGAAACAGCCAAAGAATTAAATGCTCCCGTAATCATTCAGTTTTCTAACGGAGGTGGACAATTTAATGCAGGAAAAGGACTTTCTAACGAAGGTCAAAAGGCTGCAATTGCAGGTTCAATTGCAGGTGCTAAACACATCCACGAAATGGCGCTTGCGTATGGTGTTCCTGTAATTTTACACACAGATCACTGTTCAAAAAAATTATTACCATGGATTGACGGTTTATTAGAGGCGAGTGAAGTTCATTTTGCACAAACTGGAAAATCATTATATAGCTCTCACATGATTGATTTATCTGAAGAGCCGATTGAAGAAAACATCGAAATCTGTAAAACCTATTTAGAACGCATGTCCAAAATGGGAATGACTCTAGAAATAGAATTAGGAATTACAGGCGGTGAAGAAGATGGAGTTGACAACAGCGATGTTGATGTTTCTAAATTATATACACAACCCGAAGAAGTCGCTTATGCCTATGAAGAACTTAGTAAAGTAAGTGATCAGTTTACCATTGCAGCAGCTTTTGGAAACGTACACGGTGTTTATAAACCAGGAAATGTAAAATTAACTCCAAAAATTCTTAAGAATTCTCAAGAATATATTACTGAAAAATATGGTGTTTCTGAAAATCATATTGACTTCGTATTCCATGGTGGATCTGGATCTACAGTAGAAGAAATTAGAGAAGGAATATCGTATGGAGTTATCAAAATGAATATCGATACAGATATGCAATACGCATTTATGTCGGGTGTTCGTGACGATTTCAAAGCGAACAGTGCATATTTAGAAGCACAAATCGGAAATCCGGACGGTAGTGATGTTCCAAATAAAAAATATTACGACCCTAGACGATGGTTGCGTGAAGGAGAAAAAGCATTCATTACTAGACTTAAAAAAGCATTTGAGGATTTAAATAATGTCGATACATTATAAAATTTGTGTAGTTTTGTACTTTAATTTTACCATTTAGACACTAATATATGGCTTGGTTCAAAAGAAAAGACAAAGGAATTCAAACTCCAACAGAAGCAAAACGAGACACACCGAAAGGACTTTGGTACAAATCCCCTACGGGAAAAGTTATTGAAACAGATGAGTTAGAAAGAAATTTCTATGTCAGTCCCGAAGACGGTTATCACGTACGCATTGGTAGTAATGAATACTTTGAAATGCTATTTGATGATAATAAATTTAAAGAGTTAGACCCAAATATTACTTCCAAAGACCCTTTAAAGTTTGTTGATAAAAAAACGTATTCTGACCGTTTAAAAGCTGCAAAATCAAAAACAAATCTTAACGATGCTGTACGAACTGCTGTTGGTAAATCTAAAGGAAAAAAGTTGGTAATTGCTTGTATGGACTTTAGTTTTATTGGAGGTTCGATGGGTTCTGTAGTTGGAGAAAAAATTGCAAGAGCTGCTGACCACGCACTTCATAATAACTTGCCTTTTATGATTATTTCAAAATCTGGAGGTGCTCGTATGATGGAAGCTGCTTTATCGCTTATGCAACTCGCAAAAACTTCTGCAAAACTCGCACAACTCGCTGACGCAAATATTCCTTATATTTCACTTTGTACTGATCCTACAACAGGCGGAACAACAGCCTCATTTGCAATGTTAGGTGATATTAATATCAGTGAACCTGGAGCGCTCATTGGATTTGCAGGTCCTCGAGTGGTAAGAGACACCACTGGTAAAGAATTACCAGATGGTTTTCAAACTGCCGAATTTGTAAAAGAACATGGCTTTTTAGATTTTATCACTCCTCGAAGTGAACTAAAAAACAAAGTAAATCAGTATATTGATTTAATATCAAACCAGCCTCTCAGAGCCTAGTTAACAATAAGGCTGTCCACTAATTATTGGACGCAATCAATACACTGAAAAGGTCTGCAATGATTACAATCTTTCTCATGTAACAAATTAGACGTTTTATTACAACTATTAAAATGAGCCAATGGTTCGTTTTTTTTGCTGTAAATAAAATCGAGAACCTAAAGGTATAAACAACAGAAAATCACTATATTTGCCAACTAATTACGATAGACGTAGTTAACAGCATAAAAATTATTTAAATAATATTGGAATGTATTTAACAAAAGAAGCTAAAGAGAAACTCTTTAAAAAACACGGAAAAGATGCCAAAGATACGGGATCTTCAGAAGGACAAATTGCATTATTCACAGAAAGAATCAATCACTTAACTGAGCATTTAAAACTAAATCGTAAAGATTACAACACAGAACGCTCGCTAGTTAAACTGGTTGGAAAACGTCGCTCATTATTAGACTATTTAATGAAGTCTGATATTTTAAGATATCGTGCTATCGTAAAAGAATTAGGATTAAGAAAATAATATTACAAACCACGCTTCATGCGTGGTTTTTTAAGTTTTAAAACTTTTAAAGTTCATAAATAATAGAAGAAGCTAATTAGAGTTTTTCATTGGTCACACCACACAACTACAACAACACAACACCAATGTTTAATTAGAACAAAAAATTATGATACCAAAAGTATTTAAAGAGGTCATTGACCTCGGCGATGGAAGAGAAATCTCTATCGAAACGGGCAAGCTCGCAAAGCAAGCCCATGGATCTGTAGTCGTACAAATGGGTAAAGCCATGTTGTTGTGTACGGTAGTTTCAAACTACAAACAATCGGATGTAAATTTTCTACCTTTAACCGTAGATTATCGCGAAAAATTTGCGGCAGCAGGTCGTTATCCAGGTGGATTCTTCAAAAGAGAAGCACGTCCTAGCGATGGTGAAGTTTTAACAATGCGTTTAGTGGATCGTGTATTGCGTCCATTATTTCCAAAAGATTATCACGCAGAAACTCAAGTAATGATTCAGTTAATGTCTCATGACGAAGATGTAATGCCTGATGCACTTGCAGGTTTAGCCGCATCTGCAGCTATTCAATTAAGTGATTTTCCATTTGAATGTCCAATTTCCGAAGTACGTGTTGCTCGTGTAAATGGTGAATTCGTAATCAATCCAAGTCGTGCACAATTAGCAGATTCTGATCTTGAAATGATGATTGGAGCTTCTGCAGATTCTGTAATGATGGTAGAAGGTGAAATGGATGAAGTTTCTGAAGAAGAAATGGCAGATGCTATCAAGTTTGCACATGAAGCTATTAAAATTCAAATTGAAGCACAAGTCCGTCTTGCAGAAGCATTTGGAAAAAAAGAAGTGCGTGAATATGAAACAGCTGAAGTTAACGAAGATTTAGAAAAACGCATTCATGACATGGCTTATGACAAATGTTATGCGATTGCTAAAAAAGGAACTTCTAAAACAGAGCGAGGCGCTGCATTTGCTGAGGTAAAAGAAGAAGTGATAGCTTCATTTACTGAGGAAGAAAATGAAGAGTTTGGTCACTTGGTTAGTGGATACTATAGTAAAGCTGAAAAGGAAGCTGTACGTGAATTAACATTGAGCGAAGGCATTCGTTTGGATGGACGTAAGACAGACGAAATTAGACCAATTTGGTGTGAAGTTGACTACTTACCTTCTACTCATGGATCTTCAATTTTTACTCGTGGAGAAACTCAAGCATTAGCGACTGTAACTCTAGGAACTTCTAGAGATTCAAACAAAATTGACATGCCTTCTTATGAGGGTGAAGAAAATTTTTACTTACACTATAACTTCCCTCCTTTTTGTACGGGTGAAGCAAGACCTCTAAGAGGGACTTCACGTCGTGAGGTTGGACATGGAAATCTTGCACAACGTGGTTTAAAAGGAATGATTCCTGCGGATTGCCCATATACAGTACGTGTTGTTTCTGAAGTTTTAGAATCAAACGGATCGTCATCAATGGCAACTGTTTGTGCGGGTACAATGGCATTGATGGATGCAGGGGTTCAAATTGAAAGACCTGTTTCTGGGATTGCAATGGGATTAATTTCTGATGGTGACCGTTATGCTGTATTATCTGATATTTTAGGAGATGAAGATCACTTAGGAGATATGGATTTTAAAGTAACAGGTACCGCAAAAGGAATTACAGCCTGTCAAATGGATATTAAAATCAAAGGGTTGTCTTACGAAATACTTGTAAATGCTTTAAAACAAGCACGTGAAGGTCGTTTGCACATCCTTGACAAATTAACAGAAACAATTGATGCTCCTGCTGGAGATGTGAAACCACACGCTCCAAAAATGGTCACTCGCGTTATTCCAAATGAATTTATTGGGGCGCTTATTGGGCCTGGTGGAAAAGTAATTCAAGAACTTCAAAAAGCTACAGGAACTACGATTGTAATCAATGAAGATCCTGTAACAGAAGAAGGAATTGTTGAAATTCTAGGAACAGATCAAGATGGAATTGATGCGGTTATATCAAAAATTGATTCTTTAATGTTTAAGCCAACTTTAGGAAACACCTACCAAGTTAAAGTGATTAAAATGCTTGACTTTGGAGCTGTTGTTGAATATATGGATGCACCCGGAAACGAAGTGTTACTTCACGTCAGTGAACTAGCATGGGAACGTACCGAAAATGTGTCTGATGTTGTAAATATGGGTGATATTTTTGACGTGAAGTATTTTGGTCTAGATCCAAGAACACGAAAAGAAAAAGTATCGCGTAAAGCATTGTTAGAAAAACCTGAAGGCTATGTTGCAAGACCACCAAGAGATGACAAACGTTCTGGTGGACGTGACAATCGCAAACGTGACAATAGACGCTAAAACCCATTAAGTTTTAACTTAATAAATTAAAAAAACCGTTTTTAAAATTAAAAACGGTTTTTTTTGTAACATTTAGTATTATATGCACGTATAACCTAATGAGACTACCAAAACCAATTTAAAAATACTTTTTAATGAGACAGCTAAAAATTACCAAGCAGGTTACCAATAGAGAAACTGCATCCCTAGATAAATACCTTCAGGAAATAGGAAAAGTTGATTTAATTACAGCCGACGAAGAAGTAGAATTGGCACAACGTATTAAAGCTGGAGATCAAATTGCTTTAGAGAAATTAACCAAAGCCAACTTGCGTTTTGTGGTTTCTGTTGCAAAGCAATATCAAAACCAAGGATTGACACTTCCCGATTTAATTAATGAAGGAAATTTAGGTTTGATCAAAGCTGCTCAACGTTTTGATGAAACTAGAGGGTTTAAATTTATCTCCTATGCGGTTTGGTGGATTCGTCAATCCATTCTTCAAGCTTTAGCAGAACAATCTCGTATTGTGCGTTTACCTTTGAATAAAATTGGTTCGATTAATAAAATAAACAAAACCTATGCGTTTCTTGAGCAGTCCCATGAACGCCCTCCAAGTGCTGAAGAAATTGCAAAAGAATTAGACATGACTATTAACGATGTTAAAGAGTCAATGAAAAATTCTGGACGTCACGTTTCTATGGATGCTCCTCTAGTAGAAGGAGAAGATTCTAATTTGTATGATGTATTACGAAGTGGAGAGTCTCCAAATCCAGATAAAGATTTATTACATGAATCTTTAAGAACAGAAATTGAACGTGCCTTAGAAACACTCACACCTAGAGAAGCAGATGTGATTCGATTGTATTTTGGGCTCGGGAATCAACATCCGATGACTTTAGAAGAAATAGGCGAAACATTTGACCTGACTCGCGAAAGAGTACGCCAAATAAAAGAAAAGGCCATTCGTCGTCTAAAACACACATCGAGAAGTAAAATTTTAAAAACCTATTTAGGTTAACAACAAAACCCCTGCCAATTGGTAGGGGTTTATTTTTTATATTATTTTTGTCACTATAAAATTAGACACATGAGCACAACCAAAATTGCACCCTCTATCTTAGCAGCCGATTTCGCCAACCTTCAAAGAGATATAGAAATGGTTAACTCTAGTGAAGCCGACTGGTTTCATATTGATATTATGGACGGCGTATTTGTTCCTAATATTTCGTTTGGAATGCCTGTTTTAAAGGCAATTACACAACATGCTAACAAAACTGTTGACGTGCATTTGATGATAGTTGAGCCCGATCGTTATATCAAAACCTTTGCGGACTTAGGAAGTGATGTCCTCACAGTGCATTACGAGGCATGTAAACATCTTCACAGAACCCTTCAAGCAATTAAAACAGAAGGTATGAAAGCTGGAGTCGCTTTAAATCCACATACGAATGTTAATGTTTTAGCGGATACGATTAATGACATTGATTTGGTATGTATTATGAGTGTCAACCCCGGTTTTGGAGGGCAAAGTTTTATCGAAAATACCTACGATAAAGTAAAAGAACTAAAAGAACTTATCACAGCTCGAGGAGCTTCTACCCTCATAGAAATTGACGGTGGTGTCACCTCAGCCAATGCCAAAGCACTAAAAGACGCTGGTGCGGATGTATTAGTTGCTGGAAGTTTTGTGTTTAAAAGCTCCGAACCTGTCAAAACTATTAAAGAATTAAAAACGTTGACAGCAAATTAGTTTTTAGACTAACTATCTTCATCCCCATAACCGTAGTTGTACCCATAGTTATAACTGTAGCCGTATGATCTGTTTTCTTTCACACCATTAATGACGTAGACCATATTTTTAAGAAGGTTGGTTTTTCTTAAATTTTCAGAAAAAGGAATTAATTTTTTATCGGTATGGTTGGCACGAACAGCACATATAGTTGCATCGGTATGGTGAGCTACTAATAAAGTATCCGTTACTAAAATGGTAGGTGCTAAATCAACCACTATATAATCGTAACGTGATTTGGCTTCTTCAATAAGGGTTTCAAAATTACCATTCGCTAATAAATGGGCAGGATTTGGCGGAATTGTTCCGGAATCAACTAATAAATCGCCTAGCCCTATAAAGACCGCAACCATGGCTATTAATCCAAAATCCTCAGGAAGAAGTAATCTAGCAATTAAAATTTGTACTACGAATCCAACTCCTTTAACCCCTAACTGCTCTGTAAAAGTCCAAAATATTCATTTGAATGCTTGTTTCTTAAAAGCCATTATGCTTGTTTAGGGTTCAATTACTCCATCAAATACACAGAGCAGTATTGGATTTCAAAAATCCAATCTTAATCAAAAAAATTTGTTCGGTTTATTTTACTTGTACTGCCTTAAATCTCTAGCTATAATAAGCCTTATACCAGTTTACAAAGGCTTCTACGCCAACCTCCAAAGTAGTGGAGGGTTCGTAGTTATAATCTGTTTTCAAATGCGCCACATTTGCCCAAGTTTGATTCACATCTCCGGCTTGCATTGGCATCATGATACGCTCCGTTGTTTTGCCTGTACTTTTTTCAATCGCTTCTATAAAATCCAAAAGCTGCACAGGTTGATTGTTCCCTATATTATATAATTTGTAGAGCTCCTTTTCATTAACGGTTTTTAAAAGTGTGTTTTCAACCCCTTGTATGATATCATCAATATAGGTAAAGTCTCGAGAGAGATCTCCATTATTAAAAACTTTTATAGGTTGATTATTTAAAATGGCGTCTGTAAACAAAAACAAAGCCATATCGGGGCGTCCCCAAGGACCATAGACCGTAAAAAACCGCAATCCGATTGTTTCAATATTATAGAGGTGGCTATAAGTATGCGCCATCAACTCATTCGATTTTTTGGTAGCTGCATACAAACTAATCGGGTGATCTACAACCGCTGTTTCTTTAAAAGGAACCGCCTCACTATTTCCATAAACACTCGAGCTACTCGCATACACAAAACGCGATACGTTGTGGTGGCGACAACATTCTAAAATATTAAGAAAGCCTGTTATATTACTGTCAATATACGCCTCTGGATTTTCAATAGAATAACGAACCCCCGCTTGCGCTGCCAAGTTACAAACACTATCAAATTCATACGTTTTAAAGAGATTAGGCAACGCCTTTCGATCTTCAAGATTTAAACGAATAAATTGAAACTGATCTCCAAAAATTTCACTAGAAATAACTGTATCAAAATGTTCAGCTTCTTGCCGTTGGATCCCTAATTCTTTGAGTCGGTCAAATTTTAAATCGACACTGTAGTAATCGTTTACATTGTCCAATCCAACCACACGGTGTCCTTGTTTTAAAAGGCGTTCACACAAGTGAAACCCTATAAAACCTGCTGCGCCAGTGACTAAGATTGATTGCTTGCCCATATTACCTTCCGATTGCTTTATAAATAAATCCAATGGCTTCTAATTCCGCTTGATCCAAAATATTACGCCCATCAAAAATAAAGGCCGGTTTGAGCATGCCATCATATATCTTTTGCCAGTCATAGGTTTTAAACTCGTCCCATTCTGTAATCACTGCCAACGCATGAGATCCTTTTAAAGCATCATAGGGATTGTTGTGAACCTCTAAAAATTTATCGTTTTCAGATTCAGTTCTGCTGTTTAACCCATTCAAATCCGAGAGCATTTGAATCGCTGTTACTTTTGGATCATAAACTTGTATGTGGGCTTGTTCGTCAATCAGTTTGTCAGCAATATAAATTGCTGCAGACTCTCGGGTATCATTAGTGTCTTTTTTAAAAGCCCATCCTAAAAACCCAATTTTCTTTCCTGCAACAGTTCCGTATAAGGACGCTACTATTTGCTGTGCAAATCGACTGCGTTGATGGTTATTCATAATGATTACTTGCTCCCAATAATCAGCAGCCACATCCAATCCTAAAGACTTACATATATATACTAAATTTAGAATGTCTTTTTGAAAACAAGAGCCTCCGAATCCTACAGAAGCTTTTAAGAATTTTGGTCCAATCCGTGAATCGGTTCCAATGGCTTTGGCTACATCGTCAATATTAGCACCTGTGGATTCACACAGTTCTGTCAAGGCATTAATGGAAGAAACCCGTTGTGCTAAAAATGCGTTCGCGGTTAATTTTGACAATTCTGATGACCATAAATTTGTGGTAATAATTTGATCTTTTGAAACCCAAGTCGCATAAATATCAACTAAAGCCTGAATGGCTTTTAATCCACTTTCTGTTTGATCTCCACCAATCAAAACACGATCAGGTGCTTCCAAATCTTGAACAGCAGTACCTTCTGCCAAAAATTCGGGATTCGAAAGGATTTCAAAATTCACACCTGTGCCTGTATTCTCTAAAATATCTTTAATTGCTTTGGCTGTTTTGACGGGTAAGGTCGATTTTTCCACTACAATTTTATCAGAGGTAGCTATTTTAGCAATTTGACGTGCACAGAGTTCTACATATTGTAAATCTGCTGCCATTCCTTTTCCAGCACCATAGGTTTTTGTGGGGGTATTGACCGATATAAAAATCATATCTGCTTCTTGAATTGCACCTTCAACATCGGTTGAAAAAAACAAATTTCGACCGCGAGCTTCTGCAACAACAACGTCCAGTCCAGGTTCAAAAATTGGGAGTTTATTTAGATCCTCTGAATTCCAAGCATCTATACGTGCTTGATTCACATCCACTACAATCACTTTTATAGATGGATTTTTTTGGGCAATTACCGACATTGTTGGACCTCCTACATAGCCTGCTCCAATACAACAAATTGTATTAATACTCATTTTGGTTAACTTTTAAACGATTCCCAGTACCAATCTACAGCGTTTTTAAGCCCGCTTTCGAAGCCATGGGATGGTTTGTAATTTAATAATTTGACTGCTTTATCAATAGAGGTCTGTGAGTGTGGAATATCTCCTAACCGGTTTGGACCATATATCTCTTTAACGTTTGCAATCGCTGGGTCAAATTTAGATAAATATTTTTTTAAACTATGCACAAGTTGGACTAAAGTCGTCCGATCACCCACAGCAGTGTTATATATTTGGTTTAATGCCACCTCAGATTTTGTAGTTAGCACTAAAAAATTCATTCTTATAACATTGTCAATATAAGTAAAATCTCGGGAATTTGAACCATCCCCATTAATCACAGGTGCTTGGTGATTTATCAACTGAATTACAAATTTTTGAATGACTGCCGCATAAGCACCTTTTGGATCTTGTTGAGACCTCCAACCTATACAAAGCAGAGCAATTGTTATTAAATCTAGAGTATGTTTCTTTAAAAAATACTGTATTTGGTAAATACAAAACACATAGACACCTCCCAAGATTGGTACACAAGGATGGGCTAGGAGCCGTAGAAATTCACTCAAAATTATTAAGAAAAAGGGTTTCTAGCCTTTTAGATCTTCAAGAAATCCTAGCAAACAGAATTACTATAGACCAAGTTTATGTCCCTGATGCTAAAACAAATTTAGACCTCCTTATTTTAAATAATCAAGTGAATGATTTTGGCTATTTATTTAAGTTTACAAATTTCAAATCCTGTTATGATAGTTTGGTTTTAGAACAGCAACATAAAAACCTAACAAACAATAATTATAAGACTTCAAAATACCATCGAGTTTTTTATAATTTAAAAGTACTCTATTTTAAAAACCCATCCAAAGCTTCCTCAAAACTGAAGACAATTATTGTGAATAACTTTTACAAACACATCAACCAAAACGGAGTTCTCAAACGGATCCACTCCGTAATTGTAAAAATATATATCGGACTCCTCACTTGTTTGAGCGGTGTGCGGTTGTTTGTGAAAAATAAAGATTTTAGAGCGGATGTATGGAATCATAAATTTGAAGTTATAAAACTATTTAAGGGCGATCCAAAACCCAAAGAATTTAATTAGTAATAACAAAAAAAGTCTGCATAATATGCAGACTTTCTATTCTTAAGTACCCACATACTTAGTGGGAGTTTAAACATATTAAAATTAATCAATCCAACCTCCGATGTTCTCACGAAGCTCAGCGCCATAACCTTTTACTTTAGCTTTTAATGCGTCTGAACTATTGCCGACTACAAGAACTCGGTCTAAACTAAAAATTGTCATGAATTTTTCAGCAAATTCACTTGATTCAAAATTATTAAGATGGTGTACAAAATCTGCAGAATCATAATACTTTTCTACTAAATTTACATGCTTTCCATCAGCAGAAATAAAGTATCCAAAATCATAGGTATTTGGTTCAGTTTCTCTAACAAACTTTGTAAATTCTACCATAAATTCTTTGATATCATTTTTAGTAAATCCATCACTAACTTTCAAGTCTGCTAAGCCCATGACTTTAGTTGATGAATTATTCACAGCTTCATATGCAGCAATTTCTTTTTGTAAAGTTGATGGATCCATATAACGCCATATTTTAGATATTTTATCGCCATCCCATAAGCTTACACAATGAAATGGAATTGTAGTCTCTGCACCTGTAAAATTACCTTTACCAGACCACATAGACCAAAAAGCAGTATACACATCACCATTAGCATCTGTATATGTCTTAATATTATCTGTGGTGCATTTAATTCCACTAAATAAAGAGTGAGTAAATTTATCAGCTTCAATTAAACCCATATTACCTCCAGGATTGGAGACAGTTTCTCCATTTTTTTGATTGTTAGAAAACTGATCGTAAAGTTCTAAATCTTCTGCAAATATAGCTTCTGCTACGCTTGAATCGTTGTTCATATAGGCATCTATATGACTTTTAACTTTTAACGACTTGGCATCCATAGACACCACTTTTTCGGTATTATTTGAGCACGCCAGCACAGTTATAGCTAGAATTGCCAATAGTATTTGATTTTTCATTATTAAATTATTTATTGGTTAATATGTTATGGTTTTTTAAGCAGTTGTATCATTACTCCTCTTGACTCCATTTTCGAACACCTGTAATTTTTCCATCCCGTATGTAGTGTCGCTCATAGAATCTAAATTTTTCGATTGTTCCGTCCTTTTTGTAACGCTTCTCTGTAAAAGGAAACATAACAATTGTTAACTCTTTATCATAGGATGGAATCACTGGCAACACATCATAGACCCAACGTGTTATTGAATCATAGGGTTCATGCATGGCTTGGATTAGTTTTTTGCCTGTTTCTAAATCCATAACTACTTTTTCTAAACCTTTCTCAGGATAGAAAAAGATTGAATCTGCAAAATGTTCAGTTGATAAGAACTCTAAGTCTTTTCTGACAAAAGCATCAGAAAAATTGATTGCTAATTGTCCAACTTCATCACTTGCAAAAGTGTAAGTGGCACCTGCATTAGGGCCGTTAAGGATTTTTCCGCCATTAGGTACTGTGGATGCATCATTTGAGACAGTTGTTGTACATCCAATTGAAATGATCAAGATAATGGCTAATAAATTAATTGCTTTCATGTTTTTTTTATTAGTTTTAATTTGCAAGTTAAAAATAAAAACTAATTAATTCAACATATAGTACACTATTTTGTCAAGAAATAAAGATAAAAAATCAGCGAAAGTAGTGCTAAAATCTAATTATTTTAATGGGTTGCTTCCCCTGCTCCACTAGGGATTCTAATCAGTTCAACAATCTCTTGAACTTCTTTTGGGGGTTCTGGAGTTAACTTCATTATACTAATAGAAACTATAAAGTTTAATAGCATGGCAACACTTCCAAAACCTTCGGGTGAGATGCCAAACCACCACTCACTTTTGTTTGGTAGAACGTCATCAAACCAGCCTAGTTTATACTTCAACATATAGTATAACATGGTTACAATTCCTACGATCATTCCGGCAATAGCGCCTTCTTTATTCATTCGCTTGTAAAAGATTCCTAAGATAATCGCTGGAAAAAAGGAGGCTGCTGCCAAGCCAAAAGCCAAAGCCACTGTTGCAGCAACAAATCCTGGAGGGTTAATTCCAAAATAGCCTGCAACACAAACCGCAACTATAGAAGATAAACGTGCTGCGACTAATTCGTTTTTTTCAGAGATTTTTGGATTGATCATTTTTTTAATTAAATCATGAGAAACAGAAGCAGAAATTACTAATAACAAGCCTGCTGCAGTTGATAATGCGGCTGCTAAAGCCCCTGCAGCTACCAAAGCGATGACCCAATTTGGTAGTTCTGCAATTTCAGGATTTGCCAAAACCATTATATCGTTATCAACGACTAATTCATTTTTATTTTTATCCGCTACATACTGAATTAAGCCGTCGTTATTTTTATCTTTAAATGTAATCAGTCCTGTCGTTTCCCATTTTTTAAACCATTCTGGAACTGTCGCATAGGGTTGATTAGAAATTGTTTCAATCATGTTCGTTCTGGCAAAGGCTGCCACTGCTGGGGCTGTAGAATACAAGATGACAATGAGCAATAAGGCTATTCCTGCAGATTTACGAGCGTCTTTGACGCGCTTGACGGTAAAGAAACGTACAATGACATGAGGCAGGCCGGCTGTACCCACCATCAAGGCTAAAGTGATCGCAAATACATCCATTAGAGACTTGGACCCTTCCGTATATTCAGCAAACCCTAAATCGGTGCTTAAACCGTCTAGTTTATCCAATAAATAAGTGCCTGAGTCGTCTGCTAATTCACTTCCAAAACCCAATTGTGGAATGGGATTGCCCGTCATTTGAATGGATATAAAAATAGCGGGAACCATGAACGCAAAAATTAAGACACAGTATTGCGCAACTTGTGTGTAGGTGATGCCTTTCATACCTCCAAGAACCGCATAAAATAATACAATTAGCATTCCAATAACTACGCCGGTATTGATGTCAACTTCTAAAAATCGAGAGAATACCAATCCTACGCCACGCATCTGACCTGCGACATAGGTAAAAGAAACTAAAAGGGCACAGATAACGCCTACAAAACGGGCAGTATTGGAATAATAACGATCTCCAATAAAATCAGGAACGGTGAATTTTCCAAACTTTCTTAAATAAGGTGCTAATAGCAAAGCAAGTAAAACATAACCGCCAGTCCAGCCCATTAAGTAAACGGCTCCATCATAGCCTGCAAAGGAAATAATTCCTGCCATGGAAATAAAAGAGGCTGCACTCATCCAATCTGCCGCTGTTGCCATTCCATTGGCAAGCGGCGATACGCCACCTCCAGCTACATAAAATTCTTTTGTAGAGCCTGCTCGTGCCCATATCGCAATTCCTATATATAGCGAAAACGTGATGCCTACTAAAATATAAGTCCACGTTTGAACGGTCAGCGCTTGAGTTAATAAAATACTATTTATCATAGCCGTATTTTTTATCAAGTTTATTCATTAGTCTCACATATATAAATATCAAAACGACAAATACATACATAGACCCTTGTTGAGCAAACCAAAAACCAAGTTTAAACCCGAAAAGTTTAAATTCGTTGAGCACATCTTTTAACATAATTCCCGCCACAAATGAGACAATGAACCATATTATCAGTAGGATAAAAAGGTATCTAATGTTTTCTTTCCAATAGGCTTTTGGTTTATTTTTTGCCATGTTTTTTTTATTTTAAATAATCTGTATTGCATTATGATTATTGAGGAAACTACAACCAGAACAACAGTCTTGACTAAGCTTTAAAGACAAAATAATCACTTCTTCTTGCTAAAAAATCTTGCTGGCTCACCCCAAGGCTTAGCATCATCAAGCTGACGCCCTAACCCTAAAGGTACTTTATTTGCGTCAGCAATTCTAAATTTAAGCACATTGATAAGGGAATCTTTAACAGCCTTGTAGTTGATATCCTCAGCTAGGTTGTTTAATTCTGATTTATCAAACTTATGATCGTATAACTCATAGTTTACAACGCCTTGTCTATCCCATTGACTAAGCCGATAGCGTTTCGTTTTTATGGAGTACCCCTGCGCTTTGAGGTTATTTGTATTAACTTGTAGCTCAGTCAAGGCACTTGTTCGTACCTCTTGTTTGGAGTTATTGAAATAAGGGACAAGACTTTTACCTCTTACAAATTTAGGGGTTTGCATTCCAACCATTTCCATTATTGTGGGGTAAAGATCAACGAGTTCAACTGGAGAATCTACAAATTCTAGATTTTTTTTAATCCCCGGCCCAGCAAAAATCAAAGGGACTCTTGTAGCATCATCAAAAAGAGTTTGTTTTTGCCAGTGCCCATGCTCTCCTAAATGGTAACCATGGTCTGAAGTAAATACAACAATGGTGTTTTTATCTAGCCCTGTTTCTTTTAATTTATCTAGGACACGTCCAATTTGTACATCCATAAAACTTGTGGTTGCATAATAGGCATGTTTTATTTCTTTTGCGAGTTCTGTGTCTAAATCTATTTGTTCTTTCTTAGAACGAACAGTAGCAGCTGCTGACTGTGGAATTGTTTTTAAATAATCATTTGAAGTTTCAGGAATACTGAAGTCATCAACATTGTAAAGATCAAAATAAGATTTAGGAGCCACAAAAGGAACGTGCGGACGATAGAGTCCAAATGCTAAAAAGAAATTTTCACCACTATCCGCAAATTCTTGTAAAAAATTGATTGTTTCTGAAGCACCAATACCATCTGTTTGTTCTTCAGCAGTTCCCTCTGCTTGTAACCAACTAAGAGTTCCACCGTCTAGTTTTGGTTTTAATCCTTTAAGCTTGTATTCTTCCATTTTATCGCGCCCATAAGGGTTCACTGTTCGATCCCAAGTAAATGAATCGTCATGACCAGCAGTACCAATATCTCTTGGATTATGGTAGTGATAAATTTTGCCTACACGCACTGAATTGTAGTTTTCCTTTCTAAATTTTTGTCCAATGGTAACGACATCAGGAATTGTTTGCCGAACATATAGTCTCAATTTTTTTGATTTTGTTTGATCAGGGTAAAGCCCGGTCATAAAAGACACTCTTGATGGACCACAAAGTGGATATTGAACATGGGCATTATTGAAAATAAGTCCTTGTTTTGCCAATTTATCGATATTTGGAGTAATGGCCAATGGATCTCCATAGGCTCCCAAAGCACAATTTAAATCATCTGCTACAATAAATAAAACGTTGAGTTTTGGTTTGGGTTTTACTGGTGTAAGTCCTGTAACCGCAAACACTAATAAACACAGAATACCTAATCTTAAAAATTTCATATATAAAACTTATTTAATGTATTGATTCTCAATATAAAAAGAAATTCTAAAAATTCTCTTTCTATTGTTTTAAAAATTTAATGGGGTATTGATTTACAGATAAAAAGTAAACTCCAATTGGTAAATCTGAAACATCAATATAGCCATTTATCAACTGCTTATTAATGAATGATCCCGTGATGCTATACAATTTAATCGATTTTATAGGCTCTGAAAAAATGATTTTTATTTTGTTGGTTGCTGGATTTGGAATAACTTTTAATGTTACATTTTGAGTGTAATCATCAGCGGGTGTCGAAAGGGAACTAACTGGGTTGCATGTATTTGTATATTGATTTGTTAGTACCTCATCGTTCAAATTGTTGAGCCCTACATAATAATCTTCTGGAATAGACGGTGTTGATTGATAGTTTTTATAAAACGTTCCAATATCGGTTAGATTCATAGCATCATCAAAAAATTCTCCATTTCCAGGGTCTTCAGCTATGGTGATATTTTGTGGTTCAAACCAAGCATAGCGTTCTATAAAATCTACACTCTCGAGGTAAGGAATCGCAAGCTCCATAAACTGACGGTTTGTTTCTGTAGATCTGTATTTATTTCCATTAAACTCTGTAATCCAGATAGGTAATCCATAGAGTTCATAAACGTCCTCTAAATAAGTCTTAAAACGATTGAAAATAGTATTTGGGTTAGCATTAGGGCTGCCTTGAGGATTTGCTCCCCAATCATACCAATGCACAGCGATAACATCGATTCGGATATCATTTTCGACAGCCTCTTGGTTGAAAGAATTTAACCAGTTAAACACGGCGCCTTGTCTGCAAGCAGGAGAAACTAAACGAAGTCCTGTCTTCATTAGGTTTTCATATACTGAAATCGCAACAGGGACATCACACAAATGGTTGTATTGTCCGGATTGACCTTCACAATCATCGGGCTCATTAAAACCCAAAACATGGGTGCTTTTATATTTTGATTTGTATAATTCGATATCACTATCATCATTGGCAGCACCAAATCCCCAAGCCATAGGGGTGTATTCGCGTTGTAAATCAGAAAGACCTTGGTTACTCCATCTATAAAACCAACTATTATCCATCCCTAAAATATCTCCGCCTGTTCCTTTTTTTGACACCCAGTTCCACGGAACAACTCTTAAAAAAGAAACGCCTCCTTGTTGTAAAAAATTGGGCAAAACATGTATTTCTAAATCTTTTTCTGAAGCTATAAAAACTTTACTTTTACCTGTTCCATCTTCATTAACTGCTAGGGTAAGCATATAACCTCTTTCCAAATAAAAAGAACGAATGTTATTATTCAATTGATTAGGAATAGAGGAACCATTGAAGATTTGATCAACCGCAATATTGGCGGATGTTCCTGTAATATTTTCATTAAAATAAATTGTTAAAGGAGAAACGTCAGAATTGTAGGGTCTAATAACTGTACCGCTTTCGTAATAGTTGTCCAAACGCATGTTTAATGGGAATGAACTGTTTACATCATTAATGAAAAAATAGGACACGTAATTTTCATTCACCTGATTTGGATTGACATTTTGCAAACGCAACCAGCTTAAAGGCGAATTGAAATGAATTGTAGCGTTATTTTTAAGGGGTTCAAAATCCTGTAGATGAACATAGGATTTTTCATTAAGTACTAATGTGCCTCCTGAAATACTATTTGCTTCAAGCACACCATTTGAAATATACAATGTTTTAGAAGGTTCAAAAACGATCTCATTTAGGGGAGATGAAAGTGCGCTTACTTCACAAGATAACAAAAGATTATAAGCAATGGGTTGATTAGGGTCTATAGTGCCGCTTTGAGGAGATTGCCCTAAACTATCATTAAACCAGTTGGATTCATTAAAAAAATCATCATCTCCTCCATTTCCTAACCAATAATAATCTTGAGCAAATAGAGTGTTAGTGATTAGAAATAATACACAAAAACTAAAATTTTTGATTATTAGGATCACCTTTTATTTTTAAGATTTAAAAAAAAAACAACTAAAATATACTACAGATTTAAAATTCTGATTGTTTATTCTTTTTGTTAGAGTTTACAAGATAGTTTAAATTTGCCTTTTGGACATTTTTACTAGCATTTTTCTTAATCTGCTTAATAATTTTATTAAATAATTCCTTTTCTTCGACAGGCTTCATTTTACTTGTTTTTAAAAGATTCTAAACCTCCAAAGTCAGAGTCGGAAATAGTTCGTAGTTCTTCTAATGAAAGATTGTTTCCATAGCTTTTCTTCAGATCATAAATTTCTGTTTTCAAACTTTTAATAATCTTAAAATATGATGTATCGTTTATCAAATTATTCATTTCTAACGGGTCTTTTTGAAGATCATAAAACTCCCAAACATCGATATCATAATAAAAATGAATTAATTTATATCGTTTATTTCTTATGCCGTAGTGCGGTTGAACACGATGGTAATATGGATATTCGTAATAGTGATAATACATGGATTTTTGCCAATCCTTAGAAGTTTTTCCATTTAGGTTGTTAAAAAAACTTTTTCCCTGTACATGATCTGGAATAGAAACTCCTGCCATATTCAATAGGGTTGGTGCAAAATCAATGTTTGAAATAATATCATCTATTACGATCCCTGGTTTAATTTTACCTGGGTAACGAATCACAAACGGCATTTTTAATGATTCCTCATACATAAAACGTTTGTCAAAAAACCCGTGCTCGCCTAAGAAAAAACCTTGATCTGAACTATAAATAACTATTGTATTTTCTTCTAATCCATTCTCTTTCAGGTAGGACAACACCCTACCAATATTGTCATCTACCGATTTAATGGTAGCCAGATAATCTTTGATGTATTTTTGATATTTCCACTGCCGTGTTTCTTGGCTGTTTAACCCTTTAATTGGGGTGACAACTTCGCTGGGCTTGAAACCAAATTGCAGCCATTTGTTACGTTGTTTTTTTATGAGAGAATCTGGGGGAATCATTTTCATATCCTGCCTACTGAAATAATCCATTGTCATTTCGGTATTTCCTGCAGTCTGTTCCCTTCCTTGGTACGTATCATCAAAATTGGAAGGATATGGCATTTCTTGATCTTCCCATAAATTCTCATATTTAGTGTCAGGAGCCCATTGCCTATGAGGTGCTTTGTATTGCAACAACAAACAGAACGGTTGATTTTGGTCTCTTTCATCTAGCCAATCGAGTGCAAAATCAGTTGTTATATTTGTAGCATACCCTTTTTCTTTAATATTTTTGCCGTTATCATTATAAACAGGGTCCCAATAAAGGCCTTGTTCTCCGCGGGAGATATGGTATTTGTAGTAATCAAACCCAACAGGTTCAGACGCTAGATGCCATTTTCCAACTAGAGCAGTTTGATATCCAGCAGATTGAAGTGCTTGAGGGTAGGTCCATTGCTGGTTATCAAAAACGCCTCCTTTGTAGTTTTTATAGTACCCGTTGATATGACTGTATTTTCCGGTCAGAATTGATGCTCTGCTTGGTCCACAAATAGCGTTCGTGCAAAGCGCATTTTCAAGCAGTGCTCCTTCTTTTGCAATTTGATCGATATTAGGAGTTGGAGCCAACTTTTTAAAAAGCCCGCCGTATGCAGAAATCGCATTGGTAGAATGATCATCAGAAAAGATAAATACAATATTTGGCTGAGAAGATGATGAAGAGCTGTTTTGACTAAACCCCAGAAAGGTTGTCATACAAAAAACAAGAAGTAAAATTTTATTCAAATACACAGTTCCAATTTAATAGATATTAAAAAGCTGATAAATTCAAATTAGTATATGAATTTATCAGCTATTCAAAATGTTATTATTTATTGTTTTATCATCTTTTTAGTGAAGACAGTTCCATTATCTACTTTAATAAAATGAATTCCAGTTGATAGCTCAGAAATATCAACTTGATTCGTATTGAAAACTTCTTTTTCTAAACTCCCTAAAATTGAATATATCTTAATAGACTTTATATTTTGAATACCGCCGACAAAAATAATATCTGTTGCAGGATTAGGATAAATCATAATATCTGAAAAGCTTAAATCGTCAAGGCCTAATGCCGTACCATTAACTGATAGGGACGAATAACCAATATCTCCGCTACTAAACTGGAATCTAAGGTTTCTATTCCATGACACACCAGCAACCACTTTGGAGTTTTCTCCTAAACTAAGTGTCCCTACACAACATGTAATATCATTTCCAGTTGAGTTAGTCTTGTAAATCCTGTAAGAGGCACCTTCATCTGGCATACAAGTAATATTCATTTCAAATGAGTGATCAGTGTTCATATTTGTTCCGTCATCAACAATTGAAGCAGCAGTTAAATAAAATGGCCAATCATCATTGTCTTGAGCAACAAACGAGTCTGATGTTCCAATTGTGACATCATCGGGTTCACATTCTTGCGAAGTTGTGGTGTAGAGAACTACACCGTTATGTGAAAAAGAATCAAATTGAATTAAGCCTCCACCTGAAAACTGAAATTTAACTGCACGATTGAACGTGACCGCAGGAACAGTAATTGTATTTTCTCCCAATATTAAAGAACCCTGTTGATTAAAATCCCCTTGACCAGATTGAGTAGTTTTATATATCCGATAGGTTTCTGATTCACTGGGCAAATCAGTTATGTTGATTACTACGGTTTGGGCGAGTCCACTGACTGCAACGCCATCAGATGTTGTAACAGCTGTAAATACGTGTGTCCATGTTGTATTGGTTGTTGTATTGAAAAGATCTGATTCTCCAATAGTAGTCTGAGCGAATGTCACGCTCGTAATAATTGCAATAAATAATAAAGTAATTTTTTTAATCATGATATTGTATTTTTAATTATTGATTTTATTCTCGACCGATTTCTCTTTTGTAATCGCCCCATTGTTGCATATTATCTTTACCTAGAGCTTTTGTTAATTTACCAAATAATCGGTTGAAAACCTTTTTTAGTTCAGCTTTTCTAGTTTGTGGATCATCTTTGTATTCCTCTCGAATGGATGCAACTTCTTGAAAACGTTGGAGTTGGATTTTGTAAACGTTTGCTTTTAGCTCTTCATTTAAAGAAAGAACTTCTGTCATTTCCTCAGTTATTTCTGTGGCTTGTGTTTCAAAATTATTTTGAGCATAAGCATTTGATATAAACAGTGAGAAAAATAAGTTTATAAAAAAAAATTTCATTTGTTGTTGTGTTTAAGTGAATTTGTTCAAATCTATGAAATCAACTACGCTTACCAGTTGATAATTTGTTCAGATTGTTATATTATTTAACCATCATGAGCAATTAAAGGAATTTTTTTACTAAGCTATATGGATCTAGTGATAGGAATTTATTTTTTCAACAGTTCCCTGTTTCCAAGAAATTCCTGGTTTCCATTTTGGTGCTTTCACCTTGTGTAAATAAGCATCCAAAGCCGTTTCAAGTTGAAGAAGTTTTTTAGGATGTGACTCCACTAAATTTATTTGTTCTTTAAAATCGTTGTTGAGATTAAATAACATGCGCTCATTGTTATCATGAAATTTAATTAACTTAAAATGATCAATTATGATGGCCGAATGTGCTCTTTTAAGCGCTATTCCATTTTCATAAGGAACATGAAAGATTAATCCTTCAGAAAAACGTGAAATATTTCCATTGCCACCACTGCTAAGAATTGATTTAAAACTCCCTCCATCCATATCATCTTTAACAGGTAACTTTTGTCCAGCCAAATCTATAATTGATGGTAATACATCTGAGTGTGTTATGGGTGTGTTGGACTCTAACCCCGCAGCAATCTTTGGACCCGCAATTACAAATGGCACTCGAATACCGCCTTCCATTGCATCCCACTTGCCGCGACTTAAAGGAAAGTTAGATCCCCTATTGTATTTAGGTTTTGGGGGCATAACCGGAACAGCACCATTATCGGAAGTGTAGATGATATAAGTATTTTTTTCTAAACCTAAGGCCTTCAATCGATCGAGCAACAAACCAACTCCACTGTCTAAATCTTCAGTCATTGCAGCAAAACCATCATGTCTTTGGTACTTCCCTTTTGGCTTTTCCATGTATTTATTCAAGGTGTTTTGACGCATCATTACATCAGAGTGAACTGCATAATGCGAGACTTGCATAAAAAATGGTTGTTTTGAAATTGCTTGACGCTCTAAAAATTTGATAGCTCTGTCGGTTGTACTAAATATTTTTTTAGGGTCTTTGTCAACATTATTTTGCCACTGTTTACGGTTTTCTTTGTAATTAAAAACCCCATCTTTATTTCCTGTCATTCCATCACTTTCATCGTAACCAAGAACTGAGGGATGTACATCAATACCCCATTTTCCAAAATGAGCTGTTTTGTAATTTTTATTGATGCTTTTTAATAATTTTGGGATGGTAAAAGAGGTCTCGTGATTAATGTGATTGGTATTCATCCCCACTCGAATCATTTTTAATCGAGCTGGAGTTTGTCCAAATTGAATGCTATAACGCGATGGAGAACACACTGGTGCACTAGCATATGCTGATGAAAAACGCATGCCGCGATTGGCAAGTCGTTCTAAGTTTGGTGTCTCATGATAATCACTTTTAGATTGTGGTAAATCATCCATCATTTGAACAGAAGTCCCATTCCAACCCTGATCATCAGAAAGGATCAAAATAAAATTAGGGGGGACTTCAGTGTTTTTAGTTATGGTACTTGAACAAGCGACAACAAAGATGAATCCAAATACAAGAATAAAAGGAGTAAAAAAACGCATAAAATTAGTCAATATTTGAATTAGAGGCTGTTTCAGAGATTGGAATTGGCCAAGTATAATCTTCTGCTTGTCTTTGACCGATTGCTCCTTGAATATATTGCTCTGAAGTTGCGCCGAAGACATTAGAACAATATTCATCATAAACTCCAAATCGTGTTAAATCAAAAAAGCGATGGCCTTCCATGTACAATTCAACTGCTCTTTCTTTAAGAAGTGCGGTTCTAAACGCATCCATTGTCATGCCAGCACCATTAAAATTGGTCATCCCAACACGAGACCTCAGACTGTTGATGTCTTGAGAAGCTAAGTCTGGATTCTGGTTTATTTCGGCCAAAGCCTCTGCTCTCATTAAATAGACATCTGCCAACCTGATGACATGCCAATTCTGACGGCTTGTATAGGCTGTTGTGGCACCCGAATCAATATACTTTGCAGTCCACACTTGCCATACCCTCCAATTAGCAGTAATGCCAGTGGTTAGCGATGTTGGAATATATGCTGTACTTCCATTATTAATTGAAAATGACCAATTAGTATTTTGGTATTCCCTCAAAATTGAATTTTGAAATCTAGGATCATCCTTGTTAAGATGAAAATTTACAAATCGGGGTTTCAATTTATTACTCCCACCAAAACCTGTGCCACTTAATCCAGAATTTCGGGGAGTGAAAAGATTAGAAACAGCTGTGCCTTGACCAATTTCATCAGAACCTTGAACATCAAATAACATTTCAGGGTTATTGCCATTATCGGCATCAAAAATTGAAATCCAGTTTTCTAAATTACTGTTGAGACTGAATCCAGTATCGATCAAAACGGCATCACAATGTTCTTTTGCTAATTGATAATAACTAGTTGCTGATTCAGATAATTCAAGGTATTTATTATTACCTTCAATACCTTCAAGTGCAGTTCGTTTACTCGATGCCATTCGAAGATATACTTTCGCTAACAAGGCATTGGCCGAAGCCTTGGTGGCACGCCCCAGATTATTAACTTCACCATTTCTTGATTCGTTTCGATTCCAACAATTATCAGCGGCATATTGTAAATCATTAATGATATTGGTATATATATCTGGAATTGAGGACACAGGAAGACCTTGTTCAGCTTCATCTGCTTCTACAGGCGTAATTCTTAAAGGAACTTCACCAAAACAACGCACTAAGTTAAAGTAATGCAGTCCGCGTAAAAATTTTGCTTCTCCAATAATTCTTGATTTAAATTCTTCATCCATATCAATCGCTGGAACTTTAGCGATCACATTATTAGCATCCCGAATGGCCAAGTAAATGTCTTTCCATATGCTTTCTATATTTGGGTCTGTAGAAGTAACCGTTCCATTTTTGAAATTATTAAGTAAAAATGTGGACAAGCCTTGATCAGATGCTGCAAAAAGAGTGGATAGATATTTTTGTTTGTAATAACCGTTTCCACTTTTTAGACGTGCATATGCACTGGTTAAACCATCTAAAGCATCATTTTCATTTTGGTAATAATTTTCAGTAAGGGTTTGAACAAAGGGCTCTTCATCTAAAACATCACAAGAGTATGCACAGATAAAGAGCAATAATAATTTTATTTTAAACGATGTATTAATTTTCATAATAATTGTATTAATAATTAAATTTTAATCCAAATATATAGGACTTTGTCCCCGGGTAGGTTCCAACATCAACTCCTCTTCTTTGAGGATTTTTAGTATATGTTTGAACTTCAGGATCATAGCCAGGATATTCTGTCCAAGTCAATAAATTTTGTCCTGAGACGTAAAGCCTAAGCGATTTTCCGGTTTTAAAATTAAAATTGTATCCTAAATTGATGTTTTTGAGTCTTAAAAACGATCCATCAAAAATTTGTCTATCTGATGGTGTGTTACGATCTCCATTATTTATAATGGCTGCTGGATGCGTTACTCCAATAGTATTGCCCACTGAAGGGTCGTAGATAACAGATCCATCGGAATAGGACAAGGGTGCTTTCCAAGAGTTTTCAAAAGAGTCTGATAAGTGATTTCTTGTTCTAAAAAGTCCACTTAATTGCCATGAATCTACCCAAAATAAATCACCACCTTGTTGTCCAGTGAATAAAATGCTTAGATCCCAATTTTTATAATTAAACTCACTTCCTAAGGAGTATGTAAAGTCGGGGTTAGGGTCTCCTAGTTTAACATAGTCATCGAAATCAATGACTTGGTTTTCTGTGGGGGTTCCAAACTCATCGTATGCAACACTATGGTTAACATAATTAATTTCTCCCGGAGCTGCATTGGGGATTCCACTCGCATTTGCTTGTTCCCAGTTTTCAAAAATCCCGTTGGTTTCTGCTCCCCAAAATATACCCAAAGGCTGACCTACCATAAACATAATTGGACGGGCCTGAGTGAAGCCAATGGAAGGTCCTAACTGGTAATCTAAATTGGAATTTAGACTTACTAGTTTATTCCTGTTAAGGCTGAAATTTGAATATAGATTCCATGAAAAATTATTGTTTTGAATTAAATCGGCTTGCAGACCAATCTCAAATCCTTTATTTTCAATTTCACCGAAATTATCTACTCGGCTGGAATACCCATTAGAGGCTGGTAAATTTACATTTTGAAGTAAATCATAAGTTGATTTGTGATAGAGATCAAAAGTAAGATTAAGTCTAGATTTAAACATCCCAAGGTCTAAACCAATATTAAATTGATCGGTTGTTTCCCAAGTTAAATCGTCATTTTCAAGATTCTGCTCATAAAACCCAATCACCAATTCATCGTCAAAATTATAGCGAATTGGACTCATCAATGCAAGAGACTGATAGGGTGAAATTGGGTTACTTCCTGTTTTTCCGTAAGACAAGCGAAGTTTTAAATTATTGATTTGTTTGATTTTTTTTATTAAGCGTTCTTTAGAAATTGCCCATGATACAGCCAATGATGGAAATACGGCACTTTTTTTATTTTCTGCAAACTTTGAAGAAGCATCAATTCTCGCATTCAGGTCAATAAAATACTTTCTATTGTAGTTATAGCCCACCCTTGTCAGAGCAGATAACAAGCCAATTTCTCTGTATTGAGAAATCGGTACGAAAATTTCATCAGCTGCTGAAAAGTTATAGAAAGTGGTATTGTCATTGGCAAAACCCGTTGCTTTATTGAATAAGGAACGAATTGAATTTTGCTCATAGGTTGCAACCATAGTTGCATCAATTCTATGGAGGTTAAAACGATTTCGATAGCGAAGATTTCCTTCAGCATAAATTTTTTGGTTTTCTAAAGACGATTGCGAAGCTTCACCATTATTGATGTATCCACGAGTTGTGTTTGATGGGTAATAATTATCACGTGTATTTTTTTGATAATCAAATGCCCCTTTAAAGGTTGCTGTTAGTTTTGGACTTAATTTTCCAACTATAGACATTGCTTGTCTGAGGCGAATTGATTTCTTTTCGTCCACAACATATTTAGCTAAGGTGTAGGGGTTTGAAATTAAATCTCCTTCATTCAAACCAGAATAAATGTCGTCATTTTCTCCCGTTTCTAACAAGGAGTAAATGGGCTGAAACTGTAATACTTGTGAGACCACACTTTTTTGCATAAAAACCTGTCCATTCCCAACAGATGATGCATTCCCTTTTTTGTAAGAAATATTTGTTCTGGAGAACACATCAATCTTATCATTAAATGCTTTTCTTTTAATGCTTGTATTTAAAAACATACGCTTATTCGTAGAATTAACGATTACCCCCTCCTGGTCAAATAGCCCTAAATTTAAAGACAAATTTTTCTTAAAGTTACCACCCCTGTAACTTAAATTAATGGAGTTGGTCCTAGCTAATTGATAGGTTTCATCTTGCCAGTCCGTATTAACTCCTGTGGATTCAGAAAAAGGAATAGGATAGTCCTCAAGTTCTGGATAGTTATCAACTGTGAGTGCTTGTGAACCATCAAATGCACCGCCAGCTCTGTCTGGATTAGTAATTTGCTGATAAACTTGATTCAAAGCGCGTTGATTCATATAGGCTTCAAAACCTGGACCATCTAAAATATTTATTTTTTCTCTTACCGATGTTAAATAACTATCTACAGTTAATGTAATTTTATCCTTCCCTTCATTTTTATTTGCAGACTTAGATGTGATGAGTATGACTCCATTTGCTCCTCTTGCGCCATAGACGGCAGTTGCAGCAGCATCTTTTAAAACTTCAATTTTTTCTATGTCATTTGGATTGATAAAACTCATGGAGCTTTGAGCTCCTCCAGAGTTTCCATTGCCTTGTGCATCCGAAATTGGACTGATCGGAATGCCATCCAATACATAGAGGGGTTGAGTTCCGCCAAGAATTGAATTTGTACCTCGTATTGATATTCCTACTCCGCCTCCTGGTTCAGCGCTTTCAGTAACTACAACTCCCGCAACTTGACCTTGTAAAAGATTCTCTAATGAGGATCCTCTATTTTGTTCTAATTGTTCGGCTTTAATTTGAGTGATGGACCCAGAAAGGTCTTTTTTGCTGACATCAAAATAACCAACACTAACAAGTACTTCGTCAAGTTGATCAATATCATCCTCCAATTTAATTGTAATGGGGGATGAAAAGACGAGAACTTCTTGAGTGATCATTCCTAAAAATGAAACAACTAAAGTATCTCCAATTTTAGTGTTAATTTCAAAATTCCCATCAAAATCACTTGTTGTACCGTTTAGTGTTCCTTTAATTAATAATGTCGCTCCAGGAAGTGGTTCATTAGATTTTGCTTCAACTACATTTCCTTTAAGTGAAAGGTTTTGTGCTACAATTATTGTTGGCAAAAAAATTAATATTAAGATCGTTTTTAATTTCATGTTCGCTCGTTGTTGTGTTAACAATATTCAAAGAAAAATGAGATTATTAGTTTAAATATTATCCAATACGGTTAATTAATTGATAAATGACAATTTATTATTTCATCTTCTCTAGATTGTATTTTCCTTTAACTCTAAAAACTAAGCCTCTTCACTATATTCTTTTGGTGTTTTGCCATAGAATTTTTTGAATTGTGTACTAAAGTACTTTGGATCATTAAATCCGGATTCATAAGCAATTTCATTAATCCGTTTAGACTTATTTTTCTTAAGTAATTCTGAGGCGTGATTGAGTTTTATTCTTATGACTAAATCAACTGGAGACATATTGGTTAACCCTTTTAATTTTCGAAATAAATTGGATCTACTAAGTCCTGTTTTTTTAGAAATTAAATCAATAGAAAAATCACTATTGTTGATGTTATTTTTAATAATTTCTACAACATTAGACAAGAAGTTTTCATCTGGAGATTTTTCTTTGGCCTTTGTCTTTGAGCTTGAATTTGAAATTTGATACAAATTTTTTCTTGAAGTAATTAGATTCTGAACCATAACATTTAATATTTTCATATTAAAAGGTTTTTCCAAATAGGCATCAGCACCAATTTCTATTCCTTCAATTTTATCGTCAATATCGCCCAAAGCAGATATCATTATAATTGGGATATGACTCGTTTGAAAGTTTGTTTTAATAATTTTACAAAATTCCTTTCCGCCCATTACAGGCATCATAACATCTGTGATGATTAAATCTGGATTCTTTGCTAATGTGATTAATAGTGCCTCTTTGCCATTTGGCGCATCTAATACTTCATATTTTTTTTCTAATTCAATTTTGATGGTAGTTCTAAGATCTTCGTTATCTTCAACGAGCAACACCCGATAATTTGAATTGAGATTAGAGTCAATAACTGAATCAAACTCTGATGAATTTGACTCATTTATCATTAGTTCTTTTTCTTTGTAATGTTCACTTCCATTTAGAAGAGTTACCGTAAAAGTAGATCCTATATTCACTTTACTTTTAAGGTCAATTTTTCCTCCGTGCAATTCAACAATTTTTTTAGATATCATCAAACCAATACCCGATCCTGAAATCCCTTTATTTTTAATATTTGTACCTCTTGTAAATCTTGAGAAAATTTGTTTTTGCTCTTTTTCAGGAATGCCAAAACCATTGTCTATAAAATCTATTGTAGTATATTTTTTATCGACTGAAGCCTTTATTATAATTTCACCGCCATCATCAGTGTATTTAATTGCATTTGAAATCAAATTATAAAAAATACGAGATATTTTATTCTCATCAAACCATAGATATGTTTTTGGAACGGAAACTGAAATATCAATCGATTTTTTTTCGAGCAACGGCTCAACCTCAGCTACAGTTCCATGTATAATTTTCTTTAAATCCAATTTGCTTACCGACAATTTAAGCATCCCTCGATCTGCTTTTTGAAAATCCAAAAGCTGTGTTACATATTCGTTTAAATTTTGTGTGTTTCGATGAATAAGTTCAATATTATTTTTAAACTTATTTTTATCAGAAAGCTGAGAAACTAAAAGTTGAATCAAGGTCACTGGGGTTCTAATATCATGAGCGACTTCAGTAAAAAATTTAATTTTATTTTCATTGAATTTTTGGACAGATCTAGATTGTCTTACAAGGACAAAGAGGTATATTAACACAAAAGCTAATAATGTATATCCCAAGAATGCCCAATGGCTAAGCCAAAAAGGGTCTTTGATGATGATGTCAAGCGTAAAAGATTCTGGGGACAGTACACCCTCTACATTGGTAACTTTTGTTTCAAGGAAATAAGCTCCTGGAGGCAATTTTGAGTACACCGCCTTTTCACCCGTTTTGGATATAATTGGGCGTTCGTCATACCCTTTAAGCTGCCAAGAAAATACTTGTTTTTTGGGGCCTTGAAAAGTTGGAGTTTCAAAATCAAAGCTTAAAGTATTTTGATTGTAATTAAGTTCGATTTTGTCTAGATAGTTTATGTTTTTAGCAAGAATTGTAGAATCTGGTGCAACACCATTAACAAGAAAATCAGAAACATAAATCTTAAAATATTCTTTATCTGGTGGTAAATTTTGCGGATGGAAGAGCGTAGCACCTTTGGGGCCACCAAAGGCTAATTGACCGTTAATTGACTTTGTAGAGGCGCCAAAACCAAAGGTTTCTATTTTTAAACCATCGGCTTTATCATATTTTCGGATGACGCCCTTATCTATATCCAATTTCCAGAGACCTGAATAGGTCCCCAGCCACAACTTATTACCGGAAACTTTTTGAATAGAAAACACCGTTCCCGAATCAAAATTTAAATCTGTATTTATAAACTTGAACGTTTCAGAATCTAAATTATACTGAAAAAGCCCACTATTATTTCCAACCCATATACACTTATTATCCTTATCAAAAAGTAATGAGTATATCTGATTGATATTTTTATACGTTTTACTTTTTATTTTCCTTGAGGTTTTTGAAGTCTTATTAATTTCGACCAATCCGCCTACAGAACCTATATAAATTAAATCTTCACCATTGGAAATAATAGACCTTGCATTACCGGTATTATAGGTATTGACTAGTCTTCTATTTTTATAATGTTTGACAGGACCATCAATCCCTCCAAGCCAAATATCATTCTTATCAAAATAGGTTGCAAAAATGGACTTCGATTTTTTACCGTTATCCAACAACAAAAACTTGTCTATTTTTGCTGATTTTGGGTCAAACTGAATTAATCCCATACCATAAACCCCCAAAATAAGGTTTTCTCCATATCTATTTATTGTTAATACAGCCTGCTTTGAAAGGTTTGAATTGCTATTATAATTTGTCCACAGCCCATCGGTTGAAAGTTTACTAATCCCAGTCTCTGTTCCAAACCATACATCGCCATTTTCATGGTAATAAATAGACCGAATATTATTATCATCAATACTATTTTTCTTGAATGGAACATAAGAAATATTTGTAAAGACATTGTCTTTGGGATATATTAAATCTATACCAACTTCTCTCAATCCAAGCCAATACACGTTGTATTCATCAACAAAAATTTCATATATACTTTTTTGAGTGATCGAATTAAAACTATCGGGGTCATATCTAAATTTATTGATGATTTCAAAGTCTGGACTTACAACAAACAAACCCAGCCCTTCTGGTGCAATTAATGCATTTTTGTCTTTGTCAAATGTGATAGATCTAATAGTGTTTTTTTTAAGTAGATGGGCATGAATTGTAGGAGGGTTAAGGTTCTCATTTTCGACAATATATACTCCTTGTTTATTTGTTCCAACCCAAATGCGATTTTGACTATCAAAAGCAAAATCAAAAATCTGATTGTTTTCGAGTAATGTATTGTGTTTTATTAAACGACTGGTTTTTTCATCATAATCAAACACATTAATTCCCTTTGTTGAAGCAACGTATATTTTGTTGTTTTTAACATGAATTTTTCTATTGAAAGTAATTTTAGGGTATAATACTTTGCTTAATTTATTGGATTTAAAATTATATACCAAAAGACCATATTGAAGACCAATAACTAGGGTGTTATCATTAATCAATTCAAAACATAAAAAATTCAGCTTTTTAAGGTTTAGGATGTTCTTAAAACTATCTTGATCATATAGATATTGAAATAGTTCTCCTGTTGAACTTAAAACTAAAAGATTTTCATCCTTACTAATAATATCTACAACACCATTGTTTAGAAATTGATTGTAATTTTTAAACTTAGATCCGGAATATCTATTTAATCCTTGTGAAGTCCCTATCCACATATACCCCAAGGTATCCTTTTCAAAAGTGCGTACGGCACCGCTTAGAAAACCATCATAAACACCCAAATGTTTTATTTGTTGTCCAAATAGTGATAAGGGAAGAAATATGAGTACAAAACGAGCTATAACAAAAAAACAGTTCTTCATGTAATTGGTTTAGAAGTTGTTAAATTACATTTTTTTTGTTTGGTTTATTAAGTTAGGACTCAAATAATTTAAAGATCATATAAATAATTATTGATGATTCTTTCGATTTCGTTTTGATTTCATCACCTGTTTTAACCACCAATCTCGATTAGGATTGTATTTATATTGAGCTTTCAATTTTGTAGCTTCTTCTCTAAGGTCATTTTCAATTTCATCATACCCTGAATCATTAATCAAATTATTCATTTCACCTGGATCTTTTTTAAGATCATACAATTCATCGATATCATTAGCTAAAAATGCATCTACCAATTTATATCTTTCTGTTCTAACTGCGATCTGATTGGGTCCAGCATAAGGCCAATAGGTGTCGAGATAATATTCGAATAAAATAGATTTCCGCCAGTTGTTGTCATTTTTACCTTTTAATAAATTCACCATAGATTCTCCTTGCATATAGCTAGGTTTTTCTATGCCTGCTAAATCAAGAATGGTTGGAGCAATATCAATATTTAAACATTGTTTCTCTATTTTTGTGTTTTTCTTTATTAATTTAGGATAACGAATAAGCATTGGAACTCGCATAGAGTTTTCATACGCTAATCGCTTATCTAAAAAGGTATGTTCTCCCATAAAATAACCATTATCACTACTGTAAATAACCACCGTATTCTCCAACTCACCCATTTCTTCCAAGGTTGCTAAAACCTTTCCAAGAGATTCGTCAATTGCAGACAAACAACGTAAAAGATCCATGTTTCTGTCATAATTTATTGGCCAATCCTTTTCGGGGAGTTCTGAAGGGATGGGGAGATTATTTTTCCAATCAAACCCAAAGGTCTTTTTTCGCTGCCATTCAGGCTTGCCTTTGAATGTCTCTTTATGAGTATCGTAAGGAGGTAAAGGCAATTCTTCTCCTAAGTACAAATCTGTATGTCGGGGAGCTGGCAAATGTGGTTGGTGAACAGCCTTATGCCATAAATTCAAACTGAAGGGTTTGCTTGGATCTCTTTGTTCTTTTAACCAAGAAATTGCTTTATCTGTCAGTATATCTGTCATATACCCTTTTTCTTGGTACTCTTGCCCATTATCATTGACCTGTGGATCGAAATACGCGCCCTGACCAATAAAACTAAACCAATAGTCAAAACCTGGCCTGATATGAGCCTCTCCTTTTAAATGAGCCATATGAATTTTACCGACATGAGCTGTTTGGTACCCTGAAGTCTGTAGATGACTTGAATAAGGTGCGAATTCATCCCATTTTGGATCAACATAACGGTTGTTTTGGTTAACTCCATGAATATGTGGATATGTCCCTGTTAAAAAACTAGCTCTTGATGGTGAACATATGGACTGAGTAACAAAGAAATTTTCGACATTAACACCTTCCTTTTTCAATCGATCAATATTTGGAGTTTTTAGAAATGGATAACGACCAGAAAACCCAACAGCATCAAATGGTTGATCATCTACCAGAACGAACAAGAAATTAGGTTGCTTTAATTTGTTGGTTTCTTGTTTTATTTGACCATTCAATACTGAAGTAGAAATTACAATTAATACTAGAACAAATACAATCGTTATTTTCATTTATTAGTTTTTTTTTATAGATAGTAAATTTTTAATTTATCTATAATCAAACAGTTCTATTTTAGGTCAAAAAAATTAAAAAATTGGTCATACACTGTTAAGCCTGTAAAGTTATCGCTATCAAATGTGTCTCACTGAAAATGATTTCAACTAAAGTACTTATAATTAAAATTACTAACCTTAAATATAATAGCCCTAGATTTTTAGTTTTGTTTTTTGTTGAAAACTCAAGTAAATTTATTTTTTCATCCAAACCAAAAAAATCTGCATTTTGCAGACTTTCTAATCTTAAGTGACCTCGGCAGGATTAGCTACGCTGATCCCCAAAGCTCCGCTTTGAAAATCAAAATATTTTTTATATCTTTAAGAAAACTTATATTTAATTTAAACATTATGAAAAAGATATTTTACATTTTATTTGCATCATCTATTGTATTTTCATGCGGTAGTGATAGTGACAGTGATAGTACAACTTTAAATCAAGATCTTGTTGGATCTTGGAATGGAACTACAGTCGATAATAGCATACCTGCAACTTCTACTGATATCGAAATAATTCTTAATAGTGACGGTGAAGGTGAAGTGCTTTTTGATCGAACAAACCTTGTTACTTCAGAAACCACTTTTGAAAATTGGGATATTACATGGACTTCAACATCCATGACTCTTACTATAAATTATTATGACTATGATCTTCCAGAAGGAGAACAGCTCTATGATACAGAAACTCTTAATTATTTATTTATAGATAATGACACACTTGAAATTACTGAAGACGACGGTGATGTTACTATAATGTATCGTAATTAGTTCATACGATTTAAGTATTAAAAAGAAAAAGATATCCCCAAGAATAATTAATTATTCTTGGGGATATCTTGTGACTCAAACTTACATAAATTCGAATTTTGTTGAGGATTTTCGGAAACTTATAATGCTATAAATTTAAATCCTAAAGCATATTCTTAAACTAATAGTTAAAGTTTAAAAACAGCGCCTTAAGGCGCTGTTTTTAAATACGGGGATGCATTCTTAATTTTAAATTTTGTAAAATTAATGTCATTATAAAACATGAAAATTTATCCGAAAAATTAAAGGTTGGATAATGAATCAATTTGTAAACTTTACTTTTTATATTTAATAAATAAAAACCTAACCATGAGTGTGTTTTATAGGCTTACAAGACCTACAAATAAAGGCATTTTTTGTAGTAATTTAGTTAGGACAAGGGTTTTCTAGCGATGTACGGAAGTAGTATTCATCTGGGGTTGGTTCATATACTTCGGGCGAAAGATCTGTCGTTCGCTGAAAGAGTAAACTATTACCATCATTCGACACAGTCATAATATAGGACAAAGGAACTGGTGCAACTATTTCTGGTGAAAAATCCATATAATATGTTAATTGAAAACTGTTTTCACTTTCTATGAGTTCATTTTCAGGGAGGATTAGATTTTGATAGCAATCTGCTGGTGGCGTTTCGATATATAAATCATACATAGTAATACTTTTAGGTACAGTATTATTGAAAATAAATTGGTGTATTTGAGTACCTTGATTATCATTTTCATTTTCCCAAACTACTCCATCATATTTTTCAAAAAATAATGGAATTGTAATTGAATTATCAGCGTTATCTTCACTACAAGAAAGTAGAATGGAGGATAAAAAAGTTAAAAAAAATAATTTTTTCATTTTGTAAGGTTTGATTGTTGAATTACAAAGTTAATGAAAAAAATATCTTCATAAATAAAAAGTTGTTCTTCGGAATAATCTGTGACCCAAACATACACTAGTTCAGACTTTTTTAATGGAATTAGTAATATATAGTCAGAAATAAAAAATTATTCTTGAGGATAATTGTGACCCAAACGTTCGAAAGTTCAAACTTTTTAGAAAGTATGAAATTGGTTTTGGATTTAATTTTTGATGTAAAAATAAAACCCAAAACTTTATAGACTGAGGGTTAGACTTTACACTCAAATAAATTATTAAAGAAAAATTGATGAAATTAGTTAATATCTTTCTTTTTTTAAACATAGACCAAAACATAGAACACTTTCTTTACAGATTTTGCCGTTGGGTCCAACGTTGACTCAAGTTTATATATTTTGATTATATTTGATTGATTAGAAATATCTAAATAACTACACTATGAGATATATATATTATTTTTTTGCTGGATTAGTTTTTCTTTCCTGTAATAATGAACCAACAGGGGGTCTTGGAGATGATTCTAACCCCAATGTGAATGCTTCTGTTTACAATGATGTTACTGATCTTATTGATAATTTGAAATTAGAAACACAAACATTTGATGTTAATGATCAGACCACTCCAACTTCAATTACCGGAGAAGGCGGAACTATTATTAATTTTGACGCTAATGCATTTATGGATTCTGATGGTATTCTAGTCTCTTCAGGAATTGTTATTCATCTCGACGAATATTTAAGTTTAAGTCAGATGATGAAAAACAACATTCAAACACTTTCAAATGGTCAACTCTTAGTTACAGGTGGGAGTTTTAATTTAGCAGCAACCGACGTTAATAACAACCCATTAAATATAAATCCTTGGTCTGTGAATGCTCAACTTCCAATACAAACAGATATTTCTGGTTTTGAAAATGGAATGAGTTTATTTGTTGGCGAAATCAATACAACTGATGGGATAGAACAAGTAAACTGGACACAAGCAGCAAACAATAATGAATTTTGGTTGAATGAGGGATTTATGAATTTTTATGGAATTGACCTAGGACTCTCCAATTGTGATGTTTTATATGACATGGCTGGAGAGGAAGGGACTCAATTTTCTGTGTATATTGAAGACAGTATAATCCCCTCTAATTATATGATTTGGATGTTTGTCAATGATTTTCCATCAGTCATCGCTATCACATCCCCTACAGATGACGGATTAGGTGTAAAAACATACGATGGTAGTATCCCAGTTGGCTTAAATGCAACGCTTTTGGCTATCGGAGTAGATGATGACAATTATCTTAGATTCGGAACACTTGAAATAGATGTTCAGGAAGAAGATGAATTTACTATTGATGTAGATTACGGAACTACTGAAAACCTCGCCACACTGATCAATCAACTGGGGGAATAGTGTTTTTTTGCAACTGTTTAGCAATGGTTTAGCAAAATAAAAAAAATATCTCCAAAAATAATTCATTATTTTTAGAGACAAGTTGTGACCCAAACTTTCGAAAGTTCAAACTTTTTGATTGGAATATATCTTGTTTTAGGTGTTTAAAAACGAAGTCGAAAACTTAAATTTGGGGTTAATCCTAGCGCCTCTGAATTTCGCTCCATAATTTGATCGGATATGTCAAAACTATAAAAACGGTTCAACACATTGGTTCTATTTAAGAGGTTCCAAATTGACAAGCTTAAACTTGCATCTAAGTCAGACTGGATCTTAAAGTCATAACGAAAAGATAAATCAACACGCAAATAATCAGGAAGATTAACGGCATTTGGGGTTGCATACTCTATAGTAGAATCTACGACTCCAACTTGAGTTGGAAGTGTGTAGGGCCTACCACTGTGCCCGTTAACACTCAAAGCATATTTAAAAGCATTAAAACTATGGTTGATACTCCAAGAAAAAGCATGCTCTGCACTGTAGTTGTTTGGGAAATTCATTTGAGGATTCAATGTATTAAACTCATACTCGTTTTGACTTAGGCTATAGGTTAACCAGGACGTGAATACGGACCATTTTTTTTGAACTAAAAAATCAATTCCTTTAACTTCATAGAGCCCTACAGCATCTAAAAATTGATATTGGTTTTGAAACCCTTGACTACGAGTGGTAATTCCATTTACTTTTTTATAATAGCTATCAAAGTTAAACAACCAATTACTTCTAGTGTAATGAAACCCTAAGGAGACTTGACTACTTTGAACTAAAGGAATAGAGCTATTGTTGGATAGTTTCCAGCGGCGCTTCTCGATCCCCAGAAAGTCGTTTTGAAAATTAACCGCTTGAGATACATACTGGGATTTTTTTTCAGCTAATACCTCAAGCCCCCATTCTTTGGAAAGTTGATGACTCACACTAATACGGGGCTCGATAATAAACTTAGAAAATTTATCGATATAATTAACCCGAAGTCCAGCGTTAAACAAACTTCTTTTATCTTTTGAAATAAAAGAAATCTCGTTGATTAATGAATTACTAATAATAACTTCCTTGACATAACGCCGAAATAAAGGGGTATTAATATCCTCGAGGTTACCAACACCCGTTTCATTTAGTTGGTAACCCAACTTAAAGCGGTAACTTGGATTGATCTTGTAATCTAATTTAAATTTTAAACCGTTCTCTTCAACACTTGTGTTTTGAATGAGCTGTTGCTCATTTAAAAGGTCGTTGTTGACTCCCCCCATTGTATAACTAGAATAATACAATAGCCCTGAGAGATTTAAATCAGAAGTGAATTGTTTAAAATAGGATGCACTAGCACCGACCGTTTTCTGTTTTAGAGAACTACTTAACTGACGTGTTTCCGGGAATGACAGAAAGTCTTCTTCAAATGACAACGCGTTTTGAATATAAATTGTATTGAACTGAAAACGTTCTTGCTTCGATATTTCATACAGATAATTTAAAGACATATCATAAAAATAAAAACGTTCATTTTTAAATAACTCTTCATTATCTAAAGTAGTCAAATCGGTGTTTTGAGAAAGCCTGTTGAAATAATTTTTAAAGGGAAGAGTTTGCACTACATCTGTAATCGAACGACGGGAAGAGAGCTGAAGACTCTGTCGGCTGGACAATGGAACAATGGAGTGAACGTCCGCACTGATTAGGTTGGAACCAAGATCGAAAGTTGGCTTCTTTATCAAACCAAAATCACTAGACATGTCTATAGTTCCTGAGACTCCATCTCCATAAAAAGCAGAGCTTCCATTTTTTAAAACTGTTACTTTCTGAGTCGCATTTGAATTAATAGCTGACAATAAACCAAATAAGTGTCCTGTTTGGTACATTTTAATACCATTCCATAAAATTAGATTTTGATCTTGGGTCCCTCCCCTAATATTTAAATCTGATAACTTCTCATTGATTGAAGAAATCCCAGGCAAATTTTGAACAATTTGCATGACATCAATATCGGTTAAACCAGCTAAAATTCCGAAATCTGATGGTGTTATATTTGTAGAGCCATCCTTATTTACAAAAACCCCTTGAGTTAAAATATTTGAAATAAAAATAGGATCTAAAAACTGTGTATCACTTGTAGAGATTTTTTTGGGAATAATAAGAATTGTGTAAGCATCTAATGCTTTAAAAACAAACCCTGTTTGAGCAGTTAAATAGGCCGCATATCCTTTAGAATCAAAAGACTCTAAACTTGGTGTAATCAAACTATCAAGGCTGATATCCTCTGCGTAATTAAAGACCAATCCGCTTGACGACTCAATATTTTTAATATAGGTGCTTAAAACTATTTTGCGATCTGGGCTTTGAGAATGTGAGGATTCTACAGTAAATAAAACTAGAAATATTATAAAGATGTGGCGCATATTATTCAACTGATAAAATAATTGAATTAGCTATTATTGAATAGATATATCCCATAGGAAGTGTAATGCTCTGCAATGCCATCTCTAAATTATCATGTGTAAAGCGGCCTGTAAATAACGAGCTCGTATCTATACCATTGGTTTGGATTTTAACTGCATACTGTCGCTCAAGTTCGTTAAGTACCCGCTTGATGGGTGCTGCTATAAATACCGATGACTTCTGTAGCCAATATGGATCTGTCTCGTTTATGTTTGAACGTTCAACTTTCTGATTATTAGCTCGTAAAAAGCGATCTCCTTTTTGAAGTAAATAAGTTTCTTTTGTAGTACTAACTGAAACAGCACCTTCATAGCACACGACTTCAAAGTAATCTGAACGATGTTTGATTTTAAATTTTGTCCCAACCACTGTAACAGTTCCTAATGGAGTTTTAACACTAAAATCAGACCCTTTTACAACTTCAAAATAGGCTTCGCCTTCTAGTTTTAAGCGACGATCAAACCTCCACAACAGCGAATTATATGTGAGTGTTGATGCAGCATTAATAGTGACCTTTGAATTGTCTGGCAAACGCTGAGATTTAATCTCTGCCTTCTCGCTAGTTAGTGATGTATTAGAAGAACTAACTGTAAAAAAGAGCCCTAACCCAATTAAAAGAGCTGCCGCATAACTCCAAAAAGCTCTAAAATTTGGTCTACCAACTAAATTTAGGGGAGATTTGAGGGTGTTTTTTAATTTTTCATATTCTAAAACTGAATCATATTCAGGTGCTTTAAACGACTGAACCTCAATAGATATTTTTTTTAAGAACGCTGCATCTTCTAAGGAGTTAAATACCTCTAGCTCGGATGCAACTAGCTCATTGTCCATCCATTTTCTTAAAAGATCTTCGTTTGTTGTCATCTTTTCAACAGTTTAATCGGCCTAAATACTATAGGCTTATAATTCTTTAATTTCATTTCTTAATTTTTTAAGCGCACCATAAATACGTTTTTCTACTGTTTTGGTCGATATACCCAAAAGTTCTGCAATTTCTCTGTGCTTTTTTCCCTCTATTCTATTTAGTAAAAATGCCACCCGTTGGGATTCTGTTAAATTGGCAATAGATTTTTCTAGTTTTTGTGAAAACTCCTGAGTTTCCATCTCAAACTGCGGGTCTTCATTAGTCGTATACTTAGATCGTGAAGGCGCATATTTATGAACCACTTTTAAGTGAGCCAACTCATTGAGCGAATTATTATTAGCAACCTTGTACAAAAACCCTTTAGCATTTTTTGGTGGTACTTTTCCACAATTCTGCCATAGCTTCACAAAAGCTTCTTGGACCCGATCATCAGGGTTTAAGTTAGCTCCATATTTATAATACAAATAATTGAACAAGCCTTTAGAATGACTTTCAAAAAGGTTTGAAAAAACTGCTTCATCACATGACGTTTTAGGGGGTGTCGAATTCAATTATTTGTATTTAAAAGTTGTTTTGTTAGCTATTTATTGGCTGCTCTGTATAATCAATTAAGGGATTCAACAATCTAGCTTTTATTTCTGATTTATGCTATAATCTTTTCTTAGTCGCAGTCAACAGAATAAATATCAGCTTGAGGGTATTCGGTGCTTCCAATTGTTAGACCCATTTCTTCATCACAATCATCAACCACCCATGTATCGCTAAAATTAGGGGACTCTGCATTTATTTCAATAACATACCCGTTATTCGTCATTTCAAATTCCCATGTTCCAGTGGTTACAATATTATTATCTGACAGCACTTGGAATGTACCATCAATGTAGAAAAAGTAAGTATATTCATTTGATGAACCATTAAAATCAACTATCCATGGGCATTCTGTCAAAATATTAGAAGTACCCTCTACGGTTGAACAATCATAATCTTCATCATCACCACCGTAATCACAAGTATTATAATCAATATCAGCTTGGGGATATATTAGACTTTGCATTTCTAGGTAAGCGTATCCAAGGTCCGTATTACATTGGGTAACCACCCATTCATCATTATACTCAGTTAATTCTGCATTTAAAGTAATATAAAAAGTATCATTTCCAGCGACAACACTCCATACTCCAGAAGTAAGAAGACTACCATCAGAATTACCTCCAACATCCTGCAATTGGTATGTACCATCACTGTATAAGTTATAAATAAATTCATTAAAATCAATGAAATCAATTACCCAACAAAAATCAGCTAAAGTATTTGTGATTTCACCAATTTCACAATTGATAACACTAGATTGACCATCAACGATAATTACATTAATTTCAAATACGTTAGAACTGACTACAACATCCTCGTATTCTGTAGTAGCTACCACATATATAGTCTGGGGATTTGTGTTGTTTGTGTAAGGAAATACAATTGGATTCGTTTGACTTTCGGCATCCTGGGTAGTTTCAAAATACTGCAATTCGTATTCAATATCATTACAGAAAAATTCAAGATCTAATGAAAAGGCATGAATACCATCCGTTGGGCTCACATCATCCTGGATTTCAACATCAATAACTGTTAAGGCATCAATAGCACAGCCAAATAATTCCTCTAAGTCATAACAACCACCGTCATACGTTTCAAAGGCCTCTAGAAGCTCTTGATTGTTATTAACTGTTAATATAACCTCATTTTGATATATTAATGTAACCGGATAATTAATGCTAACGTAAGTAGATTCATCGATCATGTCCAAAACATTCCATATGTCTTGATCCGACTCTGCAACAATGGTTTGCATGATCTCCCAATCAGCGTCATACACTAAAAAGGTAATCGGAAATTCAAAATCAACACAATCATCTTCTATATTGTTATTGGTTTCAGAATCTGTGCTGCTACGTAAATAGATTAATAAATCTGACCCTTCAGAAACATTTTCTTGTGGATCATTAGGAATTTCCTGAATTGTTTCATTTTGACAAGATGAAAAGATTAATGCTAGAAATAATATAGCAAATAAGCCAGTTCGCGAAATAGTTTTCATAATATTAGTTTTTGTTATTTGGATATATAACAGTTAAGTTCTTAAAACTCCTATGCCATTAAAAACAAATTATCCAAATGACATGTAAAGAGTTGTGGATAAATATCAGACAAAGATTAGACAAAGGAAGAAGAAAAACACTAAAATTATTAAAATTTAATATTTTAGTGTTTGATGCCTAACTAGGAAGGGGTTATTGCATAGTCCCTAAAAGCTCCGAGTTAAAAATATCACAAACAAAAAAACGCGCAAGCAAGCTTGGCGTTTTTTCTTATAGCACTATTTATTTGTGACCCAAACTTTCGAAAGTTCGAACTTATTAAGGAGTATTTTTCAATTATTTCTTGAACTTAATCTGAGAATATTGTCCTAAAAAATATGCAATTAAAATAGGTATAAACGAAAAAGCCATATTCTTTTCCAAAAAATCATATTCTAAAAATATAACTAATATTGAAGCTGAAATAATAA
>Ga0206130_10000336_pt1 | contig 80417 bp, 67 predicted proteins | sample Helgoland_Spring_9_FD_148637 | JGI IMG/M metagenome (GOLD analysis project Ga0206130, IMG submission 148637) | Pelagic subsurface seawater microbial communities from Kabeltonne, Helgoland, North Sea - Helgoland_Spring_Bloom_20160512_1 | ecosystem: Environmental > Aquatic > Marine > Epipelagic ... | reverse complement strand
CTTGGTGGCGGTGTCCAAACCATCTCCGGATCAAACCAGATCGACAACGATCCACGCTGCTTCAAGCTGTCATTGTAAGACGACCAGTTCTTGGTCTTGTACTGCGTAGGGGCCCAACTGCTCATTCTACTCAGCTATCACGCTAGATTCATACAGTGAATCCCATCAGCCCATTTATGCAACAAAGCCCGTTATAACCAATCTCAAATGCAAAATCCTACAGGCAGCTCACATCAAACAACAAAAGCCGGATGTCATTGAGCTTATCTATCGTGGTGGCAGGCACTCAAGACTGCTGTCATGGTTAGAATCGGCGCGGTAAAAACGCGTCTGGGCTGATATTCAAATATAACGGTGGCAAATATTGCAAAGATGCGCTGCTTAAACCTGAGCGCCTGCACGCCGGGCTCTCACTAAACGCTACAAGGCCAATCAGGGTGTAAAAAGGGAATGGTCAAAAACCGGTGGCTCCTGTAACTCTCACTTATCTAGATTTCGCAAAACGCAAAGGGAAAGTCATGGGTTTCGGCAAAGGGCACCATCTTCATTTGATTGATGGATCGGCTTTCATCTTCCGCGCCTATCACGCGCTGCCACCGCTGACGCGCAAATCAGACGGGTTGCCGATCGGGGCGGTCGCGGGCTTTTGCAATATGTTGCACCGCTATATTGAAAGCAACACCGGCCCGGAGGCCCCGACCCACGTCGCGGTGGTGTTCGACAAAGGCAGTCATACATTCCGCAATGATCTGTATGACCAGTATAAAGCCAACCGTGACGCCATGCCCGAAGATTTGCGCCCGCAAATGCCACTGACCCGCAGTGCCACAGAGGCGTTCAACATCGCGTGTAAAGAACTCGAGGGATTTGAGGCTGACGATATCATCGCGACGCTGTCGACGCAGGCCCAAAGCGCTGGTGGGCGCGTGACAATCATCAGCTCGGATAAAGACATGATGCAATTGGTTGGCGACGGTGTTGAGATGTTTGATGCGATGAAAAACCGCCGCATCGACCGCGATGGTGTCTGGGAAAAATTTGGTGTTGGCCCAGAACGGGTGGTCGATGTTCAAGCTCTGGCCGGTGACAGCGTTGATAACGTGCCCGGCGCACCCGGGATCGGCATTAAAACTGCCGCACTTTTAATCAATGAATACGGCGACCTCGACAGCCTGCTGGAACGAGCCGGCGAGATCAAACAACCCAAGCGGCGCGCCTCGCTCATCGACAATGCCGACCAGATCCGCCTGTCGCGGCAATTGGTGCAGCTCGACCGCGGCACACCGCTTGATTTCACTCTTGATGATCTCGAAGTACGCGACGTGGACCCTGAAACCCTGCTTGGGTTTCTCGCAGAAATGGAGTTTCGAACCCTAACCAAACGGGTATCGGATCAGTTTAAGGTCGCAGCCCCAGCAATCGCGCAAACCGCCCAACCCAAAGATGGTAAAGACGAGATATCAAAGATACAGGATTTTACCTCCAAGACCTACGCGCGGGTTTCCGATATGGCCGAGCTTGAGGCCTGGGTCACACAGATCTATGAGCGCGGCACTGTGGCTGTTGACACCGAAACAACCGGCCTCAACGATATGCGCGCTGATCTGGTGGGCATATCTCTCTGCGTTGAGGCAGGCAATGCGTGCTATATTCCGCTGACCCATAAAGATGCCGGCAGCGATGATTTGTTTGGCTCCGATACATTGGCCGAGGGGCAGCTGGATCTCGACGCTGTGCTGACGGTTCTCAAGCCTCTGCTCGAAGATCCGGCGGTACTGAAAATCGGCCAAAACATGAAGTATGATGCCAAAATTCTAGCGCGCCATGACATCACCATTGCCCCAATCGATGACACTATGTTGCTGTCTTATGCCCTGCATGCCGGCCTGCACAACCACGGGATGGACGCGCTGTCAGAGCGCTATCTCAATCACACACCTATTCCCATCAAACCACTTCTGGGCAGTGGCAAATCTGCAATTACCTTTGACCGTGTGCCAATTGATGATGCCGTGCCATATGCAGCCGAAGACGCCGATATCACGCTGCGGTTATGGCAACTGTTTAAACCGCGCCTGCATCAAAATCAGGTCACCCGCGTCTATGAAAGCATGGAGCGTCCTTTGGTGCCCGTGCTCATCGCTATGGAGCGCTCGGGCATCAAGGTTGACCGTGACAAGCTGAGCCGGATGTCGAACACTTTCGCTCAAAAAATGGCAGGGCTTGAGGCCGGCATTCACACACTTGCCGGCCAAAGCTTTAACGTCGGCAGCCCCAAACAGTTGGGCGAAATTCTATTTGACAAGCTAGGGTTTGAGGGCGGAAAAAAAGGTAAGACTGGCGCTTATGCCACCGGTGCAGATATCTTAGAAGACCTGGCAACCGAACACGAGCTACCGCGCCAGGTTTTAGACTGGCGCCAATTGAGCAAACTAAAATCAACCTATACCGACGCGCTGCAGGATCACATTCACCCAGAAACTGGTCGGGTCCATACCTCGTATTCAATCGCAGGGGCAAATACCGGACGCCTGTCATCAAACGATCCAAATTTACAAAATATCCCCGTGCGCTCAGAAGACGGACGGCGCATCCGCGAGGCCTTTATCGCCGAACCTGGAAAGGTATTGGTCAGCCTCGACTATTCGCAGATCGAGCTGCGCATTCTGGCACATGTTGCGCAAATAGACGCCTTGAAGGAGGCGTTTCGCGACGGTCAGGACATTCACGCAATGACCGCATCAGAAATGTTCGACGTGCCGCTCGATCAGATGACCCCAGACATCAGACGGCAGGCCAAAGCGATCAATTTTGGCGTCATTTATGGCATTTCTGGCTTTGGTCTGGCGCGTAATCTGCGGATTCCGCGTGGCGAGGCCCAGGGCTTTATCGACCGTTATTTCGAACGCTTTCCAGGCATCAGGGAATATATGGATGCCACGGTCAGCTTTGCCCGCGCCCATGACCGGGTTGAAACCCTTTTTGGTCGTCGCATTCACACCCCCGAAATCAACGCCAAAGGTCCGCGCGCCGGCTTCGCAAAACGGGCCGCGATCAACGCCCCTATTCAAGGCACGGCGGCCGATATCATCCGCCGGGCGATGATCCGGATGCCGGATGCCATCGCATCTCTGCCCGCCACCATGCTGTTACAGGTGCATGACGAGCTGTTGTTTGAGGTCGCTGAAGACGCAGTAGATCCGCTGATTGCCGCAGCCAAACAGGTGATGGAGGGGGCGGCCGATCCGGTGGTCCGGCTGGATGTGCCGCTGATTGTTGATGCAGGGCAGGGCAGCAACTGGGCCGATGCGCATTAGAGCCCTGCCGTGACAAAGCTGATCTTGTTCAATAAACCCTTTAACGTCTTGTCGCAATTTACCGACAAAAGTAGCCACACCTCAAGCCGTAAAACGCTGTCGGATTTTATTAACGTGGCCAATGTCTATGCCGCCGGCCGCCTGGATAAAGACAGCGAGGGTCTGCTGGTGCTGACCGACAACGGCGCGTTACAAGCCAAAATCAGCAACCCAAAATACAACACCTCCAAAAGCTATTGGGTACAGGTGGAAGGCGTACCAGACGAGAGCATGCTTGCCCAATTGCGCCACGGGTTGCGGCTCAAAGACGGGTTAACCCGCCCCGCAGTGGTCACCCGCATTGATCCGCCATCTGGGCTTTGGCCCCGCAATCCAGCGGTGCGGTTTCGAAAAACTGTGCCCGACAGCTGGCTTGATATTACAATTTCCGAAGGGCGAAACCGTCAGGTGCGGCGGATGACCGCTGCCATAGGCACGCCCACACTGCGACTGATCCGCCACCGGGTGGGGTCGTGGGCCTTAGGCGATCTGGCCAATGGGGCTTGGCGTGAGGGGTGATTACCCCTCCAATTCACCAGAGGGAATCACCGGGAAAAAGACACCCGCTGACCACAGACCAAACCAGTTTTGGCCCCCATGGGTATGATGGGCGCCCCGCTCGACCAAGCGGTAAAAAGTTTTGCGATCAATCAGCGCCTCTAGACCGGCACGGATGTGCACATAGGGCGACGGCTCTCCAGTCTCAGGATCGCGCAGAACACGTATAGAGTTATCAGGCCCGGCCAGGGCAAGATCACCAACCTGCGTCTCAAATATCAGCGTCTGGTCAGACCCTTCACCCGATGCCTCACAGTCCACGGCCACAAAAGGGGCATCATCGACGATAATCCCCACTTTTTCGACTGGGGTGACCAGAAAATATTTATCCCCGTCTTTGCGCAGAATGCCTGAAAACAGTTTCACCAACTCAAACCGGCCAATCGGAGTGCCTTGATAGAACCAGGTCCCATCTCGGGCAATCCGCATATCGAGATCTCCACAAAACGGCGGTGACCATAAATGCACCGGTGGCATGGCTTTACCCGTCGCTGCGCGCGCCGCGGCCGCTAATCCCTCTGCCGAGGGGGTCACAATCTTTTGTCCACTCATTTTTTGCCATTTCCAATATACGCAATAGTCTCTTACAAGAGAACATACGTCGCAAGAAGGAAATGTCATGACCGATCACGCAAATTTACTGGCAGAAATCGACCTATTGGGCGAAAAACTAGCTCAGGCCAAGGCCTCGATCACCCGCCAGTTCATCGGTCAGGAAGAAAGCGTTGAACTCGCGCTGTCAACGTTACTGTGTGGCGGGCACGCGCTTCTTGTAGGTCTGCCTGGACTGGGTAAGACCAAATTGGTGGAAACCTTGGCAGTGGTGATGGGGTTGGACGGAAAACGGGTGCAATTCACCCCCGATTTGATGCCCGCCGATATCCTCGGCTCGGAAGTATTGGATCATGATAAGGACGGCCGGCGCGGGTTCCGATTTTTGCCCGGGCCCATTTTCACTCAATTGCTGATGGCCGATGAGATCAACCGTGCCAGCCCACGAACACAATCAGCACTTTTACAAGCCATGCAGGAATATAAAGTAACCACAGCTGGGCAAGATCGCCCGCTTGCAGCTCCATTTCACGTACTGGCCACACAGAATCCGATCGAGCAGGAAGGCACTTATCCGCTGCCCGAGGCACAGCTCGACCGGTTCTTGGTTCAGATCAACATGCCCTATCCCGACCGGGCAACCGAGCGTGGAATCTTGCTTGCCACAACCGGCCTTGAACAAGACAGCGCCCATGCTGTGTTTACCCCCACAACTTTAATCGCGGCCCAAGATTTGCTGCGGCGCATTCCCGTGGGCGAAAGCGTGGTAGAGTTTATCCTCGATCTGGTCCGCGCCCTGCGCCCAGATGAGGCCGAGGCCAACGATGATATCCGCGACAATGTTGTCTGGGGCCCCGGGCCAAGGGCAGCGCAAGCCCTTGTTATGACTAGTCGAGCTCGCGCCTTGCTGGCAGGCCGACTGGCGCCCTCGATTGAGGATGCGGTGGCGATGGCACAGCCGGTTCTTGCCCACCGTATGTCGCTCGGGTTCGCGGCCCGTGCGCGTGGCGAGAACCTGACGGACCTCATCGACCAAACCTGTCAAAAAATAATTGGCCACGAGGCGGCAGCGTGAGCATAAGCGCCCATGACATCCGCAACATAGCCGAATGCGATGCCGCGCATTTGCCGGGCTTGCTTTTACGCTCGCAGCATCTTGCCAACGGAGTGCTGCTGGGCGAGCACGGCAGGCGGCGCCCCGGATCTGGCGATGATTTTTGGCAATACCGGCCGCTGTATGACGGCGAAAGTCATCGGATGATCGACTGGCGTCAATCAGCCAGAGGCGATGATCATTTTGTACGCCAACATGAATTAAAAAATGCACAGACCGCTCAATTATGGGTAGATCAGAGTGCCTCTATGCGGTTCACAGGTCATGCAGGGCGCACAACAAAGTCGGGTCGCGCGCGCGTAATCGCGTTGGCGCTGTCAATTTTACTCTTGCGCAAAGGCGAACGGGTCGGGTTGAGCGATGGCACCCTCGCGCCGCGCCGCGGGGCCCAACAGGTTCAGAATCTGAGCGACCGGTTTGAGGTAGATGATATTCAAGACTATGCCGCCCCAGCGATCGGTGCCCTCAAGCCAAACGCCCGCGTGGTGTTCATCTCGGATTTCATGGCCCCGATAGAGCCGGTAACGACTGCAGTCGGGCGTGCCACCGACCGCAACGCAACGGGTGTTTTACTGCAGGTACTCGACCCGATCGAGCTGCAATTTCCATTTAGCGGCCGCACCATCTTTGAAAGCTTGGGTGGCAAGTTGCGCCACGAGAGCCTGAAAGCCAGCGATCTGAAGGCCGATTATGTGGAGCGTATCGAAACCCGTTGTTCAGCCCTGCGTGATCTTTGCCAGCGGACCGGTTGGCAATATCATCGCCATATGACAGACCGCGCGGCGCAATCTGCACTCCTGTGGCTGTATCACGCCTTGGGAGACGGGACGCAACGGTCATGAGCCTCACGTTTCTGACCCCTTGGCTGCTGTCTGCCTTGTTGGGCCTTCCTGTGCTTTGGCTGCTGTTGCGCGCAGTTCCACCCGCCCCAATCCGGCGATTTTTTCCTGGAGTGATTCTATTGCTAGGTCTGCGCGACAAAACCCAGATCAGCGATCGCACCCCTTGGTGGTTGCTGTTGATCCGCATGCTTGCACTCGGGCTGATCATCCTCGGTCTGGCAGGCCCTCTGCTCAACCCTCAAAGCACTACGATCAAGCGCAGCGATCTGCTGATATTGCTGGATGGCGGCTGGGCTGCCGCCCGCGACTGGCAAGCCCATCAATTGCTGCTTGATCGGGTCCTCAACCAAGCCGCCCGTGACGGTCGGCCCGTGGCGATAGCTCGTCTCACAACCCCGTCCACGCCGGTGTTTCAAAGCGCCCAAAGCTGGCAAGAACGTCTGCCCGGTCTCGCCCCAACCCCCTGGGTGCCAGACGCCTCAAAGATGCAGACCGCCCTGCAGGGGTTGAACGATCAGCCCTTTGATAGCTTGTGGCTGTCGGATGGGCTGGCCCAAACCGGCCGCGCCGCTCTTTTATCCGCGCTGCAAAACCGGGGGGACGTCGAGGTCATAGAAACCGAACAAACACTATTCGCGCTGGAGCCAGCCAAGTTGAGCGACGGGATGATAACGCTCCATGCGATACGCCTGCCCAACACAGTGGATCAAAGCGTGACCATCAGGGCCCATGGCACTGATCCAAACGGGCGATCACAGATTATCAGTACAATCACCACCGCGTTTACAGAAAGCGCAACGCGCATTCCGGTTCAATTCAGCCTGCCCGCAGAATTGCGCGAGCGGGTCAGCCGGTTTGACATCGTCGGACAGACCTCGGCCGCAGGGGTCAGCTTGACCGGCAACAGCCTGTTACGCCGCGAGGTGGCATTGATATCGGAAGGGGCTGACCGCGAGGGCTTGGAGCTGCTTTCGCCCCTGCATTTTATCGCCAAAGCCTATGCCCCAAGCGCAGAATTGCTGTCGGGTGACCTGACAACGTTGCTGCCGGCCAACCCAGACTTGGTCGTGCTAGCCGATATTGCAAAGCTCTCAACAACTGAAGAGACCGCCCTCGGCCAATGGGTGGCCGAGGGCGGTCTTTTGCTGCGCTTTGCCGGACCACGGCTGGCAACCAGCGATCTCAGCCGCACCACAGAGCATCCACTGATGCCGGTACGGCTGCGCGCCGGTGGCCGAACCGTGGGTGGCGCGATGAGTTGGGGAGCACCAAAATCTTTGGCGGCATTTGCACCGAACTCGCCTTTTTTCGGACTTGAGATTCCCAACGATGTGCGCGTCTCGGCTCAGGTCTTGGCACAACCCGACCCGTCTTTGTCACAGCGCGTGATCGCAATGCTTGCCGACGGCACGCCATTGGTCACCCGCAAACAATCAGGCAAAGGCCAGATCGTTCTGTTTCATGTCACCGCTAATGCCGAATGGTCCAGTCTGCCACTGTCGGGTTTGTTCGTGCAAATGCTGGAGCGGCTGTCGCAATCCGTGGCTGGCAGCGAGCCCGATATGAAAAGTCTGCAGGGCACAATATGGCAGCCCAGCCAGATTCTGAGCGCACAGGGCCAGCTTGAGCCCGCCACGCGCCTCGCCGGCATCGCTGCCGAAAAATTGTTCGACGCCCCGCTCTCTGCAGAGATACGGCCCGGCCTTTATACCCACGCCAAAGAACAAGTCGCACGCAATGTGATTGGACCAGACAGCCGCCTTCTGCCCGCTATCTGGCCCAATGGCACCAATCTGCGCGGCCTCAGCGACCGATTAGAAACACCCCTTGGCGGCTGGTGCCTGATACTGGCCCTGCTGATCCTGCTTGTCGATGTTTTGGCCACTTTATCACTGAGCGGAAGGTTGGTATCAACCGTAGCCGTGCTCTGTCTTTTGGCAACTCTTTCAAGTACCGGACCCGCCTGCGCGCAGGACGATGGCGCGGAGGCTCGCACACCGGCGACGAACGGAAACGCAGGCGCTGCGGTGTCCGAAAAGGCATGGCAGGCCAGTTCTGAGCTGACGCTGGCATATGTGGTGACCGGCAATAGCAAGGTTGACGCGATCTCCAAGGCTGGTCTCGATGGGCTGTCACAAACGCTGTTTGCCCGTACATCCGTGGAACCGGCCGCACCCGTTGGTCTGGATCTTGAACGTGACATGTTGATGTTTTATCCGCTGCTGTATTGGCCAATAACAGCAGATCAACCGACGCCCTCCTCAAAGGCTTACCGCAAATTGAACGCCTTTCTAAAGTCTGGTGGAATGATCGTGTTTGACACCCGCGACGGCGATATAGCAGGGTTTGGTACCAGCAGCCCTAATAGTCTTAGACTGCAAAAAATTACCTATGGTATTGACATACCCGCGCTTGAGCCGATGCCACAAGACCATGTCCTGACCCGGGCCTTTTATCTGTTACAGGATTTTCCCGGCCGGTACACTCAGCGGGACATTTGGGTAGAGGCCGCCCCCCAGGCAGTCGAGAAGGCCGCAGGCATGCCGTTTCGCAATCTTAACGACGGCGTCAGCCCAGTGATTATCGGCGGCAATGACTGGGCGGCCGCATGGGCAGTGGATGCACAGGGCAAACAGATGTTCCCAATTGGACGCAATGCAAGCGATCGCCGTCAACGCGAGCTGGCCTATCGATTTGGCATCAATCTGGTGATGCATGTCTTGACCGGTAATTATAAATCCGACCAAGTGCATGTGCCGGCCCTACTAGATAGGTTGGGACAATGACCGAAAGCATCGTCTTTTCGCCGTCGTTGCCACTGCCGGTTATTGGATTGGCCGCTCTGGTTGTGGTCGTGCTCACCGGTATCGCACTCTGGCGTGGTCTCAGTGGATGGGCACTGCGCGGGTCTGGGGCGCTGCTGGTGGTCGGCGCATTGCTACAGCCAATGTACCAAAGCGAAGACCGCACCCCACTTAAAGATATTGTAGTGGTTTTGGTCGATCAAAGCGCGAGCCAGTCGCTGGCAGATCGCGCGACCCTGACGCAAAATCGCGTGACCCAGATTGAGGCTGCTCTGGCGGCCCGCCCCAACACCCAAGTCCACCAGATTGAGGTGAAAGACGGCTCAGATGACACCGGCAGTCTGCTGATGACCGCCCTGTCCGAACAGCTGTCCAAATTGCCTAACGAACGCATCGCCGGGATTATTGTATTATCGGACGGTCATCTGCATGACCTTGAATTGGCGCCAGTTTTGCCAGCGCCACTGCATCTATTACTCAGCGGCAGACCAACTGACTGGGACCGCAGGGTGATTGTGAAAAATGCTCCCGCCTTTGCAATTCTGGACGAGGAAATCACCCTGACGCTAAGGGTCGAAGACAGCGGCGCTGCCCCAGCAACCTCGACGATTGTCCCACTGATCATTTCAGTGGATGGCGGTCCCTCGCAAAGCTATCAAGTGCCGCTTGACCAAGACCTGAGCCTGCCGATAACGCTGCCGCACGCAGGCAGAAATATCATCCAATTTGAGACCCCCAAAGTCACCGGTGAGTTGACAGATCGAAACAACAGCGCATTGGTTCAGATCAATGGGGTGCGTGATCGCTTGCGGGTATTGCTGGTTTCTGGCCAACCCCACGCAGGCGGTCGAATTTGGCGGAACCTTTTGAAATCAGACAGTGCCGTCGATCTGGTGCATTTCACAATCTTGCGGTCACCTAACAAACAAGACGGCGTGCCGGTGGATGAGCTGTCACTTATTCCGTTTCCAACCCGAGAATTGTTCATGGAAAAAATCCATGATTTCGACTTGATTATCTTTGATCGGTATAAACGCAGGGGTATCTTACCCGCACTTTATCTCGAAAACGTTGTGGATTATGTACAAAACGGCGGCGCTGTTCTGGTGGCTGCGGGTTCAGATTTTGCCAGCGCCAACAGTCTGTATCGCTCACCACTCAGCGCCATCCTTCCCGCCAAACCGACAGCCCGCGTGGTCACAAAGCCGTTTCGCCCCACTTTAACTGCGGTGGGGCAAAAGCATCCGGTAACCGCTGATCTGTCCAGCGATAAGACTGAGTGGGGCCGGTGGCTGCGCCAGATAGAAGTCACCCAAACCTCAGGGCACATTCTGATGTCCGGCGCGGATGAACGGCCACTTTTGATCCTTGACCGCCAAGGCGAGGGCCGCGTGGCGCTATTGGCTTCAGATCACGCTTGGCTCTGGCACAGAGGTTTTGAAGGCGGTGGGCCCCAGCGTGAATTGCTGCGGCGGCTGGCACATTGGATGATGAAAGAACCAGATCTCGAGGAGGAAACGCTCACTGCCCTTGCCTATGGCGAAGGCTTGAAAATCATCCGCCAAAGCTTGAAAGACAACATCGCGCCCGTTACCGTGACCTCTCCCCGTGGCCACAAGAGCCTGCTAAATTTGAAACAGACCACACCGGGCCGGTTTGAAGCCGACTTGCCGACGGATGAGCTGGGTCTTTATCGACTCACAGGGGACGATCAATCAAGTGTGATCGGACTTGGCCCCACCGCCCCGAGAGAGTTTGAACATACTATTGCGACGGCGGAACTTTTACAGCCGCTAATCGCATCCACCGGCGGCGGTGTCATCCGAATGACCGCAGCCCTGCCCGGGCTCAGAGATGTGCGTCCAGGGCGCAAAGCGGCAGGTCGGGGATGGATTGGCCTCACGCCCCGCCAAGCCTTTGAAACCCGAGATATCACCCAGTTGGCGCTGTTACCACCATGGGTGGTTTTACTATTGATTGCAGGCTTGATGACAGCTGGCTGGCTCAGAGAGGGTCAACGGTGACCATGCCGTTCCCCCCGTTTTATAGCTGTGACAGCGGCTCTTGCACCGACAGAATTGTTTGCGCTACTGTCACAAAGAAAACGAAGGACCCAGCATTATGAGCACCGCGCCCCGCCACCCTTTGACACTTCGCGATGTCTCTCAAGCATCCGGCGTGTCAGAAATGACCGTTAGCCGTGTCTTGCGCAATCGCGGTGATGTCAGTCAAAACACCCGCGACAAAGTCCTTTTGGCAGCCAAACAGCTCGGTTATGTCCCCAATAAAATTGCCGGTGCATTGGCCAGTCAACGCGTCAACCTCGTCGCAGTCATTATTCCATCTCTCAGCAATATGGTATTTCCCGAAGTTATGACTGGAATAAGTGAGGTCCTTGAAACCACGGATTTGCAACCGGTGGTGGGAGTGACCGACTATCTACCTGAAAAAGAAGAACGGGTGCTGTATGAAATGCTGTCATGGCGGCCCTCGGGGATAATTATCGCCGGACTGGAGCATTCCGAGAACTCAGCTATTATGTTGAAAGCCTCAGGTATTCCAGTGGTTGAGATCATGGATATTGACGGCAGCCCTGTGGATGCGATGGTCGGTATTTCACACCGTCGCGCCGGACGGGAAATGGCAGTCTCAATTCTGAAGGCGGGCTACCGTAAAATCGGATTTCTGGGCACAAAAATGCCGTTGGACCACCGGGCACGCAAACGCTTTGAAGGCTTTACCGAAGCTTTGGCAAAAAGTGGCGTCGAAGTGACAGACCAAGAATTTTACTCTGGCGGCTCGGCCCTCGTCAAGGGACGCGAGATGACGCAAGAATTATTGCAACGCAACCCTAAGCTGGATTTCTTGTATTTCTCCAATGATTTGATCGGCGCCGGTGGATTGCTGTATCTGATCGAGCAGGGTATCGATATCCCAAATCAGATTGGGCTAGCGGGCTTTAACGGGGTTGAATTATTACAGGGCTTACCTCGACAATTGGCCACGATGGATGCCTGCCGCAATGAAATTGGCCGCAAAGCTGCGGAAATGATTGTCCAGCAGGTCAGCGACCCGAAAGGCGCGTTCGAAAGGGTACAAGAATTGGTGCCAAAGATCGACTTTGGTGATACGTTAAAACGCTGATGGCCACGCAGTCTCAATACCGCTGCGACGGCCGTCACCGATCACACAGCTTGACAAAAACTATGACATCCGCGCCCATTCACCCAAACACCCCGCAGCTTGGGAGTTTGCGCGAAACAGAAAAAGCAGATCAGGCCCACCCGCTGCGCCACGCAGTCGCCACCGCAATCGGTTGTGCCCTTTGACACTGTCGCGTCCTGCGCTCCTGCTGTAATAATTTCGTTTTTGACCCCGGACGATCCGGTAAAAATTGTAACTGGCAAGACGAGCTTGGCATAGGCCAGAATACTAACCCATGTCATTTGGGCGTTAGTTTAGTTGAGTGCAATAAGACAAACTATGGAAAGGCGTCTGCAATGAAACTGAACCGGTTTGCGGTCTATTACACGCCACACCGAGGCGCCTTGGCCGAATTTGGCGCCGCGTGGCTGGGTTGGGATATCGCGAGCGGCAAATCCGTTGCACACCCGCAGCTTGTCCATTTGCCGATACCGGTTGCCAATATAACAGCAACACCGCACAAATACGGGTTTCATGCCACTATAAAGCCGCCGTTTCGCCTGGCTGACGGCCATAGCTTTCCCGCGCTGCAAGGGGCTTTGGAAACCATGTGTAAAGGTCTAAGCCCGGTGCAAACCGAGGGTCTGTGCCTAACCCAACTGGGGCGTTTTCTGGCTTTGACAGTGCGAAACCCACCCCCGGCGCTGCTGGCACTCGCCAGAACTGCGGTTAAAGACCTTGACCGGTTCCGCGCGCCTGCATCCGCCAGAGAGCTTGCGCGCCGCCGCCAATCAAACCTGAGTGCCCGTCAAGATGCGTTACTGGTGAACTGGGGCTATCCCTATGTTCTTGATGAATTTCGATTTCACATGACCCTGACGGGCAAGTTGAGTAAAAGCAACGCTCCTGCGGTCCTATCCGCGCTGGAACCAATCCTGAGCCCGTTGATAACGCCGTTCTGCCTTGATGCTCTGAGCCTTGTGGGCGAAGATGATACTGGCCGGTTTCACGAGATTTCCCGGTTTATACTGTCGGGGTAAAGAGCACCTAATATGGTTTCTATCGTCTGGTCCAAGGTGTGGGAATTATCAACTGTTAGCACCCGCAATCCTTTTGGCAGGCCAAAGACAGAGCGTGCCAACCGCGCCAAAATCTGTTCTGCGCTCTCACGGCCCCGGCCTTGCAGACGCGCAACCAACACCGAACTGGGGGCGGTCAAAGACAGCACAATCATCTTGTCAAACTGCCTGTCGGCCGTTTTGAGAACACCGCGCGAAAGATTGACCAACGCATCCCCACCCTCAGACAGACAGGCCAGTTGCTGCGCAGCAATCCCGTACCGCAAGCCATGCGCCTGCCAATGCAGCGCAAACGTCTGGTCGGCCACATGCTGGGCAAACTCTTGGTCGCTCACCGCATCAAACGCTTCCCCACCGACATGCGCCGGACGGGTGATCATCCGGCACACCAAATGCAGCTTGGGCCGACGCGCTACCAAGCCCGCCATTACGCTGTCTTTACCAACACCAGATGGACCAACAACCGCAATAAGGCGACCTTTACTCATGCCACAGACCTCAAAAAACAGGTGACATCAACACAGTGGTCACAGACCCTTTGCCAGACGGCTTCACAGCCGAAAGAAACAATAATCGCATCACCGCTGGCTTTGACATCCAAGTTCATTTCAAGCAACACGTCACGGTTGGTTCCATCAAGACCAGCGGTAGGCCCATCCAGTAACCGCGCTAGATAACCATAGCCAAAGCCGCAGGCAAGATTGACCCGCTGCTGTTGGTCGCCAGAGAATGCTATCAAGCAGAGTTGCCGCAGCGTCTTGGGCAGGTCGAACTGTGTCAATAATTCAGCTGCCCGCGCCAAAGCCTTTGGGCACGCGGTGCCCACTTGCAACAAAGTTTTGGCCGCAACGTGCAGTGCGGACGCCCGGGGTGCGGCCTCCAGAAACTGGCCTACATAGCAAGGCATATGATGCCGCAAAACGAGGATTTCTCAAGGTTCTACTTTGGACACCTCAAAGTCTAACACGATACTCTGTCCTGTTTATCCGGGGTGAAGTTTTTGTAAAGGTGTTCGGCACCAAACATATCGGCCTACCCTTTGAAAATGCGAATGAAAATTCGCGGAAATTGCACCCTATCAGACCTGCAAAACCAAACCAATCCAACTGCCCTGCGCTATTATTTAAGAATCTCCAAACGCCCTCCTAACGGTTACCCTATCGGGATAAGCGCCTGCGTCTGTGCACATAAGTCTAGAGGCTCTATCCCCCCAGATCAATGCTGCCCAAATGAAGTGGATCATCTTATACCGTCAGACGCTGGGGTTTGGCTTTGGCCAACCTCAGCCCCGCTTCCAAGGTAATAGCCGCGCTGTCGATAACCGGAATACCAATTTCCTGGGTCAGAGGGGCCGCGATTGTTGCCCCAAACATATTCGTGCACATGATTAAAATCACATCAGGGGCGTGTTTGGCCACGTCACGCACCATCTGGGCCGTCAAGGCGGGCTCAATCATCGCATAATCGTTGCTCAGCGCCCCGCCGTGATGTCGCTCACCGAGGCAGCTAAATCCAAGGCTCTGATAATTATCAATTATTTTTTGCTGCACATCGGTGGTATACGGCGAGACTAGGCCAAAGGTCTTGGCGCTGATATCAGCCATAAAACGATTGATTTCCAGAACACAGCTGCCTGCAGGAACGCCCGTCTTTTTGGTGAAAAATCTGCAAAATTCAAGATCATGGTCGACCCCAAGCCAACTGGCCGAAGTTCCGCCCCAAACCACGCAATCAACCTCTGCGTCGCACAGTAATACGCCCGCAGCAACCTGCCCCGCCAAGGTAAATTGCGCTAAAGATGCCGAATCCAAAGTGATATCTATCACTCCCAGACGCGAAAAATGAAACGTCGCCTCGGACCGGGGCGCCACGCAGACCGCAAGCGGCTCCAAAACTGAATTAGACGAGGGCAACACAATACCGACCCGCTTGGGGGATCTGTACTGCAATATGCGGCCTGCCGGCGTCAAATAATCGACCGCCGCGAGGCGATACCGCCATCAACGGTAAAAATAGCACCAGACGTATAGCCCGAACGGTAGGACGCCAAAAATACGATTAAATCAGAGATTTCATACTTATGGGCCGGGCGCCCTAGCGGATATGTCGCCTCTAATTCTGTATAGCGGTTGGCATCGCCCAACTCTGAGGCCGCGCGCTTTTTCAACATATTATAAATACGGTCAGTATCCACCGGCCCAGGATTTACGCCAACCACGCGGATATTATCGGCCAAACTGTTGCCGCCCAACGCTCGGGTAAACGCCATCAGGCTGGCATTGCCCGTTGTGCCCGCGATGTATTTTGCGTCAAAGACTTCGCCGCCATTGCCTATATTATTAATGATGACGCCAACGCCTGCAGCCTGCATCTTTTTATAAAATAACCGGCAAAGATTAATATACCCCATTACCTTGAGATCCCACCCCTTACGCCACGCCTCTTCGTCAACGTCCCACAGGCTGCCACTTGGTATAGCGCCGGCATTGTTGACCAAAATATCCACCGACCCGACGGCCTCAGACAGCGCCGCGCAGGCACCGGGTTGGGCGAGGTCGCTAGAATAAAGTGTGACCTCAACGGCATGGTTCGCTATAATCTGCGCCTTTAGCGCTTCAAGCTTGTCGGTGCTGCGGGCGGTCAAGTGAAGATGCGCGTTTTCTGCGGCAAAGGTTTCGGCCAGATGCGCACCGATCCCCATCGAGGCACCGGTGATCAGAACATGTTTTCCGCTAAGTTTAAGATCCATCTAGGTTTCCTTGTAATATCGGCATTACTCAAAGGTGAGCACGCTTCGCCCCTCAACCGTGCCGTTGATCAAATCAGACAACGCCTCATTGATGGCATCGAAAGGCCGTTGGTTGATAACACCCTTTATTTTACCACCAGCCGCCAGCGCCAAAACTTCGGTCATTTCCTGACGGTTTGACGCAGAACTACCAATGACTTGCAGACCCCGCTCAATAACCTCATGGGCGTAAAAAGTCATCTGGTCGGCTGGAACCCCGGTTAGTACAATCTTGGCCCGCGGGTTACAGGCGGCCAGCATCAGCGGCCAGGTGGCGGCAACGGGTGCAAAGTTCACACAACCGTCAGCGCCACCCAAAGCTTGGATGGACGCACCGGCCTGCACATCGGCAATCACTGTTTCATCGGCACCCAGCGCTTTTGCCGTCAGAAGTTTTTCGGCGTTGATATCAACAGCAATCACCCGCACCCCCGACAGTTTAGCAATTTGCACCGCATATTGCCCCAATCCGCCAAGACCAAAAATTGCCAGTGTTTCACCGGGTTGAACGGCTGTTTTTCGAAAGGACGCGTAGGCCGCCGCACCTGCGCACATCAAAGGCGCCGCCTCTGTCGGAGCGATCCCTTCCGGAATTAGGTTGGCCCATTCGTGCCGCATACAGACATATTCAGCAAAACAGCCACTGACGTTAAAACCAGTTGCATCAAACTCTCCACAATAGTTTTCGCCACCCGTCAGACATTCTTTGCAATGGCCACAAGCTCCAAATACATAGCCAATCCCAACCCGGTCGCCAATTTTCAACCGCCCCCCTTCAGCCCCAAGCGCCACAACCCGTCCGACGCCCTCGTGGCCCATAATCAGTGGTAGCGGATCTGGCGCGGCATGGTCGCCACGCCAGATATGCACATCCGTAAAGCACACGCCGCTGGCTTCTATTTTCACCAGCACTTCATCCGCCTTCGGCATCGGACGTGGAACAGTTTCTAGCGCAAGTGGTGCGCCATATCCGGTCAGCAAAGCTGCCCGCATTGTCTGTACCTGCGAGGTATCGTCTTTGGACATCAAAAAAACTCCAGTTTAGGTACACCAAATGTGCAAAAGAGATGAAAATGACCCTCAGTGCAGCATCCTTTTCATTAAAATAGCCGCAAAATAAGCTAATGGTCAAATTTATTTACGATTAGCTGGCAGGTATCCACTAGAAAACTACAGGACGCGAAAATTTGGTATACAAAAAGAGATAATTTGCACTTTTTTATAGATGTGAGTTAGGATTGCTATCAACAACAATCCCAATTCGGGGTAGTCAGCAGCGGTATCAACAAGTTTGCCCCTTACTGTGACCGAAGGTTAGGACACTTTAGGCGGTGTAACGGGGCCATGTCTCAGCCAATGCCGTTGCCAATAGGGATCACAAAAGAGGATACTTATGCCAAATATCATCGAAGAGCTGTTGGTGCCAGAAACCAATAAGGGACTGTTTTACGGAGGGGCTTTTCATGCCGCATCGCAACCCGGTGAGATTGTGGTGATGAACCCTGCAAAAGGCATTCGGTTCACCACAGTCCCAGAGGCAACCCCCCAGGATGTAACAGCGGCGGTATCCGCGGCACGAGGCGCCTTTGCGGGTTGGTCAGGCTTGGACGCGTTTGATCGCAGCAAACACCTGCGGGCATTCGCAGAAGTGGTGCGGGATAATATTCCCTTACTTGCAGTTTTAGAATCCACCGTCACAGGCCGGTCTCTGCGTGAAATGAACGCACAGATGGGCCGCATTCCGGAATGGTTAGAATATTTCGCTGGAATTGCCTTGGGGCTAGAGGGCGAATCCAATGTGGTCAAAGGCGGCTACGTTACGCTAACCCAGTACGAACCGCTTGGCCCGGTAGCCCTTCTTACACCCTGGAACCATCCCGTGCTGATCTTGATGAAAAAGCTGGCAGCGGCACTGGCAGCGGGGAATACTTGCGTTATTAAACCTTCGGAACTTGCACCCGTATCGCCGCTTGCGATCGCCGTGTTGGCCAAACAGGCCGGATTGCCGGACGGGGTGGTAAATGTCGTGACCGGGGGCCCCGCAACTGGTGCTGCGCTTTGCGCGGCCGATGATATCCATTATATTGATCTGACCGGCGGCACAGAAACCGGACGTAAAGTCGCCAGCGTTGCCGGCCAACGCCTCATCAACAGCACATTAGAACTGGGCGGTAAAACACCCGTTGTTGTCTGTGAAGATGCCGAAATTGATGCGGCGGTTGCAGGCGTTTTGTTTGCCGCCTTTGTCGCCTCGGGCCAAACTTGTGTTGCAGGATCTCGCATCCTCGTTCACAGCCAGATTTATGACACATTTGTGCAAAGGCTCGCGGCCCGGGCCGACCAAATTAAACTGGGCGATCCAATGGAGCAAACCACTCAAATGGGGCCGGTGATTTCGCAAGCGGCGCTGGAACGCTGTCACCAGTTCATTGCAACAGCACGCGCCGAGGGCGCTCGGCAGGTCGCCGGGGCCCAAGCGCTCGCATTAACTGGGGAGTTTGCCAACGGATATTATATCCGGCCAACTATTTTTGCAGATGTACACCCAGATCACCAGTTATTCCAAGACGAAGTGTTTGGTCCGGTCATTTCGATCACCCGTTTTGAAACCGACGAGCAAGCCGTCGCTTTGGCAAATACCGGTGATTTTGGCCTCGGCGTATCCATATGGTCACGCGACATCGCCCGTGCGCACAGGTTATCTCGCCACATCCGTGGCGGCATTATCTGGCTGAACGATCATCATCGCAACGACCCACGCTCGGTCTGGGGCGGTGTCAAAGACAGCGGCTTTGGCAAGGAAAACGGTTGGGATGCACTGCGCGGATATCTGAGTAAAAAATCGGTCGTGATCCGCACCGAGCCTGGCTATGATGACTGGTTCGCTGGCAGCAACCGATACGGATGACACAGACCCATGAAAGACCCCACACAGCGCAAAGCCGATAAAGTTGCCACCGCGATCGAGGCGCAGATAATCAGTGGCGTCCGCAAACCGGGCGCGCGTCTTGACGAGAGGGCATTGGCCACAGAATTTAACGTCTCGCGCACCCCTGTGCGCGAAGCCATCAGAAAATTGGCTGCCACCGGCCTGGTGACTGATAAAGGCCGGCGCGGAGCGGTGGTGAGACATCTCACCGTCTCGGGCCTGCTGGATGCATTTCTCGTGGTCTCTGAATTAGAGGGCATCGCAGCCCGTCTGGCAGCCCGGCGGATGACCCCTGATGAAAAAACGGGGGCAGAAGCCGCAAATCTGTGCTGTCAGCGGGCTGCCCACGACGGCGATATTGCTGCATTCAACGTCGCCAATATGGCGTTTCACGATCAGATCATCGCTGGATGTCACAACACACTTTTGCAAGATCAGCTGACCACATCGCGGGTGATCACCTTTCCCTACCGACATTATGTCACGCAGTTTCCAGGCTATATGTTGAAATCGGTTGGAGAACACGCGGCGGTACTTGACGCCATTCGTGCCCGTGACGGCGCTGGCGCCGGCCGGCTCATGTGTGATCACGTCAACCTGCAGGGTGAACAAATCGTCGATGTCGTGCATCTTTTAGAGCAGCAGTCTCAGAAGGGGTCTCAGCCCTAGCATCAGCGATAAACTGCGCAGGGCAAGCGGTATTATTGCGCAAGCAGCGCGCCGCTTTGTAAACCAAACAGCTTTTTATTCATCTCAGACATTGATGGCCCGCCATCAAGCGGCGGGCCATCTTTTGTGATTAGGCTTTTACTTGAGCGCCGCGTCTGTGATCGCATGGGTCCACGCGCCCGAAGGCATTTTGGTGATCACCGGATCAGAGCCACCGCCCATCAGGGTGGCAACGGTGCGTTCGTAATCCGCCGGATCAAGCGCGCCGTTCGAGCCCGCTGTGAGTTTGGCGATTTCGCCCATCATGCGCTTTTGGTGCTTTTCTGTCTGTGCACCAGAGGCATCATTGTCCAAAACGATTCCAGCCGCTTCGTCAGAATTATCTTCCGCATATTTCCAGCCACGCATCGAGGCCGCGACAAAGCGTACCATCTTGTCGGCAAAGGCCGCATCCTCGAGATTATCTTCCAGCACATACATGCCGTCTTCCAAAGTCGCCACGCCCTGATCTTCATATTTGAACACCACCAGATCGTCGGCCGACAGACCTGCATCGATGATCTGCCAGTATTCATTATAGGTCATCGTCGAGACGCAATCGGCCTGACCTTGCAAGATCGGATCGACGTTAAAGCCCTGTTTCAGCACCGTCACCCCGTTGTCAGACCCATCTGTCGGAATGCCCAAGCTGCTCATCCAGCTGAGGAAGGGATATTCGTTGCCATAGAACCAAACACCCAGAGTTTTTCCACGAAAATCCTCAGGTGCCTTGATGCCTGAATCCTTGCGGCACGTCAGCATCATACCCGATGATTTAAAAGGCTGCGCAATATTGACCAGCGACAGACCTTTTTCACGGCTGGCCAGAGCAGAGGGCATCCAATCGAGCACAACATCAGCGCCACCACCCGCGATAACTTGCGCGGGGGCAATATCTGGTCCCCCTGCCTTGATCGTAACATCCAACCCGGCGTCTTTGTAAAACCCTTTATCCAGCGCCACATAATATCCAGCAAATTGGGCTTGGGTGACCCATTTAAGTTGTAGCGTCACCTTATCGGCGGCATGAGCTGTTCCCGCAGCAATGCCAAGTGCCAAAGCGATGGCAGAAGTCAGTAGTCGTTTCATAATCTCTCTCCAAGTTGCTTATCGTTGTGTTTGTTCCTGCTCATCCTCGTTGGGATGGGTGCCAAAAAGTCACCTTCTTCTCAATCATTGCGACTGATCCGTAAAACGCTGATCCTGCAAGGGCGGCGACGGTGATCTCCGCCCAAACCATATCCAGCGCTAATCTTCCAACCTCAGTCGAGATACGAAATCCCATACCTTTGATGGGCGAGCCAAAGAATTCAGCCACAATCGCCCCGATCAAGGCCAATGTTGTTGTCACTTTTAGCCCGTTAAACACAAAGGGCATCGCCGCTGGCAGCCGCAATTTCAACAGCGTTTGCCAATAGCCAGCCGCATAGGTACGCATCAAATCGCGCTGCATCATATTTGTGGCACGCAGCCCCTCAACGGTGTTCACCAACATCGGGAAAAACACCATAACCACCACAACCGCAGATTTGGATTGCCAGTCAAAACCAAACCACATCACCAGAATGGGGGCCATACCGATGATCGGCAACGCCGCAACAAAATTGCCAATCGGCAGCAAGCCACGTTGCAAAAACGGAAACCTGTCGATCACTATAGCCAGCGCAAACGCTGACCCGCAGCCGATCGCATATCCCGACAGGGCACCTTTCACCACGGTCTGGACAAAATCTTGCCACAGAATGCCCAAGGAGCCGACGAATTTTACCGATATAGCCGATGGGGCTGGCAACAAAATTGGCGAGACATCAAAACCGCGCACCATGCTTTCCCAAATCACCACCAGGCTGAGGCCAAAAATTACCGGGATCGCCAATCCGGTCAGCCGAGATTTCGGCAAAGCCGCAAGTCGAATATTGATCGCCCAGCCACCAAGCCACGCAAGAAGCCCGATCACCAGCCAACCCATTATGCCATCCCCATATGTTTCAGCGTTATCCGCTGCAAAACACCAATCAGCCCTACCAGCAGCGCCGCCAGCATTGCCGCCATAATCAGCGCGCTCCAAATCTGGATGGTCTGCCCATAGTAACTACCCGCTAACAGACGGGCACCCAGACCAGCCACAGCGCCGGTCGGCAACTCACCGACAACCGCGCCCACCAAGGACGCCGCCATGGCAATTTTAAGCGAAGTGAACAGATAGGGCATTGATGCCGGCAGGCGCAGATACCACAGAGTTTGCCCTCCGCCGGCATTCCAAGTCCGCATTTGATCAAGCTGCATGTGATCGGGACTACGCAGCCCCTTCACCATCCCAACGACAACGGGAAAAAACGACAGATACATGGAAATAATAGCCTTGGGCAACAGCCCCGATATCCCCACCGCGTTCAGCACCACAATAATCATTGGTGCAACCGCCAAAATCGGAATCGTCTGCGAGGCGATCACCCAGGGCATCACGCTCATATCCATCGTACGGTTATAGACGATCCCAACCGCCAGCGTGATCCCAAGCACGGTGCCCAGCGCAAAGCCTAATAACGTAGAACTGAGGGTAATCTTACTGTGATGGATCAGTGACCGCTTGGAGGTGATTTTTTTCAGCGCAGTGGTTTTCCAGATCTCATGGGCCACCTGATGCGGCGCGGGCAACTTAGGTTTTTCCTGTGACCAAGTATCCGCAATCAGCGCCGCTGTCGTCAGCGTCACACCAGCCCGCTGCGCCTTATCCTCGGCCCAATGGGTGTTGAGCCAGATCGCCGCGCCGTACCACAACACGATCAAAGCAGCCACCATGCTCAGCACTGGTGCAACCCTTTGCCATAAACGCTGGATCATGCCAGATCTCCATGCCCAGCGCGCAGCCCCGCACGCACCCGATGTGCAATCTCGATAAACTGCGCACTATCGCGGATCTCAAGCGGGCGTTCTTTTGGCAGCGGGCTATCAATCACATCCGTGATCCGTCCCGGACGCGGCGACATCACTACAATCTTGGTCGACAGATACACCGCCTCGGGAATGGAATGGGTCACAAAGCAAATCGTTTTATTGGTCCGCATCCACAACTGCAACAATTGCTCGTTCAAATGATCGCGGACAATTTCATCTAAAGCACCAAATGGTTCATCCATCAGCAACAGATCTGCATCAAACGCCAACGCCCGGGCAATCGAGGCACGTTGCTGCATGCCCCCCGACAGTTGCCAGGGAAATTTTTTCTCAAACCCGCTCAATTCAACCAGATCAAGAACATGACGAACCCGGTCGGCTCGCGTAGCCTTGTCATAGCCCATGACCTCAAGCGGCAGAGATATATTTCCGCCGATGGTGCGCCATGGATAGAGACCCGCCGCCTGAAACACATAGCCATACCCCCGCGCCCGCCGCGCCGCCTCAGGCGTTTTTCCATTAACCGTGATATTTCCTGCAGTGGGTGTTTCAAGATCGGCCATTACCCTGAGAAAGGTGGTTTTACCACACCCCGAGGGGCCAATAAAGCTGACAAAATCACCTTGATTGATATCAAGCGATACATCTTTAAGCGCCTGAACTTGACCGTCATTGGTTTGGAAGGTGAGCGACAGATCTTTTGCGCTAATCACTGTTTTGGTATTCACGTATTCAACCTTTGCTGGCCGCGTTGATCGCTAGCGGGTGGTCAGCGTCCAATTTGAACGGGCGCTGGCCTGTTAATACACCGGAACTGTCAAATTCCGGCCGGTATATTCATCGGATCGCGTTTAATCATCTTTGGGGCTGTCAGCTCTTTCCATTTGCTCAGCGCCAGATTTGCCGACGGAAACGCCGGACGCGGCACAAAACGACCGCGTCCGGGTTGCGGTTGACTGTTCTGCCCCCAGGCCCAGATCACATCGCCCCGCGACAGCGTGAAACGTGACTGCGCCCGGACCTCAAAGCCTTCAAAAACGTTATAATCAAGAATAGAGTGGTGGTTGCTGGCACTGATCGTTTTAGAAATTTTGGGATCCCACACCACGATGTCTGCATCCGCGCCCTCAACCAGCGCGCCCTTTTTCGGATAGATATTCAGGATTTTCGCAATATTGGTGCTGGTAGCGGCGACAAATTCACTAGGGGTCAGACGGCCTGTCTCAACGCCCTCAGTCCACAGAACCGCAAGCCGTTCCTCCAGACCGTTCGATCCATTCGGGATCAGGCAAAAATTATCTTTGCCCATCAACTTTTGTGCACTGTTAAAAGCCGCATGATCAGTCGCAACGACCTGCAGACTGCCCGATTGCAAACCAGCCCACAGGCTGGCTTGATGTTCTTTGTTGCGGAACGGTGGGGACATGACACGGCGCGCCGAATGCATCCAATCACCAGTGAAATATTCACTTTCGTCCAAGGTTAAAAACTGAATCAACGGCTCGCCATAGACCCGCATGCCCTTTTGTCGGGCGCGGCGGATGGCCTCATGGGACTGTTCACAAGAGACATGCACGATATACAGGGGCACTCCTGCGGCATCGGCGATGGTGATGGCACGATTGGCCGCCTCGCCTTCAAATTCAGGCGGACGGGAATAGGCATGTCCTTCGGGACCGGTAATGCCTTTGGCCAGCATATCGGCCTGAAGATCAGCCACCAGATTGCCGTTTTCGGCATGCACCATAGGCAAGGCACCCAATTCGCGACACCGTTTAAAGCTGGCAAACATCTCATCGTCTTCGATCATCAGCGCGCCCTTATAGGCCATAAAATGCTTGAACGAATTGACCCCCATCTTTACGGCGTCTTCCATCTCGTTAAAGACGTTTTCATCCCAGCCCGTGATCGCCATGTGATAACCAACATCCGAACAGATCTGCGGCGCACTTTTGCGGTGCCATTCATTGATCGCGTTCTTGATGCTGCCGTCTTCTCCGGGCAGGCAGAAATCCACCACCATCGTCGTGCCGCCCGCCGCCGCCGCCCATGTTCCGGTTTCAAAGGTTTCCGCGGCAGTGGTGCCCATAAAGGGCATTTCAAGATGGGTGTGCGGATCAATCCCCCCCGGGATCACATAGGCCCCTTCAGCATCGATATATTCATCGCCAGTAAGGTTTTCGCCAATCTGGCGGATGACTTCGCCTTCGATCAGAACATCGGCTTTCCACGCGCGATCTGCCGTACAGACCGTGCCGTTTTTAATCACTTTGCTCATGGATCTTCTCCTCTACGCATTTTTGTGCGGACGCGGGTCATGCAAAGCGACCTGTCCCGTCCAGCTTAGCAAATATCACCTAATAATCTCAGCGGTTTCAAGCACCGCATGCAACAGCACATCGGTCCCCGCAACAGCCCAGTCTTTGGATATGTCTTCGGCCTCATTGTGCGACAGGCCATCGACACAAGGACACATCACCATCGCCGTCGGCGCCACACGATTAATCCAACAGGCATCATGCCCCGCCCCCGAGATCAAATCGCGATGTGAATAACCCAGCCGCTCGGCCGCATTACGCACCGCAGTGACACAGTTTGCATCAAATTCCACCGGATCAAACCCACCAACTTTTTCAAATACAACCTCAAGGCCCATATCATCACAGATTTTTTGTGCGCCTGCCCGCAAGCGCGCGTCCATATCTCGGATGATCGCCAGATCTGGCGATCGGAAATCGATTGTAAATACAACTTTACCAGGGATCACATTGCGCGAATTGGGATAGACGTCGATATGCCCGGCAGCCCCAACAGCGTGGGGTTTGTGCGACCATGCTATCTCATCAACCAGTTCCAAAACCCGCGCCATGCCAAGACCGGCATTTTTACGCATCGGCATCGGCGTTGAACCGGTGTGGCTGTCGCGGCCGGTAATGGTCACTTGGGTCCACGATAGGCCCTGACCATGGGTGACAACCCCGATATCCTTTTGTTCGGCCTCAAGGATGGGCCCCTGTTCAATATGCAGCTCAAAAAACGCGTGCATCTTGCGGGCGCCAACATCCTCGTCCCCTCTCCAACCGATCCGTTCCAACTCGGCCCCAAATTTAAGCCCGTTGGCGTCCTCTCGATCATAGGCCCAGTCTTGGGTGTGAATGCCGGCAAACACCCCCGAGGACAGCATTGCTGGCGCATAGCGCGTCCCCTCTTCGTTGGTGAAATTGGTCACCACAATCGGGTGTTTGGTCTGGATATTGAGGTCGTTGAGTGTCCGCACAATTTCCAATCCCCCCAGAACGCCTAGAACGCCATCATATTTTCCGCCCGTGGGCTGGGTGTCGAGATGCGACCCGACATAAACCGGCAGCGCGTCCACGTCTGTGCCCTCGCGGCGCGCAAACATATTGCCCATCTGGTCTAGACCCATCGTCATGCCCGCAGCAGCGCACCAGCTTTGAAACAGATGTCTGCCTTCGCTGTCTTCATCTGTGACAGTTTGGCGATTGTTACCGCCCGCCACACCGGGACCGATCTTGGCCATCTCCATCAAGCTGTCCCACAGGCGGTCGCCGTTAATCTTGAGGTTTTCACCAGGTGCGGCCATGTCTCTCTCCCTTGTCGAGGTCAGAGCTTGTATCTGCGCCTGATCAGTCTCGCCACAAGGCGGTTACACAACTTCTTGCACAGGCTTCAAGCTGACCATATGGTCCTCGCGAGACCAACACATCCTGACCAGTCGGTCAATGAAAATTTGAAGGTTTTATCAGATGGTGACCCAGCCCCGCTCGATGAGCAAAAAAGATAGGCGGCTCGAGAGCGAGCGGACAATCATGGTTGCGGCGGAAAAAGTGTTTGCCGAAGCGGGTTTTGGCGGGGCCACGATGCAGTTGATCGCCGATGTTGCGGGGCTGCCCAAAGCAAACCTGCATTATTATTTCCCCACTAAAGAGGCCCTATACCGCAGGGTAGTGCAGGATATTTTTCAAGTTTGGCTCAAGGCTGCAGACATATTTGATCAGGCCAGTGGTCCAGTCGAGGGGATCGGCGCCTATATTGACGCAAAAATGGAGATCAGCCGCCACCATTCGGCAGGATCAAAGGTTTGGGCATCGGAGGTGATGCATGGTGCGCCAGTAATCCAAGATTATCTTGAAACCACTTTGGAGCAGTGGACAAATGGCCGGATCGCTGTGATTCAAAGCTGGATTGATCGCGGCTTGATGGCCCCTATAGACCCGCGTCACCTGCTTTATATGGTTTGGGCGACGACACAGCATTATGCCGATTTTGGTCACCAGATTGAGACGCTCAACAACAGTGACCCCCTCACAGACGCTCAGTGGCAAGCCGCAACGGACAGCGTCAAAACAATCATCCTGAATGGAATAGGCGCAAAATCTGCGCTGTGATAAGAACCCTCCGCAATAACAGAGTTTTAAGCACTTTTATTACGGGCATAAATTCGCCAGAATACAACAAGTACATAGTTCAGCCATTTTGTCTTTTTACGCCCAGCTTTCCTGTATACAATTTGCACAGATAAGTGGCTGAAACAACGCCGCAACGGAGAGTAAATGGACGAGAAAGTAGCAGGTTTCCCGCATAAAAAACAAAGCCGAATACAAATTCGCAATCGCAAGCGTATTATGGATGCGGCCCTGATTGTTTTTTCGGAGAATGGCTATCGCGGCGCGACCTTGGATCAGATTGCAATCGAATCAGGATTATCCAAGCCAAATATTTTATATTACTTCGAAGGCAAACAAAATATTCATCTGGCGCTTTTAAGCCAGTTGATGGCCGCTTGGCTGGCGCCACTGGATGCGATGAACCCAAATGGCGAGCCGCTTGATGAGCTGTTGGGGTATATGCAACGCAAACTGGCAATGAGCCGCGAATTTCCCCGTGAAAGCCGGCTTTTTGCCAATGAGATGCTGCAGGGTGCGCCGCGCATCACCCCCCATCTGCAGGCCCGTCTCAAACCACTGTTCGAAGAAAAAACGCGCGTCATTCAAAGCTGGATAGATCAGGGAAAACTGGCACAAGTCGATCCACGGCATCTGCTTTTTTCGATCTGGGCCACAACGCAGCACTACGCTGATTTCGCGACCCAGATCAATATTCTTCTGCCCGAAGACACATCCGTTGGCGCAGATGCCGCAATTTTACTGCAGCAGATTTATACGCGGTTACTTAAAGCCTAGGTCGCACACTTTTATTCTGCTGCCGTTAGCGACGCCGGATTGTTGGGGTGAGTTGTCCAGTTGGCATAGGTCGGATCAACCACTTTTCCGGTCCGTGGATCCACCGTCCCCTCAGCCATCGGTTCAAGTGTTATACACGCCTCAACCGGACAAACATTGACGCATAAATTACACGCTACGCATTCATCATCCTTGACGGTGAACACCCGCTGGTCGCTCATCGCAATGGCCTGATGAGACGTGTCCTCACAGGCGGCATAACAGCGCCCACACTGGATACAAAGGTCTTGATTGATCTTGGCCTTGGCGACATAGTTCAGGTTAAGATGCTGCCAGTCCGATATATTTGGTACGGCACGCCCAATCAGTTGATCGACCGAAGTAAACGACTTTTCATCCATATATTGGGACAGGCCTGAGATCATCTCTTGCACAATCTTAAAGCCATAGGTCATCGCAGCCGTACACACTTGCACGTTACCTGCCCCAAGCGTGATAAATTCTGCCGCGTCTCGCCATGTTGTGACGCCACCGATACCACTGATCGGCAATCCCTGCAGTTCGGGTGTCCGGGAAATCTCTGCCACCATATTCAATGCAATTGGCTTGACGGCCGGGCCACAATAGCCACCGTGCGCGCCCTTGTCACCAATCATTGGCTCCGGGGCGAAATGGTCCAAATTCACCGAAGTGATCGAATTGATCGTATTGATTAAACTCACCGCATCCGCGCCCCCCGCGTGGGCAGCGGCAGCAGGCCCGCGAATATCAGCAATATTCGGAGTCAGTTTAACAATCACTGGCATGCGGGTGTGGGACTTGACCCACCGTGTCACCATTTCAATATATTCAGGCACCTGCCCAACCGCGCTGCCCATGCCGCGCTCGCTCATTCCGTGGGGACACCCAAAATTCAGCTCGACACCATCGGCGCCAGTGTCTTCCACTTTGCCCAAGATAAACTTCCAAGGGTCTTCCTCACAGGGCACCATCAGCGATACCACCATGGCGCGATCAGGATAGTCGCGCTTGACCGATTTTATCTCTTGCAAGTTTATCTCAAGCGGCCGGTCGGTGATCAACTCAATATTATTGAGCCCCAACAACCGCCGGTCCGCCCCCCAGATCGCGCCATATCGCGGCCCGTTCACATTAACAATATGCGGATCAAGCCCAAGCGTTTTCCACACGACGCCGCCCCAGCCAGCTTCAAAGGCCCGACGGACATTGTATTCCTTGTCTGTCGGTGGAGCCGAGGCCAGCCAAAACGGGTTGGGAGATTTGATTCCGATAAAATCTGATTGCAGGTTTGCCATGTCCGTTCTTCCCTATTTTACCAAAAGCATATGCGACACCATTTGGACGCCGCATAAGTTCGGTTGCCTAAAACGTCGTCACGCGCCTAAAGCGCGGTGAATATCTTCGGCCGCATCGCGCCCCTGCGCCACAGCCGTCACGGTCAGGTCATCACCAAGACCCGTGCAATCGCCGCCCGCCCAAACATTTGCAACCGAAGTACGCCCATCCTGCGATACCGCTATTCTGCCCCGGGTGAGAGACGGCAAATCCGTCGCGCCAAGGGTCTGGCCAATGGCCGTTAACACCTGATCAGCGCGCAGGGTAAAGATCTCGCCCATCGGGGTAAGATCATCATCCATATACTCAAAACTGATCGACTCAACCGCGGCGTTGCCCGATATTTCGACCGGGGCTGCATTGGTGATAATCCGCACACCTTTGGCCGCTGCCAGATCTTGTTCAAACCGACTAGCATTCATGCGTGCGCGGCTGCGCCGGTAAACCAATGTCACGTTCAAAGCCCCCAGCAGCTTGGCTTGAACCGCAGCATCAACCGCAGTCATGCCCCCGCCGATGACAACCACATCGCGCCCGATAGACACCTGCGCATAACTTTCGGCCTGACGCAGTTCCGCGATAAAATCCACGGCATCGCGCACACCAGCTTTACCTTGCCCCGATGCGCCAAGCGCGTTGACACCCGCAAGACCTATCGCCAAAAATACTGCGTCAAAGCGGTCTGTCAGCTCTGCCAAGTTCAGATCACCGCCAAGCTTTTTGTCAGACTCGATAGTAATGCCGCCGATCTCTAACAACCAAGAAACTTCACGCTCGGCAAAACTATCAACAGTCTTGTAGCTGGCGATGCCGTATTCATTTAATCCGCCCGCTTTCGCGTTCCCATCATAAACCACAACCCGGTGGCCATGCATCGCCAAACGGTGCGCACAGGCCAAGCCGGCAGGGCCCGCGCCAACCACCGCAACGCGCCGGCCCGTATCAGCCGCGCGGTTAAACGGGTGCGCGTTCTGCGCCATTAAATGATCTGTGGCAAATCTCTGCAACTGCCCGATCTGTACCGGCTTTCCCTCAGCCACTTCGCGCACGCACGTTTGTTCACACAGTGTTTCAGTGGGGCAGACACGGGCGCACATGCCACCCAGTATATTCTGTGAAAAAATTGTTATGCCAGCAGCATCCACGGTGCCAGTGGCAATCTGACGGATAAACAGCGGGATATCTATATCAGTGGGACAGGCCGTCACACAGGGTGCATCATAGCAAAAATAGCATCTGTCAGCCGCCACAAGCGCCTCATGCGCATCCAAGGGTGCATGCAAATCTGAGAAATTCTCGGCGTATTTATCCGGCGATAACCGACCCGCAGCCACCCCTGGAACTAATTCTCCAATCGCCATCTGATACTCCCAAAGCGCTTCAATCTTGATACCAAGCCTGCCATGAATAAAATATTTTATCAACTGGTAAAATTATGCTGAAAGACAAGAATTATTATCAACAAGATATAACTCTCAGTGTACGGCTAAGGCCTTTCCACAGTTGGTAATTACATCAATTTTTGGCGAATTTCCCGCGTCGCAAAGTCAATAAACAGTCGAATTTTCGGATCCTGCAGTTTGCGGTGTGGAAATAGGCAGCCAAAACTCGCGCTCACAGGCGGCGTCTGGGGTAAAATCCCAATAAGTGCGCCGCTGGCCAAATGTTCGCTCACATCAAAGCGAGGCTTATTGACAATGCCGTGTCCATCCAGCGCCCAATCCGTCAAGACATCGCCATCATCGGCATCATAGCGACCCGACACCGCAAATTTCTTAAGCCCCTCAGGGGTGTTCAAAACCCAATAGTATTCCGGCGATCCGGGGAACCGCAGCAACAGGCAAATATGACCTTTATCTATCAAATCTTGCGGCACCACTGGCACACCATATTTCTCAAGATAAGCGGGCGCTGCGCACAACACCCGCTCACAATCAATGATTTTACGCCACTTCAAATCGGAATCTTTCAACTGCCCTAGAAAAAACGCCACATCAAGACCATCATGTACGAGGTCAACCGCCCGATCTGATAATCGCAACCGAATTTCGGTTTCGGGAAACTGCGCAACAAATTTAGGCACCAGCGGGGCAACCCAGCGCCGGCCAACACCCAGCGGGGCCAGCACGCGGATCACTCCCTTAGGTGTGTCGGAAAATCCGGAAAGTTCCGCCTCAGCGACCTCCAATTGATCAATTATTTTGCGCGCATGATTGTAAAACAGCATGCCTGCCTCGGTGGGGATCAAATTGCGTGTGGTCCGATTTAGCAAACGCACCCCGAGACGGCTTTCAAGTTCTTTAACCCGATTACTGGCAACCGCCGGCGACAGCCGCAAATCACGTCCCCCTGAGGTGATAGTCCCAAGCTCAACCACCCGAACAAACACCCGCATACTCTCCAAATAAGCCATACCCATCCCTCATTGCATTTGATCGCACAAAGACACTGCGCAGAAATCCCCCCCCATTTTCAAGAAATTTTTGATTTTATTTCACATTTACCCCTGTATTTTTGAAACGAACAACAGGCATAATAGCACGATCCTGCGCCAGATCGCCCACGCCAGCCCGGAGCCGCTATGACAGCACGCAACAAAATCCGCTTTATGCTCAATGCACAGGTTGTGACCCTGAGCGCGGTTAAAAGCAGTGATACGCTTTTGGATTTTCTGCGCCTTGAACGCCGACTAACCGGCACCAAAGAAGGCTGCGCCGAAGGCGATTGCGGCGCCTGCACCGTCCTTGTCGGGCATCTGCAGGACGGTGCTTTGCATTATCTGCCAGTCAATGCCTGCATCCGGTTTACCGCCTCCCTTGATGGTTGCCATGTGGTCACGGTCGAGCATCTTTCCCCTAGAGGCGGCCCGTTACACCCCGTACAGCAGGCGATGGTCGACCACCACGGCAGCCAATGTGGCTTTTGCACACCCGGCATTATCATGGCCCTTTATGCGCTGTGGATGCAAACCCCGCAGCCGGATGAAAATCAGGTCAAAGCTGCGCTGCAGGGCAATCTGTGTCGGTGCACTGGCTATGCCCCAATCATCCGCGCAGCACTTTGCCTAAGCGAATATGGCACCCCCGCCGCAGACGCAGTGCTGTGCGAACGCAACACCATCACCGAAAGCCTAAAAGCTTGGGAAGATCATCTAAGGGTTGAGATAAAAACCGACCAAGACCACATCCTGCTGCCCGGTGACGTGGCAGATTTGGCACAAGCCTTGGCCACTTATCCAGAGGCGACGATCATCGCAGGGGCCACTGATGTTGGGCTTTGGGTCACGAAATTTTTGCGCCCCATCACCCCGGTCGTGCACATTGGCCACCTCAAAGGGTTGCAACAAATCACCACTACACACGACCATATCCAAATTGGCGCCGGGGTCACTTATTCGCAGCTCCAGACAATCCTAGAATACGAATTGCCGCATCTCACCGGCTTTTGGACCCGTATTGCTGGCTGGCAAGTGCGCAATATGGGCACAATTGGCGGTAATATTGCGAACGGATCACCAATTGGGGATATGCCACCTGTGATGATCGCACTCGGGGCTTCGGTAACACTTCGGCGCAAAAATAACCGGCGAAGCCTGCCACTTGAAACGTTTTTTATCGACTACGGTCAACAGGATCTAAAGCCAGGCGAGTTCATTGAAAATGTTACAATCCCACGCAGAAAATCCGGCGGGGAAGCCTGCGATGAACCAGACGCATTAGATGCTGGATATAAAATCTCAAAACGACGCGATGATGATATCTCATCCGTTTGCGCTGGCTTTCATATCGAGCTGGATTCAGCCCGCATAATCCGCACAGCGCGCATTGCCTTTGGTGGCATGGCGGGCATTCCAAAACGCGCAATCTCTGCCGAAAATGCCTTGCTAGGACAGCTGTTTTGCGCTGAGACCCTCCGCGTGGCGGCGCAAACCCTGCCACAGGATTTCACCCCTCTGAGCGACGGCCGCGCCAGCGCCGCATATCGAATGCTGGTGGCCCAAAATCTGTTTTCACGATTTTACGATGATCACTGTACCGCAACTAGCCCAGACCCGCACCACGCAGAGGTGAGCCATGAAACATGACGCCCCAAATACCGATGTCACCCATAGCGATCTGGCACATGAATCGGCGGGGAAACATGTCACGGGTCGTGCCAATTATACCGATGACATCGCCGAGCCCGCCGGCACGCTGCACGCTTATTTGGGGTTGTCAGACATTGCCCACGGCGAGATTGCCGCCCTTGATCTAGGCGAGGTATTATCCGCCGCGGGGGTTGTGGGTGTTTTGACTTCTCAGGATATTCCCGGCTGCAATGACATCAGCCCCACCGGGTTGAACGACGAGCCGGTGCTGGCCGAAACCAAGGTTGAATTTTGGGGTCAACCCGTATTTGCCGTGATTGCTGAAACCCGAGATCAAGCCCGCCGTGCCGCAAAAAAGGCTAAGATCACTTGGCGGCCCCTGCCCCATGCCTGTGATATTGAGGCCGCGCAAAAGGCCGGCTATCCAAACGTTACCGCGCCACTAAAGCTGGAACGCGGATCAATCGAGACCGGCTTGGACACCGCCGCACACCGCTTACAAGGCCAGATCAGAATTGGCGGTCAGGATCATATGTATCTTGAGGGTCACATCGCCTTTGCCCTGCCCGGCGAGGATGAGGATGTAACAGTATTTTCCTCGACCCAGCATCCCAGCGAAGCCCAGCATATGGTGGCACATGTGTTGGGCGTTGCCGCGCATGCCGTCACCGTCAAAGTGCGCCGTATGGGCGGCGGGTTTGGCGGCAAGGAAACTCAAATGAATATCTTTTGCGCCGTTGCGGCAATCGCAGCCAAGCGTTGGAACCGCCCCGTCAAGTTGCGCCCCGACCGCGACGACGACATGCGCGCCACCGGCAAACGTCACGATTTTATCGTCGATTATGATGTTGGCTTTGACCCGACTGGTCGGATTCAAGCGGTGGATGCGGTGTTGGCTGCGCGGTGCGGCTATTCAGCCGATTTGTCCGGGCCGGTCACCGATCGGGCGCTGTTTCATACCGACAATGGATATTTCTATCCAAATGTACGTCTCAGGTCGCGGCCAATCAAAACCAACAGCGTGTCCAACACCGCCTTTCGTGGATTTGGTGGCCCGCAAGGTGTTTTGGCAGCCGAGCGCATTATCGAAGAGATTGCTTATCATCTGGGCAAAGACCCTCTCGAAATTCGCAAACGCAATTTTTATGGTGAGTCCCCGCGCAATATCACCCCCTATCATCAGACAGTTGAGGATAACATCCTGCCGCGTCTGGTCAGCGAACTTGAGCAAACCAGCGACTATCAGACGCGGCGGCAAGCGGTTCTGGCGCATAACGCGCAAGACAGCAACACCCGTAAAGGCATTGCGCTCACACCGGTAAAATTTGGCATTTCGTTTACCGCAACTTGGTTCAATCAAGCCGGGGCTCTGATCCACATTTATAATGACGGGTCGATCCAGCTTAACCACGGCGGCACAGAGATGGGCCAAGGGTTGCATACCAAAATCGCCCAGATCGTGGCCGACGCGTTCAAAATCGATATCGGCTGGATCAAATTAACCGGCACCACGACCGACAAAGTACCCAACACATCAGCGACCGCCGCCTCAAGCGGCACCGACCTGAACGGCATGGCAGCGCTCGATGCCGCCCAGAAAATTAAAGACCGGCTGATCGAATTCGCAACGCAGCACTGGCACGTGGCCACAGATCAAATAGAGTTCCTGCACAATCAGGTGCGGATCGGTCAAACCGTGATGAGCTTTGCCGAGTTTATCAAACAGGCCTATATGGCCCGCGTCCACCTGTCGGCAGCCGGGTTTTATAAAACGCCCAAAATCCATTGGGATCGCGCCGCTGGAAAAGGACGCCCGTTTTACTATTTTGCCTATGGCGCCGCGGTTTCTGAGGTCACGATTGACACGTTGACCGGCGAATACCAGATCGACCGCACCGACATTCTGCACGACGTGGGACGTTCACTCAACCCTGCGCTTGACAAAGGACAAGTGGAAGGCGCCTTCATTCAAGGGATGGGGTGGCTGACCACGGAAGAGCTGTGGTGGGATGACAGAGGTTGCCTGCAAACCCACGCACCCTCGACCTATAAAATCCCTTTGGCTTCAGATATTCCGCACCAGTTCAACGTCGCGCTTGCCGATTGGTCAGACAACCGCGAGTTAACCATAAAACGTTCAAAAGCCGTGGGGGAGCCACCCTTTATGTTGGGAATTTCCGTGTTTGAGGCACTTTCCATGGCGGTGGCAAGCCTTGCCAATTACCGCCAGTGCCCCCGCCTTGATACCCCTGCCACGCCGGAGCGGGTGCTCATGGCGATTGAGGCGCTCAAAACTTCAGGCAGGCAAAAATGATCCGTGCCGCCGACCTCGAGCAGTTTTTTGCGACGCAAAAGTCTGTCGTACGGATTGTCGTCAAACAGGTACGCGGCTCTGCCCCTCGTGACAGCGGGACCAAAATGTATGTCGCCACCACAGCGTATCTGGGTACCATTGGCGGTGGCCAGTTGGAGTATCGTGCGATCAGAGCCGCTAGATCCCTTCTGAAAAGCCGAGAGGCATCCAAGAATTTGACCATGCCGCTTGGTCCCGAAATTGGTCAATGCTGTGGTGGTCATGTGTCTTTGGAGCTGCACACACTGGACCGCAGCACCAGCGCAGCGTTGGTGCAAGACACGTTGCACCATGAACACACCCTGCCAAATGTCTATATCTTTGGCGCCGGTCATGTTGGGCGGGCGCTGGCGATGGCACTGCAACATCTGCCCTTGGCTGTCTGTTTGATAGACAGCCGGCAAGTCGAGATAGATCAGGCAATTTCCGGCATTCCAACCAAGCTCACGCCGCTGCCAGAGGCCGATATCAGACATGCGCCCCCTGGCAGCGCCTATGTGATCCTGACCCATGATCACAGTCTTGACTTTCAACTGACTGCAGAAGCGCTAAAGCGGCGCGACGCGAGCTATGTCGGGATGATTGGCTCAAAAACCAAGCGCGCGGCATTTATGCACTGGGCCAGAGAAATTGATAAAAACCTCAATACCAAGGCTCTTACCTGCCCGATTGGCACCACGCCTGTTGCCAATAAAGCCCCTGCTGTGATTGCCGCCTTTGTCGCCACAGAACTGCTGACAGCCCTGTCCATCCAGTGAATAGGACAACACGTATTACAACTTGATTTAGACCCATTTTCAGAACAACATCAGGCAAGCCCTGATTTTCAGGAAGACTTAAGAGCGTCCGTCACTTAACACTCTGGGCGTTCAGGAGCTTATCAGATGCAGCGCAACATCTACACATGGGCCGCCTCACATAACAGGAATGCCAAATGACCCAGAAACCATGTATTTTATGCTGTGCGATTACCGGCTCAGTTGCAACGAAGGCCGATAACCCGGCGGTTCCAACATCCATTCAGGAACAGATCGAAAGCAGCCATGCAGCTGTAGAGGCCGGTGCTTCCATCATACACGCCCATGTGCGAAACGATGACCAAAGCCCCAGCAGTGACCCGGTGAAATTTGCAGCACTGAAAGCGGGGCTCGAGAACCATTGTCCCGGCGTCATCATTCAGCTCTCCACCGGGGGGCGCTCGGGGGCCGGGCAGGCCCGTGGTGGCATGCTATCGCTCATGCCGGATATGGCCTCGCTCTCGGTTGGCTCGAACAACTTTCCGACACGGGTCTATGAAAACCCACCAGAACTGGTCGACTGGTTGGCCTCTGAGATGAAGACCTATGAGGTTAGCCCCGAAATCGAGGCCTTTGATTTGAGCCATATCCTGCACGCCATCGACAAACATCAAAAGGGTGAGTTGTTTGGCAACCTCTACGTGCAATTTGTCATGGGCGTCAAAAATGCAATGCCCGCTGATAAAACTGTATTTGATTTCTATGTAGCTTTGATGGCCGCCCGTGCGCCCAAAGCCGAATGGTGCGCCGCTGGGATCGGTGCAAATCAGTTGCTTGTCAATGAATGGGCAATCGCCGCTGGTGGACATACCCGTGCCGGGTTGGAAGATAATGTGCGCCTTGACCGCAAGACCTTGGCCCCATCTAACGCCGCCTTGATTGCCCGCGCCGCAGAGTTATGCCAGAAATATGACAGGCCCGTTGCGACCCCGGCGCAAGCACGGCAGATTTTGGGCTTGAGGGGGCAATCAATATAACTGCCAATCTTCTATAAGTTGTGATTTTTATATACCGGCAGAAACCACAACCGTTTACTGGAGAGTCAATTTTCTGAATCGGGGGACAAATAAATATAAAACAGCCGCATAAAACAGTATTATATACTCTTTACATTGATTTGCTAAAATAAAAAGCAAACTAAAGCAAAAGCAATTTGCTAAATTCAGCAATTCGCGCACTTTGGCCCAATTCCTGCATTTTAGGTGCAAAAGATGGAGCTATTCTGCATGTCGAAATCGATTGCAATTACAAGTGGCAAAGGCGGTGCCGGCAAAACTTCTCTCGCAATTAACTTGGCTCTGCGATTGAATGAAAAGCGTGGAAAAGCGATATTCTTGGATGCTGATTTTGGCATGGCAAACGGCCATATCTTACTTAAATCTCGTCCGACTTTGGATATTATGGATGTGCTTGTCGACGGCGTGCCAGTGCGCGATGTCTTGCATCTTGGCCCAAAGGGTTTGCGACTGTTGGCGGGGCGCACAGGCGCAACCGAACTGTTGAACCTTGATGATAGTAAGACCGAAGCCCTCATTCAGGCGATTAACACGCTAGAAGATGAGTGTGATTATCTCGTGGTGGACACGTCTGCCGGAGCCGAAAGCAACACTTTGGCCTGCGCCGCTGCTGCGGATCATTTCGTCGTTGTACTGGTAGGGCAAGCAACCGGATTTGTTGACGCCTATGCAATGATTAAAGGTGGCTTTAAGCAACATGGCATCACGAACTTCTCGGTGGTGGTAAATATGGCCGAGTCCAAAGATGAAGCCCAATCGCTGTTTGAGACATTCAAGAAAACCGTCCTGCGCTTCATGCCGGTCCAAGTCGACTATTGTGGCTACTTACCTTATTCTCGTGCCTTTTATAACGCGGCCGTCAGTTGCCACCCCGTCGCCACACAACCTGCCTGTCAAGTCGAGCAAACAGCCCTTGACAATATTGCCGACAGAATTTTAAAGTCTCCGCTAAATCGGGCGATGGCTCAGCGCTATTTTCAGGACGCCCCCCAACAAAACGTGATCAACCTATGAGTGGATACAGCGCTGTCTCTAAAAACATCGAAGAGATTGTCAAACAGCACGAAGGTTTGGTACGCCGGGTAGCGCACCACGTGCATGGGCGCGTCCATTCGGTTGTTGAATATGATGATCTGCTGCAGATTGGTTTCATAGGTTTAATACAAGCAGCACAGCGCTATACACCGCAAGAAGGCGTCACGTTTCCAAATTACGCCGTCCTGCGTGTACGCGGGGCTATGTATGATTATCTCAGAAAAAATTCAAATCTTTGCCGAAAATCCATTCGAATGCAGCAACAGACGCGGGTAGCCCGCGACAATCTGCGACGGGAGTTGCAACGCGAGCCAAGCCAGGGAGAAGTTGCCCAAGCCCTGAACCTGTCAGGCACAGAATTGGCCGAATGGGAACATATCATGGCGGCGAACTTCAACAGTTCGCTCGATGAAGTCTATGATGAGTATTCGACCTTTTTTGCATCCAAAGACACCTCTGCAGAACAGAAAATTGATCAAAAAACTCTGCGCGAAACGCTTTTGGTGGCTCTCAAAGATTTGTCCGAGCGCGAAGCACTGGTGTTGCAGCTTTATTACGTCGAAGAATTCAATATTTACGAGGTCGCAGCGACTTTAGATATCAGCCCGGGGCGTGTATCACAACTGAAATCATCAGCATTCAAAAGAATGCGCGAGGCTCTCGGCGGTGATTTCGAAGAGTTGATATGAAGGACGACTGGGTCCAGACACAGGCTATCCGTGTCTCAGCCCAATCCGCCGAATTGCAATTAACCGGACAGTATGGCAGCCCAGAACTGGTCGTATCAGGCGGGCTTATGAATATCGCTCGCGGCAGCTGTACATTGCGGATTAAAACCACTGCTGTTCAAGGCACCCAAGGCATCGGTCAGCTAAAAATCGAAGCCATGAGGCCCGTAATGCATGCCGAAGTCACTCTATCGGCCGCGCAGTTTGACTGTGTTGTGAAAACGCTCCAAGGCTCTTTACCGCGGCCTGCCACGGCCATTCTCGCGTTAAATCAAACCCTCAGTGTTTCTGTTGCAGGGGATCTGTCGATCGATAGCGATCTGTCGTGCAACGTAATGGATATCTCCTGGGTGATGCCACTTCAATAAGGAGACTGCATTTCAACACGCAGCCCCCTCACCTGGTCCGGCGTTCTAGGTTAGAAACTTCTTGGTAATGTCTGTTTCAGCCTGCATAAGACGGGATCCGGCGCTGAACGCTTGCTGAGCCCGCATCAAAAGGATCAATTCCTCGGTGATATCAGCGTTTGAGCCTTCCAGAAACCCAGACTCGATCCGGCCAAATCCAGCACTACGATCTTGCCAGCCCACATTACTGAACATGCTGGCTTCCACAGTCTCAAAAAACTGGCCCTGCCCACCAGACTGCAATGCGGCCGGATTATCAAAAGCGGCCATCCCAACCTGAGCAAGAGGCGATTCAGACCCTGCCCCGTAGCTCACCAAGATTTGACCTGTATAATCAATTTTCATACCCGCTAAAATGCGACCTTCATTGTCTTGCATTGGAACTTTGATTGGCTCTTTGTTTACATCTAATAAACTACGACCATCAAAAGAAATGATTTCGCCGTCTTTGGTTAATGAAAATGAGCCATCCCGTGTATAAGCAAGATCTGTCGAACCCGGCAACGGACCAAGCATAAACATCCCGCGCCCGTTCACTGCCAGATCCAATGTCCCGTCCGTTTGAACCATGCTGCCTTGAACGTGGCTGCGTTTGTTTTCAACCACGCGCGCGGCCATACCTCGATCAACTTCAGAGCCGTTCAAATCACTGGCATACAGGTCTTCAAACATGGCTTCGCTACGTTTAAAGCCCGTCGTCTTTGCGTTCGCCATATTGTTTGACACCACTTCAATCTGGTGCAAAGCCGCATTAAAGCCGGAGCGGATTTCGTTAAACATATCTTAACCTTTCATTTTCAAAGATCTGCCGGTCTCTTCAGCATTTCTCGAAATCTTTGAATTTTATCGAAATGCCGTGACAAGGTCGGCGGCATTTCATCAATGGTTGCTACTTGAGTCACTTTCATCGCGTAAAAGTCGAGCGTATCAGTCTGAGCCTGCACCAAACGATCCGCAACCACACCAGTGTCGGTCCCAGTATTTGGTCCAATGGGTATAATAGCTGCCGATTCCACAACCGAACCAGACGGCGCCAACGCACCCGTTGCGTCACGCAGTGAGGCCTGCGCCGTGCCTGTGCCTGTGTTGGCCCACAACGATGCGCCCTGATCTGCAGTCCCATCAAGTACGGAAGGCATCGGCAGATCAGCAAACCCTAGGCCAGCAATCCTGCTGACCTCTGCCGGCGTCTTTGGTGTCCCAGACTTTGCTCCAGAGGCATATTCGATTTGCGCTTGCGCATCAGGCCAGACTTTTTTAACCCGCGCCAGATAAGCCCGATTATACTTACTGTTGCCCGAGTGATAATACTTGATCGCCTTATCCCAGTTTCCATGACGTTCATAAAGCGTGCTCAGGAACCGTGCGGCATAAGGAATATTGTAAGCCGGATCAATCATCTGCTCGAGAGATTTGAAAGCTTTGCCATGCCAGCGATAGTTGATCTGCATGCAGCCAACATCAATGTTGTGGTCACCGCGATCAATCACTTTTTTAATATATTTCAAAGCCTCTTCGCGCTTTTGAAAATACTTGCCTTTACCGCGATTATTGGTCGCCCAGGGCCAACCTTTGACCGAACCGTCTGGCCAAGCATGCCCCGACTCGACCCTAGATATGCTTGAAAGGATACCCTGTGGTAGACCCGTAGCAGTCTCGACTTTGGCGGCGATTGCCTCGCAATCTGGCAAGATCGCAGCGATCGAGGCCTGACTTGAAAAACAAACGGTGGCTAAAACAATAGCCAAGCCACGCGTTCTTCTTGCAATATAAGTCGGCAGATCGTTCAAAGCCAGCATCCAATTTTGTGTCTATACACAGATATTGCAAGCGATGGGCCAAATCTCTGCCAACCTAAATTATTTTACAAAATCAAACAGGCTACTTTGTGAAACCATTGAATAGGCCTGACGAGCCGCCTTTTGACTGGTCATCAGACTGGTCAACTCCGTGATCAAATTCTCGATATTGGCCGCACTCAATTCAGATACTTCCTGCGAGAGAACAAGCGCGCGTTGGGCCAAAATATCCTCTTGATCATTCGCCCGCCTCAATCGTGAACCTACAACTGTTTTATGCACTGAGACTGACTCAGAAATCGCATTCATGTGCTCTTTATGCGCGAACAAACCCTGCGATACAGGAATGACTGAGACCTCAGCACTATCCGTAAGCGCGGACTGTGAAACGTTAAATCCCATCAACGTCGCCGAAGCACTGGAGACAACTAAAGGCGTCCCGATCAGCAAGTCAGAACTTAACGTGAACTGGGTTGTTGCCAAAGGCACGGACCCATCACCATAGGCCTCCAGATCTGTTGCCGCCGTGGCCTTTGCTGCCAAAGTGCCAACGTGCAACTTTCCTAGATTATCAGTGTCCGTCGAGGCCCGCGCGGTAATTCCTTTACCAGCCAAAACTGCATTGTCGTTTATGGCGGTGGCAAGGTTGGCTGCGCGCGATGCTGCATCGGTCCCAGTTGCAGTAATCACCGCACCTTCAATTGTCACCGTCATACTATTTTCTGTTGCCGTCCAAATGTTCGCCGAACTGCCCGTACCAGGTACAACGCCTGTTGCGCTTACTGTCTGAAAAGTTTCGTTTGTGGTGACAGTTTCGGCAAAGGGTGATGTGCTTCCTTTGCTGTGGGTCACAGTGATCGTTTTACCGTTCATGTTCACATTCATTTCTCGGGATTGCCCAGCCCCCAGCGCCGTAAATGTTCGACCTGTCAAAGTATTTTGCGGCACACCAGCAGTATCGTTTGAAGCGGACGACAAGCCCAAAAGTACAGCTTCATCATTGTTTAAGGGCACCGGACCCGCCCCATTCAAAGTGCCGCCAGCGACAGACAAAGTGATCGTATCTTGGTTATTTGCGTTTGTCACCGAGGCTGTAATAAAACTGTCTTCGCCATCTGTTGTGGATACCACCACCGAGCCTTTTGAACTCAGAGATCCTGACGGGGTATAGGTCAGAGTATATTCTTTACCTTCTAGTGAGAAATTTGAAGTTGTCACTCCAGCTGGTGCAGTAAAGGGAATACCAGTGATATCTGGAACCGGAGCTTGCGCGCGCATGGTTGTGAGGAACGCCGCGCGACCCGCATTACTTGGTTTAACTTTGGCATAATAACTTGGCGGATACTCTGCCAGCTCTCGGCCCTCTATTTTAAGGTTGGTCACGGCAATGGTTTCGTTGCCAGTAGCAATATTTGTCGACAATTCAAGGCTCCGACCATCGGCCGCACTAATAGCCGCCGTGACACCAGTTGCTGCCTGAGCCGCATTAATCGCATCCCTTGCAGCACCGGAACTTCCATCAACGGCCACAAAAGAAACTGTGGCTGTTCCTTTTGGACCTGTAATGTCCAGCGTCCAATCCTGCGGTCGTCTATCGGCAACAATATCTAAGCTGACACTTCCCTGCGCGTTGGTCACAGCGGATGTGGTATACTCGTCGCTCGCTTGCAAAGCATTTGAGAAGCTGTCCATCAGATCAAACACACTGTGCACGCCGTCACCGGTTTCAACTCGCATAAATACATCACCACCGTTTATGCTCGTCGGCAACCTGAGAGAGTCGCCTGCAGCCAAAGTGTGATCGCCAGCATCTCCCATATAACTCACATGGCCGTCAGCATTTTTCACGAACGGCTCGAGATCGGTTGCATAGCCGCCAAACAGCGCTTGCCCCGCGGTATCACTCGTATTAGCCAAAGCCAAAACTTGTTCATTTATACCATCAATTTCAAGTCTGATGCTGGCGCGGTCGCTTGAACTAATCGTATCGGAGGCCGCACTCAATTGGACTTCGCGCAATCTGGTATAAAGGTTGTCGGCTGAGCTCAGCGTGTCATCGCCCAAGCTCAATCTGCGCTGAGCAACAGTTAAATTTGACGTATAGCGTTCCACCTTTGCAGTGACCTCTCCTAACGCCGACAAACGCACCGCATCGATAGGTGCATCAGAGGCTTCGGTAATCGCCTGACCAGTTGAAATCTTCGTTTGCCGAAGCTGAATAGCCTCATTCATATCGCTGAATCGAGCCAGCATTCTTTCAGAGAAGAGAGAAGATGAAATAGTCATGATGAGCCTCTATCGAATTTGCATTAGGGTATCGAACATTTCTTTTGCAGTTTGCAAAATTCGTGCTGCCGCTTGATACGCTTGTTGCTGGGTGATTAATTTTGCTGCTTCTTCGTCCATGTTGACACCAGAAACTTCATCCTCTGCAGCAACCGCAGCATCGCGCACGGCTTCCGCAGAAAGTTTTGAGAGCCGTGAGGATTCTAGTGTCGACCCCACGGACGCCGCGATCGAACGGAAATCATCCTGGAAACTTGACCGGCTTACAGTGCTGGTCGCCAAATCCATAATTTCATCCATATTGCGCGAATCGCCCGCCGATTTCTGACCGGTCAAAACATCGAAAGAATCTCCAGTGGCGGCATAGCCATTCAGATTAAACCTAAGCCCATCTGCATCAAACTGCGCGGTACCGTTTGAGATCCGGGTGGCAATCGAATGGCCCGTTACCTTGTCGAACAACTCGACCCGACCACTGTTTACATCAAGCATTTTCACTTGATATTGTGCCTCTTTCTTGAGTGGATCCACGGCAGTATCGGCATCAATCGTGTATTTCGCGCTGATCCGGCGCGATCCACCGCCAGCAACTACAACAATTAGCTCTTCGGTCGGCAAGCCAGTCAATTGCATCCTTGTTTCCGCAAGGCTGGTGCCACTGCCAGACAAATCAACTGGCAAACCATTTAGGCTGGTTGCACGCAGACCATCCTCAGTTACCAACAGATGGGATTCAGCAACTTTGAACCCTAAAGTGGTCGCAGAGGCGCCACCCGTAATTTGTATCGGACCGCTCGCCAAATCTGCTGTGAGCTGAATTGCCGTAGGCCCACTGGTGGGCGTCAGTGAAACAGAGAGGCGACTTACATTAATATCACCCGAACCGTCGACAGATGGCACAGCGGATAGGCCAAGTGCCGCAAGTTCCACATTTTCATTGATCGCAAGGGCAAACTGACTGGCATAATTGTTTTTCTGCGTCGCTATATCTGCTTGGGTATTGGTCAGCAATCCATTTGCGTCAAACTTAAACCTTGCATCACTTATGCCAGTGGCGGTGACTGCAACACCCTCGATGGTTATCGTTGCATCCGTCGTACTGCTGGGCGTCAGCGTAATTTTATCATCAACAATTATTCCAGCTGTTGTAGCGCCGGCCGGATTCGCAGATGGATCAATCGAAGTTATGGTCTTGAAGTAATTTGTGGATGTAGCAACATTGGCATTTGCGCCAGTAACAACCTCAGTTAAGGCGTTTCCATCTGCGTCGGTACCCATGATTGTAAACGTTTTATCGGAATCGTTCCCAGCCGAAGTAATCGTGATCTGACGACTAGCGCTCAATGTAACTGTGCCACCGCCTACTAGAGCTAAATTATTACCACTACTCACCGTTGCACTGCTGGAAACTAAAGTAGCGTTCGTGGCCGTCGTACCGACAGTCACAGCAGCTTTTGCGGCATCGATCGCAGCACCTATCTTAGTCGTTATTTGAGCAGTCGTATCATTATTAAGATAAGCTACTGAAACTTCCAATTCGTGGCCGTTAGCATCGATCAAACCCAGCGATAACGCACCATCAGCACTTGCGTTTCCCGACACGGTTATCAAGCTGCCTGTAGTCATACCAACAGTTACACCATTCGCCGTTGTATTGGAAATAGGTGTATAGGGCGTCACACCCCCCAATTGCACAGTTCCAGCACTAGTATTCTCAGTGGTTGTAATCGTATTGAGGCTCGTGGCCCCAGCATCCATAGCTGCTGCAATTTTAGCCGCGAGCTGATCTCGCGTATCAGAGCCGCTGATAGTGATGCTTGTTTTCAAAATTCCGTCACCGTGACCAAGAGCGAGAGCCAAGGTACCGGCTCCCGTTGGAGCACCGGTCACCGTGATTTTGTTATCAGAGGTATCAAAGGAAACCGAATAACCAGCATCTGAACTAGTAAACGCTGCGGTGGAAAATGTTGCGCCAGTAACAGATATTTCAGAAACTTGGCGCATAGCAATGTTCGAGCTCGGGCTAGAAGTCGTAATTGTCTCGTTGGTTGCAACCTTCAACGCACCCTCAATAACAACCAAGCCTGTTCCGTTCGTCGATGCAACAGCCGAACCACCTGCAGTCGTAATGGTGCTGTTCGCGTTTATTGCATCAGCCAAATTAACCGCTCTCGCGTTCAGATCATCTGACGAAGCAGGAGAACTAGCAGTGGCGTCATAGGTGCCAGAAACGATGCCACCCATAAAGGAAATGCCAAAATCTATGGTACTGCCTGCAGCTGAAGAAACGGTCAACTGGTTGTACGTATCATCCGCTCCGACCGTGATATTCGACACTGACGTTGGGTTGAAATTATTAGTCAACGTTACATCGATCGCAGTGTCTTTAACTGTTGCCGTAAAATTTGTCGGGGTGCCGTTTGTCGGTATAGCAAAGTCCCGGCCCTGCAGTATAGATTTCGCCTTATGCGTAACTTTAGGGTCAACTGGGGAAAATTTGTCAGATCCTGACGAATAGTTGGCCCCCACCCCAAAACCGAACAGAGAGGCATTGTCGTCAAACAACGGCGCAGGAGCATGACCCGTCAGACTGCCACCGTTCACTGAAAGTGTAATGCTTTGCCCCAAAAGAACCGGTTCACCGCTCGTCGACATGGCACCACTATAGACATTTTCGGTATTTATAAATACCCGACCTGCCTCAGGCCCAGATACTCTGAGCCCATTTGTATTTCGCTCCAATGTATACTCTGCATCACCAATCGAGAAGCGCGCAAAACTACCAACCGCTGGAAGCGATGCGATCGGCACCCCGGTGATGCTAGGTACAGGAGCCTGGCTACGCATTTTCTCCGCAATCCCTGCGGCAATAAGTGCGCTGCTGGTTTCCCCAATCTCGCCACTGCTTATGTTGACGTCAAACGCGCCGCCGACGGCATCAAGTTTTACATCATAAAAAGCCGAGGGTGCTTGGGCCTTGGTTCCGTCAACATTTGTCGCTGCACCGTCGATCTCAACATTTGCAGCAAATTGCAGACTGGCAGACGTCCCTGCTTCCGTAAAGCTCCGTGAGACCAGACCTCCAAGAATTGAATCCGCCAAAGCCGTAGATTTATTGCTCAAGTCGAGGCTGGATTGCAGGTCAAAACCGCTTTTGCTGGTCATCGACAACTGACCAGTTATCCGGGTGTTTTGCGATAGGCTTTTGGCATTTTTGTAATACAGGCTCACCTGACCAGTGCTATCGCTAGCGGCCACTGCTTTTATTCCCATAGCCAAAAGCGACACGTTGGCATTGACCGCAGTGGCGAAACTCGCCGCATCAGCATTGAGGTCACTCGTGCCTGTTACAGCGATCGAGGTGCCTTCAATGGAAGCCGCAAGCGATCCATTAGTCACGCCCATCGTCATAACATGGGCGCTTATCCCAGTGCCCAGAGTAATATTTGTTTCATCATCGACCACATTTTTAATCGGCCCCGAATTGGCGGCAATGTAATCACTCCCTGCCGTTGTGGTCGTGGTCAAACCATTCGTTGCGGCTGTAGCCGCCGCATCAATTGCCGTCTTTATCGCCGCAATAACATTGCTGGCTGAAGAATTGCCCGTCACTGTGGCAGTCGTTACGGATAAGCTGTTGCCATTAGCGTCGACTAAATCGAAACTTATTGTCCCGTCCGTAGTTGCAGGCGTGGTCACCGTTATTGTCTGATTTCCGGAAAGGGATATTGATTCGCCCGCTCCGGTGGAGGCAATTGCACTGATATTGGTAAAGGTTCCCCCACTCAATGTTAGTGTACCGTTGCTGTTGTTAGTGGTCGAGAAAGCCGCAATAGTTCCTTTTGCGCTATCAATAGCGGTGTCAATCTTTGCAGCAAGCTCATCCCGTGTTTCAGAACCAGCAACAGTGACATTGGCTTTGACAATGTGCCCATTGGTGTCTGTCATAGCAACCGCGAGCGTCCCAGCGCCTGTTGGAGCACCAGTCACAGTCACTTTGTTATTCGTGGCATCAAAGGCAACCGTATAGCCATCGTCCGCAATGCTGGTACTGGCTTCAACACCGGTTATTGCAGCAGAAGCGAAATTCACCCCACCGATTGCAACTTCGGCCGCCACTTCAGCTATTGGCTGGGTCGTTCCCGAAAAGGCCAAGCCTTGAGAAAAGTCGAAAGGTATATCTTCAAAAGGCAGGAAATCGCCATCAAGAACGGAAACATCCATATTAATGCTACCAGTCAACAAGTTTGATATAAAGATATCGGCGCCTTCTGGGTGATCAAGCACAATTCGCTTTGAATCATTGGTCAAGGTGGCTGAGATGCCAGTGACGGTGCTGCGATAATTAATCGCCTCGGCCAAACCAGTCAAATCACCCAACGAAACTGCCGTGGCAACCGAAACCGGAACGATGTTCGTTCCAGCAATATCAAAGCCAATAGTACCGGTTTGAATGCCTGTCGGCATCTCAAGAAAAACGCGGGTATGGGAAGTCACGTTGATGCCCAAAGGCGAGAGCTCAGCAGATAGTTGCTCTGCGACATAGTCAGCGGCAACACCTGAGGGGATAGTTACATTGCGTTCGGCACCATTTTCAGCCACAACCGTGATCGTCTGCGCATTTATATTATTTGGTGGGATTAGATTGGGGTTGCCCGCTCTCGACTGCGAAATCAATTCCGCATTCGTGCCTTTGGACCCCAATCCCGACACCGATAAATCCAGTCGCTTGAGGCCGTTGGCTTGAAACGTATCCACAGACATGCCGCGATAGCCGACCCCATCTTCAAAGGTCAAATAATCCGCTCGGTATTCTGCGCCAGAGACAAAGCCATTCAAAGGGGTCAAGAGTGTTGCGGCCTGTCCATCCGTAAGCGGATTACCAGCAATCTGGCGACCCTCACGAGTGAAAATTTGGATGTCTGACGCAACCTGCGCAGGGTTCGTCTCAGCAGCCTGCGCCCCACTACCAGACAATCTAAAGGTAGCATTACTGAAGGCCTTGGCGTTGCCATCAGCATCACTACTCCCCGAAGCCAGAACTATTCCACCTTCAAAGCCAGCTGCAAAAACACCCAGTGAGCTTAGGGATACACCCTTACTTCCAACAACTTGAACATTAATATCTGCCGATACCGCCGCAGATATGCCTTTATCACTCAATGCGATGCTATTGTTAATCGCATTGGTTAAAGCCGAGGCGCGTGCTTGAAGGCTGCTTCCTGCGGTTGTCGCAGCTGTAATAGAGACGCCCTCGATTGTAGTGGTCAAGCTGGTTGAGCTAGTACCTACAGGGGTGAGAATCCCGGAAACGGAACCCGTTCCAGCCGTTACAGTTGAGGTGCTTGACCCCAAATTTACCGCAGCTCTTACCACCCCGTTATTTAATGAATTTGCAATCTCTGCGCCATGTTGCCAAACAGTTGCCCCAGCATTTGTCGCATCAACATCAAAGCTGTAGGACGTGCCATCCAGCTGAAAAGCCACATTTTGCAACGTTGAAATATCAGCCGTTGCGACCCGCATCGTCGGTTGATTATTCAGACTGGCAAACTCAATCGCACTGACATTTGCTGGAATAACCGCAACCACACCATCACGGATAAAGTCAGTAGCAGCCACAGGTGACAGGTGGTTTTTGAGTACGGTCTCAACCGAGGCCAATCCTGAGGAGGGAACCGCGGCAATTGATGTTGAAAGGTTCCCAGTTCCCTCATTGCCAGCGTTGATCGTTACCTTGAGCGTTGAGGCAGCTGCAAATTGCTCTGCACGTGTCAGCAAAAATGACATTCGAGACGCATCCCCGGACACTCGAGACATCTGAAACGTATCGCCGTCTTTCGGCTTGCCTGAAAACTCAATCATACCGCCTTCGAGTTGCAGCTGTGTTCGACCAGATCCGAGAATGACACCATCACCGTCACGGCCCGTCCACATACTGCTCGCACCGCTATAGGTAAATTCGATGTAGTCATACACATCTACCTGGCCGGGAATTTTATTGAGCGTTACAGACGTATCGCCGCGGTTATTTACGCCCGCATTTATTTCAAAGTCTGCGGTTGTGAACATCGCATTGCCGAGTTCACCCTCAAGATCAATGCCTTGCTGGTGCTGTTTATTCATGTCAGTCGTTATTTTTCTGGCCAAAGCATCTAAATCACTGACTGCTGCTTGGGTCGCGGAAAACGCATCATTAAGACCGTTTATTGCCCCGCCATGTATGCTGGAGACAAATGTATTTGTGCCCAGTTTAAATTTGACCGCTTTTTCTGACGTCAGCAATGCAACCAACGGGGTCACACGTTCACCTGACACCAAATTTGGCCCCATTTCGCTTGAACCAATAAAAACCTCTGCCTCATATCGTTCACCAACCGCGACAGTGACATTCATCCTTTCGGAAATTTCATCGATTAATCTATCCCGTTCGTCTAACAGCATATTGGGCGGCGTTCCGCCAAGATTTGATGAGCGCAAACGACCGTTCACGGTGCCAAGAGCGGAAGTTAGAAGGTTTACCTCCTCAACCTTTGATTGCATTTCGCCGAACGCCGCATCGGCCAAATCTTTCAACACATTCGCGGTGTTGTTAAAGCTGGCTGCCAAAGTTGCACCCTGCGCCAGCCCGGCGGCGCGTGGTGCCATATCACCTGGCAAAGCCGCGATGCCACTCATTTCGCCAAAAAAGGCGTTCATCATCGTGCCGAGATCGCCTTCTCGAGGCAGCAACAGGTTTTCAAGTTGCACAATTTTAGTTTCAAACGTGTCCGCCGCTTCGAATCGGCTGGTGGCGCTTCGACTGCTGTCAGTCAGATAAGAATTGAAGGCCCGCTGGACATCACTCAACTGAACGCCAAGACCGGTCTGGGATGTCTTTGCCGTCAGCTCACTTTGATTGCCAATAACTTCAGTTAAACTGGCGTCTCGGCGCCGATACCCTTCGGTTTCAATATTTGCAATATTCTGACCCGTCACGTTCAACGCTTCTCGTTGGGCGGTGACGGCACTGCGGCCGATATCCATGAGACTAGCCATCAGTTGTGATCCCCATCTTTTACATTTGGTCGGAATTGCGCAACTAACGCGTCTGCTATTCCCAGTGAATTATTCTTGGACGCCATCCCAGCGTATTCGCGATCTAACAAAGAATAGAACGTCTCAGAGCCCTTATTCTTTAGCAATCCTTCGGCTAATTCGCTCTTGCGACCGGCCGCCATCATCTGTTCGATAAAAAGCGATTCAAATTGCTCTGCGACTTGCCGCAGTTCGTCCGGTTTATCGGCAGTGGGCCCCAATGATGACAGCACCTTAGTGGTTTTTTGGGCGTCAGAAGCCGCTTTTCCCTGAAGCGCCATAGAGAGTGCGGCACTTTTGCCTAAACTGTCCATCCTATTGACCTCGTTAAATAATTATTAATTCAGCTCGCAGAGCACCAGACACTTTCAACGCTTCTAGGATTGCCACCAGATCAGATGGAGCTGCACCAACGGCATTGATCGCATCCACAATGTTTGACAGCTCCGTACCCGGATCGAACACAAAGGCACGTGCCGTAGCTTCAGTCACTTCGATTTCGGATGCCTGAGCTTCCAGCGGAGCGGCCGGTTCAGTAGTCACCGCAGCGCCATCTGTTGTCGTTTTATTCTGTGCCGTCAGCGTTGGATTTTCCCTGACGCGTACAGTCAGGCTGCCATGGGTGATCGCGGCTGGGGTCACCCGCACGTTGCCACCTATGATAATCGTCCCAGTTCGGGAATTGACAATGACTTGCGCCGGGGGTGTCGACGGCTCGACAACGATCTCTTCCACCAAACTGGCGAACGAAACGCGCTGCGACAAATCACCCGGAGCCCGGACGCGAATTGAGGCCGCGTCCAAGGGGACTGCCACGTCATTGCCAAAAATCTTGTTAATTGCTTCAGCAACACTTGCCGCAGTTGAAAAATCACCCCGGTGCAAATTAAACACCAGATAATCTCCGGTCATAAAAGGGCTCGCCACCATCCGCTCAACCATCGCACCCTGAGGAACACGGCCCACGGTAGGCACATTAACAGTTAGCGATGAGCCATCGTCGCCCGAAACTCCCAGCCCGCCGACCACCATATTGCCCTGTGCAATCGCATATGTCTCGCCATCCGCACCGAGCAGTGGCGTCATCAGTAATGTTCCACCACGCAAAGATTCTGCCGGGCCCAATGTGGACACTGTAACATCCAAATTTTGACCTGGTTTTGTGAATGCTGGCAATTCTGCGGTCACCATAACCGCTGCACTGTTATCGCCGCTCAATCCACCGGTGTCTGTCACCATACCAAAGCGCGACACCATCGACTGCATAGATTGCAGCGTAATACCCAGAGACTTGTCACCTGTTCCAGACAGGCCCACAACCAACCCATAGCCAACCAATTGGTTTGACCGGACGCCAGCAATCGACGCCAAGTCTTTTATGCGGTCGGCAAAACCCGTCGCAGGAAGCAAGGTTAGGATTAAACAGATGAGACCGCGGCTTAGAACGCGCTTAAAAAGACAAAACCCGCTCATAATGGCAGCGCAACGGTTAAGAGCCGAGCAAACCAGCCACGTTTATTCGCTTCCGAGACTTGCCCAGTTCCAATATATGTAATCTCAGCATTCGCCAGGCGATCCGAGTTCACGACATTTGACGGGCTGATATCCGAGGGGCGAACGAGCCCTTTAATCCGGATATATTCATCCCCTTGGCTCAAGGTTAGTTTCTTTTGACCCAATATCTCTAAATGCCCATTTGAAAACACCCGCACGACAGAGACCGTCACAAAACCTGTAATTTTGTTAGACTGTTTTGCATCACCTTTACCTGCAAACTTTTGCGCACTGGTTGCTGCCATGTTAGCTTTATCAGCGACATCGCCGATTGTATTTGGCAGCGTCAAAGCCAGCGAGTCAGATCGATCCGCGGTACTGGTCTGTGCTTTCTCAGCAGCAAAACTTTCGTTCAGATTAATCGTTAGAATATCACCAACTTTTGAAGCACGACGATCTACTGCGAATATGCCCGAGGCACCGCTGTGATAAATGGATCCTGTTGGTGGCCCACTTCTGGTGGCGGTAGCCTCTGGATAGACCGGCGCAAATTCTGCGCTGGCTTTATCCTCGACATAACCGGAACAGGCTGTCAGCCCTCCGATAAAAGAAAAACAAATAATCTTAGCAATAGATCGCATTATTTTATCCAAACTAGAGGTTTTGAGAGATGTAGCGCATCATTTCATCAGACGCTGAGATTGACTTCGAACTGACCTCATAGGCCCGCTGCGTTTCAATCATTTCCACCAATTGCTGCACCACATTAACATTTGATGCCTCAAGCGAACCCTGCAGCAATTTGCCCGCACCTTCGGCAAGTGGGTTTCCAACCACGGCCTCACCGCTTGATGGTGTTTCAACCAAAAAGCTTTCACCAACTGGCTGCAAGCCGCGCGGATTGGCAAAGTTTGCTACAGTTAACTGCCCAACTTCTTCGGGCGCGATTGCACCAGCTACCAGTGCGGTCACGATGCCATCTTGTGAAATATTAATCTGGGTTGCACCCGCTGGCAAAACAATTTCCGGCTGTACGACATAGCCACTTGCTGTGGTCAAAGTGCCCTCAGCATTGCGCGAAAACGACCCGTTGCGGGTATAGCCAACGCGGTTGTCAGGCATTAGAACCTGAAAAAAACCGTTACCATCAATTGCGACATCGAGCGCATTGTCGGTATTAATCAAACTGCCTTGCGAAAACAATTTTTGGGTATTTACGGCGCGAACACCTGTTCCCAAAGCAAGTGCAGAACTCAAAGTCGTTCCCTCAGAAGTCTGTTCACCACTGCTACGTTGCACCTGATACAGCAGGCTTTCAAAGTTGGCGCGGTCGCGTTTAAACCCAACAGTATTTACGTTTGAAAGATTGTTTGCGATAACTTGCATCCGGGTTTGCTGCGCGTTTAACCCTGTTTTAGCAACATGCATGGCACTTGAAGACATTTCGACACCTATTCGTTTTTACGTTTCACGTTAATAATTGCAAACACCGTGCCATTGCTGAGAAATCAAAAAATCAACCTGATGGCATGCGCATTAATTGCGAAGTTTTTTCATCAAGTTCCTTGGCCGTTTTGATGAATTTCACACTCATCTCAAATTGCCGCTGGCCCTCAATATTAGCGATCAGTTCACTGACTGTATTGACGTTGCTTGATTCCAAATAGCCATGCGCAATTCTCACACCTTCGCCCACGTCAGGCACGGTGCCTTCCAGCGTCCGAATATGACCATCGCCAGATTTAGCCAGCGCCACACCTTCCGCCAGCGTGGTGCCGATGCGTCCGACCTCTAGACGTGTGCCGATTGGGGCATCGGCGGGCTCAATAATAATTGCACCTTCTTCATCCACCGCAAACTCCCTGAAAGCAGGGATCTCGATGGGCGAAAGCGTGTCGTCAAGCACCAGGTTGCCAACACCATCCACAAGTCTGCGTTGGTCATCCATGCCCAAATCACCACGACGGGACAGGGCCGGATCACCCCCTTGATAGGGCTGTATATACATATAGCCTTCACCGCGAACAGCGAGATCCATCTGCTCACCGCTGTTGACCAACGGACCTGATTTTTCTTCAAACAGCGACGTATTCGACGCTTGTGTAAATACTCTTGAAGAAAACTGGTCCAGGCTTTCCAAAAAGGCGCTGTCGCGTCCCAATTGCATGTCTCGCTTAAAGCCAGGTACGTTAGCATTCGCAAGGTTGTTAGCATTGACCGTACGGTCCATGCGCATGTTTTTCATGGCGTTTACTGCGACATGGATCATACGGTCCATACTATTATTCCTTTACACGAAGTTTAGTGACTTAGATGAGAGACCCGAATTAGCTCCGGATCTGAATGATGGTTTGTGTCAGCTGAGTGGATGTTTCAATCGCCTTTGAAGACGCTTGGAAGTTCCGCTGCGCTGTAATCAGGTTCACCAGCTCTTCTGTGATATCCACGTTAGAGCGTTCAAGAGATCCTGACTGGATTGAGCCAAAGCCTTCGCTACCGGCCTCACCAACCGTTGGCGTCCCGGAGACCGCGGTCTCCACATAGGTCGCATTACCAATCTGTTTCAGACCGTTTTGGTTGTTGAAGTTCGCCATCACCAGCTTGCCCAGCGGTTTGTTCTGACCGTTGGTATAGTTGGCCCGCAACAACCCTGTGGCATCAATTTCCAAACCGTCGAGACGACCGGAGGTGAAACCATCCTGATTTAAGTTGTTGACCGCAAACGGTGTCGCAAGCTGGGTCGAAGCACTGTAATCCATATCCAGCGAGATTGAGAACCCACTGGCTTGCTGCTCATAGCGCACCTTGTTTTTCGGGCTGACAATTTCACCAGACTTACTGAAGGTGATTTCCCCCTCATCAAGGTACAGCGGATAGAAGTCTTCCACTAGGTTGGCCGGCGGGTTCAAAACTGTCTCGCCGTTTTCATCGACATAAAGCGGCACACCATCTGCGTTCGTCGCCTGTACCAGATTGGTGATTTGCGGCACTGATCCAACACCTAATGCCACATCGTCAAGTCCAAGGCGCGAGGCGCCCTTGACCTTAATCGTAGACGTGTCACTCGTGGTACCTGTCGTAAAGGTGAAGTTATTTGTCGCCGCTATGTAGGCAACCTTTACTCCGCCAACCGCAACGCCTGTGGATGGTGAAGAGATCTGGTTAATCCGGGTTTCCAAGGCAGCTGCCAACGTGCCACCGACATAATTTCCCGGCGGAACCTTAATGATACCGGCCACGCCGTTCACCGAGATGTTGAACGTGGTATCGCCGGTGATGTCAGACATCGCAAAGATCTCGTTCAACGGTTCGTTCGCAGATGCACCAGTCGCGACCGCAGGATCAGATTGCAAGCCGCGCCCTGCTTGGAAGAAGATCGATTTTGCCGCACCAACACCCATCAGGTCACTGTTGCCAACTGCCAATGTCCGTGAGCCTGAATCAACCGATTTATCTAGGATCGAGCCATCTTCGGTATTAATCGAATAGCGACCAACCTGAATGTTAGAGGCTGGCTGCGCTTCACTTACACTCAATGCTCCATTGATTGGTACCTCTTCACCGCTGGTACCACTGGCAAAAGTAAAGGTTTGGCTGTCACTATTATAGGCAACATCCACCCCAAAGCGTTTGGCACTAATCTGCAACTCAGTACCATCAGTCACAAACGGTTGACCCAGAACTTGCGTGTCACTGCCGATGGATACGGTCCTCGCGGATCCTGCGTCAGGGATACCCAGATTGTTAGTGCTATCGGCAGTAGGTGATCCCGAAACGGAGATTGCACGGAAGTTCCCATCAGTACCTGGCCCAATCTGGGTGTGGTTCACACCAAACCTAAACACCTGATTAAAGTTGTCATACTCAATAGTTACCGGTGGATCCAACTCATCCACCCAGTTATCTGAGATGTTGGTCGACAAGGTAGTCAAACCAAAGTCTGTCAATGTCTGTAATCTGTTAGTTGTGTCAATCTGAGTGTCAATATTGGTAAAGATGGAAGTCTGGGTATGAGCCCATGTAAGCGTGCTATTACTGCGTGTCAGAGTGTAGGTGTTACCATTATCGGTCATGGAATCTAAGCCTGCTGCTGCAAGTTGAGCCCGTATTGCCTCAGCTATGTCCGCTGAAGTTGAGGAGCCAGCTGCGATATCCACGTCGACATTAACGTCTTCACCAAACAACGAGTCGATCTTGAACTGAACAGTGGTTGCAACTGTCGTCGTGCCCTCCCAATCCACTGTCACACCGATACTATTGCCGAGCGTCGCTCCTGAGAAAGAAAAAGACAAGTCAGATTGTTCTGCTCCGGCATCACTGCGCACTGTGATCTGAGTGTTAGCGGCTCCATCACTATTTAGTGAACCACTTGCACCTCCCAAGAGGGAATAATTGCCGGTAGAAGCAGCCATTGCTGCTTCTATGGCTGTGGTAACGGCAGCGGCATCATCGCCGACTGCAACAGTGGCGGTAACAACCTGCGTGGTAGTGTCTGGCATAGTGAGATTAAATTTGAGCATGGTACCGCCGGTCACCAAGCCGCCAGTTGTGCCGCCTGACCCGTCAGGCAGCTTGACATCTATTTTGCCACCAAGAAGCAGTAAGTTGACATTGGTGGCCGTGTTGCCACCATCCAGAGCGATCACGGACGGTGTAAGTACGGTCGTTGCCTTCGCCGAGAAATCTCGCATATTTAGCGCTGTGAGTGCCTTGACATCGGCATCTGAGTAACCGTGACCCACTTCCGGTTTTTCACGCAAAACGATCCGCTTATTGTTGAAGTTAATAGTTGATCCCTCTGGTGCAATGCCTGCACCCTCAAAGAAGGCTTCAACATTGTCAGATTCATCCGACAAAATAAACGCGTTAGTCGCAGTGATTTCAAAGTCCGCTTCCGGAAAGCCCATACCACTAGTGTTGATCCGCACAAACCCATCGGCGACGCTGTCAATTTTTAACTCGCGACCGTTAAGAACATTGGCCTGACCGCTAAAGGTCCCAGCCAACATAATCTTTTGCTCGGCACGTCCCTCATAGTAAGAGATATCTGGATGATTTTCACCAATTGGAAGCAGTAGGATATTATTATTGGCCTGATAAGTGATGTCTACTCCAGCCCTGACTTCGGTCTGCTTATCATAGACGGTAAGGCTTGGCTTTTCTCCAAAGAACGAGTGCATCATATATCGTGGTTCAGTACGACCCACTACAATTGAGCCAGTCGTAGAAGTGGTTATGCTGTCGTCTTTAGCGTGAAAAGGTATTTTATTGTTAACAGCGGTCAACGTCAGGTTGGCGCCAACGGCCGTTCCAGCGGGATCAGCAAATGGAGCAATGCCCAGAGTATTTAATTTGCTATGCTCAGCCGAAATAGCGGTTGCAATCTTAGTGGAAATTTCCGCCGCTGTATCACCCGCATCAATCGTAACATTGATATCCATCTGGGCTACCGCGGTGTTTACCGCGAATTGTAAAGTTCCCTCGGCGACAGCGCCCCCCCCTCCGGAAACCGTAAAGGTTTCTGTCTGAGAATTAAACGCAACACCATATGAAGTGTCAGCCGCACCATCTGCTAACTTAGTTTGCGTGACAGCGCCCAACTGCACTGGCTCCAATGCAACGTCCATCGCTGCTTTGATCTGCCCAGCAATCTGACCAGCGGTTTGATAAAGCAATACTCCACCAGCCCCAGTTGTCGGTCCCGGAACAGACGCCGTTATCGAACGCATATCACCGGCCGTTCCAATTTGGAAAGAAACGTCAGTGGCAGTTGCTAAGCTCGCAGTGCCGTTTACCGTAATTTTACCTTCACTAAACGAAACTGAGAATCCAGGGTCGGACACGTTTAACGACGACATTGTGATGTCACGGTGGGTGTAGTCGAATTTAAACACTTCGGTCTTTTCTTGGATGTTCACAATCGGATCACTTATTGCACGGGCAAATTGATTGGCCGATGCTCCCGGAATAGTATCAATACGGTTATTCATCTCTTTATTAATTAGAAGTTGAGAGTGGGCGAGAAACTCATCGTTAAGAAAGTCTGGTGAGGCACCTTCCACGTCAATACCGCGTTGTTGGGTGACATAACTCTCCTGTAGCAGGTCAACCGAAATTGGCGAGGAAAGGCCGCTTAGTGCGCCTGTCGCGCCCAATGAGAACAAATCAATCGTCAACTTGTCATCCACGTTCGAACGGACCTGTAGCTTACGATCATCGCCGTAGGCGGCGTTAATGGCTCGTTCCACTTCTGCTGCAAGATCCTGCGCATTATACTGCCCCGGACGTAGGTCAATACTGACCGGTGTATCGGCATCATCAACACTAACAGCAAGGAAATCCTTACCCCAATAAATATTACCATTGTTACCGGCTTCGCGTGTCGATTTAAACAGCATTGGATCGTTGACAATCTCGACAAGGTTATTGCCTTCTGCACCGAAATCAAATGCACTCGCCTGGCCTGTCATGCGGGCTGGCTCTGAATCAACGTGCTGATTGAGATCGTCTAATTTATAAAGAACAGATCCCTTGCCTTCGAGAAAGAAGTTATCATCTGGCACTTCGGTCATTTGTTTACCAAACCGGTCGATGAAAATCTGGGATCCGCCTTCATCCACCGACGGAACAAGATTGGGGTCAATAATTGTGTCATTGATTACCAGGCGAGTATCAAATTTGTTGTTGCCGTCACCCTGAGCATCCGCAGAGGATTGCGTCTTAATGAAATAGACCGTCGCAATAGTCGGATTACCCAAATCATCAAAAATGGTAAGCGATGTTGAGTTTGTAAAACTATTTGGATTGTTGGGATCAAAGACGTATCCCCCTGAAAATTCCTCCTGATCAGGCACCACAACCGAACCAGAATCGAGGTTTACCGCGAGGTCGATGTTACTTGTCGCCTGAGGCGCACCCGATGTCACGGGCAGTTGCAAAGGCAGCGCGCTGTCAAGATCTTTGGCCGTCACAGATCCATCTTCGTTCACCGGGTATGTCAGCAGGAACTGACCTGAGCTGTCAACAACGTTCCTGTTGTTGTCCACATTGAAAGATCCGTTACGGGTGTAGACCGTCTGGCTCGAAGTTAGAGAAGGTTTGAGACAGAAAAAGCCTTGGCCGGAAATCGCAAGGTCAAGCGCGTTCAATGAGGAGGCGATGTTACCTTGGGTGAACTGTTGCTTCACACCTTTAATGATAGTGCCGGAACCAATCGACGAAGATGAGTTCTGCAAAGGCGAGGTGGCGAAGATATCGCCGAATTCTGCCCGACTGCGTTTAAACCCTGTGGTTCCAACGTTGGCGATGTTGTTCGAGCTGGCTGAAATATCCGCCTGTGAGCCATTAAGGCCGGTTAAAGCTGTATAGAATGACATGTGTAGTTCTCCGTCAGTTTATTATTGTCTTTTAGTTTTTCAGATTGATCAGATACGGAAGCGCAGCACTTCTTCTGCGCTCACTTGCCCGTTATCAGGTAATTCGTACATTACGCCCCCATTTGGGCCGTCCATCGAAGCACCAATCACCTGTGAAAAAATGCTTGGCTGCAGGTTCTCTGGACCCTCGCCTTTATTCACACTGACCTCGACTTTCACTGCTTTGGATCCGTCTTTGTAGGCGTCCGGCAGATCGGTCCAAGCAAAACCCACCAAGCCACTGGCCTGTGCGCCCATGTCGGCAGTTTTTAACACAGCCCCACTCACGGCATCGGTGTAAGTCACCTTCGTATCGATCGAAGTACCATCAAGATCCATGACGCCATGAATTTCGCCGTTTTCATCCGCACGTGCCGTATCGCCAGGCACCAGAACCGAATGCCCCATCATGCTGGACGCAGTTGCAATGCGAAACTGCTCAATCTGGCCGGCCATAGCGCCCATTGTATCATTTAATTGGTTGATACCTGACACGGACGAGAACTGCGCCATTTGTGCGATAAAATCGCCATTGTCCATTGGAGCAAACGGGTCTTGGTTTTGCAATTGGGTAGTCATGAGCTTCAAAAACTCGTCTTGGCCCAACTCATCTTTTGCCTCAGCCTTGGCATTGGCTGTATTCGAAATACCCAACTTATCAAGAAGCGCGTTCTGGGCTTTAATACTGGCTGCGTTGTTGTTGATATCCATCATCGTGCTCCTGGCTTACTTACCCATGTTCACGGTGCGCATCATCAGCGCCCGCAATGTTGTTACAACTTCCAAATTATTCTGGTACTGGCGACTGGCTTCCATCATTTCCACCATCTCTTCATCCACATCAACGGGCGCGCCATAAACGTAACCATCGGCGTCTGCTTGCGGATTGTTGGGCTCGTATAGTTTTATCGGCTCACGCTCAAGCTCGATGATCTCGCTCACATCCACTGTGGCGTGACCGTTAGAGCTATAACTATTAAATCCAGTTTCATAGACCGTTTCAAAAACGGTGCGCAGCGGCCTGTAAGCCGTATCTGCCGAGCCCGTTTTTGTCTGGGCATTGGCCAGATTCGACGCAATAGTATTCAACCGCACCATCTGCGCACCCATAGAGCGGCCTGCGACGTCGAAAATATTTTTAATTTCAGCCATTATTCGCCCCTAATCGCGCTCATCAAACCGGTAATGCGGTTATTAAGAAACGTCAGTGACGTTGCATAACGGACCGTATTTTCGGAGAATTCCATTTGTTCAACAGACAGTTCAACCGTGTTGCCATCAACCGATGGGTTCAGCGGATCGCGGAATAAAATACGCTCTGACGGACCATCCGGGTCCAAGTGACCTTTATGGCTTGTCGCGATAGACGGGCCTTGGATCTGTGCTTGCAGCTCTGTTTCAAAGTCGATATCGCGCGCTTTATAGCCAGGCGTGCCAGCATTCGCTATGTTAGACCCCAGAAGCGTGTTCCGGCGTTCACGAATATCAAGCGCACTTGCTTGAAAGTCTAGATACTGCCTTAATGCGTTCATGTTGAAGTTTCCTAGTTTAAGCGTTCTGTTTGGAATGAACTTTGCAAGTAGGATGCCAAAACGCATCAAAGGAATTTTGTTATGAACAAACTAAAACTTAAAATGTCCTCAGGCCGAAGTGCGGCACCAGAAAAATTAGATCCCTCTATAGTAGCGGTCCGTGAGAAAGTTTTAGCGTTACTAGCGGATGAGCCTATGGCAACAGCAATGGCAACAATATCTGATCTTTTAAGTGAAACTAAAGATTCAGAAATGAGAATGGGGCTTTTGTCTGCTCGTATAAAAATACTGCGTCGTAGAACAGAAGCTTCTCGGAGAAATGAAACGCCAGATAAAATGGATTCAATTGATAATATACCTGAGCCTTCAACTAGAAGAGATTTACCCGAAAATTTACGAATAGATCTAGATGCGTTAAAACCAGTAAAAACGGACCCAGTATTTTTAAAAATATTGCAAGATTGTGACGTGAATGGTTTACACTTGCCAAAAGGTTTCGAAGTTGAAGTTCAACCAAAGGAAGCAGAGAGTTTAATAGCCTCCAACCTAGCAGAGCCTATGGAAGCAAAAGAAGCCGAGGCTGGTGAAGCAACATAGCAGAATGACAATGCTTAAATTAAAGGGGCCATGATTTAATAATCGCCTCTTTCGCCTAAATAATCTGCGGATCAAGCCGTTAACTTTACTAGATAACCGAGGTGCAAAATGGCCGAAACAGAGCTTTCAAAGACTTCCACAGCAAGACCAGACGTTTTATCAAGTGTAAATCGAAACGGATCAGGCATGGACCTGGCCGGTGTGGTAACGGCTTTGGTCGACGCCGAGACCGTGCCTCAAAGAGTTTTGACGGAAAGGTCGAAGGAAGCGACGGAAACATCAATCTCTGCCTACGGAACGTTAAAAGGCAAGGTGTCAGATCTGAATACAAATCTCACATCACTCGAAGCCTCCAGCGGCCGTTTGCCTTTTTCCGACAGCTCTAAGGTCTTCATCTCGGTAATTGATGAAACGAAGGCGAGTGACTTCATTGCAGATGTTACAGTCTCACAACTGGCAGCCGGCCAAGTTCAAAGTTTCGACCTTAACACAGCTTTGAGCAGTGGGGCCACAGCAAGCACGCCCTTGATAGCCTCCAACGCGACTGGCACTCTGACCATCACTGCCAGCGCTTGGGACGACGGTGACAGCTCTACAACCGATTCAAAGACGGTGACGATCAACTCCACCAACAACACCGTGGAAGGCCTTAAAAACGCTTTGAACGAACTCGGCGGCATTGGCGCAGAAATAATTGATACCGGTAGTGGTGTTAAGTTGCTGATTAAATCGGAAACTGGTACCCAAAATGCACTGACGATCACTACATCCAACAACCTAAGAACATTTAGATCTGACGCAACTAGATCAGACGGCACCTTCACTACTAGTTTTAACGAGAGTGCCGTGGCAACCGAGACTGGAATGACCAATTTTGGGGTGGATATTAGTGGCGATGTACTGACAATTACGGGCGACACAGCAGGCGATGCTGGGGACCTTACGTTTACTCTTACTGGCACCGCAGGTACTGCATTAGCGATCACGGTAACTGTTGATGCAGACGATACTAGGATCGATCTGGCCGGTAAAATAAAAACCGCAATCGATAGCGCCTTAGTCGCCAGCGACAATCTTACAGCCACAACCACGGCGGCGGCTGGGCAGCTGGCGACTGGTGATGGCAGTGGTGATGACGCAAACAATCTAGCTGCAGTGGCTTCCACAGTGACGTTTTCTGATAAAACCGAAGGCAACAATACCGCCGTGATTGAAACACGTAAGGCAGCAGATGCAACCCTGACAATTGATGGGGTCACCGTCACCAGATCGTCAAACGTGATCGAAGATTTATATCCTGGCCACCAAATAGTTTTAACTGGAACGACGGCACATAATAGTGACGGCGAACCAACAGAATCTTTCTCTGTTGGCTCTGCCAATACCAACTCCGCAGCAAAAACCCGCTTCCAAGATTTCTTAACTCACATCAATGACCTTAAAAAACATCTGAATGAAGTGACGGAAAAAGGTATATTAGGCGGCGAGGGTGGTGCATTGGCGGGAGATACCGCTGCGCAAACAATCTTGCGCAGATTAAGCTCATTTACGACACAACCGATTGCAGGATACGATACGGATACTGACAATAACGATAAGCCGATTTATCTTGCCGAAATGGGCATCAGAACAATGATAGACGGCTCATTAGAACTGTATGACGAAGACAGATTTGATGCTGCATTAGCCGAAAATCCAAATGTGTTAGACCCAATATTCAATACAAAATTCAGCAGCTCATCTTCGGCGTTTTCTATGTCAGGCTTTGACTGGGATCCACCAGATGCCGGATCATACAATTTCGCATATACAGACAATAGCTCGGGCGGAACAGCCACACTAAACGGTGTGGCCATGTCACTGTCGATAAAAAACACCATTTCTACTTTTCAAAGCGCAGCTACCGACAGCTCAGACCCGACCTATGGCATTCAGATAACAGTGCTGGACCGCTCTGGAACCACGGCCAATGTACGCTATGGCGTGAGTTTACTGGACAGTATTAAGGCCTACGCAGACGATCTGTTAGGCGTTGCCAATGCCGTTGACAATAAACTAACTTTGGCAGACCGGGAAGTTGAACTTCGGGCAGATATCACCGAAGCGGACGCAACACTTGCAGAGATTGAAGCAAAGGTAACAGAGTTGACCGACCGCTATAATACGCAATTCGCAGCAATGGAGGCGGCCGTTACAGGTTTTAATGCCACTGGGGAGTATATGGAAACCCTATTCGATTCGTGGAATAACCAAAATAATTAGTGACAATCGTCTTAAAACATCCGAGGTTATTTCAACGAAATAAAATAGGATAGCGACATGTCGACCGACACACCTGCAGTGCCGACCAGACCAGCCGCAGCAATGACCAAACGTGCGATTACAGTTTTGCTGGTCGGTCTGATCATCGGAACTGTAACAGCCTTTATCGCTATTGCTTTCGTAGAAACCGTGCTTTGGCTCAACGATGCCCTGTTGGTAAGCGCCTATGCCAAAGTACAATCAGGATTTGCGTTTTGGCAAATTGCATTGATTACCATTTCAGTGCCGGCTCTCGGCGGCTTGATCGTAGCTTTAATGATCTCAAGGGCCGCCCCTACCAAGCGACCGACCGGCCCGCCAGATGTCATTCAGGCGGTGCAGTTGCAATCGGGCATGCCAGATAACAAATCAGGCGTGGTAACCTCGCTTGCGGCCTTGATATCATTGGGTGCCGGGGCCTCAGTCGGGCAATACGGACCAATGGTTTATATTGGGGCTTTGATCGGCAACCAGACCAAACGCCTTAACTTGGCAATTCCCAACCTATCCACAGTGTCGATTGCCTGTGGTGTTGCAGCGGCGATTGCAGCGGCGTTTAATGCACCCATTGCAGGTCTGGTTTTCGCCCATGAAGCCATTGTTCGCCACTATTCGATGCAATCTTTTGCTCCTGCAACTGTCGCAGCAACCAGTGGCTATGTGGTGGCAAACGTCATATTTGACCGACCACCGTTGTTTTTGATCCAACCGGGAGAGATCTTACAAGGAAGCGAATTTCTTTTGTTTGCTCTGCTCGGGCTGTGCGCTGCGGCTGTTTCTATCTTGTATATGCGCACCATACTGCGCACCGCGAAATTTGCCCGCGAACTCAATATTTCACCACCGCCACGCGGATTGATTGCCGGTGTCGGCTTGGGTCTTGTCACCTTGTGGTTGCCCGAAATCACTGGTGTCGGGCAATTTACTATGCGCTTTGCCACAATAGATGGCGCATTTTCAGCCTTTGAACTGGGAGGCTTGATGCTTGGCAAAATTGCCCTCACAGCATTTTGTCTCGGCTTTGGGTTTGTTGGTGGGGTCTTTAGTCCGGCCTTGGTGGTTGGTGCTCTATTTGGAGGTTTGTTTTGGACGCTGTTGTCGGTCATTATGCCAGACACATTGTCGTCATATTCAATCTATGTAATCTGCGGCATGATGGCTGTGACCAGCCCTGTTATCGGTGCACCCCTGACGACCATTCTGATCGTTTTCGAATTGACCCGCAGTTATGATTTGGCCATTGCGTCAATGATAGCGGTCGTATTTTCAAACTTGGTCACCTACCGGTTTTTTGGTCGGTCTTTATTCGACCATCAGCTCTTGATGAAGGGGGTCGACCTATCTCAAGGCCGTGATCAGGCCCGTTTATCAGACATGCGAGTCCGTGATTACGTGTCTGATGAAGCGCCAATATTTTCCCAAACCACTTCACAGCAACAGGTTCTGGAGCATCTGCGAGAGACCGGCTGGAACGAAGCCTATGCAGTTGACAGTGAAACGCAAAAATTCGTTGGCTTTTTGCGCGCGGTTGACCTTGAGGCTGGTTCGCAAACGCCGATTGCCAGCAAGCTACAAATCAGTGACTTGGTATTTGACGAAACGACCAGTGTCCGTCAAGCGATGGAAAAACTCTCGAGCTTTGTGGGCGATGCGATTCCAATTATCAAGTCCTCGGACGGCAGCCTTGTCGGAGTGGTCACAGAGGGCGCCATTATTCAATCATATCTGAATTTGGCCGCGGATTTAAGACGTGAAGAAAATGCAGGACTTTAAAATGTATGGAAAAAAATCAATCGTCTTTGGCTTGATACTAAGTTGTCTGCCAGTTGTGGCATCAGCTGAACAATTGGTACTTGGCATCATTGGTGACAGCAAGCGTATCGCCTACCTCAATGAGACATTGCTGCAGCCTTTCACAGAATTAACGGGTATTTCGATTAAGATATCATCCATTTCAGAACATGACGGCGCCGATGAGGAAAACCTCTTACAGCAGGCAATCAGAGAAAAATGGGATTTTCTGACCTTGAATGAGGCCCAAGCCATGCGTCTGTGCGGTGCAGGCGATTTATCCCCAACTGGTACCATGCGACAGCGCCAAAACAGTCTGCTGCCAGAAGTGTCAAAGGCGGTAACCTGTCACAGCTTTAACGAACCCCGTACTGAAACCATGGTATATAATCTGAATGCCTATCAGCGCGACATTCCCGACCATATCTCGGCGTTTTTTGATCTGGAACGTTTTCCCGGCAAGCGCGCGGTTGCAGTCGAGGCTCCCGGATTGCTTGAGATGGCACTGATGGCCCAAGGCGTTCCAGCCAGCCAAGTTTATCACCTTCTCAGTACAACGCGCGGCGTTGAATTGGCGATTGGTGTTTTCGCGAAGGCTAAACCACAGATAATTTGGACAAAAGACCACGGGGAGACAGAAAGTTTGTTGGCAGACGGCAGCGCCACAATGGGTTTAATCGAAATGGGAGCAAGGGCAGATAATGACGCTAATGCTGCATCAGGGTCAGCTCAACCCCTCAACAGGCTAGGCACAACCTCAAGCATTGCTCACAATACCTCTTGGCTGCCGACAGCCGCAGGTGAAGGGTCTGTAACAGCACTCGGACAGTTTGTTGATTATGCCAAACAAGTCGAAATTTTCAACGTAACGCTTGGCGCTGGCATTCAGCGAGATGCAAGATGGTTTGCCACTGTCTCACCAGACTTGAAAACCCGCCTCGACAGTTGGAGAGCGGCATTACAGTAAGCCATCTTTGACGGTAATGAAGAGGCCTAATCTGTGCGAAGATTGCGGATCATATCGATCGACGCGTCAAGCCTGGCCTGATAATTTTTAATCAGCTCATTGACAGGAATTTCATCATCGTCATCTTCGGGCAACTCTTCATCATCATGTGACGCAACGGACATCTCTATCGCAGGCGATTTATCATGCTGCTTTTTTTGCTTTTTAGGCGCAATCTCCTGCTTGATATCTTCCGTCAAGACGGATGACAGGACGGGAACATGATCTACCTCTGGAGCAGCGGTCGTTATATCACTGACAGGCCCAGTGTCTGTAAGCATATCGTCAGAGGCTGCCTTAGAAGTTGTCGCTGAACTCTCAGTCTTCGCAGAGCTCATAACCGGCGCCATCACAACATCAGTAGCAGCGACAGTGTCTCTGGTTTCTGGCATTGGTTGATGTGGCAGCTCACTTGGCCGCATGTGCGGCTCCAACGTCAAAGGGGGCATGCTGGTATTGCCGCGCCCAACCTGACCACTTAGTAACCGTTCGATACGTTTGACCGCGTCGGTCAGCTGTTTTTGAATAATTCGATTATTGCGCACTTCGCGGGCCAAGGCGGCACGCAGAATTTGCGGCTCATCCTCAAGGACTTCGTCTTCGCCATGCGCGCCCGCAACTGACGTATCCGCAGAGGCCGCCAGCTGAGGTGTACCTTCTGTTGCACTCTGCACTGCCTCAGCCTGAACGCCGGACATCTGCACGCCACCGCCCCCGCTTGGTTGGGGCTCAAAGGAAGTCGAATAGGTTTTGCGCAAGTCTTTATATTCGATTCTGTACGCGCTGTTGGGTTTATCGCCCAGACGCGACGCCTCCAACTTCCCCTGCCGGATGTCCAGCTTGATTTTTCGTGGATTTTTTCCCACCAGTTTTGCAGCTTCATTTACCGAATAAGACATTTCAGGGGCTCCTGATAAACATTATATGGTGTCCGTGGCTTTGACACGCTGTTTGAAAATATCAGCTAGCCAATCAAGATGTTCGACATTGGAAGGGTCCCATGCTTTCGGCGCAAGCAACTTGGGGTCCGACCGCAAGCGAAATACAAAAGTCCGAAACGATTTCACAATGGCATCGCCACCCGTCTGATTTTTCTGCGGCGCAAGAGCCGAGCTGAACATAGTTTTCATCTTACGCGGCCCTCCACTGCTCTCAAAACAGACGCGATTATATAAAAAAGCATCACAAACCAAAAGGACATTCTCGCCTTTGATCGTTGTCATAAAGCTCATAATACCTTCCACAGACTCAAGCAGCTTATCTCCTGCGGTGTCGCTATAACGCTCGGACAGAGACTTCGAAAACCGATTTGTATAGGCTTGCAAAGGCATATCGCCCATTATGTACCGTTTTGCTATCATAGCGGATGATGCATCCAAAACCCACGCAGGTGCGAACGCCATATGTCTACTCCTAATTCACCGATCGTACTTTAAATCGGTTTCCCCAACAGTTTAGAGACATGCTCTTTTTATCCATTGCTATATGCACTTTCGCCCATAATCCAGTGTATTTTCTCAGCCTATACTTAGGGTGGTTTATTTCGCCGAACCATTGGTCACTTTTAACGTCCGTTGGATCGAGTTTGAACAGAACTTTGAAAGGCAGCATTTTTTTTAATGAGGGTAGTTTGCTAAGTTCAAACATCAACTTGTATTCTCGCGCTTTGATCACGCCCTGTGTGGAGACAGTTTCTACAGGTTCATAACTTTCGTCAGCGAGGTCCTTCTCAACCAGACCCTGATGGTTACCACAGCAGCCACCGTCATGTTTTGAAGAGGTAAATTTAGAGGCTAGGGCGCTCTTTGTGCATGCATCTGCAGGTTGCTCGCTGTAATAGCCTGAGGCCCTGCTCCTTAAGACGAACAGTGTCATAAAACCTGTTAAAGCACACTCTAAATTAGACATTTCCGGTTTGGGAGTATGACCTTGAGAAAATGTCGTAACGATCACGCGCGATTGACGCGTGAGGCTCAAAAGACAATTTCCAAAGTTGTGGTGCAATACAAGCCAGTATCGAACAAACTTTTGGTCCAGACTATCTTGCCACTGCATTTCTAAGACCTTTTCACCAAGCATATAATCAATGCAGGTACCGTGCCAGATTATACCCCACGCTGATAACCGACCAGCGCTCGCTTGTAACGACCGGTATTCACACCCAGGTTTTTCATACGCGCCTTTAGAAGGCTAATGCTGCCCTCCGACCGAATCTGTAAGGCAGCCAGCCTTTTTATATCCATGTCGCAAGACGCTTTAACCTCGTTGGCCATCGCCAAAGTCAGTATTGAATTACGGGTCTCGTTTAAGTTGATGGCAACTTTGAACTCTGCTTGGGCAAGAGCCGCATCTAATTTGTCTTGACACGCTTCTAGCTGTGCCAAGACTTCTTGTGCATCATCGAGACTACTTGATCCGCTTCCAAGCATCCAACAACTCCGTAATGATAGTCAGGGACGTAGAGATGTCTGCCGACTCATCTCTTGTGCTCAGCCCAACAAGTTGTGAACGGCAATATTCATAAAGTTTGAAAAGATTTGTTGCGATTTCACCACCACGATCGAAATCGAGACTTACCTGCAGTACATACAATGCGGTCAAGGCTCGCGAAGAATGGTTATTGTGAACATCGGAGCCGAAAGTGGGTTTTTCATTTAAAACTGCCAAACTGCGATGCAATTCTTTTAGCGTCACGTAAATAAGATCGTGAACATCGTTGAGTTCGGGCACAGCAGTTGCCTGAGTCCGTTTGTAAATCATTTGCGGGCTTAACTCATTCATAGGCTTATCTCTCATGTTGTCCGTTTACCTTCCCTAATTAGAACGGCCCAGCGGTATGAACATTTAGTCAATGAGCCCATAAAATGATTCAGAGATCGCCCTGCGCCTGAATTTAAACCTATGTCAGAAAAATTTTCCAATTTGCTATTCAAACTGTGTCAGATCGCTGAGGTAATGATACAGCAATTCCTCATGTGATGCTTTGATCGTGTTAACAACAGCATTTGTGCCACTTAACAATGAAATGTGGACACCACGGTCATACAAATTACAAAACTCTTCTATACCCACCCCTCCGATATCCATTTGGGTCATAACCAATATAGGATCGAGGTGGGCATAAGTATCCACCAAAAGCATCAGCGCGTTTAAAGACCATGTCGCCGGCAGTGCAAGAGCAACTTTAAGGGGCTCTCCAGGCGCCATATCATTCAGATCTGACAGGCGGGAAATCGTGTTTTTGTACCCGATATTGTCAAAGTCGACGATAAAGGGCACATGTTTTTTCGGCATGGTGGGCACAAGGGTGCGAATTTCCGTATGCGGCATATTCATCATACGTGCCATATCACGCAGCTTATTGTCGTTTATACTGCCCGGGGCGCGAAGACTGATCAACATGCTGGCCGCAGAACTTCTGCTGTGCCTCTCACAGGCCAATTTTGCCGCAAGCGTCGTCTTACCTGATCCGGGCGGGCCAATAATTGCCAACTGAGACATCGTCAGCGGATCCGTTGAAAACAACGGCGGCACCAGACCTTTAGACAACCGCCGAACCGCCTCTTCCATCAGCTCATTTACCGATTGCGAGGCGCGCTCTAAGGGCAAGGCCGCAATAAAACTATCTGTGAAACCACGGTCGGCCAGCACCTCAGCCTTCTCTACCGACATCGGCATCAAAGACCCCAGAGACCCATCGGCGCTTGGGGCAAGAATATCTGCCCCGGTCGCTGGCAACTCAGTAATATCGCCGTCACCCGCTGATCCAGACTGAAAGGCATCCATTAATTCTGCCTCTGTCTGAACATTTTCAATGGTGTCTAAATGCGGAGGCTGCTCAGTTACGTTTCGAGTTGTGGAACCATCTAAACCATCACCTTCGGATAATGCCCCCTCGGAAATCAAAACCCCGCCGATTTGCGGATCGGTGGGGTCAATATGCTCAGGCACTGCAGCCCCAGAAGGCAGCTCAGTCGCCACATCTTCTAAAAGGTTTTCCTCAGCAGTCCGATGATCAGAGGCAACGAAACCTTTACGTGCCTTAAGATCCTGTGGCGTCTCTGCGGAAAGCTCAAACCCCTCCAGAGACGCCACAATCGGCACGACCCCTTCGAGATAGCCATCATAGCCCCATTTTGCGATCTGGTCTGGGTTTGCGTTATCTATATTTTGCGCAGTGACTGGATCCAAAGACGCGGCAAAAGCTGTATCACCGCCGTTAAAGACAAGGGTATTGGGATCCGAAGCATCGTTATGATACCCTGGCACAGCGGTGGGTTTATCGGCCTGTTCACTCGCGGGTACGCCATCAGGCGAAGCAGTGTTGCCCTGACCCTCTTGCACGGCACCATCAGGCGCCAGTTGCTCGGCATTATCGTCAAAGACAAAGCCAGATGCTGTTGTGTCCGTCACAAGAGCTGATTTCTTATATTTTGCCTGTTGATTGCGACGGAATCCGCCCGCCGCATAAATCGGTTCCTTGATCGCTTTAATTTCGACCATACCATCGACGTTTTGGATCGACAGTATATACGCGTCATCCCCAAGTTCACGCTGTACGCGATCCATCGCAGTTGCGGTATCGGGCGATCTAAAAGTGTGTTCAGTCATTTTCAGCCCTCCCAAATAAAGATAAGTCGGTGTGTCTCAACGTATCTCTCCTTATTGCGGCAGCAAACCATCATTGCCAGATATTGTCGCAACCACTTCTACTTTGCGCGCCTCAGGTAACTCGGCAAAAGACAAGACGACAAGCTCTGGCAAATACTGTCGCAAGAACATTGAAAGCTTGCGACGGATCACAGGTGCAACGACAAGATGTGGTTTCTGTCCTTTTGCGATTTGCTCTTCGTTCGTGGTGGTCAAGCTTTTGACAAGTCGCTGGGCAAGTGCTCCATCCAACATCAATTGCTCTGAATCGCTTTGTCGCGCCGTATTTATCAGCAGATGCTCAAAATCTGAATCGATAGTGATAACCGGGATCGGTTGGCTCAACGGTACCGACTGTTGGATCAGCAATTCTACCAGATAAGGACGCAGCGCCTCAGAAAGTTCAGGTACACCGAGGTTGCGACCGGCCATTTCGGATAAAACCTCTAAGATGCGACGCATATCACTGATCGGAATGCGCTCTTTCAGCAGGTTGCGCACAATCGCCGTAATATTATGCAGCGGCATCAATTTGGGCACAACAGACTGAACAAGCGACGGCGCAGTTTTTGCCAGATTGTCCAGCAGTTCCTGCACCTCGTCTTGACCAATTAATTCTCCGGCATGTTTATACAGAATTTGGCTTAGGTGGGTCGCCAACACCGCCTCAGGTTCGATCACCACATAGCCATGCGCCTCGGCTTCGGCTTGGCGGTCTTGATATATCCAGGTTGCATCAATGCCAAAGGACGGTTCTTTGACGTCCAAGCCATCAATTTTCACATTTGACCCGTCAGAGGGGATCGCCAGTTTGCGATCAGGATAGATGATATCTTCTGCGACTACGGTCTGGCCGATTTTGATCCGGTACAGATTCGGACCCAGTGCTAAATCATCCCGAACGCGCACGCTGGGCACCACAAATCCAAGCCCTTGCGACACCTCTTTGCGGATTGCTGTAATACGTCTCACCAAAGGACCGCCTGAATCATCATCAACAAGGTTCAATAGCGGATAGCTGAGCAGAACAGAAATTGCGGCCAGATCGGCAACATCCGTAACATCGAGAGAATTTGGATCTTTTTCATCACTGTCCATCATCTGGCCCAGTGCGGGCTCGCCTCCCGCACCTGCGCCCCCAGAAGCACGTGCCAGCTCTTCGCGCTCTGCAAACAGGCACGCAACCCCGATGCCCAATGCAATCAAAGCCACCAGCAAAAATAATACGTTCGGCATGCCCGGAACCATGCCGATCAACGCCAACACCCCAGCAACGGGAAACCAGGCGCGCGACAAACTTACCTCAGAGGCAATATGCTGTGCCATATCCTGGCTTGACGATACTCGCGTCACTATAATTGCGGTTGCAATCGACAACAAAAGACCTGGAATTTGCGCAACTAGACCGTCGCCAACGGACAGGATCACATAATTTTCCGCCGCGATACTAAGCGGCAGATCATGCTGGGTAATGCCAATCGCCAAACCGCCAATCACATTGATTGCTAGGATCAAAATACCCGCTATCGCATCGCCTTTGACAAACTTGGACGCACCATCCATCGCCCCATGAAAATCTGCCTCACGCCCAACGTCGTCGCGTTTCGCGGTGGCCTCTTCTGGGGTTAAAATGCCTGCGTTCAAATCCGCATCAATTGCCATTTGTTTTCCAGGCATAGCATCCAAAGTAAAGCGGGCTGACACCTCAGAGACCCTGCCCGCACCTTTGGTAATCACAACGAGGTTGATAATCACCAATATAATAAAGACGAAGATACCGACGACAAAGTTACCGCCAATAACAAAAGCGCCAAAAGCTTCAATAACCTTGCCCGCCGCAGCGGTGCCATTATGCCCTTCGCTCAAAACGATGCGCGTTGACGCAACGTTCAGCGCCAACCGCAGAACTGTTGCCACTAAAAGCAGACTGGGAAACGAAGAAAAGTCCAACGGCCGATAGGTGTGCAGCGCAATCATAAGGATGAGCAAAGAGATAAGAATGTTAAATGTGAAAAATATGTCCAGTAAAAGTATTGGCAGCGGTAGCACCAACATTGACACGATCATCAGGATGCCCAAAGGCAATACCATACCACCGAGGGCTGACTGCAATGTGCGCAACTGCGGCGGCATCGTCACGAAACTCATTGCAAGTATTCCCCTTTTTCACTTTCTTAGTCTGGCATTATCGGTCAAGCAAGACACATCTCCAGTCCGAAAAAAGAAGCAAATATCGTGCCAATATTTATGAAACGCACAAGTGTAACGATTTTCTAAGTATTGGCATGGTTTCTGCAGGATCGGATCGTAACTATACCAGCCTCTGGAGACAGTCCGTTGAAAACCCCGTACCAAAACCGATCCTTAAACACATTTAAATCCGCCGCGCCACGCGCAGCAGGAATTCTCGCATGCTGCACCGCCCTGATAGGTTGTGAAGTATCCCTTAAAAATACGTTGGAAAAAATGGCCCCCGCAGCTGCGGCGTCAAACGACGTCAAGCAAATTGAGGCAGCGCTCAACGTTACTGGCGCCTCAGCAGCCGCCGCAGCGCAAGTCCCAACCATTTCCGGCATGGGCTATGCGGTAATATCTTCGCAGCCGTCAAAAAACGTCAACCAAAAGCGCCTTATGGCGATCAGAGCCGCACGCCTTGAAGCGACCCGCGACCTGACTGAGCAAATTCACGGTTTGAAAGTGAATTCGCGTACAACAATGATCGACGCCATCATCCAAAACGATACGCTGCGTGCCACCGTGGAGGGCACTATAAGAGGTGCGCGTACGGTCCGAATAAACCCGGTTGGGTCTGACACTTACGAAGTCGTGCTTGAATTAGACCGGGATATGATTGCGCACATAATGAAAGCCGCCCGCGTCAAATAACAGACGCAGTTTTCAAATCGGTGTGAGAAAAAATATGGGAATGACCTTTCAAATGCGCTGGCTTGTGCTGCCTTTGATTTTACTACAGTTGCTCTGGCTTCCAACGGTTGCTGGGGCGACCGAAATGATACGGGTGACCGGGCGGGCAGCAATTGAACCGCGAGGCCAGGATGCCGCAGAGCGCCTAGCCTTAGAGGATGCGCTTTACATGGCGGCTATGGCCGGCGGCGCCGAATTGAATGGCTTTAGCATGGTGGAGAACGGGATTCTGGTGGGTGAAACCGTCCTGCTGCGCCCTTCAAGCCGCATTTTAGATTTTAACATTGTCAAAAAAACTGCAAATGGCACTTATGCTGAGGTCGAGGTTGATGCATATGTAGGCCCAGCCCCACTGGTAATGTGCAACCGTCAACGCGAGCTTCGATTGGTCGCATTGGCGTCCCATATATCCGTCTCGCAACGCCTGCCAGCAGCTCTTTCGGCAGTATTCAATCAGGCCTACGAGGATGTTATATCGTCTGTTGCGCTACCGGGAAACATTGTTTTAGAGCGCCGGCCCAACCAAACAGTCGCCCAAGCGCGCAAAGCCGGCAGCGCATCAACGTTTGATTACAATGCACTCATGGGCGGCGGCGGAAAGGCTGTTGCCGCTGATGACCATGCATTACAGATGTCGTGGCGCATTGTACCCGCTGAGCGCAAGGGCAAGGTAGCATTGCAAGGCGAGTTGTTACTGCTTGCTGGAACCGCACTGAAGCCAGTAAAGAAAATTCAGTTTAATCAAAGCATAAAACTTTTAGAAGCAAATCCGATACGTGCCATTGAAGTCTTGTCGCGCGCCAAGACCTCAAAAATCATCGAGACCGTCACCTCTGGGCTGATGCCACAAATCTCAACCCTTCTTGACGATTTTTCATGTCGACCACTTATCACGAGACTTGCCAAAGGCTCCGGTCGGCACTTGCATGTTGAATTGGGTCAGCGCGATGGACTGGATCAAGCGTCATTGGGGTTCGTTGAAGGCGCACAGAACCCGTGGGCAGTTCTCAAAATCGTGCAACTTTCCAACAACAGTGCCATTCTTGAGCCGATCAACATGGATCGCACCGCAGCAGAATTTGACGGACTTCAAGTTCGCTTTGAAAACGGAGCAAAATAACGATGACCTGTCGCACACAACGCAACCTACTATCCACCCTGCTACTGAGCCTCTGCTTCAGCCTTGGTTCTGGCAAAATCACCCTAGCACAAGAAGGTTTTGTTGTGCTGCAGTATAGAGGCAACACCACCCAGACCCAAAGCTCTGGCTCCTCTGGTGACCACTACACCGTCAAAAGGGGCGATACATTATATTCTATCCTGCGCGGCAAATTTGGACAGGGCGCAGACATCAAGGCCTTGATGAGCGAAACCGTGGAGGCAAATCCTCATGCCTTTGTGCGCGGCAATGCCAATGCGCTTATGGCCGGTAAAAAAATAGCGCTTCCAGGAACGCAGGCTGCTGGTGGGAATAAACAAGATGACATTTATTTTTTCTAATCGCATCTGTCAAAGCGCGCTGACGCTGACGGCATTTATATGTTTCACCTTGATCGTTTTTACCGATCGGGTCCATGCATCGCGGGCGGTAACCGGCGCGGATATCGCAGATGCAATCGTTCAGACACTTGAACTGGAAGGCGAAGAGGCCGGGCCAAAAATTCTGGCAACGAAAAAATACTTTCCTTGCGATGCCCCTTTAGAAATCCTGCCAATGTTCGGCAGCTGGAAAACAGTGCGGGTAAACTGCGCCTCTCCCATCCCTTGGAAATTGATCGTACGCGCCCAATGGCCACCCGAGCCGCAAATAGAAGCGGACGCAGAAGAGCCAAAGCAAGAACCAGCTCCCGCCAAGACGCCAGTCAAGCGGCAAAAAATCAAGCCCCCCGCAGAGATGTTCAACGTGGTGATGTTAACCCGCTCGGTCAGCAAGGGCGACATTTTAACAAAAGAAGACATACTGGTAAAATCCGTTCGTGAAGCAAAAGCCCGCGGTATGATCGAGGATCCTGCCCGTGCAATCGGACGGAAAATGCGTCAGTCTGTATCTTCGAGAAGATTTCTCAAACCTCGCCATCTGGAAAAAAATTGGATGATTGAGAAAGACGATATCATAACGATGCGCGTGAATACCAAAGGCATAGAAGTCTTAGGTGTTGGAATCGCTCAAGAACCGGGGCAATTGGGCGAAATTATACGAATGCGGAACGCATCTAGCGGTGTGTTATTGCGTGTAAAAGTAACTGGTGATAAAAATGTTGATGTTATCTCTAAAACGGCGCGGTGACGTGTCGTTAATAATACCAAAGGAGATTTGTTATGGTTGATGCAACCCAAGGCCTAATCGGAACAACGACGACAGTTCAGGTTCCAGAAAATACATCCGCACCCCAGGTGCAAGTCGCACAGGCTGGTGTCAGTGTTGGTCACAGCGCACCTGTGAACCCACCAGTCGACATCACATCTGTTACCAAGGACGTGCTGTCTGCAATGAAAGACGCCCCACCACCGATCGATATTGAGGCAGTAGCTCAGATCAAGAGCGCGATCGCCGCAAACACTTACCCGGTGGACCTCGATAAGATTTCACAAGAATTGGTCAAAGCCTACGACGCCCTTCAATAAAATTAGGTTTACGGAAATAGTAAATGGTAAATTCGGGAAAAATGGCTGAAACCTTGGCTGAACTAGGCGCCCTCATTGAGGCGCTCAAGTCAGCCCGCGCCGACGCAGATGAATTTCATCTGCGTGCCCGGAAAGTTGAAGATTGTTTGAAAAAATTAATGCAAGCAGAGGCGCTGTCTGGCGAAGATTTTTTCAATCAGCCCGAGTATTCAGTAATGTCTGAAAAACTGATGAAAGAAATTTGGTTTGCCAAAGAAAGTTCTGAGTTGCGTTTGGCCGGTAACTTGCATGCCTATTTGTGATTGAACAAATGGGATCAAAGTCATGGCAATACTTTCCTTTCTCGAAACACATTCCGTAGCCCTCGTCCTTTTATCGGCGACCACCATGTTTGCCTTGATTATTATCATAAAAATTCACTCTGTACGGACAGATCTTGATCGGGCAATAAGAGCATTGCCAAAAAACTCTGGTAACAGCAGCGGAACAAATTTTGAGGGTTTGAACGATCAAATTGAACAAATGGCCGTCGAAATTGTTGCCTTGAAAAATGAAGGCGTTTCAAAATCCTTTGTCGACGACGCCAATGCTCTGGCGCAACCAAGCGGTCGCACTGGCTATACCGAAATTACAGCCGACTCTGATAACATCGAACAAGCAATCAAACTTTTAAGGCAGGGTCTTGCCGTCGATGCCATCTCACAACGTTTGAACATGCATTATGATCACATCGATCTGATGTCGAGGTTTCACGGATCCGAAGCCGGTTGAACGGCAAAGCGGGTTGCAAGGTCATCAGTTTGAAACATAGTGGTTGTCTCTTTTTGAACCTCTAAGATGATGTCTTGGGTCAATTCTGCCGCAGTTTCATCCCGTGCTTCGGCCGCACCGTCTATATCAAGCGCCGCCCCTATCAATTGCCATTTCAAAGCTATTTCAAGGTTTGGTTCCGGCAGGATTTCCAGATTAAAAAGTGCATATTGTAAAATCACGTTTCGGTTGCCTTCGTCCAAAAACCGTAACAACTGCGCCTCAACATCATCCCAGATGGCTTCCTGATCACCTTGGGGGACAAATTCAGCAAGGGTCTCACTCAAATCAAAAGCCCGGCTGATGCCGCCAATGCGGGCCAAAGTGGCCCATTTAAGCGCCTCAGTATAGTTTTGTGGCTTGCCACGCCCAGATTTTAGCAAGGTCGCCAAATTAAATTGCGCCCGGTGATCCCCAGCGAGCGCCAGAGGCTCAAAACTCTCAAACGCTTTGTGAATTTCCCCCGCTCTAACCGCTTCTACCCCTATATCAAAGGCATTTTTCCCAGCAGTTTGGCTTTGCACAATTCCGCCAGACGCCAGCAGAAAAAGCGCACCGGTCAAGCTACCCGCTAAAACTGTCTTGTTCATTTTATTTCTCCGCAATTACAAATGGCATGTTAGGTGACTTTGCCTTGGTTCTTCATCAGGCAGGTTTTTAAAAGTAATAGACAGCCCCGCCCGCAGACGCGCGCAACCATATCGATCAGTAGTGGGCCTTCCTAAAAGCCTTGCATAGTCATCTAGCATCAAGATGAAAACTTTTCAAATAGAGGCCGCTCCATTACGATAAGCGGCCGCCCACCATCAGTAATTTCAACAAAAACTCAACATACGACCTTATAGCATCAATGATCGGGTGGATGCCCCACCCGACGGCATCGCAATGTGCCAGAATGGCAGACGTTTAAACTGCCATCCAAACGAAGAGCATCCATGGACAATGTTAGCATCGTAGGAATTGATTTAGCAAAACAGAGTTTTCAGCTTAACGGCGCGTCACCTGACGGTTCAGGGGTCTTTTGCAAGCGGCTTTCGCGCCCGCAGCTTTTGGCCCTTTTGGCAGATATTCCTGATTGCAGTATTGCGATGTAATCCTACGCCACTTCTCACTGCCGGGGTCGCGAGATTGGCAAGCTAGGTCATGAAACGCGTCTTGTCCTGCCTGTTTGCGTCACCCCGTTTGTGAAGCGTCAAAAAAACGGTGCAGAGGCGATTGCTGGCGCTGCATTGCGTCCAACGATGCGCTATGTATCCGTAAAAAGCGCTGCGCAACAGGCACCGGCAGCAGTCACAGTCTTTCGGACACGGGATCTATTTGTCCGCCACCGTGCGCAATGGGTAAATGCCTTGTGGGGCCGTCTGACAGAATATGGCACTATCATCGCACAGGGAATAGTTCAGTTCAGACGTCTCATGGTCAATTTTGACGAGACTGCGCCAGACTTGCCGGCACCAAACTTGCCAGCGCCGGTTCAGGGACTGTGCTGGTTCAAGAATTGTGCCGCGTGTACATTGAGCAGATATCCCTTCTTGATGAAAAGATCGGGGGTCTCGATAAAGAGATATAACGCAGGGCAAAGACAGACGAGGGCACATCGCGTCTCATGACCATTTCTGGTGTTGGCCCGATGTGTGCGACACCCATTCAGGCTTTTTCACCTCAAATGGAAACCTTTGCAAACGGTCTGGAATGCGCCGCTTGGTGTGGACAAAAACCGACCAGTGGGCGCCAAATCCTTTGCCAAACTTGACCAAACTTGACCAAACTTTGCCAAATTTGGCCGGACTTCGAAAATGGGGCGGCGGGATAGTCGACGGCTATTGATAACAGGGTCTATGGCTGTAATGCGGCGGGCGATCCGAAAAGGCCCAGCAATCGGATCATGGCTTGCCAAGATGCTGGCTGGCAAACGGCGCATGTTGGAGGCTATAGCGTTGGCGAACAAGTTGACCCGAACTGTTTGGGCCTTAACAACCCGCAAAGACGTTAATCGAATTCCACCGCTGGCCGCATAAGCATGGTGTCAGTGGCAGGCATGAGCCGGGGTGTGAGAAGAGCGAAAGAGAGTAAGAGGGTAAGGACCAACGGTCATACGACGGGGTAGGGAAAACCAGATAGAATTCCAGGAGCCTGGTTCGCATCAGCGATTTGGACCCAACCTACGGACACTTTACAAGCCAGCGGCGTGTGAAAGCCACATCAAAGGCCGGACACACGATTGGCTGTGATCTCGTGTTCTGAAACACTCTCCTTAAAACGTCTTGCAGTCAACGGGGCATCCACATACGGGGTAGAGCTCATGCCATGCAACAGACTGAATAGCAATCAAAAGCCTAACTTTATTAATTTGG
>Ga0206130_10000334_pt1 | contig 80783 bp, 65 predicted proteins | sample Helgoland_Spring_9_FD_148637 | JGI IMG/M metagenome (GOLD analysis project Ga0206130, IMG submission 148637) | Pelagic subsurface seawater microbial communities from Kabeltonne, Helgoland, North Sea - Helgoland_Spring_Bloom_20160512_1 | ecosystem: Environmental > Aquatic > Marine > Epipelagic ... | reverse complement strand
GTAAAGCACCTCCAGTGAACATATTGTAAAACCCAAGAATGTCATTACCTTCTGATGAACTACGAGTTTGCTCTCTCAACTCGAAAAATTCTTTAATTGGAGATGGATCGACACCGGGTAGTGGAATGTTAGCTCCAACTCGGGCGATAAACAACAAAGCTAAAGTAAAGAAGATCTTTTGCCTTAACTCAGGTATCTTAAGAGAATTTGTGAAAGCAGAGAGCATTATAACCAAATATTACTATTCTTCAATTGAACCACCAGCGGCTTCAATTTTGTCCCGAGCGGACTTAGAGCAAGCCGTAAGTTTAATCTTGTAGGCTTTGTCAACAGATCCGTTCCCTAGGAGTTTTGCTAAGGTTGAATTTGAACGAATGAGACCAGCTTTCTTAAGGGTATTCAAATCGATCAGGTCACCTTCTACTCTTTCAAGATCTGATAAATTCACAATAGCACAGGTGGTTTGAAACCGAGTACGATTAAAACCGCGTTGAGGTAATTTTCGGAACAATGGCATTTGGCCGCCCTCAAAACCTGGACGAAGCGAGTAACCTGAACGAGCACCTGCACCTTTATGTCCACGACAGCATGTTTTGCCATGACCATTACCTTCACCTCTACCAACTCGCTTTTTTTCGCGATTTGCACCTGATGGTAAGTTATCTTCCTTCATAATAAAAATATTTAATTAGTTATTCCGCAGCAGCTAAAACCGCAGATGCTTGTGCTGCTTTTTGAACCGTAAATGCAGGACCTTTAACTTCTTCACCTCGAACCTCAGAAATCTCAACTGCAGTACGGAGTTGGCTTAAGCCATTCATCGTTGCAGAAACAACTGACAAATGATTGTTTGATCCAAGAGATTTTGACAAAATATTTTTAATACCTGCGGCTTCCAAAACGGCACGAACCCCTCCGCCAGCAATAATTCCAGTACCCGGGCGAGCTGGACGAAGCATTACCTTACCGCCGTCATAACATCCCAAAACAGGATGGGGTATAGTGTCACCTGAAATGGATACAGGGCGCATAGATTTCTTAGCTTTGTCTGTACCTTTTCTAATAGCGTCAGGGACCATTTGGGCTTTACCATAGCCAAAACCAACATTCCCTTTCTGATCACCTACAACAATAAGTGCAGCAAAGCTAAAGCGCCTACCACCCTTTACAACCTTAGCACAACGATTGATGTGAACTACTTTTTCAAAAAGCTCAGACTCCTCTTCGGTTTTAGATGATTGAGATTTAGATTTATTTCTTTTCGAATAGCTCATAATTAGAATTTAATCCCTTCTTGTCGTAAAGAATCTGCAAAAGCTTTGACACAACCATGATATTTCCTACCAGAACGATCGAATACAATAGTTGATACACCTCCTTTTTTTAACTTAGAAGCAAAATCAGATCCCAGTTTGGTGGCACCTTCTACATTAGGAAGAAGATTAGAGTAATCCTTGTCGTTTGTAGAAACAGAATACTGTGTGTGACCGGAAATATCGTCTACACATTGTGCATGAATATTTTTGTTGGTGAAGCAAACAGTAATGCGTGGACGAGAATCGGAACCATTAACTTTTTTGCGAATACGCCATTTGCGTTTTTGGGAAAGTTGTTTTTTCTTAAAAAGATTCATAGTATTTATGCTGATTTTTTACCTTCTTTTCGACGAACATACTGACCAAGGATTCTGACACCCTTTCCTTTGTATGGTTCGACTGGGTAATATTTTTTTATTTCGGCTGCTAATTGACCTACTTTTTGTTTGTCAGGTCCTTCTACCAAAATCTTGACATTGTCTGAAACCACAACATTTACACCATCAGGTATTGGATGTTCAACAGGGTGAGAATAACCTAATTCAAGATCTATAATACTACCTTTAACTGTGGCCCTGAAACCAACCCCTTCAATAAGTAGATTTTTAGAAAAAGGAGTGGTTACCCCTTGAACCATATTAGCAATTATAGAACGAGTGGTTCCATAAACGGCATTTGCAGAACGAGATGCGTTTGCAGGTTTGATGATCACTTGACTATCGACAACCTCCACAACCGCAAGAGATGAAAATTCTTTATCCAATGAACCCTTAGGACCTTTCACAGTAATAACATTATTACTGATTGAGACCTCTACACCGGAGGGTACAACGACGGGGACTTTACCTATTCTACTCATGTTTTAAAAATTAATGGTTTACCAAACACTGCAAAGAAGTTCCCCGCCAAGTTTACTGTTTCTTGCTGATTTATCATCCATGATACCTTTTGGGGTACTTAAAATTGATATACCTAATCCTCCCAGAGTTTTGGGAATTTCTCGATACCCACAATAAGAGCGTCGACCAGGCGTGCTAAGTCTGCTGATGCCGCGAATTGCGTGCTGACCATTTACATACTTAAGCTGTATATCGATTTTTTTTATACCCTTATCGTTAACGCCTTCTGATAGGTCTTCAACAAAACCACGATCTTTAAGAATTTTTGCAATACCTACTCGTAAGTTAGAGTAGGGGTATGAGCAGGCGGATTTTCCTGCACTACCTGCATTACGAATGACGGTTATAAAGTCACCTATAGAATCATGTACTGACATAATAAATTGGGGTTGGGGCTACCAAGAAGCCTTGATGATACCAGGAACTTTTCCTTGTAAAGCAAGCTCGCGAAAGGAAATTCTCGATAGTCCGAACTTTCTAATAACTGCTCGGGGACGGCCTGTTAGAGTACAGCGTTTAACTAATCTTACCGCAGAAGAATTGCGAGGTAACTTAGAAAGTTTTCCCTGTGCAATGTAAAAGTCTTCTTCGGTCGTGTTCGAATCCTCTAAGATATTTTTTAATTCTGCACGTTTAGCTGCATAGCGAGCAACCATTCGTTCTCTTTTTTTATTTCTGTAAATTACGGATTTCTTGGCCATTTTTAAAAGGGGTCGTGATTAAGCAGCAGCTTGCTCGGGGTTAGAATCTGATGAATGCTTACGAAAAGGCATACCAAGTAACTTCAGTAATTCTGTTCCTTCTTCATCAGATTTGGCAGTGGTAACGATACAAATGTCCATACCAGTATTCACCCGCTGCCTTTCAACATTTATCTCAGGGAAAATACTATGGTCAATGATACCTAAAGTGTAATTTCCATTACCATCGAGTTTACTGGGAACACCCCTGAAGTCACGAATATTAGGTAATGCAATGGCAATAAGTCGAAGGAGAAAATCCCACATCCCATTACCTCGTAAAGTTACTTTGACACCGACAGGCATACCTTCACGAAGTTTAAAATTTGAAACACTCACCTTTGCTTTTACAACTACTGGAGATTGACCAGCAATTGAAGCAATATCATTACGCAATTCAATGACGCCATTTTTATCCATCTCGGCTCCAAATGAGCTGTTGAGGACAACTTTTTCGATTTTAGGAACTTGATGTAAGTTTTTATATCCAAGCTTTTTCATGAGTGCAGGTACTGCATCATCAAGATAGGATTTTTTTAATTCGGGTACATTCATTCTAAATAAATTGGTAAACAGGATTAAGCTACTTCGTCGCCTTTACATTCGAATAGTGAATAGAAGACTCACGTTCAACAATAGAACCCTGAGGATTGTCTTGAGATTTTTTCTCATGTTTTTTTATCAAATTAACACCTTCCACAATAATTCGGTTTTTGGAGCGAAATACTTGTAATATTTTACCTTTTTTACCTTTGTGGTCACCAGCAATCACTTCGACTTCAACGCCTTTTTTTAATGACTTAGACATATTATAAAACTTCCGGGGCTAGGGATATGATCTTCATGTACTTTTGACGCAATTCGCGGGCAACTGGACCAAATATTCTAGTTCCCTTTGGTGTTCCATCGTTGTTAACAATGACAACTGCATTTTCATCGAATCGAACATAGCTGCCATCTCTGCGACGCATGGGAGAACGAGTTCGTACAACAACGGCACGAACTACTGTTCCTTTTTTTACGGATGCTTCTGTCGTACACTCCTTAACGTGACAAACAATAATGTCACCGATAGAAGCTGTTTTCTTGTTTTGACCAAGTCTACGAATCATACGAACTTTTTTTGCACCAGTATTATCGGCTACTTCTAGTCTGCTAAGTAATTGGATCATGGTAATGTTATAAAGTTGGAGCTTTTTCGAGAACTTCTACAACTCGCCATCTTTTTAATTTACTGACAGGTCGCGTTGCCATGATTCTAACTTTATCCCCCACATTTGAGTCATTGTTGCTATCATGAACATGAACAGTCGTTTTTCTTCGAATCTCTTTTTTATAAAGAGGGTGGGGAATTTTATATTCGTAAACAACCTTTACGGATTTGTCACCAGTCTTGGAACGAACAAAACCAACAAGTTCCTTACGGTTATTTCTGGAATTTTCTTCTGTCATGATCTTAGTTTGTAGATTGTTTTTGACCACGCAAAACAGTCATAACCCGAGCACGATCACGGCGGATAGACTTGAGGAGGTGGGGTTTTTCAACTTGTCCAGTTTGCTTCCGAACACGAAGTTGAAGGAGTTCGTCACCCAAATCCCTAAACTTTTTGTTTAGCTCGGGTTCTGACATATCTTTTATCTCTGAAATTTTCATAATATTAGTAGCTTTGATGTCTAGTTACTAAACGACAGCGAAAAGGGAGTTTGGCATCCGCTAAACCAAGAGCTTCACGAGCCAGGGTCAAAGAACAACCAGCAATCTCAAATAAGACATGGCCAGGCTTAATAACAGCTACCCAATGATCAACCGGACCTTTACCTTTACCCTGCCTTGTTTCAGCTGGTTTTTTTGTAACCGGTTTGTGAGGAAAAACACGAATCCAGACCTTACCTTTTCGTTTAAGGTGTCGATTGATAGCAACACGAGCGGCTTCGATTTGGTTGGAAGTCATTCTACCTCTGCTGAGAGACTGTATTCCAAATTCACCGAATGATACAGTGTTACCCTTTGAGGCGACTCCGCGCACACGACCTTTGTGTACTTTGCGGAATTTAGTGCGTGATGGTAGTAACTTTGGCATAACTAAAAAAAGTGAAAATTAAAATAATTTGTCTTCGTCTTTGAGGCATATCCAACATTTGATTCCGATAATTCCGTAAACCGTATTAGCTTCAACTAAACCGTAATCAATGTTTTCGCGTAACGTATGAAGAGGAACTCTGCCTTCTCGCAGTTGTTCGGTCCTTGCGATGTCTGCACCAGCAAGTCTGCCAGCACACTGAATTCTAATGCCTTCAGCACCCATAGACATTGTGGTTTGAACTGCCTTTTTCATAGCACGACGAAAAGCAATTCTTCTTTCTAGCTGTAAAGCTACATTCTCAGCGACCAAAGAAGCAACTAAATCGGGTTTCTTAATTTCTTGGATCTCAAGCCTGATATCTTTTCCAACCGTACGGTTGAGTGAGTCGCGCAATGAATCTAACTCTTGGCCTTTACGACCGATAACAATACCTGGGCGAGCCGTCCAAATAGTGACTCGTGTACGAGTCGAAGCACGTTCAATAACTATTCGCGGAACAGATGCAAAACGGAGTTTCTTTTCAAGAAAACCACGAATCATATTATCTTCCTCAAGAAACTTGGAATAATCATGCTTATTGGCATACCAACGAGCACTCCAGTTACGACGAACACCAAGCCTAAAGCCAATTGGATTTACTTTTTGTCCCATAATTATTCCTCGTCTGAAAGAGTTATGCGTAAATGACTCATTCTTTTTTTGTAAGGATGAGCCGATCCACGAGCACAGGGTCGAAATCTTTTAAGTGCCGGTCCTTCGTCTACGATCGCTTCACTGATAAACAAGTCGTCCGCACTTAGATTTAAATTATTTTCAGCATTTGCCATTGCTGATTTTAAAGTCTTATCAAACATACGCGCAGCTTTTCGGGGTATATATTTTAATAGAGAGACAGCATCTGATGCTTTTCTACCCGGCAAAACACGAGCAACTTCTCGTGCTTTTTTTGGAGATATTCTCATGTATTTTGAATGTGATTTTATTTCCATAAGAAAACTATTTTTGTGTGTGCGGATTGTGGGATTTGAAAACACGAGTGGCAGAAAACTCACCTAACTTATGGCCAACCATGTTTTCCGTAACATAAACAGGAAGAAAACTCTTACCATTGTGCACTGTGAAGTTAAGACCAACAAAATCAGGTGTAATTGTCGAACGACGAGACCAAGTTTTGATGGGTTTTCTGTCACCCGTATTCTGCGCTGTTGAAACTTTCTTCATTAAACCAGGGTCTACAAAGAAGCCTTTTTTTATTGAACGTGTCATGATACCTTAGTTACTTCATCCGTCTGCCATTACGCCTAACGAGAATTTGTGAATTTGATGGTTTCGATTTTTTACGAGTTGGGAATCCTTTAGATAGCTGACCCCAAGGAGATGAGGGGTGACCGCCACCGGATGTACGACCTTCACCACCGCCCATTGGGTGATCTACGGGGTTCATAGCTACACCCCTAACTCTTGGTCTACGACCTTTCCAGCGGTTACGACCAGCTTTTCCTATTGTAGACTTTTGGTGACTGCTATTCCCAACAGAACCAATTGTTGCCCGACAGTTCTCCTTGACTATCCGAATTTCTCCGGAAGGCAGTTTTAAAGAAGCATACCCATTATCGATTGAAATTAAGCGAACTTCAGAACCGGCTGAACGTGCTATTTTTGCTCCAGCACCAGGAAGCATTTCTACGCAATGGACTTTTGTTCCGTATGGAATTTGATTTAAAGGCATCGCATTGCCAGGTTTAAAATCAACTTTGCCAGAAGAACTTACTATCTTATCACCCTCGACAAGGGAAGAAGGAGCGAGGATGTAAGCCTTTACACCATCAGAGTATTCAAGAAGAGCAAGATTAGCCGTTCTATTAGGATCATATTCAAAGCAAACAACAGTTGCAGCCTCATCAAGTCTCTCGCGACGAAAATCAATTTGACGGTAAAGTCTTTTATGACCACCACCACGACGTCTTGAAGTAATCCGACCGTAAGTATTTCTACCTTTTTTTCTATGATGGCCTTTTGTTAGTGCCTTTTCAGGACGCTTATCTGAAAGCTCAACCTTATTTTTAAAGTAGAACCTTCCGGAAGGTGTGACAGGTTTTTGTTGTACAATTGGCATGTTCTTAATTCCCGGGTAATGAATTAGGCAAGGTCAATACTATCGCCAGCTTTGAGCGTAATAATTGCTTTCTTTGTCGCAGTAGTTTTGCCAAGACGATTTTTTCTCATACGATCACGCTTGGTTTTAGGCTTAGCATTAAGTGTATTCACCTTAAGCACAGTAACGTTAAAAGTGTTTTCTATAGCGTCTTTAATGTTTTGTTTCGTTGAAAACTTAGAAACAGAAAAAACATACTGATTAAGATTAGCTGAAAGCATGGAAGCCTTTTCTGTTAATAAAGCCTCCTGTATAATTGTTACTGACTCCTTCATGCTACTTTCTCCTTGTTGTATTTAGAAATTAAAGAGTCCAATCCACTTTCGCTAAAGATTATCTTATCGGCTTGTACAATATCAATTGCCGCAAGATTGTCAGAAGTTGAAATCCTAGCGAAGGATAAATTCCTAGCAGCGAGGGATACATCATTCGAAAAAGTGTCAGCTACTACAAGAATCTTCTTGGAATTAGGAGTAATCTTCTTAAGTAAAGAGTTGAAAAGATGTGTTTTGGGTTTCTCAATTGTCCAGTCTGAGATCAAGCAAATGCTGCTTGATTCAGCTTGCTCAAAAAGTGCACGTCCTAAAGCTAAACGCTTTATTTTCTTATTTAATTTTTGATTGTATGAACGAGGACGTGGACCAAAAATAACACCTCCGCCTCTTCGCTGAATAGCTTTTTTATCACCAGCACGACCTACTCCAAGACCTTTTTGTCGATATAGTTTCTTACCAGAACCGGCAACCTCTGAACGAAGTTTGGTAGAGGCATTGCCTTGTCTTTTGTTTGCATGAACAGCAATAATTGACTGCCGAAGAGCATCTACACCTTTATCTCCATCAAAAGTTGGAAAGTTATCAATAGCTTTCTCACCTGAAGAAGTACCGTCGGAATTAAATAATTCAAATTTCATCTGTAACAATTAGTTAGAGGATTTGGATTTTTTCGCGACCCGAATTGATAACACGGAACCCTTGTGACCAGGAATACTACCTTTAATCATAACAAGATTTTTTTCGGAAAGTATTTTAACCACTTTTAAGTTTTGAGTAGTACGACTCACATTACCCATATGACCAGGCATTTTTTTATTCTTAAATACACGACCAGGCCACTGACATAAACCATAAGAACCACCACGACGGTGAAACATTGAACCGTGAGATGCAGGACCCCCAGCAAAATTCCAACGTTTTACTACACCCTGAAAGCCTTTGCCTTTGGTAATTGATACAACATCAACAGTAATGATGTCTTTGAAGTCATTTACCGTTAATATTGAGCCTAATTTGTAATCATGTTCATCAGGCAAACGAAACTCACGTGATACTTGCTGGGAATCAGCACTTGCCTTTTTGGCATGTCCCTTAGCACAGCGGTTTGACTTATTTGGAGATTTGCCCTGAGGGTTGAAACCAATTTGAACAGCTGAATAGCCATCAATGTCCGGGGACTTAACTTGAAGAATAGGGCATGGGCCCGCTTCGATAATAGTGACAGGTACAAGGTTATTGTCCTCGTCATACACTTGGGTCATCCCAAGTTTTTTTCCTAATAGTTCTAGATTCATTGCTTTAAGCGGCAGGTGGCTTACGCCGTTTGAACCTGCTTTAAAGGTTAATATTAAATGGTTTTAAACGTTGATGTTAATTTCTACACCAGCTGGTAAATTAAGTTTTTTTAGTTCATCAACAGTTTGGACTGTTGGTTCGATAATGTCTATGAGGCGCTTGTGAGTGCGTAACTCAAATTGGTCCATTGATTTCTTGTCAACATGGGGCGAACGATTGACCGTGTACCTCTCGATGCGAGTTGGCATTGGAATTGGTCCGGCAACTCGTGCACCAGTACGTTTTGCAGTATCGACAATATCGGATGCTGATTGATCAATCACCCTGTAGTCAAAACCACGAAGTTTTATGCGTATACGTTGTCCGTTCATGTAAATTAGGTTCTCGCTGGTTCGCGAGATAAAGTTTCAACAATGGTTTTTACTAAATTCTGAGGCACTTGCTCAAAATGGGAAGGTGTCATGGAATAATCTGCTCTTCCGGAAGAGAGAGATCTCATGTCTGTAGAATATCCAAACATGTTTTCAAGAGGAACAAAGGCATCTAGAATACAAACTTTACCTTTGGTTTCCATTCCCTGAATTTGACCACGACGGCGATTAAGGTCTCCCATAAGTTCACCTTGATATTCATCAGGGGTTGATACTTCAACTTTCATTATAGGCTCTAAAAGAATAGGGGTAGCTTTTTGCATTGCATCTTTAAAAGCAAAAATACCAGCCATTTTAAATGCCATTTCAGATGAGTCGACATCGTGAAAAGAACCGTCAATTAAAGTGACTTTGAAATCAATAACAGGGTAACCGGCAACAACACCGCTGAGTGCCGCTTCCTTAATACCGTCAAATGTAGGTTTGATGTACTCCTTGGGAATAGCACCACCCACAATTTTGTTTTCAAGTTCGACACCCTTACCTTTTTCTAATGGTTCAAGTTTTATTACAGCATGACCATACTGACCACGACCACCAGATTGCCTGATAAACTTACCATTGCCATCTGAACCGGATAGCATTGTTTCACGATACGCAATTTGAGGTTTGCCTGCATTGGCTTCAACTTTAAATTCTCTAAACAGACGATCACGGATTATCTCGAGGTGCAACTCACCCATCCCAGCGATAATTGTCTGACCTGTCTCTTCGTTGGTAGATAAACCAAATGTGGGATCTTCTTCGGCAAGCCTTTGTAATCCAATGCCCATTTTTTCTTGATCTGCCTTAGTTGCAGGCTCGATAGACATGGATATAACTGGTTCAGGGAAACTTGGGGGTTCCAAGCGTATGTCTAAATCTTTGACTGCTAAGGTGTCTCCGGTTGCGACATCTTTAACACCGATAAGTGCACAAATATCACCTGAGTGAGCTACCTCAATATCTTCACGAGTATCGGCCTTCATGACCATTAAACGTGAAACGCGCTCACTTTTACGCGTACGAGGATTGTAGAGAGGGGTACCCTTACGGAGGGTTCCTTGGTAAACTCGATAAAAAACAAGTTTACCAACATACGGGTCAGTCATCAATTTAAATGCAAGACCGGCGACCTTAGCTGAATCATCGGGTGCAACCTCTACTTCAGTGCCGTCAGAGTCCTCACCTTTCATAGGTGGAAGATCTAACGGACAAGGTAGATAATCAACTACGGCGTCCATCAACATTTGCACACCTTTATTTTTGAATGCACTACCAGGAATTACACCAACAAATTTTAGTGAAAGTGTTGCTCTTCTGATACCAAGTTTAATTTCGTCTTCAGTAAGTTCTTCACCTTCCAGGTATTTATTAGCAATATCATCGTCAAAGTCTGAAATTGCTTCAATTAATGACTCGCGATACTCTTTTGCTTGATCCAATAAGTCAGAAGGAATTTCTTCGGTGGTAAAACGAACGCCAGAAACATCTGTCTCATCATAGATGTATGCAACCATTTTAATTAGATCAACCAAGCCTTTGAATTGATCTTCAGCACCGATGGCTAAGTAAAGCGGGTGGGCATTTGCGCCAAGTTTATCACGCATTGTTGCAATCGCTGCAAGAAAATCAGACCCCATTCGATCCATCTTGTTGATAAAACCAAGGCGCGGAACATTGTACTTGTCCATTTGTCGCCAAACTGTTTCGGACTGAGGTTGTACACCTTCAACAGAAGTAAACACCGCAACAGCACCGTCCAACACTCTGAGTGATCTCTCCACTTCAGCAGTAAAATCAACGTGACCTGGCGTATCTATGATATTGATTCGGTGCGGGATACCAGCGTTTGGACCTTCAGCTGTGGTCCAACCACAAGAAATAGCTGCCGAAGTGATTGTAATGCCCCTTTCACGTTCTTGCTCCATCCAATCGGTTGTGGCATTACCTTCATGTACTTCACCAATTTTGTGAACAACACCAGAATAGAAAAGAACTCTTTCAGTGCAGGTTGTCTTACCGGCATCAATGTGTGCAGCGATACCAATATTTCTGGTGTGCTCTAGAACTGCAGGTCTGTCAGCAGCATTAGCAGATGAAAATTGAGTGTTGTCGTTCATGGATTAAAATTTACCAGCGTAAATGAGCAAATGCACGATTTGCCTGAGCCATTTTGTGTGTTTCTTCACGCTTTTTGACAACGGAACCAGTGTTGTTATATGCATCAATAAGTTCATTGGCTAAAGAATCAGACATAGCATTCCCTTTGCGAGCAGACGCAGCCTTGACAACCCAACGGAAGGCTAAACTTTGTTGTCTTTCAAAAGGAACTTCAATTGGTACTTGATAAGTTGCACCACCAACACGGCGACTTTTTACTTCAATTTTAGGGCGAATGTTTTCAAGAGCTCCCAGTACGAGATCAACTGGATTGCCTTTTTCAAGCTTCTCAGCCATTTTCTCAATCGCACCGTATACAATGCGCTGGGCTACTGATTTTTTCCCACTGAACATTACTGCATTTATTAAACAACCCACTAAAGGGCTACCGTGTAAAGGATCAGGCGCTACAGGTCTTTTGTTTGCTTGTCTTCTGCGTGACATATCAATCAACTTTTAGGTTTTTTAACGCCATATTTAGAGCGACTGCGTCTTCTTTTTTCTACTCCCTGACAGTCAAGGGTGCCTCTAACAATATGATAACGGACACCGTTCAAATCCTTAACGCGACCTCCGCGGAGTAAAACTATACTATGTTCTTGGAGGTTGTGCCCTTCATCTGGGATGTAAGCAATCACTTCATGCCCTGTTGTAAGACGTACCTTAGCAACCTTACGAATAGCTGAATTTGGCTTTTTCGGTGTACGGGTAGTGACTTGGACACAGACACCGCGACGGAATGGGCAAGCTTTAAGGGCAGGTGATTTGGTCTTAGCCTTTTGTAAGCGCCTACCTTTGCGAACTAGTTGATTTATAGTGGGCATGGAGTAGAAAAATTGGGTAAAGCGATTAGTAGTAACATAAATTTAAAAGAGCTCAAGTATTAAATTAGAAAAAACAAAACTATTAGGATGCCGCCGCCTCAACTGGAGTAGAACCAAGCGTATCAATCTTAAGTTTTCTCCACTTGGGTAAGCCTGTTCCAGCAGGAATAAGGTGCCCCATGATTACATTTTCTTTGAAACCTTTAAGTTCATCAACTTTGCCGAGAGTTGCGGCATTTGTTAACACTCTTGTAGTTTCTTGAAATGAAGCAGCAGAAATAAAACTATCAGTTTCTAGCGATGCCTTAGTAATTCCAAGCAATATGGGTTCACCTTCAGCAGGTTTACCACCTTTTTCAGAAATCTGTTCATTGGCATCCATAAAAGCAAAGCGATCTATTTGGTCGCCCCAGAAGAAATCAGTGTCACCTGTATCTGTTATCCTTACTTTGAATAACATCCTGGAAATGATGACTTCCAAGTGCTTATCGTTAATTGTAACACCTTGAAGGCGATAAACTTTCTGAATTTCTTCAATAAGGTATTCTTGAACTGCGGATGGTCCCAAGATTTCAAGAATTTCATGAGGATCTTTTGCTCCCTCTGTAATAAGCTGTCCTTTTTGTGCGTAATCACCAGGTTGTACTAAAACATGCTTACCATGTGGAATAAGATGTTCTTCAACTTGGCCAGATTCTTCGTTGGTTACTAGAAGTCTCTTTTTGGAGCGCAATGTGCCAGCTTCGGAAACAATCCCATCAATTTTTGCCATTTGTCCAACATTACCTTCCTTAGGTCTTCGTGCTTCAAAAAGTTCAGCAACTCGAGGTAATCCTCCGGTAATGTCTTGTGTTTTAGAAGCTTGCCTTGGCGTTTTGGCAATAATTGAACCTGCATCAATTTTCGTGCCCTCATCAACAGCAACTTGGGCCCCTGTGGGAACGGAGTAAGTGGCCAATGGATTACCAGAGCTATCTTTAACAATTATTTGCGGATTCAAGTCTTCTTTGTGCTCGATGACTACCATTGAACGTCCACCAGATGCATCTCTGTCCACCTTTGTGGTAACGCCAGGTAACATATCTTCAAAAGCGATTACACCCTTCTTTTCAGATAAAATTGGGATGTTGTAGGGATCCCACTGTGCTAACAAAGCTTCTTCTTTGACATCTTCGCCGTCCTTGAAATGGAGAAGAGCACCCGCTGGAATTGGGTAGTCGTCAACAATACGATCATCCTGATCCAAAACTTGGATAGAACCAGTTTTGTTGAGCGTAACCTGTTGATCATTCGCTAAAGTAACAAGACGTAGTCCTTTAAAACTTAATTTTCCAGCTTTTCGGACATTTATTACAGGATCTTCTCGGCCGGCACTAGCAATGCCCCCAATGTGAAAAGTACGCATAGTCAACTGAGTACCTGGTTCTCCAATGGACTGTGCGGCTATAATTCCAACCGATGATCCTTGTTTAACCAAATTATTAGTAGATGGATCAATTCCGTACTCAAACGCCGTAAGTCCATTTTTTATTCTACTAGAAAGTGGAGACATAACTCGCAGGCGGGTAATTCCCAACGCATCAATATTATCTGCCATTTCCTCAGTAATTAAAGAACCTCCGGCGATTAGTAATTCAGTCGGGTTTGAGGGGTCAAAAATATCCTCGGCAGAATAGCGGCCAATTAAACGATCACGCAAAGGCACGACCTCATTATCACCCTCCATAATTGCTTTCTTAACGACTCCATCCCTTCGTCCATCATCTTTACAAGTAATGATGCAATCCATTGCTACATCACATAATTTTCTGGTTAGGTAACCAGCATCTGCAGTTTTTAAAGCTGTGTCCGCGAGACCTTTTCTTGCCCCGTGGGTTGACATAAAATATTCCAGAACGGAAAGGCCTTCACGAAAAGATGCTAAAATAGGTTGCTCAATGATTTCACCAGAAGGCTTAGCCATAAGGCCACGCATTCCACAGAGTTGCCTCACTTGTTGGCGATTACCACGTGCACCTGAATCCATCATCAAATAGACAGGGTTAATCGTATCCTTACCTAGGTTTTCATCTAAACAATTAAATACCTCCTTAGCAATGTCATCGGTAGCTGAAGTCCAAACATCAATAATCTTATTATGTCTTTCTCCGCGAGTAATAATACCTTTACGAAATTGGTCTTCAATCTTGTCAATTTCTTTACGAGCGACCTCTATCCTGTCCTGTTTTTCAGGTGGTATAATCATATCGAAAATACCAATGGAAATACCTGCTTTCGTAGCGATATCGAAACCCATTTCTTTGAGACGATCAAGGGATTCTATCGTATCAGGTTTGCCCAAAAGTTTGTAAGTTTCAAGGATTAGATTACCTAAATCACCCTTGAGTGCTGGTGCATTAAAGAACCCAAGCTCAGACGGCCAAATTGTATTAAATAATACACGTCCGACTGTGGTACGGATAACAGATCTCTTAGACAATCCGAATTGGGTTTCATTTCCCTTATCAGGGTTTGCTAAGTCAATCCAATCATGAAGTTTAAGAACTCCCTCCTGCAATGCACTGAGGGCTTCTTCTAAGGATGCAATAAGTGGAAGTCTTTTATCTTCAGCCGGGATATCACCCTTTGGGTTCATAGTTAAATAATAGGAACCCAAAACAATGTCTTGCGAAGGAGTAAGAATAGGTTTTCCGCTTGAGGGTGAGAATATGTTGTGAGTTGCCATCATCAACAACTTTGCCTCCATGATCGCTTCTACAGAAAGAGGAACATGAACTGCCATTTGATCACCATCAAAATCAGCATTGTAAGCTGTACAAACTAAAGGGTGTACACGAATTGCATTTCCCTCAATTAGGACAGGTTCGAAAGCTTGAATAGATAATCGGTGAAGAGTAGGGGCACGATTTAACAAGACCGGATGTCCTTTGGTAACTTCTTCCAGAATATCCCAAACTTCTGGTGAACGACTTTCAATCATTTTGCGGGCTCCGCGGACTGTATGAACAAATCCCAATTCTTTGAGCCTTCTGATAATAAATGGTTCAAACAAAATGAGTGCCATCTTCTTTGGGATACCACACTGATGAAGCTTTAATTCAGGTCCGATTACGATAACAGATCTACCAGAATAATCGACACGTTTTCCTAGAAGATTTTGACGGAAACGCCCTTGTTTTCCCTTGAGCATATCGCTAAGAGATTTAAGGGCTCGATTACCGGAACCAGTAATTGCACGACCATGTCTACCATTATCAAAAAGTGCATCCACCGCTTCTTGAAGCATCCGCTTTTCATTATGAATAATTACATCAGGCGTCTTTAACTGAAGAAGATTTTTTAATCGGTTATTACGGTTAATAACCCTTCGGTAGAGATCATTTAAATCACTAGTTGCAAATCTGCCACCTTCTAAAGGAACAAGAGGGCGAAGGTCAGGTGGTATAACAGGAATCGAATCTAAAACCATCCACTCAGGAGATGCTCCTGATTTAAGAAAGCCTTGAGTTACTTTCAACCTGCTAGCTAATTTCTTTTTAATTTGCTTAGACTTAGTTTCATGCATCTGGTCATACAAATCCTCGAGCTCATCTTCTAGGTTAATACGCCCTAAAACATCACGAACTGCTTCGGCTCCCATTTTGGCCTCAAATTCATCTCCAAATTCGTCTTGGGCTTCCCTAAATTCTTTATCGGAGAGTAGTTGCTTTTCCTCTAAAGGGGTATTCCCTGGGTCCGTAACCATGTACTGCTCATAATACAGTACTCGTTCCAAACTCTTTGCGGTCATATTCAACAATAAACCCAAGCGAGATGGCATGCTTTTCAGAAACCAAATATGGGATACTGGAACAGCTAACTCTATGTGACCCATGCGATCACGACGAACACGAGACACAGTAACTTCAACACCACAACGATCACAAACTACGCCTTTATACTTAATTCTCTTATACTTACCGCAAGCACACTCATAATCACGAACTGGGCCGAATATCTTTTGACAGAATAACCCACCCGGTTCCGGTTTAAAGGTACGGTAATTGATCGTTTCAGGGTTTTTTACTTCTCCCTTGGACCAAGAACGAATTACATCTGGAGATGCGACTGTTATTGATACTTTGTCCATTGGACCTACTTCTACGCCTAGTGCTTCGCTTACTGCTTCAATACTCATGGGTTACTTTCTCTGTTTTAATTTTTTAAATATTGTGGAAGTGATTTGATTATAAGGCATCTTCACCTCTGACCCGAATATCGAGGCAGAGACTTTGCATTTCTTTCATCAAAACATTAAATGATTGAGGCGTTCCTGCTTGTAGTGAATTATCACCTTTAACAAGAGATTCGTAGATTTTCGTCCGACCTGCTACATCATCAGATTTAACCGTCAATATCTCCTGAAGTGTGTAAGCTGCACCATAAGCCTCCAATGCCCAAACTTCCATCTCCCCAAATCTCTGCCCACCGTATTGGGCTTTTCCTCCCAAAGGTTGTTGGGTTATAAGACTGTATGGTCCTACAGCTCTAGCGTGAATTTTACTTGAAACCAAGTGATTTAATTTGAGCATATACATGTAGCCCACAACGATCTTTTGGTAAAAGGCTTCACCGGTACATCCGTCAAATAGTATAGACTTACCAGTGTCGGGCAGCTCGGCCTCTTTTAAATATTCTTGAATTCGTGATTCTGGAATACCGTCAAAAATAGGTGTTGCCACTTTCAAACCTAATTTGTGGCAGGCCCAACCCAAGTGAGTTTCTAAAACCTGACCTACATTCATTCGACTTGGAACTCCAAGTGGATTCAAGCATATTTGAATTGGAGTTCCATCAGGAAGGAAAGGCATATCCTCCTCAGCAACAATTTTAGCCACAACACCTTTATTTCCGTGTCTACCGGCCATTTTGTCACCAACACGCATTTTTTGTTTTTTGGCAACAAATACGCGTACATTCTTGATGGCACCTTGATCTATTGGGTCTCCTTGTTCAATAGATTCTATTTTACGATTACAATCGTCTTCTAAATCTGAAAATTTTGATTCATAACTCTCAATAATCTCGAAAACTTTAATTCTGACAGGGGAGGGGGGAATCTCAATAAAACGATGAACCGAGGCCAACCTGCGCAATAAAGTTTTAGTAATCTTTCGGTTAGATGGTATTATAATATCACCTGTCTCAGAGTTAGTAACATTCAAAGGAATCTTTTCCCCCAATAAGATATTGGATAATGACTCAGTAAGTTGAGCACGAAGGTCTTCCGTTTGAGTACGGAAATCTTCTTTAATCTGCTTCATTTGTCTTCTTAAATCAGATGGTGTCAGTTTCTCTCTCTCAGCATCTGTACGACTGGAAATCTTTATATCCATTACAATACCCTGCGTACCAGAGGGAACTTTCAAAGAACTATCTTTAACATCCGCAGCCTTCTCTCCGAAAATTGCTCGTAATAGCTTCTCTTCAGGTGCCAAATCGGTTTCACTTTTTGGTGTAATTTTACCAACCAGAATATCACCGGGTTTAACTTCAGCACCAATTCGAACTACACCAAGATGGTCAAGGTTTCTTAACGCCTCTTCTCCTGCATTAGGAATATCTCGAGTGATCTCTTCAGGGCCAAGTTTTGTATCCCGAGCAGTAACTTCAAACTCTTCGATATGAATTGAGGTGTAAATATCGTCTTTTACAATTTTCTCAGATATCAAAATGGCATCTTCAAAATTATACCCTTTCCATGGCATAAATGCCACTAAGATGTTACGCCCAATTGCTAGTTCACCCTGATCAGTGCAGGCACCATCAGCTAGTGCTTGACCAACTTCTACCTTTTCACCTTTTCGAACGATGGGCTTTTGATTGAAGCAGGTACCTGCATTGGAGCGTAGAAACTTTCTAAGGTCGTAACAGTAAATACCTTTTTTATGATCGCTTCTTGGTTCTTTGTAGAAACGCGGCGGTAGTGTGCCATCATCTGAAACTACAATTCTTTTTCCATCCGCTAAGGCAACAGTTCCTTCAGATTCAGAAACTGTTACTGTTCTCGAATCTTCTGCAACCTTCTTTTCAATGCCAGTACCTACTAATGGAGAGTCTGACTGCAGGAGTGGAACCGCTTGGCGTTGCATGTTTGCACCCATTAACGCTCGGTTAGCATCGTCATGTTCAATAAAAGGAATGAGTCCGGCGGCGACAGATACAACTTGTTTGGGAGAAACATCCATGTAATTTACATCGCTTGGCTCGTACTCCGCAACTTGATCTCTATACCTGCAAGTCACTCGACCAGTTAGTTTACCGCTAGACTTATCAATTTCGGTATTAGCTTGAGCAATTCTAAAGCGTTCTTCTTCAAAAGCGTTCAAGTATTTTACATTTTTCGGGTTTTTATCAACCACCCCTTTGCTCACAGGATGGTAAGGGGACTGAAGAAAACCAAATTCGTCAATCTTTGCATAAGTAGACAAAGTATTAATAAGACCAATATTTGGACCTTCTGGGGTTTCAATGGGACAAATTCTTCCGTAATGTGTTGGATGAACATCTCGAACTTCAAAACCAGCACGCTCACGATTAAGTCCTCCTGGCCCTAAGGCTGATAAACGACGTTTATGAGTTAACTCGGCAAGCGGGTTAATTTGGTCTTTAAACTGACTTAGTTGGCTACGTGCAAAGAAATCACGGACCACAGTAGTAAGTGCTTTAGGGTTGATCAACTTACCAGGAGTAAGAGATTCAACGCCTTGATCGTACAAAGTCATACGTTCGCGAACAACCCTTTCGGTTCTAGCTAATCCGCTGCGACATACATTTGCAAGCAGCTCACCTACGGTACGTACTCTACGGTTACCTAAGTGGTCAATATCATCGATACCCATGTCAAAAATAGAACCGGCATCTTCCTTCGCTTTTTCTTCGTTACTTTTGCCTCTTTTTAGATCAGTAAGCTTTCTCGTTGCTGCAACCAAATCTTCCACAGTTGTTACACGGACTTCGAGAGGAGTTTCCAATCCTAATTTCAAATTAAGCATGTGCCTACCGACTTTTGCTAAATCATAACGCTTTGGATCTAGAAAAAGGCGTTTGATTAATGCTTCAGCGTTAGCTTTTTCTGGCGGTTCACCAGGACGCAGCTTCTTATAAATTTCTTTTAATGCTTCTTCCTTATTCTTAGTGGTATCTTTTTTTAGACACCTGATTATAGCTCCATCATCAACGGACGTATCAATTGCCCGAAGATTAGTTTCGCCTGCCTTTTGGAAGGCACGCAAGTAAGTTTTTGTAAGCGGTTCAAATGCTTTTGCTAAAACTTGACCTTTGGTACGATCAAACATTGGCTCAACAAGCACAAAATTAGAAACATTATCTTTTTTCAAGAGCTTGTCTATCGACAAACTTTCAATGTCATAAAACAATTCGATTATTTTTTGATCTGAGTTTTTATCTTTTTCAGGATCTGAGTCTAAAAGAGCTCGAAGAAATGTGGTAATCAAAAACTTACGACGACGTCGTCGTCTATCTAAATAAATATAAAGCAAATCATGCTGATCAAATTGTGCTTCGATCCATGTACCTCGATCTGGTATGATACGAAAACCGTGTAATGTTTTACCACTTGTGTGGGTAGACTCCTCAAAACTAACCCCTGGAGATCGATGTAATTGGCTAACAACAACACGTTCTGCTCCATTAATTATGAATGATCCGCGCTCCGTAACGATAGGGAGCTCTCCCATGAAAATTTCTTCTTCAGAATAAAAAGGTTTACTTTGTCCCTCAAGCTCCATCTTGAGTCTAAGCTTTACCTGTAAAGGTGCTGAATATGTACAGTTCTGATCAATGCAGTCCATTTCGGACAAATTGGACTCACCTATCGAATAACTTACATACTCTAGTCGTGACTTTTCATCATAACTTATGATTGGGAAAACTTCCCGAAATACAGCTTCTAATCCACCCTGCTTCCTATGACTAGAAGGGACATCCCGTTGAAGAAAATCATAGAATGAATCTACTTGATTTTGAATAAGATTAGGTGGATCGATAACTTCTTGGAGTTTACCGAAATTAAGTCTTTGGGTGGAGGCCATATCTAAGATGCTGTTATGTATTAAAAAAATGGAAAAAGCCGTATGGTTGAATTGCAACCATACGGCTTGTAAAAGATTATGAACTCAAAGTAATAAGCATTACTTGATTTCTACTTTAGCGCCTGACGCTTCAAGCTTCTTAAGAACCTCTTCGGCTTCGTCTTTGGATACACCTTCCTTAACGGGCTTTGGGGCACTTTCAACTAATTCCTTGGCTTCTTTGAGGCCAAGTCCTGTGATTGCGCGAACTTCTTTGATGACTGCAATCTTGTTACCTCCAAATTCTTGAAGGATGACATCGAATTCAGTTTTCTCTTCTCCAGCGGAACCGGCGTCTCCACCATCAGCTGGAGCGGCGGCGGCTACGGCTACAGGAGCTGCTGCACTGACTCCCCATTTTTCTTCAAGATCTTTAACAAGATCTGCTATTTCGATAACGGATTGGCCGCTAAGCCAATCGATTACTTGGTCTTTGGTTATTTCTGACATATGATTAATATCCTCCTTGCCTGAATATGATTAGTACCTATCGGTGTTTAAGGGAATATCCCCTAATTTCTCCTAGGTTGGCGGTTATTGTTTTGGGTTAAAACGGACAGAGTCCGAAAATGAAAATTATTCTTGTTTGGCCTTCGCTTGTAGTACGGTTACGAACCCACGAGATGGGGCAGACATAACACTTAACAGTTGAGAGGCAGAAGTATTGAGTAAAGATAACATTTGAGCTCTGAGACTTTCAAGACCAGGCAGCGTTGCAAGTTTCTTAACTTCATCCGAAGTTAAAACCTTTTGTGAAAGTGCACCAGCTTTAACAGATACCTTGTCTGTCTTTTTAAAATACCCGACGAGTGCTTTCGCTACAGCAGAGGGATCATCACCGCCAAAAACAATCGCGGTGTGACCAGTAAGATGATCGCCTAAGTCTATACCCTTTTCTTTGGTAGCAATTTTTAATGATGAATTTTTTACAACATGAAACTCGGCACCATTAACTGACAATGCTTTCCTAAGCTCGCCTGTTTCTTCAGCATCAATACCTTTGTAATCGGTAAGAAAGAAAAAATTAGAGCTGTCAATGAAGGTAGCTGCTTCTTTTACTAAGAATTCTTTTTCTGGTCTCATATAATAGATTAACTTGCAGCTGTTAGGCTTATTTTAACGCTAGGAGACATGGAACTGCTAACGAATATTGATTTGATAAATTTACCTTTAAATCCTTCAGGACGTGAAGAAGTTATAGCACCAATTGCAGTTTCTGCATTTTCCTGCAGTTGTTGCTGAGAAAAAGAGCGTTTACCAACAACCACAGCAATGGCACCGGTTTTATCCATTTTATATTCTACGCGTCCAGCTTTAACTTCCTTAATGGCTGATGCCACATCATCTGTAACAGTTCCGGCTTTAGGAGTAGGCATTAGCCCTCTTGGACCAAGAACCCGCGCGATTGAACGGACAGATTTCATTGCAGAGGTTGTAGCTAAAGCAACATCAAAATCCATCCATCCATCTTTGACTTTTTTTATTAAGTCATCGAGACCAGCAAAATCTGCACCGTACTTAACAGCCTCTTCAGGATTTTCAGTAAATACAAGAACCTTAATCTCTTTACCACTTCCGTGGGGCAGATTAACTACTCCTCGAACAGCCTGAGATGTCTGTTTAGGATCAACCCCTAAAGACATAGAAATTTCAACTGTTTCATCAAACTTAACTTTTTCGAAAGTAGAGAGTTTTTCGATAGCTTGGGGTAGATCAATTTCAGAAAGATTCTCTGTGAAAGTGTTTTTGTATCTTTTGCTTCTTGCGCTCATGATGATTAAATTAATTTACAACTTCAATTCCCATGCTTCGAGCCGTACCTTCTATAATACGGCACGCTGCATTATCATCAGTTGCATTGAGGTCGTTTTGTTTTGTTTTTACAATTTCCAGAACTTGTTCGCGAGTAACCTTACCCACTTTGTCTCTGTTGGGGACTCCAGAACCTTTTGCTAAGCCTGCTGCTTTCTTTAACAAAACAGCTGCAGGAGGAGACTTTAAAATAAAGCTAAAGGATCTATCCGCATATACCGTAATAACCACGGGAAGAATCAACCCGGATTGGTCTTTGGTTTTGGCATTAAATTCCTTACAGAAACCCATGATGTTCACACCTTGGGCACCTAACGCAGGACCAACGGGTGGGGCAGGGTTAGCTGCACCTGCTGGTAACTGTAGTTTAATTTGTCCGACTGCTTTTTTTGACATAAAATTTTCCTAATCTATTCTTCGTCTGCTTTTTCTACCTGCCAGAATTCTAATTCTACCGGCGTAAATCTTCCAAAAATTGAAACGGACACTTTAAGTGTACCTTTAGCTGGATCAATATCTTCAATTTCACCAGTAAGATTTAAAAAGGGTCCATCTAAAATTTTTACCACTTCACCGACAGTGAACTGAACTTTTGGTACTTCTTTTCCAACTGCCTCGTCTACTTGGCGAAGGATGCGGCCAATTTCATCTTTTGCTAAAGATGTAGGATTCTCTTTCCCTATAAAGTTGATAACGCCATCTGTTTCTTTAATCTTGTACCATGGAGCTTTTTTCAAACTTCCAAGATCATCAAAGAGGTTCATTTCTACGAAAACATAACCTGGGTAGAATTTTCTGTCTCGTTGTTTTTTCTTACCATTCTTGACTTCAGAAACTGTTTCAATAGGAACTAAAATTTCCTTTAAGCAACTTGCAAATTCTTCATCATCCTCTTTGTACTTATTCAGGTATCGCTTTACCTTGTCTTCGTGGTTCGACAAACACTGAAGTGCATACCATTTCATATCTGTACTCATGTGGGGGGTAGGGTAATGGATTAGCTTTTACGAACTAAGTTTGTAAATAGCTCAACCCAGTTTGAGAGAGAAAAATCTGAGACTGAGATAAAAAAACCAAGAATCACAACACCAACAATCACAACAATTGTTGACTCACGCAGTTCACCAAATGATGGCCAACTTGCTTTGGTAAGTTCAGCTATAGTCTCTTTATAAAAAGTACGTATTTTCGCGAAAGGATTCAAGATTTGTTATGTTATATGGCGGGAGAAGAGGGACTCGAACCCCCAGCCTACGGTTTTGGAGACCGTTGCTCTACCAGTTGAGCTATTCTCCCAACATATGTATTAAAAGTTTAACAGGTTATAATATCTCTGAAATATTTCCTGCTCCGATAGTCTTTCCACCTTCACGAATAGCAAAACGTTGACCAGGTTCCATGGCGATAGATTTCTGAAGATCAATTTCTACAGCTAAATTATCACCAGGCATTACCATCTCAACACCTTCTGGTAGCTCAACATTGCCAGTAACATCAGCCGTACCAAAGAAGAATTGAGGACGATATCCTTTAAAGAAAGGGGTGTGACGACCGCCTTCTTCTTTGTTAAGAACATAAATTTGAGCCTTGGCTTTTGTATGTGGTTTAATACTTCCTGGTGCAGCAATAACGTGACCACGCTGGATATCAGCCTTTTCAATACCACGGAGCAGAATACCAACATTGTCCCCGGCTTGTCCTTGGCCAAGTTCCTTTCGAAACATTTCAACACCTGTACAGGTAGTCTTGCGAGATTCTCCAAGTCCAACAATCTCAATTTCTTCACCAACTTTAACCATTCCTCTTTCGATTCGGCCAGTTGCGACTGTTCCACGACCTGTGATCGTGAAAACATCTTCCACCGACATGAGTAATGGCTTATCAACATCACGAACAGGTTCAGCAATTTCAGTGTCAATAGCATCCATAAGTTTTTGAATAGAACCAAGACCTAATTCTCCTTCATCATCATCCAAAGCCTTAGTTGCGGAACCACGAATAATTTGTGCATTATCACCGTCAAACTCGTACTTACTAAGAAGATCACGTATTTCCATGTCAACTAACTCAAGAAGCTCTTCATCATCGCCAGACATTAAATCGCATTTATTAAGAAAAACTACCAAATTTGGTACATCAACCTGTCTTGCTAAAAGAATGTGCTCTCTTGTTTGGGGCATAGGACCAGTCGTTGCGTCAACAACTAAAATAGCGCCATCCATTTGAGCTGCACCTGTAATCATGTTCTTGACAAAATCAGCATGGCCCGGGCAATCAACGTGAGCATAATGTCTGTTAGCAGACTCATATTCAACGTGAGAAACAGCTATCGTTACAATTTTGGAAGCATCGCGAACTGTGCCACCTTTAGCAATATCAGCATAAGTCTTAACTTCTGCAAAACCTTGCTTGGCTTGGGCGTGTAAAATCGCTGTCGTTAAAGTTGTTTTACCATGATCTACGTGACCGATGGTGCCTACATTGACGTGAGGTTTAGTGCGTTGGAACTGTTCTTTGGCCATTTTTTGACTTGTTTATGATTAGATGGAGCCCACGAGCGGATTTGAACCGCCGACCTCGTCCTTACCAAGGACGCGCTCTACCGACTGAGCTACATGGGCGGAGGGCATGGGGGGTTAATAAAGAAAACCGCCAACAATAGATTTTACACTTACTTTGTCAAGTAAAACGGCTAATTTTTAAATTGTAGACAAATAATTTTCTTGAGCTTTTTAAATAAATAGCGATTATTGGTTGTTTCGCGGGCGTAGCTCAGCTGGTAGAGCACCACCTTGCCAAGGTGGATGTCGAGGGTTCGAATCCCTTCGCCCGCTCCATTATCACAAATTAAAAATAATTTGTATTTTTTCTTCCAGTCGTGGGTCGCAAACTATTAAATCTACATACTTTTTTGTAGATAGATTTATTATAGAATACCCCGAAGCCTTAATAATTGGAATTAATGGCAATATGTCACATTCCTTTAAATTCAGATCTAACATAGCATCCGCTTTTCCGCTTAGAACCATATGGTAACCAAAACAATCACCCCAGGATCGTGAAATTGAATCCTTTTTTAATTCTTTCCAATTCTTAGCATATTTCGAACTAGAAACCCTATCTTCATCAGTCGTCAAAAAAAGAGAGTTTGTAGTATCAGTACTTGAAATTTTTTTTTCGGGTATAAAAGTATTCGAGCAACAAGTCCTACCATCACCAGAAACGAAAATATTGTTATATGAAGGTAATCGATAAGAACCATAGATTATTTTTCCTTGAAAACATAATCCTAGCAATATTCCATAAAAAGGAATTCCAGCAGCGAAATTTAATGTTCCATCAATAGGGTCAATTATCCAACGATAATCTGAATTTTTGTTTACATCTTCTTCTTCCTCGCCGTGAATAGAATGCTTAGGATATTTATTAGTAATTTCGCCTCTGATAAGTGTCTCAATTTCAAGATCCACTTCAGTAACTACAGTACCATCTAATTTATCCCATTTACCAAAATTTCCGTTGTATTTCGATAACGCTATTTCTGCTCCTTTGTTAGATATAAAATCTGCAAAGGAAGTAAATTCTTCAAAACTTAAATAGTCATCATTATGCATGGTAATGGTATTGTAATTGATTTTGAAGGAAGGCTAGACTTAGGATTCAGCCAGATTGGTTATTTAGAAATTAAAGACTTTAAAATTATTAATGTATGTGAAAAAACTGATATCAAAGATAAAAGAGATGTGATTCTTGACAGATTTCTAAGAAAAAAAAATGATTTTTTGGTGGCACATCATCATACGACAGAGAAAAATTTTTTAAAGAAGGAGATGCCATACACCAATATTACAAAAACAGGAGTATGGGGTCCATGGCTTGATACAGAGATTATATACAAAAAACTATATCCACAAATCAAAAACTATAAACTAGAAAATTTATCTAAGGAGTTTTTAAATTTAGAACATGTAAGCAATGAAGTGAGAAATTACTCTCCAGAATCTGAAGTGAACTTTCATAATCCGCTATATGATGCATTTTGTTGCTATCACTTGGCTAAAAGATTAATTACTTCTATAAATTTAAATAAAATGTTCGTATAATTAATCGAGCCTTGTTTCGGTAACCACTTCAGTATCTCCCGTATCTTCTGACTTTTCATCATCTAAAGCAAGAACCGCATTAATATCCGGTGTATTCTCTTCGTCCAGTTCAATGACTTCAGATACACCGGTGAGTTGATCTTTTTTATCTAGGTTAACCAGTTTGACGCCTTTAGATCCTCGATTTGTTTCACGAATGTTTAGCACGGGACAACGAACTGCTTGTCCGCGAGCGGTAATCATTAAAATTTCACTATCTTCTGCAACACTTAAGGCAGAACAAACTGCATCTGTATTCATTGCTGTTACCCCTTGTCCGCCTCTCTTCCTTGGCGTAACGTCATTTAATTCGTTATTATTATTTCCTCCATTTGGAAGGAAAGCACTAAACCTTGTTCGAATGCCCAAACCGTTACGACCAGCAATTAATAAAAGTTTTTCGTCTTCAACTACGAGCATGCTTACTACTTCGTCCGTTTCTTTAAGGCGAATGCCCCTAACCCCACGAGTAACTCTGCCCTGATCTCTTAGTTGATCACAACTAAATCTTAGTCCTTTACCATTTTTAGTTACAAACAATAAGTGATTTTCTGACGTTGCACGCAATGCTTGAAGAACTGTATCTCCTTCATCAATGTTAATACCAATTATGCCTCCTTTTCGATGATTTCTGTATGCATTAATTTTTGTTTTCTTAACAACCCCTTTTTTGGTACAAAGAACAAGGGATTCCTCTGACTCAAAACTATCGATGGCGATCACAGCTTTAACGGTTTCATTTTTTTGCATGTCTAAAAAGTTTATAATATTTCGACCTTTAGAAATTCTACTTCCTTCGGGAATTTCATAAGCTTTTTCCACATACACTCTGCCATTATTCATAAAGTACATTAAAGTGTCATGGGCATTGCATGTTTTTAAAATACTCACAGGGTCTTCTTTTTTTTGTCCCGTACCTATTACACCTTTACCGCCCCTATTTTGCACGCGATATTCTTCTATTTGTGTGCGCTTAATAAAACCTGTATCCGTTATGGTTACCACACATCCATCATTTGGTATTAGGTCTTCCATCCTTACATCACCTTCAGCTTCTGTAATGATGGTTTTTCTCTCATCAGCGTAGTTTTCCTTTAGCAATAACAGTTCGTCTTTAATAACTGAAAGTAAAATAAATTCATTTTCAATAATTTCCTTAAATCCAGAGATTTGTTCCATCAATTCTAGGTATTCAGCATCAATTTTTTCGCGCTCCATACCAGTTAATTGGTATAACCTAAGGTCTAGAATTGCACTTGCCTGCCTGTCTGAAAGGGAATACTTAGTTATTAAACTATTTTTGGCTTCATTTCGGTTCGCGGATGCCCGAATTATTTTCACAAAATCATCGAGATTATCTAATGCGATCTTATAACCCTCAAGAATATGGGCTCTAGCCTCGGCTTTTCGAAGGCGGAACTTAGTTCTTCGCAGGATTACATCTCTACGATGCTCTATATAGCACTCAAGTGCCTCTTTAATGTTTAATTGCCTTGGACGCAATTTATCAAGTGCAAGTAATATAACTCCGAAACTACTCTCAAGAGCTGTCATTTTAAAAAGCTTATTCATAGTGACACGCTCTATTTCTCCCATTTTAAGTTCTACAACAATTCTTGTGGTTTCAGTTGACTCATCCCTTAAATCGCTAACACCATCAAGTATTTTATCTTTTACAAGATCAGCGATTCGAGTTACTAATGTCGCTCTATTTACATTGTAAGGTATCTGGGTTATAATGATCTGTTGTTTTCCGGAGGGCAGATCTTCAACATGCATTGATCCTCTCATTCTTACAATTCCTCTACCCGTATGCATGTAAGAATTTATGCCAGATCTACCCGAAATACTTCCACCAGCGGGAAAATCGGGCCCAGGAAGAATTTCCATAATTTCGTCAATAGAAATACTTGGCTTATCGATGAGTTGACATACAGCGTCAATCAATTCTCCTAAGTTATGCGGAGGAATATTTGTAGCCATTCCAACTGCTATTCCCGTAGAACCGTTCATCAATAAAGTTGGAAGTGCAGAGGGCAGCACTGAAGGTTCAGTTGAGCTTTCCTTATAATTGGGAATGAAGTCAACTGTATCCTCATCGATATATTTTAAAAGTTCTTCGGAGATCTTTGTTAGCTTACATTCTGTGTACCTGTAAGCCGCTGCAGAATCTCCGTCAACAGACCCAAAATTTCCTTGTCCATCAACTAATGGGTAACGCATTACCCATGGTTGTGCCATCCGTACAAGCGTGTCATACACGGATCCATCCCCATGGGGATGGTAGTTTTTTAAAACCTCACCAACAACACCTGCACATTTGTCATAGGCTCTGTTATGAAGCAATCCCTCTCGCAGCATCGCATACAGAACTCTTCTTTGAACAGGTTTCAAGCCATCTCTTACATCCGGTAAAGCTCGGCTCACAATGACCGACATCGAATAATCGATATAGGCAGACTGCATGATTTCACTAATATTCCCAGAAATTAAACCTTTGTTTTCTTCATTCATAATGTTACGCGTCTATAAAGGATACATTAAGTGCATTATCTTCAATAAATGCTCTTCTTGGTGCTACTTCTTCGCCCATCAGCATGGTAAACATATTGTCAGCAGCAATTGCATCTGAAATTTCTACTTTAATTAAACTTCGAGTTGCTGGATCCATCGTGGTTTCAAATAACTGCTTGGGATTCATCTCCCCCAAACCTTTGTATCTCTGAATTTGAAGGCCTTTTCTTCCTAACTTTCGAATATTTTCTAAAAAATCTGATATGCTGTTAATTGGTATGCACTGAGCATCAGGGTCGTTGATGAAATTTAACTGAAAATCATGCTCCACACTTCCTCCAACAAAAAGTTCCAATGTGGCACCAAGATCAAGAGCAGTCGCTAAGTGTTTTTCCAGTTCAAAAGATTCGTAAATTTCATGAAGAGAAATTCTTTGAGTTATTGTATTTTCGCCATCCTCTAGTTGTCTAGAAATTGTATCTTTTGATTCATCTTCAGAAATATTCTGTGATAGCATAAATCCGGCCTTTGCATCTAAATCTTTAAAAAACCTTAACTCTTCATCATTCCCTGTTCTGATTCTTGCCAAAAATCTTGGCAATTTTCGGTTTTGCGTATCAAATTGCTTTAAATATCGAGTAAGAGTGCATCCATAACGATTAAGGCCTGTCCCAATCATTTCAATTTTTAGGAATAAATCGGTTAATTTAACAATTTCAGTAGCCTCAAATATTTTTTTATCATTAAGTCTTTCAAGCAAGATGTCCTCGCATCCTAAATCTATTAAAATCTTACTAAGTTCTGCATCATCCTGAATGTATTGTTCTGTTTTTCTTCGTTTTATTTTATACAAAGGGGGCCGAGCGACATAGACGTAGCCATTTTCTATCAAACCTTTCATTTGCCTAAATATAAACGTGAGCAAAAGAGTTCTTATATGAGCACCATCTACATCCGCATCCGTCATGATGATAATCTTATGGTATCTTGCTTTTTCTGCATCAAAAGATCCATCTCCTTCGTGGTCACCAATGCCTGTCCCAACTGCAGTTATAAGACTTCTTATTTCAGCGTTATTTAATACTTTATCTAAGCGTGCTTTTTCCACATTTAGCAGTTTACCTCTTAAAGGAAGGATTGCCTGCGTCAACCTGTCACGACCTTGCTTGGCAGAGCCACCTGCAGAATCTCCCTCAACAATATAAAGCTCACTTTTGGATGGATCTTTTTCTGCACAATCTGCAAGTTTTCCAGGAAGTCCACCACCTGAAAGAGCACCTTTACGAACTGTCTCACGAGCCTTTCTTGCAGCTTCACGAGCCCGGGAAGCATGAATTACCTTGGTAATTATAATTTTTGCTTCGGCGGGGTTTAACTCAAAATGGTGCTTTAGTCTTTCACCAACTATTTTTTGGACTATTCCATCTACCTCTCTATTAGATAATTTTGTCTTAGTTTGTCCCTCAAATCTCGGCTCAGGAACTTTCACAGAAATAACTGCTGTAAGTCCTTCTCTAACATCATCACCCGTTAAGGATATATCTTTTTCTTTTAGCAAATCATTTTGCCTGGCATAGTTATTAATCACTCGGGTCAAAGCAGTTCGATACCCAGATAAGTGGGTTCCTCCCTCTACATTATGAATGGAATTGGCGTACGAATAAAGTTGGTCAGAAAAAGAGTCATTGTATGTCATTGAGACTTCAAGAAGGATTTTTCCATCACCTGTCTCTGCTGGGGCATCTCCTGAAAAAGAAATTGGGGTTTCGATAAGACAGTTTTTATTTCGATTCAAATACACAACATATTCGCTAATACCATCCTCAAAATAAAACTCTTCTGATCGCTCCCCTTTGTCTTCTAACAATTTTATTCGTACACCTGGGTTGAGGAATGCAAGTTCACGCAACCTTTTGGCCAGAAGATCAAATTTGAACTCCCGTGTATCAGTGAAAATCTGAGTGTCTGGCAGAAAAGTAATTTTTGTGCCTGAAGACTTGCAATCACCTATTATTCGCAATTCTTGAGTAGTTTTTCCTCTCGAAAATTCCATTTGATGGACCTTTCCCTCTTTACGAACTTCTGCAGTAAACCATTCCGATACGGCATTAACACACTTAGCCCCTACTCCATGCAAGCCGCCAGAAACCTGATAGGCACCTTTCCCAAATTTTCCACCAGCATGAAGATTTGTAAGGACAAGCTCGAGCGCAGGTATATTGTGCTTAGGATGAATATCAACGGGAATACCCCTTCCATTATCTTGAACTGAGCAAGAACCATCACCATGTAAGTCTACCGTTATCTCAGTACAATACCCCGCAAGGGATTCGTCTATTGAATTATCAACAATTTCGAAAACGCAATGGTGTAAACCCCTCTCGTTGGTGTCCCCGATGTACATATCTGGTCTCTTTCGCACACCCTCGAGTCCCTCAAGTTTTTGGATTTTTGAAGCATCGTACTTAGTATCATCTTTTGTTTCGGTATTTTCTGCCATAAAATTTAAGGGGGGAAGTCTTTTAGCTATTAGAAAAATTAATAGAAATGATTTAGTCTGTTCTTCTAAAAGGTTTGATATTATTAAAATAATTAAGACTTCTATTTTGCCTTCCCCCCTGTTTCTCGTCAAGTTGCTATTAGCAAGTTGCTTGTATCAAGGTCTTCGGAATAATTCCTTTAAAACAGACACTTGTATTGATTTAAAATCATTGTTAAAATACTAATAATCAGTTACTTATTGTAAATCATTACTTGATAACCCTTGGGTATGTTCCTTTAAAAACTTAAGATATAATCCCACAATTGCTGTAGGTGTGAATAAGTTTTTTGTTTAACTTTCAAATTTAACATCTAGGTCCGTGCATCTAAACTCGATTTATCTTGAAGATAATTCGGGTTTGTTATCTTATTTTCGCTAATAAAGATTAATATTATTAATAGGAAATTCTTTACAACCAACCCCAATACCAACAAACGAGACAAATTGTTCCACCGAAATAAATTAAGTTAAACAGTATTCCAACCTTAATAAAATCTGTGAAGCGATAGCCACCCACGGAATATACAAATGTATTTGTTTGATAACCAATGGGGGTCATAAAGCTAGCAGATGCTGCAATACAGGTAGTTAAAACATATGCTCTAGCATCATACATCCCCATCTCCATTTGATGGGCAATCTCTAGGGCTATAGGTGCCATTATCACAATAGTCGCATTATTCGACAATATTTCGGTAAGTAATGATGTAACAACATAAATTAGTATAAGTATTCCAATAATCTTAAATTCTGGTGAAAAAGTGTTGATAGATATCTCTTCTACTGTTTTGGCGATAAGGGCAGATGCACCTGATTTCTTCATCGTAACGCCAAGAGCAAGCATACCATAGATTAAAATAAGGATATTCCATTCTATTGAACGATAAGCCTCAGATGGCTTCACGCATTTTGTTAAAAGTAATAAGGCAACTCCCGCTATTGCTGCTGTAGAAATGGGAATTATTCCTATGCTAGCGACGGCAACCACTCCCAAAAGAATAAATATAACGAGGGGTGCTTTCGATTTTCTATTTTCTAGTGGAACTGGTGGATTATCAAGTAAGATCACATCTTCTTCCTTCCGTAGTTCATTGATCGAGTCTTTCGTACCCAAGATCAAGAGCGTGTCACTTGTTTTTAGCCTAATTGAATCAATCCTATCATAAACATTTTTTCCTTTTCTGTGTATAGCTAAGACTGCAAGATTAAACCGAGACCTAAAATTTGCTTCTTGGACTGTTTTTGAAAGTATAGTGGATGTGGGTCTTACTACCCCCTCAACCATAATACTTTCTTTTGAAGATAAATGCTCTATTCCAAATTCTTCATGACTAAACAGATCTAATCCCTTAATTTCATTAGCTCCTACTATGCCTTCTGGTTTACAGGAAAGAATAATCTTATCTCCCTCTTTAAAAACTAATTGTTCATGCAAAGCATAAATTGAGTTTTTACCTCTAACAATATCAATAACCCGAGCACTTGGAATTTCTTTAATTTTCGACTCTTTTATTGATTTTCCAATCATGGGGGAGTTAGGAAGAATTCTAGCTTCAGTTAAAAACTCTTTGCTGTTTATTTCCGAAATAATACTACTTAACGCCTCCCTTTCAGGTAGTAGCTTTCTTCCAAATAAAACCAACAAAAGTAACGAGATGATCATCAAAGGAATTCCTATTTTGGAAAGTTCAAACATAGACATATTTTCCATTTGAGGGTACACATCATTTGCGCCCATTATTCCACTCGCTAAAATATTAGTACTTGTTCCCATTAATGTACAACAGCCCCCGAAGATCGAGGCATATGAAACAGGAATAAGCATTTTCGAAGAGGAAATTCCCAAGGATTTTGACAATGCCATTACTACTGGTAGCAACACTACAACCACCGGGGTGTTATTTATGAATGCAGAAACGAGGGCAACTAAGCACAATAACACTAGCATAAATTTACGATATCCGTGAGAGCAAAATTTCTGCAAATAATTTGATACTTGCTCTAAAACACGACTCTTATTTAAAGCAGAACTAATTACAAACATCGCAGCAATCGTAAGGGGAGCTTCGTTCGTGAATACATAAAGCACTTCTTTCAGGGATGGCCAATATGTCAAAATTTCTGCACTGGATAGTAGCATAATTAAGGCTAAAAGCGAAATCGCTGTAACATCTAAACTTACTTTTTCCAGTATGAAAGATAGTAAAGCAGAAAAAAGGAGCACAAATGCAATTACTGTCTCAATTCCCATTTCTAAGTTTTATTGCTTGTAGATAAACTTGCTGAAATAATAGTGGTTTAAAATCCATTCTTTCATAATTTGCTTTCTTGTCGACTATATCTTAAAACCATTACCTAACCTAAGATGCCCTACGAATTCATCCACCGTCCACGACGCCTACGAGAAAATGTCATCCTGCGTGACATGCTTGCTGAAAACAAAATTGCTACAACGGACTTAATTTTCCCTGTATTTGTATCGGGTTCAATTACGAAACCAGAGGCAATACAATCAATGCCTGGAATTTTTAGGTGGCCTCTTGATACTCTCGATCAACCAATTAAGAAATGGATAGACCTTGGGCTTAAAAGTTTTGCAATTTTTCCCTGTATTTCGGATTGTAAGAAGTCGGAGAAAGGGGATGAAATTCTAAATCCTGACTCTATTATTTACCTTGCTGCTGAAAAAATTAAGTCCGCAAGCAATGAGGTTCTTTTAATCAGTGATCTTGCATTAGACCCCTACACAACTCACGGTCATGATGGTATTATTGATAACCACGGTAAAGTTTTAAATGATCAGACTGTAGAAGTTTTAGCCAAAGCCTCTATCTTGGCGGCTGAATCTGGCTATGATCTTGTTGCACCTTCTGATATGATGGATGGTCGGGTAATCGCTATTAGAAATTCATTGGATAATGCCCAATGTATGCATACTGGTATTATGGCTTATTCTGCCAAATTCTGCTCTGCTTATTATGGACCTTTTCGGGATGCTATCGGATCTACTCGATCAAAACCAATCGATAAATCTTCATACCAGTTAAATCCAAGTAATACACGGGAAGCGGTAAGAGAATTACTTTTAGACATGCAGGAAGGTGCAGATATCCTCATGGTTAAGCCAGCGGAGCCATATTTGGATATTATTGCTCTTGCCAGACAGGAATGTAATCTCCCGATAGCTGCTTATCAGGTTTCGGGGGAATACTCTCGGATTTGGGCAGCAGCATCTCAAGGTTGGTTAGATTTAGATGCATGTGCATTAGAGTCACTCCTTTCTATTAAAAGAGCAGGTGCAAATATTATTATTAGTTATTTTGCAGAGAGAATTGCAAAGTCACTGTAGATATTACTTGCTTTCGTCTGGAGCACCCCCTTCATAGGGTGTTGTTTCCTCTCGCTCCTCTTCTTCCCACTTCAAATCCTCGTCAGGAAGTAACTTCTCTTCTTTTTCAGAAACTTCAACTAAATCAGTTTCAAGATCAGAGTAATCCTCTACCTTTTCTGCAGATTTTTCTACATCTTCTTCTAAATCAGAATCAATCGCAAAGCCTTCAGGAACGAATTCCAAAATCGATATTAGTTCCTCACTGAAATGGCTGCGTTTAGCTTCTAAGAAATCATTATTTTCCTTTTCTGCCAAAACTTCTTCCATTTCTTCTTGTGTGTAAGGTTCATTAAATTCGATTAACTCATTAAGCATTGATACGCGAACCTTGGAAATATGATTTAAAAAATCCGCATACGGGCCTTTTTCTTCATCCAATACATCGGGTAATGCAAAGAGCATATCCTCTGCCTTGAGCAAAGAATCCCTAACGCGGAGTAATTTTATGAGGCCTCCTTCAAGCTCTTCTGCTATTTCAAATGTGAAAAAGGCTTCATCAACTAGTTGAGAATCAAGACCAAATTCCGTCATGGAGTCTATTAATTCATTAATATATAAAAATTGCTTTGGATCGATAATCCCGAGATCATCAGTATCCCAATTTTCTTTATCGCTAATCGAGTCTATCCACCATTTCTCATCTTTTCCTAGGCGAACAATACACCAATCTAAACTAGGTCCTGTTTTTTTCATTGGTTTGGCTAAATCGTGGTTTTTTAAATCTGTCAACTTTCTTGTATAATTTAATAATTTGCTATCTCTTGTTTCAAAACTGAAATTGATACTGAAATCTCCTATCCATTGTGAACATCATTTACCAACACTTTTTTCGAAAACTTTTATTTAAACTAGATCCAGAAACTGCACATGACCTGACGTGTGATATGCTGGGCTTCGCAGAAACACTTCCGTTTGTAAGAAAAAGTATTAGTAAAATTTTAAAAACTCCCAAGCATGAAATTTCTCTTTTTGGGCTTAAATTTCCAAATTGCTTAGGTCTAGCAGCGGGACTTGATAAAAATGCCATGTTTTCAGGAATTTCTTCATCCCTTGGCTTTGGTCACATTGAGGTTGGAACTGTTACACCTGATCCCCAACCCGGAAATCCTAAACCTAGGCTTTTCAGATACCCAAATCAAAGGTCTCTTGTTAACCGCATGGGATTCAATAATTTCGGATCTAAAGCAATTGTTGAAAGATTAAGTAAGTATAATCCTAAGGGCTCTCGGATGTCTCCTGTTGGCATAAATATTGGAAAAGCAAAAAATACCGCACCTGATTTTGCTATAGAAGATTACCTCTCCGCATTTAAAAATGTAGCTCCCCAAGCTGATTATATTACAATAAACATTAGTTCCCCCAATACAGTTGGTTTGAGATTACTACACCGAAAGGATTTTTTGAGCCCTCTTCTCAAAAGTCTCCAATCTTTGAACAAACAGCTTTCAATCAAGTCTTTTCAGCGTCCGCTTCCTTGTTTAATCAAAATTTCGCCAGACGAAGATTACAACAGTCTTGAAACTATTATACAAATAGCCCTAGAAAACAAAATTGATGGAATCATTGCAACCAACACAACCTTAAAAAGATATCCTAGTGAACCAAAATCTTTTTTAGAAAAAGGGGGTTTGAGTGGTGAACCCCTCGCTCTAGATTCACTTGAAATTATCAAATTTATTACAAAAGAAACAAACAACATGCTTCCGGTTATAGGAGTCGGTGGTATTCACAACACAGAATCGGCTCACAAAAAACTCGATGCAGGTGCATCTTTGTTGCAACTCTACACTGCATTAATCTACAATGGGCCATTCTTTCCTTCTCATCTCGTTAAATCATTAAAAACAAGATATCTTTGGCCTTAATAATCTTTGCTTTATTTGATTGATTTATGAAAAAAATTCTCACCGCTTTATCTGCACTTGTTCTTGTTACAGCAGGACTCGCTTTCATGATATTATTTGAAGGAAAATTTATTAATTTTGAAACATGGTGGGATAAACAAACAAGAAACAGCGATAGTATTCCATTCAGTCCTTACAATAAATATATCAAAAGCTCATCACTGCTTCATTTCAAAGAAGCGAATTCAGTAAAATTTATAGATCGGCACCTTTTCTGGAAAGGGTCTGGTGCCATTGCAAAACCTGAATTAACCAAAGATAATAGACTTGTGAAACTTGTTATGACCTACGGTGGATATGGGTATTCGAAACAGGTTAAAGCGATTATTACTGGCAGTGGTGGGCAAAATTTTGAACTTGGACCAGTTATAACCAAAAATGGGGAAATTAAATCGGTAGGTATTATTAAAACTAGCTTGTGGAATTCTACACCATTGGCATATCATGGAGAAGATAGTTTTCCTTTTAGTGGAACAATGGTCACAAAATTTAAAACAGGGCAAATCATTGAAGAAATAAAGTATTTATCCGGGAAAAAACATGGAACACAAAATAGATTTAACCACAAAGGAATCGGTGTTTATTCAAAAGAATATGTGCATGGGAAAAAACATGGAACACATATTTTTTGGTTTGAACAACCTATAGACCCAGACAATTATCAGTCCCCTGAGGGGACACAGTATTCATCTCTTTGGATGGAAATTAATGAAAAAGCTAAACAAAAATACAAAGGCGCTATTGGCACCCCAGAATTCAACGAATGGGTGGTATCAAAATATAGATTAAAAGGCGGTGATTTTACTGTAAGATTGTTGGAGCATTGGCACTACAATCAAAAGCATGGACTGTTCGAGGGATTTGATAAACTTGGCAATAAAACATTCAAAGATGAATTTAAATATGGTCTCAGAACGAAACATAGAACATTTGACAAAACCAAATGATGGTGCTCAAGGGGGGACTCGAACCCCCACGCCTTACGGCACTAGATCCTTAGTCTAGCGCGTCTACCAATTCCGCCACCTGAGCATTGAAATTTCTTATAAATTAATAATTATATAAAAGCAAGATCATCCAATTAGTAAACAATTAGTTTTGAAGATCGAAAATGGAAGAAAATGAAGACATGGTAGATATTTCCACCTTAAAAGATTTTAATCTCTCACCATCATGGGAAAAACAGAAGGAGTGCAGATACCCTAAAATAAATGATTCCGTCGCTAAGAAAAATAAAAAAAGTTACAATTCAAAAACAAGACATAAGCAAGTACACCGGGAATCTATAAGCAACAAATTCTTTTACACTGTTTTACCCACTCAAGAAATAATACAGGAAATTAAACAAAAAATTAAACAAACAAGCATTGCTTATTCATTGAAGGAAATAGCAGATGTAATCACAGAAAAAAAGGAGCGATTAGCGATAAAAATTGTTTGTAGAGATAAAAATAAAGATCTGTGGCAATCGAAGAAAACAAAGGAAGTTTTCTCAAATAAAGAACAGGCGGTACAACATCTTCTTTGTTTAACTAAAAATAAAATAATTGAATCTGTAATTGAAAGCGAAGAATTACCGAAAGGTAATTTTACTTATGTATTACAGTGCCCAATAACAAAAAAAATACTTCCACCAACAAATTTCCATGACTTTAATCAGATTGTCGAACACCATTTGCACGAATATAGATTAAAGTTACAGACAAAGAACTTTATTACTAAACTTACAAGAATTGACGATAAAGAACAAATTGATGACTGGTCTAAACAAATTATCAAACGATATTCTTATAAATTTTTAGATACTACTAGTATAGGAATTTACAGTCTTGAAAAAATTCGGTCACTCGTAGAAGAAAATTTTGAGAAGTATTTTGTGAATATTAATCAAATTGTACTTAAGAGTAAAAACTTACATTTATTACCCGAATCTATAAACAAAGAGATACTAGATTTATTATCAAACAAAAATAGATGGCGTAAAGATTTTTTTATAGCATGCTTAATATCTTTTAAAAAAAACCCATTCTTTACATTCAGAAAAGATGAAATTTTTTATGTAAGGTATAACGCAAGAAAATCCGCAGCAGAAATGAATGCTAATAAATTAGTGAATGAAATTTTTAAAGTAATTTCAGAAAATAAGAATATTAATAAGAAGGCAGTAATTGAAATTTTGAAAACAGACGCAGTAACAACTAAAAGTATAATTTTAGAAATTAAATGGTTAGCTAAATCAGGATATATAAACGAATACAGTACCGGATCACTAGAACTTAACTAGTGCATCGAAAGTGTGTATTGCCTTACATTCTTACTAATATGCTTAGCCTCAATTTCGTATTCACGACAACCAAAATCCCAACCCCCAACCTCCCCCCATTCAATCAATAATACCCAGGGGTCAATAAGAAGAGGTTCTATTTGAAACTCAAAAAAAAAGTCTTCAGGTTTTGTGCGGTAAAAATCGCAGTGTATAATATTAATATTACCAACAGAGGTTGTAACCCTAGAGAAAGAAGAACTATTTACTAATTCTGTTTCATAAAAAGTTCCAATTGATTGGCACAGAAAAGTTTTACCAGTTCCAAGATCTCCGTTTAAATAAAGAACATATGGCGGAGCTAAAGTTGTTGCTAAATTGAATGCAAAATTTTTTGATTCAGATAAAGAATTGCAATGGTATTTTTTTCCAAGTGAAATTGAATCATTCATTTGGCTAGTATGGAGAGGACCATGAATAGATTAAACATGAAATGTATCCAAATCGGAGCATAAATCGTATTATATTTTTCATAACAATAACATAAAAATAGACCAAATATAAAGAGTACAATGAATGAAAAAATATTAAGATGAATCAATGCAAATATGAAAGAACTTAAAATTGCTGATATTCCAATACCCAAATTAGATTTAAAACCAGTATATAAAAATTTTCTGAATACTATTTCTTCAATTATAGGTGCAATTATTAGTGAAGATATGATGATCGATATGATTTGATTTGTATCATCACCTCTTAATTGATTAACATTGCTCTGAAGAGGATAGTCTTGGAAGAAAAAAAAGGAAAGCATAGAAAATATAAATATAACTGGCCAAAACTTTATAAAAGTTACAGTCCATCTTATACCTTGCCTGCTACTTTTGAAATTTATCATTTTGGAAAATTTTATAAAATGTATTTTTGTACAATATTTAAAAATGATTAATCCAATAAGCAAAAAATGACTGCCTGGGTAGAATATCAGTATAATGCAAAACAAGCCCAAGAGGATGTCTTGCCCTGGTTTGCTTGCATAAACAGTAGGTAATACTAAGGTTTTGTTTCCGTATTCCTTAACAATTAAAATTAGACCATATAATGATAATAGGAGCGAAAAGATCAATCCTATCATTTATAAAATTTATTAAACATTATCAAATATAACCTTACCATTCACGAATGTTTTTTCAATAATTGATCTTAAATCTTTTCCATAAAAAGGGTTATTGGAAGCAAGACTAGAAGTATTATTTTGTGTATAAATCATTTTTTGGTTTGAATTAATTACTACAAAATCTGCACACATTCCTGTTCCCAAATTTCCACCTTCAATTTTAAGAATTTTGGCCGGATTATATGAAAGCCACTTTGCGCATTCAAACGCAATATTTTTTGTTTCTGCAAAAAATCTTGTAAATATTGCACTGAAGCATGTGTCGAGTGAGGTAACGCCAGCTGGAGCAACATCGTATTCTGCTTGCTTCAAATAATTCTGGTGCGGTTCATGTGCCGTACATATAGCATCAATGGTGCCTTCCTTAAGCCCTGATAATAGGGCTTTCTGGTCACACTCTTCGCGCAAAGGTGGATGAGTTTTAAAATTTGCATCATAATCTTTTATCATGCGATCATCAAAAAAGATATGATGGGGTGTGGTATCAGCTGTTATTCTTATACCTTTTGATTTGGCGTCATGAATGAGCTCAACTGATCCTTTTGATGATATAGAAGATAAATGAATTGGCACATCCAAATTTCGAGAAACTGTAATCGATCTTTGAACAAACATTTCCTCCGCCATTCTCGGGTAGCCCCCAAGACCCATAGCAAGGGCAATTGCGCTGTCATGAGCTGTGCCATGCTTTGATAAAGATAATTCTCTGGGGAAATCGATAACTGGTAAATTAAACATCGCTGCGTATTCTACCCCTTTTACAAATATCTCGTTATTTTGGGTTGAGTAAGGGCAATCTGTCACCGCAATTATTCCAGATTCCTTCAAGGAACCTATTGGTGATAGTTTGTTACCTTCTGACTTTTCTGTTAAAGCTCCTGCTAAATGAAATTTGACCACTGCGTCTCTTTCTGCACATTCCGTGGCATACCTAGCATCCCCAGGATTATCTATAAAAGGGGAAATATTCGGCATTCCCAAGATAGAGGTATAGCCCCCCTGAGCAGCTGTTTTACTGATACTACAAATATTTTCCGTACTTCCACCGGTAACATTCCTAGGATGGCACCTTAGGTCAACAAAGCCTGGAAGTATCATTCTTCCTGTTAAGTCTATTACCTCTAGGTTGCTGCCTTCCTTAACTTCATCTTTTTCGATAAACCTTGACCCTTGAATCCATAAATCCCTTACCCCATTTATGTTGTTGGCTGGATCAACAACATGACCATTTTTTAAGTGTAAATTATTCACAGCGAGACGGGTAGTTTGCACAGAGGTATAGAATCGCCATTCTTACCGCAATTCCGTTTGTTACTTGTTGCAGAATAACTGAATTTTTTGAATCTGCAATTGATGATTCTATCTCTACTCCACGGTTGATCGGTCCAGGGTGAAGTATAATGGCATTAGGCTTCAAAAGCTTAGCTCGGTCATTGTTAAGACCGAATATTTTAGTATATTCCTCTAGTGATGGAAAATGAGAAGTACTTTGTCTTTCATGCTGTATCCTTAAAAGCATAATCGCATCAGCATGCTTTAGGGATTTATCAACATCATGGGATACAATGGCCCCTAATTTTTCAAATTCTCTGGGAACTAAAGTCGATGGGCCAACTAGGGTTACATTTGCACCTAGCTTTTTTAGACCCCACAAATTCGACCTAGCAACACGACTAAATAAAATATCTCCTAAAATAGTAATGTTCTTATTGTCCAAGGGCCCAAGTTTTTGCTGTAAGGTAAATATATCTAACAAAGCTTGGCTTGGATGTTCATGAGATCCATCACCGGCATTTATAATGGGAACTGGTATAGTTTTAGATAAAAATAAAGGGGATCCGGCAGATGGGTGGCGTATAACAATTGCATCTGCTCCCAACGCTTGAATGTTGTTAGCTGTATCTTTAAGCGTTTCCCCCTTGGTCAAACTACTGCTTTGACTTGCGATCGATATTACATCTGCTGACAAGGACTTGGCTGCTATTTCAAAAGCAACCCGAGTACGAGTACTTGGTTCCATGAAGAGATTGACGATCCGTTTTCCTTTCAAGTTTTTTGTCGGAAGGACTTTATTTTGCAGATTTTTTTTAAACTCTAATGCAAGTTCTAAAATTATTTTTATTTCTTCTGCGGTTAGCTCTTCTAGGCCCAATAAAGATGTTCGACTCCAACTCATTTCCATAGAGTATCTTGCTTCACATTTTTTAAATCAATAGAATTTTCCCCAGATGACAAATGCTTGGGGGGATTACTAGATCGAGCATCTAGTTGGTTTTGTCTTTTTTTTATCATTTGCCGCATGATTTCTTTTACTTTTTGCTTCATCCATATTGAAGTTGGCGAATGACTGCGATAATCTGCAGGTCCATTATTATGGACCCTTGATCTTTCAACAAGGTCACAAGTTTGCTCAAATTCTCTTTCGTTGGATGGATCATAAACTGCGTAAGTCTTGCCTCCCATTTGTTTAACAACTGCAAAAACTGGGACATCACTGGGACCATCTGCAACATAGAGCATTTGGTCAATAGGTACACGACGATCTTGGTGTGGAATGGAAGTATTAACATCAATTGAAGAATTCTTATTGGATCCTTTATTTATTTCGAAAATAAATCTAGTTTTTATGGTATTATCTACCGTCATTCCAACTTGCGATATCTCAAGATCCAACGGTAAAGAAAGTTCACTCTGATTCATAAAATTTGGAGGTACAGGTGACTCAATAAACTCACAGGCAAAAACATCTTCAACAAAAGAGAATATCTGGCTACCCTTAATCATTTGGGATAAGCCTGTACTTATTATGTAGTGCTCAACTTTAAAATCATAGCTTTCGAACTCTACGCTGTTAGCAATTCCAAGCAATTCCTCGAAAAGCTCTGGTAGCCCTGGACAAAACTTTAACTCTGCTCCAAGTTCTAGTAATTTCTGATTTGTTAATCCGCGCATCGGACCATTTTTTACATAACTAAGTAAATGATTTAAATAAATTGTGTCCGGGGATACAGTAAGTCCTCGACTAGAATACAATGATGGTAATTCATTCACTTCTTTCCAAAATTTAGCCTCATCAATTGAATAATGGTTGAATAATGGGGTCTGCATGTATCCCGGTATAAGGGTTTTATCGAAGTCCCACACACAAGCAATTATGTTTTGTCCGTGAATTTGTAACATGATTAGAAGTAATTAAATATTTACGGATTCCGAATTGCCCTAAATTATGATATATTGAAAGATATGGATATAATACCAGACATTGAACCCTTTCGGCAACGTTACAATGAATTGGAGTCTCAATTGTCAAACCCTGAGATATTTAAGGATGCTCAGCTTTCATCTTCTCTATCTCGAGAACATAATCGTTTGAAAAATATTCTTGAAACGGCAGAGAAATTAAATGCAGTTAACATAGAAATCGACCAAAGCAAAGAATTACTTAATGATGATGAATTTGCAGATACCGCTAGAGATGATATCGTTCATCTTAATAAGAAAGCTACATTATTTACCGAAAGCCTTCTACTTGCAATGCTTCCCGAAGACCCCGATGTAGGTAGAAACACAATTCTTGAAATAAGAGCAGGAGCAGGTGGTAATGAGGCTTCTCTTTTTGCACTAGATCTGTATCGCATGTACTGTAAATATTGTGAAAACAAAAGTTGGAATGTAGAATGTCTTTCGCAAAGTTCTTCAGATTCTGGTGGATTTAAGGAAGTTATTTTTATGATCAAAGGAGAGGATGCCTGGTCTAAATTAAAGTTAGAAAGTGGTGTTCATAGAGTTCAACGCGTACCTGTAACTGAAGCAAGCGGAAGGATACATACATCAACAGCAACTGTAGCTGTTTTACCGGAAGCAAAAGAAGTTGAAATTGATATTGACCCCTCAGACTTGGAAATAAGTGTCTGCAGAGCAAGCGGTCCAGGAGGTCAAGGGGTTAATACCACAGATTCAGCTGTTCAACTGCTTCATAAACCAAGCGGAATTAATGTTTACTGTGCAGACGAAAGGTCTCAACTCAAAAACAAAAATAAAGCAATGACGGTGTTAAGGTCTCGTTTGCTCAAAGTGAAACAGAATGAAGAAAGAGAGAAATACGCAAAAGAGCGAAAAGATCAAGTCGGAACAGGAGATAGAAGCGAAAGAATTAGAACCTACAATTTTCCCCAAAGTAGAATAACAGACCATAGAATTCATTATACTTCTCATGCTTTAAATGAATCATTAATGGGTGATTTGGACCATATCTTTGAAAATTTAAATAGTTATTATCAAAAATTAAGTCTTGATAATCTTCTTAAAAGTAATGAAGGATAATCGTTTAACTTACGGAGAAATCATTGAAAAATCGAAAGAGTTTTTAATCCGAAAAGATGTACCATCAGCGAAATGTGATGCAGAATGGATCGTTTCATTTTTAACTAACAAAAAGAGGGTAGAAATATATCTCGAGTTCGATAATTATGTACCCCAAGAGCAAGTTGCCAAAATCCGTGATATGGTTGTTGATAGGGGAAGCCGTAGACCCTTGCAGCATCTCCTTGGTTGTGTTGAATTTTGCAATTTAAAGTTAAAATGCGATGAAAGAGCACTTATACCTCGCCCAGAAACCGAAAGGCTGGTCGAAATAATCATTGAACGCCTTGATCCAAATTTTTCCGGTAAGATATTAGACTTAGGTACTGGCTCAGGAGCAATAGTTCTCGCTTTGTGTAATATACTAAAATACGCACAAGGAACTGGACTAGATTGTTCTACGAAAAGTTTAGCTCTTGCTGAAGAAAACCTGTCTTTTTCTGGAATCGAAAAGCGAGTAACATTTGACACTTTCGATTGGCTTGCAGGGAAACAATTAGATGGAATGTATGATTTAGTTGTATCAAATCCTCCATATTTATCCATCCAAGAATGGGAACAATCTCAACCCGAAGTTAAAATCTATGACCCAAAACTAGCATTAGTATCAGAAAAGGAGGGGCTTCAACATATCGAGGGATTAATAAATGTTGTACCAAAAATCCTTAAAGAGGGTGGGATTTTTTGTTTGGAAATTGGACACGGTCAAGCAGACTTGACTAGATCAATAATGGATAAGAGTTTTCAACATGTAGAAGTATTGAGAGACCTGTCTGGCGTTAGAAGATTTATTTTTTGCAGGAATTAAATTTCTCCTTTATCAGATTTCTCACCCAAAGATGATTGATCCTGTTCTCTGAAAGAAATCCAGTCAGTCATAATTCGAAAAGACTCGTGTAACCTGATATCAAAACTTTCAGGTATGATAAATCCTGTAGAATTTATATCGTTTTTATCTTGGCTTGAAATTCCTCGGGCAATTCTAGACATTTCTTGCTGTTTTTCCACGATATCTAAAGAAACATCTTTTTTCGGAAAAGAAAAACTTTGGAAGGATTTAAAAGTGGATTTGAGAGATAAAGACATATTCGAATCAACAAGACGTTCTTCGAAACGAGTTTGTAAGTTTAGGGAAACCTCTTTTTTATCTTTCTTTGATTTAAATATTTCAATATTTTTATTAATATACTTAAATTCATCTAACTTTGTTTGTCTTGATAAACTAGATTGCAGTATAAAATCCAGTTCATTTTCATTGTAGACAAACTCGTAATCTGGCCTTCTATGACTGACGGGAGGTATCGTGTCCCACTCCAAGGCGTTATCTAAATCTGATTCTCCTATAGGTAATAAATCGTTGATTGATGGTATAGAAATGTCACTTTTAACACCATAAATTTGCGTACTTTCGCCAGATGGCAAGTAATATTTTTGGATTGTTATTTTCGCGGCACTACCTTTCTTATTAGAACTCATAAAATTAAAAGGTACATTCATTTGTAACAACGATTGAACAGTTCCTTTACCATGGGTTGAAGAATCACCAACGACCAAAGCACGTTTGTGATTTTTTAGTGCACCTGCGACAATTTCTGAAGCGGAAGCACTATACCTAGAAATTAAAATTATTAAAGGCTTGTTCCAAGAAAGCTTGGGGTCAAAATCAAATTTTTTCCTAATTTTTCCGTCTGTACTTTTTACTTGGACAACAGGACCACGCGAAATGAAGAGTCCTGCTAGATTCACAGCTTCACTGAGATAACCTCCTCCATTTCGTCTAAGATCTAAAATTAAGCCTTCAATATCGTTCTTTTTAAGGGCATTAATTAACTCATCAACATCTTCAGTAGCCTTAGGACCGCTTCCTGCGGATCCATAAAAAGAAGGTAATTCGATAACGCCAACTTTAACATTATTATTGTTATGCTTAACATTATGAATACTGGCCCTGGCAAGTTTACCCGTTAATTTTATTTTATCTCTTAAGATACTGACAATCTTTGTTGAAGTTGATGCTTTAACTGATTTTATTTCAAGCCTTACAATTGTATCCTTAGGACCTTTTATCAATTCAACAATTTTAGAGAGTTTCATATCAACAACATCAACAAACTCACCCTGCGATTGAGCTACTTTAAGGATAATATCCTCAGGTTCTAACTCACGGGATGCTTCTGCTGGTCCTCCTGGTAAAAGCTCCTTAATAGTACAATATCCGTCAACATCAGTTAACACAGCACCAATTCCAACAAACTCATTGTTCATAGCCTGATCAAATTTTTGTTTTTCTTTTAAATTCATGAATGTAGTGTGTGGGTCAAAAACTTGAGTAAGGGCAGTTAAATAAAGTTCCTGAACATCCTCTGGCTCAAATTCACTTATATTTTTTTTCCATCGAGTGTAACGATCCTTTAAAAGTTTCTTCGCATCAGTTAGAATAGTTAAAAATTTATCACTACCAATTTCTAAGTCAGTCACATTAGAATCAACCGAATTTAAAATCTCGTTTATTATTTCATGAGAAATTAAATTATCCCATGTTAATGACAGTTGATCATTTGTAAGGGACCAAGGCGCTTGACTTCGATCAAATAAATAATAAACGCTTTGATTTAAATCAATTGGATGTTCAATTTTGTGAATTGCATTATCAAGTGAACTCAAAGCCCTTTCTTGATATGTGTTGAATATATCAAAAGCAGGGAAAAGGTTTCCTTGACGAAAATATGTAATAATGTTTGGAGAAATATTTTGATGATATTTATCAACATCTTCTTGGGTAAAATAAAGTTTTTGTGGATCCAATTTGCTGAGATAAGAATCCAAAAATAATGTCTGATTGAGATCACCGATAAATACTTTCTTGTAGTGTGCTTGTTCAAGAGCTTGTACTAGCCATTTAGATTCATATTTCATTAAGGCAGTAGGCTCCAATCGGTTTCTATCTTTAGCAAAAACTAATTGAGTTGATAAAAAAACCAGTAATATGAAGCTAAATAATTTTTTGGTAATCAAATTGTAGGAATATAACATAACATTTAATCTTTTTGTAAATATGATTTTGCTTTATCTAAAATTGTTTTTTCTTCATCCGTTATTGAACCGAATCCATGTTCATTTATCTTGTCCAAGATTCGATCAATTTCGTTATGAATGTGTGAATCATCAGAAAAATTAACGGTAAAATCAGGAGTAACTTGGCGTTTTTTTGTAAAACTCACCCTTTTTTTGCTTAAGAAGCGAAATTTCACGACAGGTAAAGTAAAGCCATTTTTAAGGAAAAAGAAGAAAAGCAATCCCGTTACAATTCCACCTAAGTGAGCGGAGTGAGCAATGCCACCATCTTTACCAAGCTCACTAAATATGAACCCGTATACTTCCAGGGCTAGAACTCCATAAAAGATAACCTTTGGCTTGAGAGATACAGGTAAAATAAAAAAAAGTAGGAAACTTATTGGTTGATTTGGCCTGGTCAGACAAAAAAGGGATAGGTATCCGGAAACTATTGCAGATGAACCAATTAGACTTCCTCTACCGTTATTAAAACTTAACCAGAGAAAACCTCCCAATATTGCTGATAGGGTGGTTAGCCAAACAAAATATTTATTTTGTAAGTCTCGACAGAGTGATCTTCCAATAAAATGAATGCCCAGTAAATTAAAGATTAAATGTAATGGCCCTTCATGAAGTGCGGCATATGAAAGAACAGTCCAAACATAACCATTACTCAATCCCTCAATTGACAGAGAAGCCTTGGTCATCAAAAAGATTTCGAAACCAAATAAACTACAAAATGACTGAAAAACAAAACTTGTGAGAAGTAATACAATGAGTTTATCAACTAAAGAAAACCTTTCTTGGAAAAATGGCTTTTTCATGTATTTTCGGTCATAAAGCATATCTTTGTAAAGTTATCGCTAAAGATCACAAATTGTAATAAGTTGAGCAAGCTATATAGAAGGAAACTTAAAAATTTTAGAAAGAGGGTGCCTTCCCTAAATTTAGCTATACCTATAATAATTTTAGTTCCGGTTTACGGTTATTTCGGCAAAAATTGCACCCTAGCCATAACGACAACCATAGCTCTAATCATTGCATTGCTGTTTAACAGTGTTTGGGTGTTAAAATGTAGAAATAGAATTACGAAAATATTGCTTACTATTTTAGGTGTTTTCATTGCCTATCAGAATTCAATAATTGTAAGCCCTTGTCCTTGGGAAATAATAAAATGCGAAGAAAAAATGCTGATCACTGCTACTGGAATAGCGAAGGGGGATGAAGGATTGGTAAAGATTGGAGCAAAGATAACTAAAACCTCTGAATACAAAAAGCATCTATTAAAGGAAAATATAATTTTAAATTTAGAGAGGGTAAATAATTTTAGATATGATTCATCAAAACTAGAAGTAAAAGGTGTTTTATATACTAATGAAAAAGATCAATTAACTATATTTGTATATAAGTTAAAAGAGATATTATACTTCAATATTTTTGGAAAATTCTTTCGTGATCTTCATGATCGATACATTTGCAAAATCAAAAATTATTCTAAACTGGAGAAAGATACTCAATCATTTTTAATAGCATTAACAACAGGAAATAAAGAGTCCTTTGAAAATAATAATAAAAACCTATTTATTAGAACTGGTACGATTCATCTATTTGCAGTAAGTGGATTACACTTTGGGATTTTGTATTTAATATTTAAACTTATCTTAAATGTTTTAATTAAAGTAAACACAATTAGAAGTATAATTGTAATTATAATTTTATATTTGTATCTAATTTTTATAAATGAACCAATATCAGCAACTAGGGCATTCTTAATGCTAGCATTTTGGGAAATTAACTCATTATCGAGAAAAAAGACATCAGGATTATCATCCATTGCCTTAGCATTCATTTTTTCATACATCACGAATCCATTATCAATTTTTAGTGTCAGTTTCCAACTATCATTTACTATTGTTTTGGTAATAATATGGTTTTTTAACGAAAGGTTTGAAAACAATATAAACAAAACATTAGGTTTGTTCACTAAACCATTCACAGCTTCATTAGCATCATTCTCCGGCAGTTTTCTAATCTTATTGGCTTCGTTCAATCAGTTCGTGCCAATTGCAATTATTTCAAATATCCTTCTTGTTCCTTTAGCGTTCCCCATAATGATTGTCTGCATTATATATTGCTTTTTCTTTTTTGTTTTTAATTTTGATTTATATTTTATATTAAATAGTTCTTATGAATTAATTTTTTTAATTTTGAAAATTTTTGATACTAATTATTTTTATGATAAAATAAGTGTTACAATAACAAAAATTTCATATGTACTATTGCCTATAATTGTGATATTTTTATTTAATATTAATTTAAAACCAATTTATAAATTTTTTATTATAATTTTATTTCAAGTTTTGTTTATTACTTTTTCAATTCAATTCCTCAACTAAGATTTTCTTTAATTCTTGTTTATTTATTTTTCCGATCACTGATTTTTTAAAGTTTTTATTTGAGCCAAAAAATACAGTCATTGGGGTTAACTTTCTACTATTGACGGGTATATATCTAGTCAAAGGAACTATATCTTCGCCTGATATATGAAAATTCATCGAAGAAAGCTGGGCATGTTTTAAGTTTATCAGAGCTTTTTCCGCTGTACCTCCTACACATAATGTATATAACTTAAACCCACGTTTTCTAAATATTTTAAAAATTTCCGATAAAGACAATAGGTTTTCCCTACTATTCTCATCGGTTGTGGTCCAAAGATAAAATATTGTAGGTCTTTTAGTACCATATTCTAAGAAAAATTCTAAGGTTGATTTTTGTATCTTTCTAATTGTAACTTTTTCTTGTGAATATTTCCTTTTAATATTGTTCGCAATTTCTATCATATTACTAGATTTAATCGAACTCCCATGAACTTTTGTCTTTAAAAAGTTACTTTTTCCCTTTAATGCATCATGATATATCCTTAGCAAATCTGATTTCTCTAGGTTTTCTGGTTCATTATAATCACCAATCTTTCCATTATAAATCAGTTCTCTCTTTTGGTTGAATAAAAATGCCTGCGGAGTTGTACTCGCTTCTAAGCTCTTGGAAATCGTTTGGTATTCTCCATCATACAGGAATGGAAAGTTAAATTCTTTTTGAAGATATCTTTTTTTCATATCTTCCACTCCATCACTTAAGTCAGAATATGCTAATTCATCGGGTATTATTGCTTTTTCGTTATTTGGAGATACAACTATTAGTGTTGAGTTTTTATCCCTTAATTCTTTGTCAATTTCTTTAATAGCAAATTCAAATTTCTGCGACACTCTGCAATGATTTGAGTACAATATTATACATACAAACTCGGATTTTGATAAGTTGCTGTTTGTAAATTCTAAACCATCTACATTTCTCAGTTTTATCTCCGGCAAACTATTTCCGAACAGTAAATTACTAAACTGAACCGACAGTAAGATATATATCAAAATCTTTTTTCTCATTATCCTTTGAATAACATTAAAAGTAATGGTTGTCTGCTAACTTATCAACCTCTAGAAAGTTTCCATGTATCCAATCGATAGCTTAACAAACTGGGCTTCTGGCAAAGGTGTTTGGTCTGATATACCAGATTCTGAATGGAAAGACTGGCGGTGGCAAATGCGCAATCGCTTACAAAAAAAAAGTGATTTTGAAAAATTTATCACATTAACTGATGATGAAATTCTTGGTTTCACCGCAGCTGAAGACAAGCTTTCTGTTGCTGTTACGCCTTATTTTTTTAATCTTTTGGATCACAACAATCCAAACTGTCCTCTCAGGAAACAAATTATACCTTCCGGCAAAGAGTCTTTAGAATCACCAGAGGAGATGCTTGATCCAGTTGGAGAGGAGTCTTCGATGGTTGCACCAGGTGTTGTACACCGTTATCCTGACAGGGTATTGTTTTTAGTAACAGATAGATGTGCTGCCTATTGTAGATACTGCACTAGGAGTCGCCTGGTTTCAAATGCTCAAGGTTACGGTTTTCATCCCCAAATTGACCAATCTATTGATTATATTGCAAGCAATGAAACTATTCGGGATGTTCTTATCAGTGGTGGCGATCCGCTTATGCTTTCTGACGAAAAACTTTTTTCTATATTGAGTAGATTGTCTGAAATACCACATGTTGAATTCGTTCGTTTTGGATCAAGAATTCCAGTATTTTTACCACAACGCATTACAAATTCTTTAATTAAAGCCCTTAAGTCCCACTCTAACGTTTGGATAAGCATTCATGTGAACCACCCAAATGAATGTACAACCGAGTTGCGGGAAGCCTGTCATAAGCTCGCTTCTTCTGGCATACCTTTAGGTAATCAATCTGTTCTTTTGAGGGGTATTAATGATAGTGTTTCTACCATGAAACAATTGATCCATAGATTACTAATTATGAAAGTTAAACCTTACTATTTATATCAATGTGATTTAGTTAAAGGTAGTTCACATTTGCGAGTAGACCCTTCCGTCGGCATTGATATTATTAAGGGTCTTCGTGGTCATACAACTGGTTATGCAATCCCCCAATTTGTTATAGACGCCCCCAACGGTGGAGGAAAAATTCCTATAAATCCAGATTACTTGAGTGATGTAAATAATGAATTTTTTACCCTAAAAAATTTCGAGGGTAAGAAGTTTCAGTATCCTAGAGTTTCAAATTGATGAATTGTAATATAAATTTTAATTAGAAAAGACGTTAGTCAGTTCGAATCGGCATTACAACACAAAGAAAAACAACCTCTTCGTTAGGTTTCTCTACTTTAAACACACCCGGACTCATATCATCCCTAAAGTCCAGTGTAATCTTGTCTTGCGGTATTGATCTTAAGGGATCCAATAAAAATCTAGGATTAAAAGAAACAGTAGAATCCTCGCCTTCATAATTTACGCTCATTGATTCGCACGCATCTCCTAGGGTGCTCAATCCTGTTATCTCCATAACACCTTTTTTTATACGAAGTGTTACTTTTTCGTCCGACACAAGTGCTGCTCTATGTACGCATTCTTGCATTAATTCACGTTCTATTTCGGCACTATTAAAATCATCTTTAGGTATTACCTGTTTATAATTTGGGTATTTTCCTTCTACTACTTTCGATACTAAATAAATAGAATTTTTAAAACCACTCGACTCTCCACTTTCATCTACTTGAAGCTCGAAAGATACTTGCCGGTCTGTGAAAGACACTTTTATTTTTTCTCCTACTTTTGGTAGTTTTTCGATTTCATTAACAGATAGTGATGGAAGAATAAATTCACCTTCATCTTTTGTGGTAATATCTCCTTTAGTTACAGCTAACCTTCTTCCGTCAGTAGCTACTAGTGCTAACTTCCCATGGTTTAATTGAAAAAAGACGCCCTTTAGCATGTATCTTTCTTCATTTACGGACTGAGCATATGAAACGCTCTTGAGCATGCTGATGAGTTCTTCTCGATCGAATTCGAACTGTACTTTATCTTCCAATTCTGGCAAAGGAGGAAACTCTTTACTTTCCATTCCTATGACATTGAAAATAGACCCTCGAGTACTAATTGTTGCTTTTGGTGTATCCTGCGTTTCTACGCTTACCTCCATGTCAGCAAGCTCTCGTATTATCCTGCCAAGTTCCTTTACCGGTAATGTTATAGATCCATCTTCAGAAATGTCTGCTTTCACACTACATTTTGCACCTAAGTCTAAATTAGTAGTTGTAAGCCAAACTAAACCATCTTTTGCTTCAATAAGAACATTTTGCAAGATAGGCATGGTTTTTCTAGAACCGACCACACTCATGACAAGTTGAATGCCAGAACTAAAATGATCCCGATTAATTTTAAATTTCATGGTTCCATATTTGTAAGAAAATTAACAAATAAACAATCTTCAATTATTAAGATAAAGAAAATTTAAATAAACAATCTTATTATTATAAGAGCGAATAACTCTAACATCTTTATAAGTAATTGATTATCAAGTAATAGGATAGAAAAAGTTTGTACACAAAGAATTGATAAAAGGTAGAAACTTCAAACAATCGAATAAATGTTCGAACAAATAGGTATACATCACGGCGTTATACCCAAATAAAGAAAGGTCATTTCTTTTTTAAAGATTCTAGATAATCCCAGAAGCTTTGGTGATTTTCTAAGACGGCTTTTTCGGATGAGGGGAGTTTGCATCGAAAAAGAAAATCATTGAGAGAGTTTTTTGGAAGTATGTATAAACAGTGCAAAGCGATATCAACTTTTTCGAAATATATTCTCAAGTCATCAATTCTCAGTCTGTAAAATAATTTGTTATCTCGACGAAACTTACCTATGTCAGACTCGGATTCGTTTAATATGGTGTTTGTGAGAGAGCTTAATGTATCCATCAACTTTAATTGATCGTTTTGAGGAAGATCATTAAGGATGGATAAGCTTTGTTCTGAAAAAGTAACTTGAAACATGATTAATTTGTTACAAACCAATAAATTCTTAACCGCAAACAAGAAGTACAAAGTTAAGAACTTTTTAATCGGAGTTTTAAAGAAGAAAGAGTATAAGTAGTCGAATTAACTAAAATTTTATGGAAAAAAACAAAGACCTAGAAATAGCAACGGCTGTTTTAAAAGAGGAAGCAAATTCAATTTTGAAAGCATCGAATCGGTTATCCATATCGTTTATAGATGCTATAAACATCCTATTAACCAAAAATAAAAAAATAATAGTTTCAGGAATCGGTAAATCCGGCCATTTAGGAAAAAAAATATCTGCAACATTATGTAGCACAGGTTCCCCTTCATCATTTCTTCATCCATCAGAAGCATTACATGGAGATCTAGGAATACACCAACCAGGTGACCCGGTCATTTTTTTATCAAATAGTGGCTCGACTCCAGAATTGTTGGCTTTAGCACCAATTTTGAAAAGCAGAAAGGCAAAGATAGTAGGAATTTTCGGACGCTCAAACAGTGTATTATCAGAGTTAGTTGATACAACACTAGATGCTAGCGTAAGCATTGAAGCTGATCCACTAGGAATTGTTCCAACGGCTAGTTTTGCTGTAGCTTCTGCAATTGGTGATGCTATTGCATCATCATTAATGAATAGAAGAGGTTTTACTGAAAAAGATTATGCTATAACCCACCCAGCTGGTCAACTAGGTAGAAATTTAGTCTTACGCGTAAAAGATGTGATGCAAAAAAAAGAAAAAACTGCTATCGTGTATGAAGACACATCTGTCAAAGAAGTGGTTATTGAAATGACATTATATCCATTAGGGGCCGCTTGCGTACTTAACAAAAATGAAGAACTAGTTGGCTTGATAACAGATGGCGATCTAAGAAGAACACTTTATAAATTTGATGGATTAAACGATGTAAAGGCTAAAGATATCATGACGCTAAACCCAGTGGTAATAGAACCAAACATTTCATTAGGTATTGCATTAGAAAAAATGGAGGAAGGGAAGTCAGCTATTTCAGTTTTACCAGTATTAGATTGTACACAAAAGGGTATTTCGGGAATGATTAGAATTCACGATATTCTTAATTCATAATACCTAATTTCAGGAGCAGCTCATGAATAAAAACAAAATATTTATAGGTATTATTGTATGTATTGCCATCAGTGCAGCAATTTGGTTATTACTAAGCTATAAAGATGCTCTTGATGAACTTTCATACAGAGAAAGTAACAAAGCTGTATTAGAAAAAGACATTCATGAGTTCCGAAGAGAAGCAAACAACAATCGAAAGTATTTAGAAAACCTTAGAAAAAATCCAGATTTTCAAGACGCTACTGCAAGAAAAGAACTAGGTTATGGAGCAAATGGGGAACGAGTGTATCGTTTTCCGGCGGAAAAATAGAAATTTATAATATAATGGAAAAAGACAAACTTGAAGAAATAATAAATAATGTCCAGCAGGCTTATGAAGGTGAAAACCTAATTAAGACCTCTTTTGAGAACCTAATGGCTTATCTCAATACCAAAGAAATGCCCGATAGAATTATTGAATCTATAGGAGAATTGTTGACAGATAAAAACTGGGAAGAATTGAACGACCGGTTTCACGCAAACTTGGCATTCGGAACAGGGGGAATGAGAGGCAGAACAATAGGAAAATCTGTCACAAAAGTAGAAAAAGGAAACAAGTCACCAACAGGCGGTCCAGAATTTGCAGCTGTTGGAGCAAACACCCTTAATGAACTAACTGTAATACGTGCGACAAAAGCACTATATCTGTATATAAAACAATGGATGGCAGGGGAGGGTATTTATGAACAGCCACGCTTGGTAGTTGCACACGATGTCAGGCATTTTTCTGCTAACTTTTCCGATTTGGTTGCCAATGAATGGGCACAAATGGGTGGTTATGCAATGAAATTTGACGGTCCTCGTTCTACCCCACAGCTTAGTTTCGCTGTAAGAAGTAACTATGCGCATGCAGGAGTTGTGATAACAGCGAGCCATAACCCATTTCATGATAATGGGTTTAAGGCTTACTTTTATGACGGAGCACAGCTGGTTCCACCTCATGCTAATAAAGTTGTGGAAAATTATAACAGAATTGCAATCAGTGACCTAATACCAAGTTTAGAAGTAGATACTAAAGATTTTCCAATTACCACTTTACCAACATCTGATGACCTGGGGTACAGAGCGGTTTTAGAAGATGCGGTTTTGGATCCAGAAATGTTAAAAAACCAAAGTCTTAAATTAGTGTTTACACCTATACACGGGACAGGTGCGATTACCGCAGTGCCAGCTTTATGGGACCATGGAGTGGAAGTTTGTATTGTAGATGAACAAAATATTCAGGACCCAAATTTTAGTACAGTGAAGTCACCGAACCCAGAAAACCCAGAAGCCTTAAAAATGGGTATTAGTGTCGCTAAAAAAACTCGTTCAAGTCTTGTTTTAGGCAGTGATCCAGATAGCGACAGAATTGGTGTTGCTGCTCGTGACGGAGATGGTAAATTCAATTGTTTAACTGGAAATCAGGTTGCATGTATGCTGGCTGAATATCGCTTAATGCAATTCAAGAGAAAACAACTTCTAAGAGAAGAAAACCAAAAAGGTTTTGCATTATTGAAAACCTTTGTAACCAGCCCATTATTAAGTAAAATAGCACAAGGTAATGGAATTTCATGCATCAATACCCCAACAGGTTTTAAATGGATGTCCCAAAAGCTTAGAAAGTATGAAGAGCAAGCAACGATAGAAATTAAAGAAAAGGAAGGGCTTGGTCTAGATTATGATAATACAGATTTATTTGCCAGAATTGATATTCTGAGCAGATATTCTCGGTATGTGTTCCTTGCTGCCGAAGAAAGCTATGGGTATCTACCTGTTGATTTGGTGAGAGATAAAGATGGGAATGCATCAGCACTTGCCATAGCAGAATTATTTGCTTTTTTGAAATCTTCCAACTCAACTGCGTTAGATTTTCTTGATAGTTTATATTTAAAGTATGGTTATCATGCCGAGAAAACTGAAAACATATATTTTGAAGGAGCAGAGGGAAGTGAAACCATAAACAAATTGGCAAAATCATATCGAAAATCTCCGCCTGTCAAAATCTCCGACATTGAGATAACCGGAATCAAAGACTTTTTACAAACTGGTCACTTAGATGAAGAGGAAGAAAATCTTCCACTAGAAAACTTTCTTATTATTAATTTAGAAAATGACTTTTCTGTGGCTATCAGGCCAAGTGGAACGGAACCGAAAATAAAATATTACATATTCGGTTCAGAAGCAAAAGGGTCTTTGGATCTTGTTAAATCAAAGGAGAAGGTTAACGCATTGATCGATACAATTGCCAAATGGTTAGTTGAAGATGCGGAGCAAAGAACGAAAAGTTAACCGAGTAAATTTTATATTAAACAAGCATACTTGATGGATTCTCTAGATTCTCTGCTAGAGACTTTAGAAAACTAGCTGCGACAGCCCCGTCGACGAGCCTGTGGTCACAGGTTAGTCCAAGCATCATTGTTTCTCCGGCAATGATATTTCCTTCAGGACCAATAACAGCTTTTTTTCTGCTAGCACCTACGGAGAGAATTGCTGCATTGGGTGGGTTTATAATACCATTAAAAAAATCTACTCCAAACATACCTAAGTTTGTGACTGTAAAAGTAGAGCCAATCATTTCTTCTGGCATCAACTTTTTTGTTCTTGCTTTTTCTATGAGTTCTTTAGCTTCCCCAGAAAGTGAACTAAGTGAAAGAGTGTCAGCCTTTCGAATGACTGGGGTTAATAATCCATCATCAATGGCAACTCCAAAAGCTAAATTTACATCTTTGTGGTACTTTATTTCTTCGATTTCCCATGAGGTATTTATTTGGGGATGCCATTTAATGGTTTCGGCACAAGCTTTGAGAATTAGGTCGTTAACGGTTATTTTGAGAGGTTGAGAATCTGTGTACTCCTGAATTCTAGCAAGCTTTTCATTAATCGCGGAGCGAGCTAATCGAATCGATTGGGCATTAATTTCTTTCTGTAAATAAAAATGTGGTATCGTTGTTTTGGATTCCAATAACCGTGAGGCAATCACTTTCCTCATATTAGAAACAGGAATCATTTTTTCTGATAAAATCCCAACTGAACTCTCGGAGTAACTGGCTATTGGCTGGGCAGCCGATAAGATTGTTTCGTCAGTTGACTCAACTGGCTTAACCAAATCTTTTTTTATTATTCTACCTCTAGGACCACTACCCTTGATGGTAGAGAGGGTTATATTATTCTCTAAGGCTATTTTTTTTGCAAGAGGAGATGCAAGAACTCGCTCATTATCATTTTTATTTAGAATATTTGGCTCAGCGATAATGTCTTGCAAGCTTGACTCGCTAGAAGAAACTTCAGGAGAGAGTAGCTTTTCTTCGCTGGATTCTATTTTTATTTCCTTATTTTTTTCAACGGGCGTTGTTTCATCTTTTATATTTTCAGATGGAATTAATGAAGAAATATCTTCATTTTGGTCCCCAACAATTGCCAATGGACTACCAATTGGTGCCTCGTGTCCTTCTTCCACGATGATATCGAGCAGAACACCTTCGTCGAAGTTTTCCAGTTCCATGGTTGCTTTATCTGTTTCAATCTCGGCAAGAATATCACCGTTCGAAACAGTGTCCCCTTTTGTTTTGTGCCATTTAACGACTGTTCCCACCGCCATGGTATCGCTTAATTTAGGCATTTCGATTACTTGAGCCATTTTATTTTATAGAATTAAAGGATTGTAAGAGCAGATGCTATGACACAATTGTGGTCAGGGATTTGGGCATTCTCTAAAGCTTTACTGTAAGCTTGGGGTGCATCAACTGCTGATACTCTCTTGATGGGTGCATCAAGAAAATCAAATGCTCGATCCTGAATGAGGTAAGAAATTTGAGCCCCAACCCCACAGAATGGTTTATTCTCCTCCACAAGAAGAACTCTGTTGGTTTTCTTTACAGATTGTAAAATTGTTTCCACATCAAGGGGTCGAATGGACCTTAGATCAATAACTTCAGCATTTATATTGTGCTTTTCCTCTAGCACACTGGCAGCCTCCAATGATGTGTGCACCGCTTTCCCGTGGGCTATGATGGATATATCGGCACCCTCTCGCAAAACATTTGCTTTACCCAAAGGAATTAGAAATTCATTATCTTCAGGAACATCGTCTTTCATGTTGTACAGAATCGTATTTTCCATAACGCAAACAGGATCATTGTCTCTAATAGCTGACTTTAACATGCCTTTGGCATCAGCGGGAGTAGAAGGGCAAATTACTTTTAATCCTGGGGTATTAGCAATAAAGTTTTCTGGTGTATGAGAGTGGGTAGCTCCCACATTAGTTCCACCATTTGCCGGTCCCCTGAACACAATAGGGACATTGATTAGGCCGCCTGACATATACCTAACGCTAGCAGCGTTATTAAAAATTTGGTCGAAGGCAACATAGCAAAAGCTCCAAAACATAAATTCTACAACAGGCCTCATCCCCATCATCGCAGCACCGACTGCTAACCCCGAGAAAGCTGCCTCACTTATAGGCGTATCAATTATTTTCTTAGGTCCATATTTTTCCAACATCCCCTCGGATACTTTATACGATCCTTTAAATTGAGCGACTTCTTCTCCAAGTAATATAACATTTTCATCTCGCTCAATTTCCTCAGAAAGGGCTTGGTTGAGTGCTTCTCTGTATGTAATAATAGCCATTTTTAAAGGTTGGATTTAGGGAGTTCAAAAAACATGGTGCCTTCAGATTTAGATTCGCTAGGATTATCTGTTTCCCAATAAATATGATCCATGAGTTCTGAAGGATCTGGATAAGGGCTTGCGAGAGCAAATTCAGCTGAAGCTTCGGCTTCGTCTTTAGCCTTTATGTCAATGTCCGTTATTTGTTCATCTGAAATGACACCCTCCTGGATAAGTTGATCCTTGAAGATACTAATTGGATCTTTATTCTTTTTGTACTCTTCAATCTCTTCTTTGCTTCTGTATGTCTGATCTGGATCCGCCACTGAATGACCACGATACCGATAGGTATTAATTTCTAAGACAGAAGGACGGCAATCTTTGTGTGCTTGTTCAAGAGCATTTGTGATAGTATCTCGAACTTCATAAATGTTGTGACCTTCAGTAACAGACCAGTCGATATCAAATGCTTCACCTCTTCTTGCAAGTGGTTCTCCAGCAGAGTGGCGTGATTCTGCGGTACCCATCGAATAACCATTGTTTTCAATAATATAAATAACCGGGAGGTTCCATAGAGATGCAAGGTTAAGGGATTCATAAAAAGGTCCTTGATTTGTGGCACCATCTCCCATGTAACAAAGGCACGCACCTTTTTTCCCACCCTGTTTGAGGGCAAATGCCATACCTAAGCCTAGGGGTGTCTGTCCGCCAACAATCCCATGACCGCCCCAAAAGTTTTTATCAGGTGCAAAAAAATGCATGGAGCCTCCTTTTCCTTTTGAACATCCTGTTTTTTTTCCAAATAATTCAGCCATACATTCATCCATGTCCATCCCAACAGCTAATGCATGGCCGTGATCCCTGTACGCGGTAATTATGTGATCATCTTGCCCCATAGCTGACACAGAACCAACAGCAACAGCTTCTTGTCCTATGTATAAGTGTAAAAATCCCCCAATATGTCCTTGTTGATAAGCTCGAAGGGATCTCTCTTCAAACCTTCTGATCCGAACCATTTGGGTAAGCAGATCGATTTTTGAAGATGTGCTTAAAGTAAGATTACAAGCAGATTCGGCGAAATTAACCTCTGGTTTACTAGAGGTATCATGCTTTGGTGTGCTGGTGTTAGTATCTGTGTCATTCTTATTTTTAACATCAGATTCTTCAAGGGTGGCGTCGTGATATAGTCCTTCCATAAATTTTTAAGTAAATTTTATTATCTATTTATTATGCTTTTGCTTCAATCTTAATCTTAGGATCACCGTTAACCCATTTTGCTCGTAATCCCCAAAAATTATCATTTCTCTTAAAATAGTAAGGCCAGACCAATTTGTGGTCACTGTCAGGGATATTTAGCTCGTCGATAGCGTTTTCTTCGAAAAATTCAAAATATCCCTCATCAAATTTTTTTGGTAAGTGTTCAATATTTTTCTTACTGTCGAAAAGAAACATTAACCAATGACCACTATTTTCGTAGCATTTCTCCGAAACATAACCAAATAAATGTAAATCCGTTTCTTCAAGTACCATACCAGTTTCTTCTTTTGTTTCCCTTATGGCACATTCAACTGGTGATTCTCCATCTTCCATATTCAATTTTCCTCCCGGGGGACTCCACTTTCCTTTATTTGGGGATTTCCTTCTCTTAAGCAAAAGAATTTTATTATTATGATTTCTGATGAAGAGAAGGCATGAAATGTTGAACTGCATTTGGTTTTTTGCTTGTTAAAATGTCTTATCTTAGGGAAGGATAAGAAACTATATAAAATCTTAATATATGCAAAGTCCTATGAAAATAATTTTATTCTATCTATTCTCATCCTCCATTTTTTCCTTTGGAACCTTGTTTGTATTTGGTGAAGAAGACGAATTTGCAAAACTTGATATTACAAGTGACAAACTTCCCGTCAAAAAGGAAAGCGATCAATGGCTTAGAATAACCGTTCCTTTTAAACTCGTAAACCACCCAAGGTTAGAAGCATTACAAGGAAGCAGGCCTTCAACCTTAAACCAAGCTTTCAACCCAAAATTTATAGACGATGTAAAGGTAAAATTATGGATATGCTTTGCGAACAAATTTAAGCAGAATCTTCTTGGATCTCGTGGTAGTTTTAAAGACTCTGATTTTTATCAATATTACGACGCTGAAATTGAATATCAAACTCTTGATTTTGATCGAACTACCAAAAATGCAGTCTTTCTTTTCCCTACTATGGTAGCTGAAAGAGACGGTTTTTTAGGAGCCAAAGTAAAGCCAATAGGTTATGTGATAGAAATTTCTCATGCTGATTCTAACTTCGAACTATCTAATGCAGTATATTTTGATTACCGGGGTGCAACCAAAGAGATTTTAGAATCATTTAAATCTCAAGCCGTTTCAAAAAGTTCGGAAAACAAAGGAGTGCTCATACCAGCCCACACAATTGATGCTAGTTACCTCGCAGGAATGGGACCTGTGAAGGTGGGCGACAAAAAGTAAAGGGAACACAGCTTAAAGAAGAATAGAAATTTTATGGCAGCCAAAAATGAGCTAATTATAAATTGCGGAATATCGCATGTTTCTGCGAGCGTGTTTAGCTATGATGATAATGTACTGAATCTTAATAAGGTCGGCCTTCACACCCTCACCCATGATTATACCCAAGATTCATTATGGTTAGATTCAGTCATTGCTGGAATAAAAACTCTCTGTCTTGAGCTCAAATTGAAAGGCAATGCCCGGTTTATTTTTCCAGGTAGCTTCCTTTTAACGAAAACGATTCGAGTTCCAAAAGTAGAAAAAGACAAACAGGATAAAATTGTCGGATTTGAACTCTCTCAAAAAATGCCATTTCCTTTGGCAGACTTAATATGGGATTACCAGATCATTGATGACGATGGGGTAGAGCAAGAAATTTTAGCTTTTGCAGTGAAGCCAGAAGTCGCTGAAACTTTCTGTGAACGAATCGTACAATTGGGATTGACGCCTACCCAATTAACGCCCGCACCAATTTTAGATTATAATGCTTTGCGAGCGTCAGGAATAGGTTTAAACGATAGTGAAACCTTGGTGGTCAACATGGGGGCAAAGTCTACTAATTTGCTCTTTATAAACCCAACGGGTTTTTTAATCAGAAGTATTGCTGTAGGAGGCAATGCACTTACGCAAAACTTAGCAGATCGATTGGGTGTTCTTTTCGGAAAAGCAGAAGAACTCAAAAAGTCTTACTTCGCTGGTCACATGAATTTTTCACCAGATGACCCAAATTTGCAGAATATTGAATCTTGTGCTCAACAGTTTTTGGCACGAGCTAGTCAAGAAATTACCCGTTCTATTGTAACTTACAAACGCCTGAAAAAAGGTAAATCTCCAGAAAGGATATTTTTAGCTGGAAGAGGAGCCCTCCTTCGCCATTTGCCCGAGTATATCAGTCAAAGCCAACAATTGAGTATTGATTATTTTGATCCAACGAAAATTATTCAGATTGGATCAAGGGTCTCTACAGAGATGCAAGGATTACTTCCTTTTATGTTAAGTGAACCCGTTGGGTTAGCTAGTACAATATACATGGATGTAGGTGACAAAAAGTTTGCACCTCCATTAAACCTTTTACCGTCTTCAAAATTAACAAGCTTGGGTTTTCAAAAAAAGAAACCCTTTCTTTGTTTAGCTTGTTGTGTTTTTGCACTTTTACCCTTGCCCGGCCTTGTGAAGTCGAAAAGCCAACTACAAGAATTAGGCAAAACCCTTTCTGAGCAAAAGGAAAACACACAAAAACTTTCTCAAAACCTGACCATACTAAGTGATTTAAAAAGCAAATTTGAATTTATTGACAGACTAGCCAATGAAGTTTTCAAAAAAAATATACCTTTCACAGAAAAACAAAAGGTGTGCTGGCAAATACATAATTTGTTAAACGAATTACAGGGTACCTTGGAGCATCCAGAAATTACTGATACTTGGTTTGATAATCTTGATATAATTATCCAAGAAAAAAAGGGAAACATAAGGGGTGTCCCTGTTAGAAATAGAAATAAACCTGAAATAAAAATAGAGCTCACAGGCCGATATTTAGTTCGGGCGACAGATGAGGAATTATCTGGAAAAGAATCGGAAAAACGCAATGCTCTTATCGATCGAAATAGCCAAAAGCAGGCGGCTTTAACTACTTATATAAATGATATTCCTATTGTGGGTAAAATTAACCGTAAGGTTTTTTCAATTGAAGGTAAGGGTGATCTCTTTGGAAAATATTTCACCCATTTTGAATACCAAGTAAGTACTAAACTATAAATTAATGAATATAGTTAAGGATAATTTAATAATTGTAATATTTTCTGTTTTGTCAGCTTTATCTTTCGTGATTCTCTTGGCTTACAGTTCGAGTATAACTACAGAAATCAAAGAAAAAGAGGCGGAAATTAAAAGGGCCGCTAAGTTGCAGGAAGATTACCATGGAGAACTTGCAGAATTTAAAAATCTTAACAATGATTTTTCTCAAGCAAAAAGTGAATTAAATCAACTCGCGGCTCTCGAAAAGAAGCAGACTCTCTTCTGGAAAAAGATACTTAATCCAAGAGAAAATCATATGATTAAGTGGAAAAATAAGGCGGCAGAGTCTGTAAATGCTGATATAACTAGACTTTTTTCTTCTTTGAGAGCTAGGTGTCGTGCCAAAGAAATTGAATTACCTTCTGCAGCAAATAAAACGCCCACCATCAACTTTGGGTTAACCAGCAATAAACCGGAAAATAACTTTGGGTTTGGATTTTCATCTTACGATGGCTTTTGGCCGAGTTTTAATCCAGAAGAGGCAAATATTATTGGGGTACAAGCCAAAATAATTAAAGAAATTGTAGAAATTCTGACTCAATCTGTTACTGAATCCGAAAGTCTTTCATTAGTTGAAATTTTAAGGGAGTATGCTGGTGAGGTTGATCTTAAGTATATTAAAAATGATCAATTAAGTCTTGGTACTGAGCAACAACTTCTTCTTCGCACCAAAGGCAAAATTGAAAGTCTCGTTTTTAAGGTTTCAATTAAAGGTCAATCAATGCATGCCCGAACATTTATAAACCAACTAAGACCACCGTTTATGTTAAGAAATATTTCTGTGAGGAGAGAGATATTAATAGAAGAACCCCCCCAAGAGGATTTAAATTTTATACCTAACCCATTTGGAAATTCTGGCGATCAAACCCCCATTCCCAAGAGTAAAAGCAGTCCAATCGTTAAGGATGTTAATTCAGAATTTATTTTTCTCATTGAGTATGTAACGAAGGTATCAAACAACTTTGACATTTTATTTGAAAACAAAACTATTTGGGAAAACGCAGAAGAAGATTATCTGGTTGAATTTTTAACTGATTCAGGAAATTCAGATATCATAGAAGACGCCAAGTCTAAAATATTTTCAAGTGAACAAAATTAAAGACTATTACGACAAAATGCTTTTAGCATTTCTTTTGTTTTTACTAGCAAGCTTTTCCGTAGGTTCTCTCTTCAACAATAGCCAGTCTACTTTAGATAGTCCACTTTTAGCCCACTTGCCGCCTTTTGAGGTTGAAATAAATAATGGTCTTGCGGAATTGACTTTACGAAATAAGCACAACTTGATGCCTGGCAATAGAATTACGGTTGTTGAATCAAATGGTTCTGAGGTAGAGACCTATGACATCATCGAAGTTGTTCTAAAAAGAAGAGCAGAGGTTGTGATTAACCTCAAGAATGGTCAGCAAATTACTGGAAGACTCACCACTCAAGATGAACTGAAATTAAGCAACAACTGGCAAAGTCTCAGGCAACCCCTGACTGTTTATCAAAACAGAAAAAACACCAATATTCCGTTATCAACAATTGAATCGATAACGAGTGACCATAAAGTTGTATTTATCACCACCAAAGAGTTAAACCTCCAAGGTCTTCACCTATCTTATTATCAACGTAAAAATATCGAAGCTTCTAGTTATGAAATATCAGAAAGGCCTGTATGGAAACATGAGAATCTAGATGAAAATTCAACAAATTATGATCTTTTTACACCCCCTGTCATTTATCTAGTAAACGGAAAGCTGACAACCAACATACCGGAAATTTCCGTTTTTAAAGAAGAAATGGAAGAAGAGTTTGGAATGGAACTCATCAGGTTCTCCAATGAACCTTATCCCTACAGATTAGTCAGTTGGATTGGTGAAACCCCTTATTTTGAAGATATGTTAACCAAGCAGACCCCTTCATCTTCATCTAATGTTAGAAATAGGCTTGAGGTAGGAATTCCGTATAAAAAAAATCTAGACAGACAGGGAGGGCAACCATCCCTTGTCCCTTCATCTTTTGAAGAAGAAGCAAAGCAGTTGGTTATCGAAAAATTCGTCGTTCAACAATATAAGGATGATAAAACTGGTGGAATCAAAATAATTGGAAGGGCACTGGTCAAAGACTTTCAGTTAGGTGGTAAGTCATTTGAAATTAACAATCAGATGAAAGAAGTTTATGCAGGAAATATAAAAATAGAAGTTCGCATGACATTGAGTAAATTAGAAAATAAAACTTTTACTTTTACGACCTCTGACAGGGGTATATCCTTTGATTTTGGGGACAGGTTATTCACGGTGACGGAAATAGACGAAGTAAATAAAACAATATTAGTTACCAAAAAAGGACCAAAGCCAGATCAGCACATTGAAAAATTGTTAAGATTGCTTTAATATACTCCTTTTCGAGATTGACCATCAGTCTTGAATGTATGCAATAGGGAGTTTGTAAAAGTTCGACTGTTGCCCTGTTTGTTCGATGTCATATCTACATTTATATTTTGTTTACTGTTTTTTTTACCTATCGGTCTATTCCTTTGTCCTTGGTCAATCAAATTCTAATGCAGCGTCCATTCCTTACATACAAATACCAAACCAAGAAGCCCCTCCAAAGTTTCAGTCAGCCAAAAATGATGTTACAAACTACAATGTTGGTTCGGATACCAATTTGGTAACTCTTCTACAAAAAATCCGACAGCTGTTAAAGGATGGCGATCTAGAAAATGCTCAAGCACTCGCTCAATCCGCCCTTTCAAATGTCGAAAGAACCGCTCAAAATCAATTTTACCTTACGCAAATAAGGCAACAGGAAACGAAATTATATTACGAGCTTGCAACCAAAGCAATGCGAGAGAAACAGTTTTCCCTAGCAAGCCAATTTCTGGATCGGTATCGTGATAACATTGCTCTAGAATTAAACGAAAGGAAACGTAAACGCGAGATTGTGCTCAATAAAGACGGTCCAAGTGATGTATCATTGGTTGGGAAATTAGTTGAAGAATTAGATAAAGCGAAACAAGACCTTGCTGAAATCCGGGCAAAAGCCGGTTTGCCTGAAGATGATGCAAAGCCTGACCTAGACCGTCTCATGGAGCAGGAACAGGCAAAAGTAAGCTCAACGATGCGACTCAGTGAGAGACTTTTACTGAAGGCAAGAAAAGCAGGTGAAGACGGTCGCTATGAGGAAGCTGCTCAACAATTAGATGAAGCACTTTCGCTCATTCCCGAGGGCTATTCAACAATTGCGCTTATCAGTGATTTGTATAAAGCAAAACAACAGATCACATGGTATAAAATGGGGGAAGCCATGTTAAAAGGGCAAGTTGCAGAGGTGCAAGAATTGGTGATCGAATATAAGAAAATTGAGGACAGCCGAAGAGCAGCAGAAACTGAAACTTTAGGTATAGAGGCAGAAATAGATTACGATGCTGAGATTCAAAAAGCATTGGAAAAGAATCAGGAGCAAGCAAAGCAAGCCGAATATATTCTCCGGCAAGCTCGTGATAATATAAAACTAAAAAATTACGATGAAGCGGAGTCAGACCTGCTAAATATCATGAATTATCTTGAACCGAACACCCTTACTTGGCCCATAATTCTTGAAGCATCTTTGGTAAAGAATCGAATTAATTTAGCTAAAGCTGAAGACTATCGAGAGAAAAAAGATTGGGCAAAGGCAAATGAATTTATTGATGCTTTCAAATTAGGTTTTCATCAAGATAAGAATATTCAAGGAGATACTCTTTCCTTTGGAAGACCAGGGTTAAAAAAGTCAGAAGGGGGAAAGGCAGTAAAAAAGGAGCTTGGTTTGGCTGATAAGCTTGCCAAGAAAATTGAAATGGACAAACGGAATCCTTATAAGCGTGACATAACTGAATTTACTCCTTCATGGAAAGATAACCAAGCTGTGCTTGATGAACTCTTGATGAGGGCAAAGGTGCAGTTTGTAAATAATGATTTAGTTGGTGCAACTGAAACCTATCGTGCTATCGAAACTCGTTTTTCAGAAAACTATGAGGCCAAAGAAATGCTGAAAAGGATTTCAAAAATTCGCCAAGAAGAAAGTTATTTGGGTTACCTCAAAACAAGGCAGGAAATGCTTGAAGAAATTGAAAGAGAGTGGGAACGGCCAAAAGTGTTTGATCGAGTTGTCGAGGAAACCTCTGATGTTCAGGATGTTACATCAAAAGTAGAGGAAAAACTGAATCTTATCCAAGTTTCACCTACGCCTTATTTTGACTCCCCTTTGCCAGATGTAATTATGGACTTACAGAGGCTTGCCAAACAGAATGATCTAACCGAACCCGATATTACCAAAAAAGGTATACTGATGTATGCTAAGAAGCCACCTGACGAAGAAGAGTACCCTAAGGTGACAATTACTTTGATCCCTATGTCATTAGGAAATGCAATTTCTGTGATCACGGAATCGATAAGTTGGACTTATGAAATTGAACCCAATGCGATTGTTATTTCAAAAACTGGCGGCAGTATACAAGGCCGTCGATTAGAAACAGAAGAATATGAAATTACTCAAGGAACAGTTCGCAGAATGACGGGTGGATCTGGAGGAGGAGGGGGAGCTGCTGCCGATCCGTTTGCAGCAGGAGGCGGTGGAATGGGCGGTGGTGGCGATGGCGATGACCTCAAGGTAAAGGCTTATCTAGAGGCAGCTGGGATTTCTTTTGATGAAAGCAAAGGCCATCGTTTTGCTTTCGATGGTTTTCTTATCATCGTTACCCATGACCGAAGAAGTCTAGATAAAATAGAGAGAATATTGGCCCGTTTAGATAAAGATACAAGTAAGCAAGTAGAAATCGAAACCAAATTTTTAGAAGTTCAAGAAGGTGCTTTAGATGAAATAAGCTTTGATTGGCAATTCGGTTGGGGAAGTCCTTCTTACATGGTTGACCAAGCTGGTGGTCCAATTATTGACTCTCAGGGTAATCCAGTTGTTTCGTTTAGTAACATTTTAACAGGAAATACTCGTACACTTGCCCAAGCTCATAGCCCTGGAGCAAGTTCAGACAGTTCAGTAGTAATTCAAGACTCCCTAGATCCAACTTCTAATGTAACTCTTCCGGTGCCCGCTCCTGTATTGCCTGGCTTCGTTGACATTGGTGCAGGAGTTTCTCCTCTGGTAAGCTCATCTAGTAATTCATTTCAGTTTGGTGCAGGGGGGAGTACTATATTAGGCGGGAGTCAAGCAAAGCTGCTTATTAGTGCACTCAAAAGAAAACAGGGTACGGATCTTTTAAGTGCACCTAGAATCACTGTGGTGGATGGCGAAGAGGCTACGATTACGATTGCCCAAGAGTTTATTTTTCCAATTGGCTATGAAAAAGCCGAGGCCCCAACTCCCCCTGGTGGTGGAAATCTTCTTGGAGGAGGAGGAGGAGGGGCTATAACCATTGAATCAGCAACACCCCAGTTTGAAGAAGTTGGTCCAGAAGACAAACCACGTGGTTTTCGTGAAGTCGGGGTTATTTTATTTGTTCGCCCCAAGGTTGAAAAATACAATTCTATAAACCTGTTTCTTAAACCAGAAGTGACTGAGTTCGATGGTTTCGTTGAATATGGCGGACCTTCAGCTGCAATCAACGATACTAAAACAATCATTCAACCATCTGGCAACTTGATGCCTATATTTTCTACTCGAAAAGTAGAGACAACCGTTAGTATTTTTGATGGTGCAACAGTAGTGATCGGTGGGTTGACTAGGGAAGAAGTCAAAACAGTAAACGATAAAATTCCGGTTCTTGGAAATATTCCTTTATTGGGAAGGCTTTTTCAATCCTCGGCTGAAAGTTACCAAAAGCGCAATCTCCTTATATTCGTTAGTGCCAATATAGTTTCTAGGGGTGGCTCACCTGTGCGTGAGACGATCCAAAATATTAGCCCACAGTCAATTTTTAAAGATCCCGTTATCATGACGCCAACTGGTACGATCAGGCGCACGTTTAAGGGAGATGATCGTGATAATAGTTTACTTAAATAGAAAGTTTTAAATGAATTTAAATATGCAGAGACCCAGTCGGTTTATTTTTTGCATATCCGCGTGATTTGAAGTAATCTATTTGGTCTATCATAAAATTATATACTTTTGGTAGATTTTTGACATATGATTAATAGTACTAAAAATTACCTTTTAAAATTATGCGTTTTACTCGGTCTTAGAAAGTATTTTTTTCAGGCATGTGTCATTACAATATCTATTACATGTATGTTATCTATTTTGCTTCAGGAAACGCAAAAAAGAACTGAAAATGTAAAACTTGATGTAAAAAATTTTGAAGATGAGAAAGATTTGAAATCTTCACAGAATGTATTGATTTCTAGGCAAAATAAACTACCACATGGGATTACCACAAAAGTTTACAATGAAACTTTACTAGGTGAATTTGCAAACTGGTTGAAATCCTATCAAAAACTTTCATGTTTATTGGATGATAATTGTACGGAGCATGATCCTAGGCAAATAAGTCATTTTTTAAAGATGGGGGAAAAATTAGCCCGAAAAAGGAAACCAGTCTTTAAAAGTTTAATCCAAACGAATCCCCAAAAAGCTCTTTCTTTAGCCATTGATTCTAGTGTTACAGAAAATTTACCTATTTCGATCCGCTCTCACCTCGAGACTTGGGAATTTGGCAAGGGTAACCTCTCAAGCTTTTATAAATGTAAGGGCTCTGACCATTCAGAGTGTGTAAATCAAAAAAAAGTTTCACTTGAAGGAGGTATTGAATTTGAAGCTTATACCTATGGTTTAAGAAAAAATATTCATAATGTAAAAGACCTTGTTTTTTGGGGTGTGTCCATGGGGCAAGACCTCGCCCTTTCCGAATACCCCTTTTCGTCTTCAGATTTAGAAAATGGTGAATCTTTTTATTCTTTCAACGGTGAGCCATTAATTTTTGCTAACGATGCTGAAAAGTATTTTTTTGCAGAACAAGTAGTATCCGCAGAAAGACGTGCTCAGGTTCAAAAGAATTTTGTAAGTTATCCGGTCATTGCAGGAAGTAATGGGATCACGGTTAATCTGAAAAAAAGATATGACTTAGTGCTTACTCCGATGACATGGGAAAAAGCCAATGACGAGGCCGAGGCTCAAAATGGCAGGTTGGTTTGTATTAATTCTGCTGCTGAAAATAATTACATCCAGAATCTTCTTTTTAATGCTCCACCAGGCTCGGATGATAATGATCAAAATGTGACCTATGCCTGGATTGGGGCAACCGATGATGAGGATGAAAATGGCACAACATTTAACTCAGAGACCAATTCGACAACGCCGGTTGAGATCAACGCAAGCAAAGGAAGTTGGAAGTGGTTAAACGGAGATACAGTAGCCGACGGATATTCCAATTGGAAGGCTACTGAAATTTCTAATGGGGGAGAACCTAACAGCACCAATGAATCCTATGCGGTGATGGATAAGATAGATGCTGGTTGGGCTGCCATTGCAAAAGACGGCTATGAGCTTCCATTCATCATTGAATACGATGATGGTGGAACAACTGAAAATAACTTTCGAACGATTAATGGGTTTAGGAAAGTGCTTGTCGTTCCCGCAAGGTTCAGGGATGAGGGTTATTCAGCGAGTGGAGATTCAGCTCCTCTAGTGGACCGTGATGGAAATGTTTTGTATCCTGAATTTCAGCAAAATAGTTATGAACCTATTTCGCATACTGAACTCAAGGAAACTATGGATCAGGTAAAAGAATACTTCCTTCGAAACAGTGACAGTACCTTTCAGCTTGAAGCGGTGATTACACCCACTGTAACCATGAATTACGATAAGTTCATTAGGGGTAGAATCACGGATGGCGATTCATCGGGTAATCTTTATGACAGTAGTGGTAAATATTTTTCAATATTTGATGAGGTTGAATATGAAGATGAATTGTCCATCCTTAGTGAAAATGCATTGGCAGTCGCTGCTTCGCTCAGCGATGAATGGGATTTTTATGGACCTGCATTTAATGGGGTCGCTGCGGTGATTGTCCAAGCTGGAGGTGCGGGCCAAGGTTTTCTTTCTCCGCCAGCTATTCAATTTAAAGGAGGTAATATTGACTCTGAAACTGGTTTACCTGACCCAAACTTTGTTCCCGCAAAAGCTGAAGCTGTTGTAGGATCATCCGGAAAAATAGAGGCGATAAAGATTTTGGATTCCGGTGCTTTTTATCACAGCAGCCCCAAGATATTAATAGATGGAGTTGAAAGTACAGAGATGGCACCTATTGTTTCTAGAGTGGCAGTTTCATGGGTGGTAGTCACAAGTTACTCCAACCCAGCTGGTGCTATTGGATTGGGCTACCTAGGAGAAGCCGGTTCCCATGCACAGGCACCTCCGCAAAATGATATGTTTGCTGAAACGGTAGCTCATGAATTGGGTCACAACTTCAATCTTCATCATGCAAACACTTACACCTCTCATAGCGAGCGGCCTAATAGTGATGAAGGAGTTACTAATTCCTACGCCAATCCCTATTCTATCATGGGAAACTTGGCTCCCATATCTGCTGGTGAGCTAAATATACCCTCCAAGGTATCGATGAAACAAAATAGAGGCTTTGGTTTTAATCTTGGACAATCTGCAGGAAATGATATCGCAGGGCTTATTTTTACCCAGGCTGATCTAAATGCCACTGAGTTAAAAGAAACAGATGAAACCTTACCAGCTAACACTTTCAGGTTATACAGGCATGACTATGAACACGGGCCCTACTCTTTAAAACTGGGTGAATTTAACCTTACATTTCCTAGTGGTAGTTCCAATAAAGAAACCTTGAGTGAGATTTATTATGAGGGAAACTTTTCTATCAGGATTAATGGTTGTGGCGATGGTGCGGAAGCAAGTTTGGATTTTACTTCAACTCCATCTTTTTGGATTACCAAGGGGGGAAGAGGCTATGCAGAAGAACCTAAAATTGAGGTTTTAGATGATGCCAACCAAATCCTTATGGTGATTGACCCTACATGGATACAGAGGCCGACTGGAACCGGTTCCTACACTCAGGTGGAGCTTAGAGATCTGAGCCCCCGAAGCCCAAGAGGGCTAAGGGGCATGGAGTTGCCCGCATCCATTTTATCTCCCCGTGGTAAACTGGAGCCAGATCTTTATGAACTGGATAGTGCATTAACTTCTTATTGGATTTCCTATCGGAGGAAAGCGACAGAATATGGCCTTACGATTATCAATGGACACTTTATAGCTCAAATCGGCCAGGATTTCCCAAATTTTCAAGTCGAGCAGAACCTCCTGGATATGACCCTTAACACACCGGGTGATTTTTCAGATTGCTTTCTTTTACCAGGGCACACTTTTTCTGATTATGATTCAGGCGTTCACATAACTCCAATAGGGAAGGGGGGAACGCCACCGATGGAATATTTAAATGTAGCAGTTAATTTTGAAACGGCTTTGGATCGAAATTCGACGGTTCCCGATTTTTCCATTAAAACCAGCACGCGAACCCCTGATATTGGGGAGATTGTAGAAATCTCAGTGGTTCTTGATTTGGACGACAACAAATCAATGAAAGATTATGGTTTTGGGTGGTTTACAAACGAAGAAATTGAATCGAATCCCTCCGTCTTAAACAAACCGAGTATTACCAAGGTCTTTGAAAAAGCAGGGCACCACATCGTAAGAGCCGTGGTATCTAATCTGAAAGGGGGCATTTCGTCGAAAAATATAGTCTTCACTGTCGGCGACTACCAAAACTCAAATAAATCTTCGATATCAGGGGTTGTACGCTCGGATAAGCAATTTGTACAGGGGGCTCGGGTTCTTGTCTCGCCCGCAAAAGTTATTGAGCATGAAGTGAGTATTTCAGGAAATGAAAGGGACTGGTTTTTACCTTCAGGTGAAAACAATCCATTGAGTTATGTAATTGATGGAGTAAAAGCCCCCAAATTGACGGTAAGGAAAGGGGAGGTTCATAGGTTTAACTTTGATAATACAGCCCAAAAGTATGCCTTAGCGTTTTATGATCACCCTCAACATGAAGCATCCCGGATTAAGTTGGACATGCTGGTCACACCGATTGTGGACAACCGGGGCTCGGGCTATATAGGAAGTCCCGATGTAAATGTCTCTGGAGGAAGTGCTTTTGCCAATTACTTAAGTCATGAAGTTGGAACCATTGAGGATTTTCAAAAAGGGTTAATCGGTGATCCTGATAATTTACTCTTAGTCTCGAGGCCGGGAGCGAAATCTTTGTTGCAGGATACAAATGTGACAGCAATAAATATTCACCCCACGACCCAGGATGACTCTGGCCTATATATTCAATATGGAGGTCGTGGTCATGATCGCGATAATTTACCGAATCTTTCTATCTTTCGCTCCAGCTTATGGGAGGATTATATCAATGAACCCAATGCCAGTGCCATTCCATATGTCGATGGGGTCGGCACCATTTCCCCGTGTATGTCTTATGCCTTTCTTGGTAATGCCTGGCAAACCCGTTCCGCATCCGAACCCCTTCCCGAAGTGGTGGTCTGGGGGACGGGCCAGGACGCTAATGTAACGGTCACGCCCAATGCGGTTGGCCCTGATTCCAAAAAGGTTTACAAGGAGATAACGATACATGACCAGGGTGCAGGTTATGAACCCAACTCAACCATGGCGGTCCTTCATTATCCTTTGCAACCTTTGGCGAGATGGACATTTGACCGGCATGAATCATTATTTGATGACAGGGATAATGCACGCTATCAGGCATCCCCTGCTTGGAATCGAGAAATTCTTGAAAACCTTGCCCATTATTGGGACCTCGATGAAGAAAGCGGAACAACCCTGGATGATAAACCACTTTCGGGGGATGGTGAAGATATTGATATCACTGCGGACTTGGGCATGACTGGTATTGAAAATAATACTTCCTGGGGAGTAATGGGGAGAGCGTTAGATTTGGAATTAGGAGGAGGGTCAAAATTAATATTTGAGGAAGCTTCCTCTGATTCGAATTTTACTCTTTCGTTCTGGATCAAGCCCAATAATAGTGATCATAGCTTTGACTTAGGTGGAGAAAGCTCCTTGTTGTCTTTTAATTTTACAGATCAAAATTTTACTTTTGATGACCAGCTTCTTTCCAGAAAATCGGATGATCAAGGTTGGAGTCATATAGCGATTGTTTATGATGGTGATGGCGAAGGAAAATTTTACTTAGATGGCCAGTCTGTTGCTTTTCAGAAAGACCTTTTTGTTGGCACTCTTGAGAGTACAGACTTCAACGGGTCCATTGATGAAGTTCGAGTGTATACCGAGGCTCTTTCAGATGGGAAAGTGAAGTATTTAGCTGGGCGCACTTTTCTTGATATTTCAGGTAATAAATATCATGCCTCGGGAGTGGGCCCGGACTTCCCATTTGATAGTCCAGGGGAGGGAGACTCAATTGGTGGTAGCTCCACAGAGAATCCAGGGAATGGTCCAGAAGGTGATTACCCTGGTTATTTAGGAGACAGTTTTGCAGGCGAAGGGCACGGTCACTCCGTTTATTGGGATGACAACGACAGTTACCTAGATTTAAGTATTAATGCCCGGGAATTTGCTGGTTACTCTCAAGGCTCCATAAGTTTTTGGGTTAGATCAAGCGGTAGGGACGAATCGGGAGAAGCGGACCTTACGGTATTTTCAGCCACCAATACTGATGACAATGCATCGTATCTCAAGGTGATGATACGGGATAATGGATACCCACAGTTTGAGGTTTTTAACGATGGGCAGGAGGTTTCAAAATTTTATGCCCTTCAAGAGGTAACCCATGGTTTACTGGATCCCACTGCTGATGACTGGCACCATATTGTATTGGTGGTGGGTGATACAACCTCGGCGTTCTGGGTGGATGGAGAACTGGCGGAAACCAAAACCTATGATGCTGCAAGTTCGGGCGATCAGCGTGCCTTTTTTGCGGATGTTGAAAATATGAATTTCATGGCTATTGGAAGAATGGAAACCAGTGAGGCCAATGCAACTTCCACATTTCGGGGATCTATTGATGACTTCACTATTTATGACAGACCTTTAACGGCCTCTGAAATCTCCTATTTGTATGATTTAAAACTTGGCAGGGAGCAAATCCCAAGACTGGAAGCTGTTGTAGATGCTGTCGGAACCATAAAAATTGATCAGGGAGGGCACGGGTACAAGGAAACCCCAGATGTTGTCTTTTCATTTGGGCAGGAGGGGAATGTAACAGATGATCTTGATCCTTTTGATAATGCCGAGACCCCAAATCATGGAAAATTGGCCTATGATTCTGGCAGTGCCGTGATTATGTCGTACTACAAGGTTCGCCCGGATTCCGACACAACTTGGCGCAATGGATTTGATAACACCGGATGGAGAGTTTATGGACAAGCCTTTGCGGTTGCGGAACTCAATGCATCAAAACTTGATCGCATTCTTTGGACCAAAGAAATGGAGACCATGACGACATTTAGCCTTCCCGATGATCGCAATGTATCCCGGCTTTCCTTAGAATATGTTAAAATAGATTCAAGCGGTAATTATGCTGCCCCTGATGGTCTCTTTGGTTATGTAAAACCACCGGATTTAATTGTCGATCCTCCGATTACAGGTGAAGAATCAACCGCCTTCTCTCTTTTCTTTTTAGACAAAAATACATCGGCTCGGATTGTCAATTCAGGCCAAGGGTTTGGAGACGGGGGTTTTACTGAAGCTGCGGTCCGCATAAGCGGGAAAGGCTTTAGGCCAACTCAGGTTGAGCGTACTTTAACGCAAGACTCATGGGGGGACCTTGATAACCTCGATATAACCATAAGTGGAAAAGAAGAAAAAATAAAAAATTCCCTTGTTGAGATTGATACCGTTTCCGGAGATTTAGAACATGCTTTCAGAACGACAACGAAGTTAAAAATAGAGGGCAATTTCTCCTATACTTCCACTAACCCAAATTTCGACCTGAACGATACAATGATTGGCAATACAAGTACTCAGTTTACTAAACAGGTACGAGTTGGGGATATTTTTTATTTAGGTAACGCAACCGCTATATCAGATCAAAAGTATCTAATCTTTGAAGTTATTGACGACGACAATTTTACTTTTAAGAAATATAACGATGTGTCTGGCACTTTTGAAATTGTCGGACTCGAAGGGGATGCTATTACTTTTTTTGATCCTGACAAAGACATGATATTGGATGCAGACATATTTGTCGTTTCATCCAATGGCCCCCAGGGAGAGCATGTATTTTATGACTGGGAAAGTGATCGTAATGCCACGGGTGAGCCTCGTACCGATGATTCGCATACAGAATTTAATAAAACCATATCCCATGTGGTTTTGGATAACCCAGGATATGGGTACTCCATGCCCATTGAAATTTTGGTTTTTGGTGGCTATCCAAAACGGGAAACCTTGCTTGAACATATGGATGAAAATGGCAGCAGGTGGGATTTTAGACCTGCCGTCTTAGAATTGAATGCATCTGCGGTTGATAGTAATGGCACACTGGGTGAAACTGCCATCGTGGTAGTCGATGGAGGCAAGGGCTATAAATTTATTACTAATGGTGCAGGTGACATGGCTTATTTTCCTGCTATCCAAATATCAGGGGGTGGAGGAAATGGGGCGGTTGCTTTTATTACTGAGTTTGATGAGGATGAAGGCAATATTTCAAAAATTGAAGTATTTGCTGGTGGTCGAAGTTATTTTAATACCAACTCAACCAATATACCGAAGGCTGCTTTATCTCATACAACTCCACTGATTGCCGACGAAGAAGATGCAAATTTTACAGTTCGCTTGGGTGGCTTTTGGGATGAAATCCCACCGTGCGATAAATGCACCGATGGAAAACATGCGGTCCGAGGGCAACTTGATAAACCATCGCACTCCCACCCATGGGTTGAAATATGGGACCGTGCCCGAACCGAGGAAGCGATTGATAGCAATGAGGACCGTGCTCATGCCGTTGCTAAAATAAGAGATGGAAAAATCGAAAAAATTATCGTAACTGAGAGTGGTCGGGGATACCGGGACCCGGTTGCTTATTTGAGAGGGGTTGCCCCCAAGCACCATGTGTATTATCCGTATGATGATATAATTAACCGGGTGTGGCGCTGTACCAACATAAGAGAGACCATAAACGGCCAGCTGGTTGAATGTGGCCATATTGAAAGATCCTCCTATCCACCAGAAAATTGCCCCGGTGAAGTGGATGAAAGTTTTTTAGTAGATGAAGAAACAACTTCCCAAAAGGTAGCTGCCTGGGAGAACAGGCATGTAAAATTAGCCAAACATTTGTGTGAGGCTGATGGAAACATATCTGTTTTTCATGATCAGATTTTTGACCTACGGTCTGATTACAATGCGACGGCTCACATGTCTGTAAATTTCAAGAGTCGAAAATGCGGAGGTACCAAGGTTAATTTTGCCCTTGTGAATGATTATGCCCGTTTTCCGTATGAAGACTGGGAAGCTTTTGATGCCAAATTTACATTGCTTGTAAGGAATGGAGAAATTCAGGAAATAGTGGTGGATGACGGAGGTGATATGTATACGGCTAATGAACTGGATTTAACTGGTTCGGGCACAGGAGTGGACGCCATCCCAATCTTTGATGAAGACGGGAAAATGGTGCGGGTTATTTTTGATGACCCTGAGCTTAAAAATCTGGAATATGACCAAATTTTCAGACCGCAGGGTGCGGGGCAGGGCTTTCAGGAAAGACCTTGGTCATGGGATCATTCTTATGAGACAACATTTGGTGTCAGGGAGGTTCATAATGTGCTATCCATTTCTTCGGAGTTGGTGCTGCTTACCAAAGATGTAACTGGTTTGGATGAAGACTGGCTATTTGGCTCTCCTACCCATGCTGACTTTCTGGGCGATCGAATTGTTGATGTAGAGGTTAGATCTTTTGGAAAGTTTAGCCAAAGCCGGGATATTGATAGTTTAACGTTTGATTTTAATGGCTCTCACCGACCTGACTCAAATGATGGTCAGGTGGGTTTTGTGCAGGCAAGCGCCACACCTTTTACAACTACTCGGTTAACGAAAATACAATTGGATCAAAATGGTACTTATTTTGATACCAGTGCAAAGGATGCTGAGGATCATCGCTGGAGGAGTTTATTTGATGAACAACCATCGTTGAACCTTATTAATACTTATCATGATTCTTATGATGCTACTGCAGAAGTAATAATTGGGAATCAACACCTTCTAAATATGATGGATTCCAATAAAAGTTCTCTTTTCAGATTAAACGGAGCGAATGAATTTGATGCCACCGGTGAGGTTGATTACATAGACTTATATATCGATGAGCGTTTTCCATCGAAACTGTATTACGGTTTCGGTGCAGGTATGGAACACCTTCCCGCAATGGGAGCCGAGATTATAGTAACTGATGGGCTACCGGGAATGAATTGGGCGGAGAATGAACCAGCTGAAAGGAATATGACTGCCTACACCGACCAGTCCGGTTATTACATGATCCCAGATTTAGAGCCAGGTCTTTATAATGTTGCCGTTTTTATGGAAGATATGCTGTTCCAGGAATCGACCTTCAGGCCAAGTGCGGATCCAACAAAAGTAAGCCAAGTGTTATATGTTCCCGGAATGCCAGACTTAATCCTGGAGACGGATAACCGAGGAATTGGCAGAAGTACTCTTGTCTGGTCTGCCCAGGCTCGCTCCTTGGCCAAACCCTCGAGGTCCGTGACCGCAAGTCAGGAGTACCAGGAGGAACTGAAAATGATTCAAGGGATTGGGGCAGGCTTTCAAAATGGAGAAAGGCCGCAGATTATAATCAACCCATTCCCAGGCAATACCAGCTCTGCGGTTCCAAATTTAACAGTTGTTGGGCAATTAGACGGTTCCCTAACCCTTACGATTGTCGATGATGAAAACACCACAAGCTTTAATCCAAATGATCGCTTCACCGTTACTTATTCTTCATCCGCCAGCGGGATAGACTTCTTCGAAGATTTCATGCATTCCTCCTCAGAAACCTCGTCATGGCAGGGAACCTTGGATTCTTTAGATTCTACGACTGGTGGACTTTTTTACATCGTACCCAATGATGGAAACGGTACGAATTTTGTTGAAGTGCCAATCAATATACAAGGGGTAGGGGAGGCAAACTTTACCTTTACAGCCATTGGGTTTGATGCCACCGGTACACCTTTTGAGACCAATAACACAAACTGGAGTTTCAGCTTAGATTACAGTGATGTAAACCAAAGCAATGTGGCTACTCTTAGTAATAAAACCGGAAGTTTCACGGATTTAAACTTATTTTCTACCCTGAAAAGAGGAAGAGTGGAAGAGGTGCAGATTCTTGGAAGAGGCTTCAATTATCAAAATGATTACCGGGTTTCATTAAGTGGTGGTGGTGTCGACTTCAATGCAAGTATATTGGTTGGCAGTTATGGCGAAATATTGGATGTAAACATTACGAACCCAGGATCAGGGTATAATGAAAATGCGGAGTTTATCATTCATGACCCAAAAGGCCAAGGTAGTGGGGCAGCCCTGAAGCTAATTCTTGGTGGGGGCACATTAACCCTCGAAGCAAATATTACAAAAGATGGAGTTGTTTATAGTGCGAGCACTTTGGTGCGAGCATCTCCAAGAAATGAATTGTCCCCTAAAGAAAAATGGTTGGATTTGTATACCGGTTCTTTTACTGACCAGAATAATAGCTGGTGGGCAAGTGACTTGGATAATGACGGCTTAAGCAATGTGGATGAATATCAATTAGGAACGCACCCATTTTTATCCGATACCGATATGGATGGTTTAAATGACGGCAATGAAACCATGGTAACTTTTACAAATCCGTTACTTTGGGATACAGATGGGGACGGAATTGATGACCGAAATGAAACCGAAGATCAAAACACAAACCCTCTTCTCGCCGACTCCGA
>Ga0206130_10000333_pt1 | contig 80965 bp, 68 predicted proteins | sample Helgoland_Spring_9_FD_148637 | JGI IMG/M metagenome (GOLD analysis project Ga0206130, IMG submission 148637) | Pelagic subsurface seawater microbial communities from Kabeltonne, Helgoland, North Sea - Helgoland_Spring_Bloom_20160512_1 | ecosystem: Environmental > Aquatic > Marine > Epipelagic ... | reverse complement strand
CGGCTTCATCGGCGGCGGCGGCAGTTCGGGCGGATCGGGCGGCAGCATCGTGATCTCGTCGACGTCGAGCGGCGGATCGAACGTCGCGATCGACAATGCCAATCAGGTGAACAATTCGGGCAATAATTCGAACGCGAACAACAATTCGAATTCGCAAGGTCAGAGCCAGGGTCAGGGTCAGGGCCAGAACCAAAATCAGAACCAGAATCAAAACCAGAACCAGAACGAAAACCAGAACCAGAACAACGGGTCGAGCGGCGCCAGCAGCAGCAACGGCTGGGGCAGCACCGGCAGTTCGTCGTCGACCAGCAGCGGCGCATCGAGCAGTGGCGACTGGAGTTCGAACGGCAGCAGCGGGAGCACGGGCAGCAACGGCGGCAGTTCGAGCACCAGCAGCACGGGCGGCAGCACAGGTGGCGGCAGCAGCTCGTCGTCGTCGAGCAGTTCGGGGAGCAGTTCGGGCAGCAGCAGCGGATCGAGCGGCGGTGGTCCGGCGCCCGTCCCAGCCCCGCCGATGATCCTGTTGTTCGGCGCGGCCGCCGCGGCGCTGGTGGCCCGCAGGCGCGCCGCCAAGGCGGTTGCCGCCTGATCGCTTTTCTTCCGATGCTCGTCGGATGAAAAAAGGGGCTCGTACCAGCATCGGTACGAGCCCCTTTTGCTATCGGTCGTCGGCGACGGCGTCAGGCTTTCTGGATCAACGCCTCGATCTCGTCGATCGGATGGCCGGTCAGATCCTTGTCGAGCTCGCCGGTCAGCCGATCGCTGACTTCCTTGTGATAATGTTTGCGCAGCTCGCCCAGCGTCCGCGGCGGCGCGACGATGATCAGCGATTCATAGTCGTTCGCAAAGGCGCGCTTCTTGAGCATGTCGGCGGCTTCGGCGGCGAACCGGTCCTCCTCGATCTGGTGGAAATCGGTCGGCTCCACCGAACTCTGCACCCCGCCGCGGGGAGACGAGGCCTGGCCGGCGCGATGCGTCGTCTGGTCCGACGTCGAGGGATTGTCCTGTTCCTCGGCATGTTCGACGACCAGATTGGGGTGGGTCGCATCGCCTTCGTTGCGCAGGAAGAGCATCTTGCGCCCGTCCGCAACGAGGACGACGGATTTGTGCGGGATGTCCATGATGTTTTCTCCGATCGGTTGATGTCGTGTAGCCAACGCACCGGCGACCACGCGGGTTGCGAAGCGTTTCACGCCCCGGCATAGCCGCGGGCATGCATGACATCCGCCTGATCCGGGACGACCCCGCCGCCTTCGACGCCGCTCTGGCGAAACGCGGACTGGCGTCGCCGTCGGCGGCCCTGATCGCGCTCGACGACCGCCGTCGCGAAACGATCGCCGCGGCGCAGGCGGCGCAGACCCGGCGCAACGAGCTGTCCAAGGAAATCGGCCAGGCGAAGGCCGCGAAGGATGACGCGCGCGCCAGCGACCTGATGGCATCGGTCGCGACGCTGAAGGATGCGATGCCCGGGCTGGAAGCCGCGGAAGCGGCGGCGGCACGCGCCCTCGATGATGCCAGCGCGGCGATCCCGAACCTGCCCGATACAAGCGTTCCCGACGGTGCGGACGAGGACGACAATCAGGTCGTGGCCGAATGGGGCACGCCCGCCGCCTTTTCGTTCGATCCGCGCGAACATGATGCGATCGGCCCGGCGCTGGGGCTGGATTTCGATACCGGGGTTGCGATCGCCGGATCGCGGTTCACGTTGCTGCGCGGTCAGGTGGCGCGGCTGCACCGGGCGTTGGGGCAATTCATGCTCGACCGGTTGGTGAACGATCACGGTTACGAAGAGGTCGCACCGCCGCTGCTGGTCCAGACCCCGGCGGCGTTCGGGACGGGACAGCTGCCCAAATTTGCCGAGGACCTGTTCGAGACGACCGATGGCCGCTGGCTGATCCCGACGGGCGAGGTGCCGCTGACCAACATCGTGCGCGACACAATCCTGAGCGAGGCGGAATTGCCGCTGCGCTTTGCCGCGCTGACGCAATGTTTCCGGTCGGAAGCCGGTGCGGCGGGGCGCGACACGCGCGGATTGATCCGCCAGCACCAGTTCGAAAAGGTCGAGATGGTGTCGATCACGACGCCCGACGCGTCCGAGGCCGAGCATGAGCGGATGACGCGCTGCGCGGAGGGTGCGCTCGAGGCGCTCGACCTGCCCTATCGGCGGATGCTGCTCTGCGCGGGCGACATGGGATTTACCGCGGCGCGGACGTTCGATCTGGAAGTGTGGTTGCCGGGACAGGCGCGGTATCGCGAGATTTCGAGCTGTTCGACCTGCACCGATTTCCAGGCGCGGCGGATGAACGCGCGCTATCGCCCGGCGGGCGAGAAGGCGACACGGTTCGTCCATACGCTGAACGGGTCGGGACTGGCGGTCGGGCGGACGCTGGTCGCGGTGATCGAGAATTACCAGCAGGCGGACGGGTCGGTCGCGGTGCCCGCGGTGCTGCGCCCGTATATGCATGGCCTCGACGCGATCGTGCCGCAGGGATGATCGCCGCGCGCGGCCTGCGATCGCTGGCGGGGGCCACGGCCCTGGCGGCGACGCTGTCTGCGTGTATCCCCAGCGTCGGCGGTGGCGGCCAGGATCGCTATCCGGCGCCTGCTCCATCGGCGGGCGAGCGACGCGACTATCCGCCGCGCGGGGCCGCTCCCGACATCCGCCCGCCGTCGGGCGATGCCGCGCCGGTCCAGTCGCTGCCCGCCCCGCGCCCGGCGTGGGAATCGAAATCGGTGACGCCCAACGCGACGATCGTGGCCGATTCGACCTATGACGTCGCGCCGGGCGACACGCTGCGCGCGATCGCCGAGCGGACGGGGACGGGGGTCGATGCGCTCGCTCGCGCCAACGGGCTGGCGCCGCCCTATGTCATCCGCACCGGGCAGCGGCTGGCCGTGCCGGGGGGCCGTTACCATCTGGTCCGACCGGGCGAGAGCGGGATCGCGATCGCGCGCGCCTATGGCGTCGAATGGTCCCGGATCGTCACCGCCAACGCGCTGGAGGAACCGTATCTGCTGCGCGCGGGCCAGCGGATCGTGATTCCGGGCAGCGACACGCGGCCTCCCTCCGCCAGCGAGCGCGCGGCGGCGTTCAATCTGGACATCGACGACATCCTGACCGGGGGCGAGCCCGCCCCCGCCCCCAACCAGGTCGCGGTCAAGCCGGTGACGACGACGCGCCGGGTGTTGCCGCCGACCGCGGTGGTCGAGGCACCCGAACGGCTGACCGGGGGCGCGTTCCAGTGGCCGGTCGACGGGCGCGTCGTCAAACGCTTCGGCCCGGGCAAGAGCGGCGAGCGCAACGACGGGATCAAGATCGCGGTGCCGCTGAACACCCCCGTCCACGCGACCGCGGACGGGGTCGTCGCCTATGTCGGCGACGGCATCGCGGCGCTCGGCGGGCTGGTCATCGTCAAGCACGGATCGGGCTGGACCAGCGTCTATGGCCATGCATCCAAGCTGATGGTGCAGCGCGGGCAGAAGGTGAAGCGCGGCCAGACGATCGCGCTGTCGGGCGACACCGGCTTTGCCGACCAGCCCGAGGTGCATTTCGAATTGCGCAAGGGCCGCACCCCGGTCGATCCGACGAGCGAACTGCCGCGGCGCTGATCGAGTTTACGCTGTCATCGCGCGATGCTAACCGCGCGCGATGACCGATTTTCGATCCGACCTGCTCACCACGCTGTCCGCGCGCGGCTATATCCACCAGCTGACCGATGGCGCGGCGCTCGATGCGCTCGCCGCGACGACGGTGGTGCCGGGCTATATCGGGTTCGATCCGACCGCGCCGTCGCTCCACGTCGGCAGCCTGGTCCAGATCATGCTGCTGCGGCGGTTGCAGCAGACCGGGCACAAGCCGATCGTGCTGATGGGCGGCGGCACCGGCAAGATCGGCGACCCCAGTTTCAAGGAGGAATCGCGCCAGCTGCTGACGCAGGACCGGCTGGAGACCAACGTCGCGTCGATCCGGCGGATCTTCGAACGGTTCCTGACCTTTGGCGACGGGCCGACCGATGCGGTGATGCTCGATAACGCCGAATGGCTCGACGCGCTGGAATATATCCCGTTCCTGCGCGAGGTGGGACAGCATTTCAGCGTCAACCGGATGCTGAGTTTCGATAGCGTCAAGCTGCGGCTCGACCGCGAACAGTCGCTGTCTTTCCTCGAATTCAACTATATGATCCTGCAAGCCTATGATTTCCGCGAATTGTCGCGGCGCGCCGGGTGCCGGTTGCAGATGGGCGGCAGCGATCAATGGGGCAATATCGTCAACGGGATCGAACTGGCGCGGCGGATGGATTCGACCGAGGTGTTCGGGGTGACGACCCCGCTGATCACGACGGCGGATGGCGGCAAGATGGGCAAATCGGTCAGCGGGGCGGTGTGGCTGCACGAGGATCAGCTACCGACGTTCGATTACTGGCAATTCTGGCGCAACACCGACGACCGCGATGTCGGGCGGTTCCTGCGATTGTTCACCGACCTGCCGCTCGACGAGATCGCGCGGCTGGAGGCGCTGGAGGGCGCGGAGATCAACGCCGCCAAGGTGGTGTTGGCGACCGAGGCGACCGCGATGTGCCGCGGGCGTGCAGGCGCCGATGCCGCGGCGGACACCGCGCACCGCACCTTTGCCGAGGGCGCGGGCGGCGGCGACCTGCCGACACTAGCCGTCGAAGGCGGGACGATCGGGATCGTCGAGGCGCTGATCGGGCTGGGCTTTGCCGCATCGAAGGGCGAGGCGCGGCGGCTGATCGCGGGCGGCGGTGCGCGGGTCGATGGCGACAAGGTGACCGACGAGGCGCTGGCCATCGCGGTGACCGGCGCGCCGGTACGCCTGTCGGCGGGCAAGAAGCATCACGGCATGCTGATCGTGGTTACCGCGCCGCGCGCGTAACATCTTGTCAATCTAACCCCGGGTAGAGGCGGTCGCGCGGGGAACGAGGGCGTTCGCCGGGAGAGTTGCGAGTGGTCAGCGCACCGATGACATCCGGTTTCGATGCGCGCACCGAACCGCGCGACGAGGTATTCTATCGCACCCGCGCGACGCTGGCCGATCGTCGGCAGTTTTCGGTCACCATCGTCAACGCCTCCCCCCAGGGACTGATGCTCCGCAGCGATGCGGTCACGGTCAGCGCGGGCGAATGGATCAAGGTGACGTTGCCCATCGTCGGCGACGTCCATGCCGCGATCCGCTGGGCGCTCGGCGGACGAATCGGCTGCCAGCTCGGCACCGAGATCGCCCGCGACGACTATCTGGCGCTGCTGGCGGCGATGCGCGGCTAACCCGATCGCAGCAGCGCGACCCCGGCGTCGCGTTCGAACAGATACAGCGCGATCCGGGCGGCCTGACCACGGGCGCCGTCCAGCCCGCCGTCGCGATCGATCAGCAACCGGGCATCGTCCTGCGCACATTGCAGCAGGTCGGCGAGCATGTCGGGGGTCGCGAGGCGGAACGCCGCCTCCCCCGACTGGCGCGTGCCGAGCAGTTCGCCCGCACCACGCAGCCGCAGGTCCTCCTCCGCGATCCGGAACCCGTCGTTGGTCTCGCGCATCAGCGCGAGCCGGGCGCGCGACGTTTCGCTGAGCGCATTGCCGCGCATCAGCAGGCAGTTCGACTGGCCCCCGCCCCGCCCGACGCGCCCACGCAACTGGTGCAATTGCGCGAGGCCGAACCGGTCGGCGTGTTCGATCACGATCAACGTCGCATTGGGAACATCGACCCCGACCTCGATCACGGTCGTCGCGACGAGCACCCCGGTGCGGGCGCCCGCGAACGCTTCCATGACCGCGTCCTTTTCGGCGGGCTTCATCCGTCCGTGGACCAGCCCGACGCGATCGCCGAACCGCGCGCGCAGCGTTTCGGCGCGCGCCTCGGCGGCGGCCATGTCGGATTTCTCGCTCTCCTCGACCAGCGGGCACACCCAATAGGCCTGGCCGCCATCGGCCAGATGCCGCCCGAGCGCGTTGACGACATCATCGAGCCGGTCCTCCGCGATCACGCGGGTCTCGATCGGCTGGCGACCGGGGGGCATTTCGTCGAGGCGGCTGACGTCCATCTCGCCATATTGCGCCAGCGTCAGCGTCCGCGGGATCGGGGTCGCGGTCATCGCGAGCAGATGCGGGCTGCGGCCCTTGTCCTGCAACAACATCCGCTGCGCGACCCCGAAGCGATGCTGTTCGTCGACGACGACCAGCGCGAGATCGCGATACCGGACCGCCTCCTGAAAGATCGCATGGGTGCCGACGAGAATGTCGATCTCCCCCGCGGCGAGGCCCATCAGCGTCGCTTCGCGCACCTTGCCCTTGTCGCGCCCGGTGAGCACGCCGACGGTGACGGGCAGCCCCGAGAGCGTCTTGCGCAGCGTCTCATAATGTTGCCGCGCAAGGATTTCGGTGGGGGCGAGCATCGCGCCCTGCGCCCCCGCCTCGACCGCGATCAGCAGCGCCATCGTCGCGACCAGCGTCTTGCCCGACCCGACATCGCCCTGGAGCAGGCGGAGCATCGGCGCCTGTTGCGCCAGATCGCCCTCGATCTCCCGCACCGTCCGCGACTGCGCGCCGGTGGGGGTGTAGGGCAGGTCGAGCGCATCGCGCAGCCGCCCGTCGCCGACCAGCGCGCGCCCGCGGCGTTTGCGGGTGTCGGCGCGGACCAGCGTCATCGCGAGCTGGTTGGCGAAGATTTCGTCATAGGCCAGCCGCTCGCGCGCCTTGGTATCGGCGGGATCGGCGTGGATGCGGACGAGCGCGTCGCGCCAGTCGGGCCAGTCGCGCTGCGCCTTCAGCCCCGGTTCGATCCATTCGGGCAGCACCGGCGCGCGGTCGATCGCCTGATCGACGAAGCCGCCGAGCCGCCGCGAGGTCAGCCCCTCCGACAAGGGATAGATCGCTTCGCGCGCGCGGAAGCCCTCGCCCGGATCGCCCAGTTCGGGATGGACGATCTGCAGGTCCTGGCCATAGGTTTCGAGCTTGCCCGACACGCGCCGCGGTTCATCGAGCGGCAGGAGTTTCTTCACCCAGCCCGACGACCCGCCGAAATAGATCAGCGTCACGTAATTGCCGAGCGCATCGGTCGCACGCACCCGTGTCGGCCCGCGCCCGTTGCCGACGCGATATTCCCGCGGCGTCAGCTCGATCGCGATCGTCCGGCCCGCATCGCTCGCCATCAGTTCGTCGCGCGCCACGCGGTCGATCCAGCCGGTGGGCAGATGGAAGGCGACATCGACGACGCGCGCCAGCCCGAGCCGGTCGAGCGGCTTCGCCAGCGCCGGGCCGACGCCCTTCAACGCGGTAACCTCCGCGAACAGTGGATTGAGGATATCGGGTCGCATGACTATCTGGGGTCTATACCTCGTCCGACCCGCATCGCCATGGCTCCCCGCAAACTATCGTGCGCGGCGCATCGGCGGGGCCGGTCGGCCTTTCGCGTTGGGAGCAGCATGGACCACGACACACGCCTGAAACGCCTGCGGTTCCGCAGCTGGCACCGCGGCACGCGCGAGGCGGACCTGATGATCGGGGGCTATTTCGACCAGCATGGTTCGACGTGGACCGCCGCCGATCTCGACTGGTTCGAGGCGTTGCTGGAGGAACAGGATGTCGACATCATGGGCTGGGCGATCGGATCGATCCCCTGCCCGCCGCAATGGGACGGGCCGCTGATGCACGCGATGCGGTCGCTCGATTTCGTGCCGATCGAGAAATAGGCGTCGCGTCGGCGGCGTTGCCCCTTTTACCTGCTCAATTGGACCTCGGCCAGGGCCGGGGAAGTCTATGATGCCCGAATTGAAAACGATCCTGACCGCGACGCGGTCGTTGACGCTGTCCGGCGTGCCGACCGGGTTCCAGCCCTCGCTTCTCGCCGACCTGGCGCGCGCGGCGAGCGGGCGGGCGGTGTTCATCGCGCCCGACGACAATGCGATGCGCGCGATCGCGGGCACCGCGGCGTTCTTCGCGCCCGATCTGGAGGTGGTGAGCTTCCCCGCGTGGGATTGCCTGCCCTATGACCGCGCGTCGCCGACGCTGCGGGTGATGGCCGAACGGATCGCGGCGCTCCACCGGTTGCAGCACAAGCCCGCCGGGCCGCAACTGCTGCTGACGACCGCGAACGCCGCGACGCAGCGCGTGCTGACCCCGTTCCGCATCCGCCAGCTGGTCGCGACGTTGAAACCGGGCGAACGGATCAGCCGCGACAAGCTGGCCGCGCTGCTCCAGGCGAACGGCTATGTCCGCACCGATACCGTCCATGACCAGGGCGAATATGCGGTGCGCGGCGGGATCGTCGACCTGTATCCGAGCGGCGAGGACCATGCGTTGCGGCTCGATTTCTTCGGCGACGAGATCGAATCGGTGCGGACGTTCGATCCGCAGGACCAGCGCACGACCGGGCGGATCGACGGGTTCGTCCTGCTGCCCGCGTCCGAAGCGCTGCTCGACGACGAATCGGTCAAACGGTTTCGCGCGCGCTATCGCGAGACGTTCGGCGCCACCGCGACGGGCGATCCGCTGTACCAGGCGGTGTCGGAGGGGCGGCGGCTGGCGGGGATGGAACATTGGCTGCCGCTGTTCGAGGACAAGCTGGCGACGCTGTTCGATCACCTGCGCGACGGCGATATCGTCGTGCGCGATGCCAACACGCCCGCCGCCGCCGAGGGTCGGCTGGAGGCGATCGCCGACTATTACGAGAACCGCAAACGCGCCGAGGCGGCACAGCCGGGGAGCTTCCGCCCCCTGCCCGCCAAATCGCTCTACCTCGATGCGACCGAATGGGCCGACGAACAGGCGCAGGTGACGACGCACGCGCTGTCGCCTTTCCACGAACCCGAAAGCGCGGCGGTGCTCGATTTCGGGGTCGACGGCGCGCGCGATTTCGGGCCCGAGCGCGGCAGCGGAGTCAACCTGTATGAAGCGGTCGTCGCGCATCTCGACCGACTGCGCAAGGACGGGCGCAAGCCGGTGCTGGCGAGCTATTCGATCGGCGCGCGCGAACGGTTGGGCAACCTCCTGACCGATCACGGGCTGGTCGGCGCGAAGGCGGCGGACAGCTGGCAACAGGCGCTGGGCATCGCCGATACGGGCAAGAGCGCAGGCGTCGCGCTGGTCGTCTTGCCGCTCGACCACGGGTTCACCGCGCCCGGCGTCGCGGTGCTGACCGAACAGGACATGCTGGGCGACCGGCTGATCCGGCGGACCAAGCGCAAGAAATCGGCGGACGCGTTCCTCGCCGAACTCGCCGCGCTGACCCCGGGCGATCTGGTCGTCCACATGGATCACGGGATCGGGCGGTACGAGGGGCTGACATCGATTCCCGTCGGGCAGAGCCCGCATGATTGCGTCGCGCTGAGCTATGCCGGTGGCGACAAGCTGTACGTGCCGGTCGAAAATCTCGAAGTCCTGTCGCGCTACGGATCGTCCGAAGAGGGCGCGGCGCTCGACCGGCTGGGCGGGGAGGCCTGGCAACGCCGCAAGTCGCGGATGAAGGAACGGATCCGCGAAATCGCGGGCGAACTGATCGCGACCGCCGCCGAACGCGCGCTCCATCCGGGCGACGTGCTCGAACCCGATCCCAGCGGCTATCCCAGCTTCGTCGACCGGTTCCCCTATGAGGAAACCGACGATCAGGATCGCGCGATCGACGATGTGATCGGCGATCTGGCGGCGGGCAAGCCGATGGACCGGCTGATCGTCGGCGACGTCGGCTTCGGCAAGACCGAGGTCGCGTTGCGCGCCGCCTTCGTCGCGGCGATGGCGGGCAAGCAGGTCGCGGTCGTGTGCCCGACGACGTTGCTCGCCCGCCAGCATTTCAACAATTTCTCCGCGCGGTTCGAAGGATTTCCGATGAGGATCGGACGGCTCAGCCGCCTGGTGCCCGCGGCGGAGGCGAAGACGACGAAGGAGGGACTGACCGAGGGCGGCGTCGATATCGTCATCGGCACCCACGCGTTGCTGGCGAAGAACGTCGATTTCAAGCGGCTGGGGCTCGTCATCGTCGACGAGGAGCAGCGGTTCGGGGTGACGCACAAGGAACGGCTGAAGGCGTTGCGCGCCGACGTCCACGTCCTGACGCTGACCGCGACGCCGATTCCGCGGACGCTGCAGATGGCGATGAGCGGGATCCGCGAATTGTCGGTGATCCAGACCCCGCCGGTCGATCGGCTCGCGGTGCGGACGTACATCATGCCGTGGGACCCGGTCGTGCTGCGCGAGGCGTTGCTGCGCGAACATTATCGCGGTGGGCAGAGCTTCATCGTCACCCCGCGCGTCGCCGACCTGCCCGAGCTGGAGGAGTATCTGCGCAACGAGGTGCCCGAAATCCGCTATGTCGTCGCGCACGGCCAGATGAGCGCGACCGAGGTCGAGGAGCGGATGAGCGCCTTCTACGACAAGAAGTTCGAGGTGCTGATCTCGACGACGATCATCGAAAGCGGGATCGATATCGCGTCGGCCAACACGATGATCGTCAACCGCGCCGACCGGTTCGGCCTCGCGCAGCTGTACCAGCTGCGCGGGCGGGTCGGGCGATCGAAGACGCGTGCCTATGCGTATCTGGTGACGCCGCCCGAACGGCAGATGACGGTGACCGCGGAAAAGCGGCTGAAGGTGCTCAGCGATCTCGATTCGCTCGGCGCGGGGTTCCAGCTCGCCAGCCACGATCTCGACATCCGCGGTGCGGGCAACATCCTGGGCGACGAACAATCGGGGCATATCAAGGAGGTCGGGTTCGAACTCTACCAGTCGATGCTGGAGGAGGCGATCCTAGATGCCAAGGCGGGCGGGCTCGCCAGCACGCGACCGCGCGATTTCTCGCCCCAGATCACGGTCGATGCCGCGATCCTGATCCCCGACGACTACGTCCCCGACCTGGATCTGCGGATGGGGCTGTATCGACGCCTCAACGAACTCGATGCCCCGCGCGAGATCGAGGCGTTCGCCGCCGAGATGATCGACCGGTTCGGCCCCCTGCCCGACCCGACCGAAAATCTGATCAAGGTCATCGAGATCAAGTTGAACGCGAAAAAGGCGTGTATCGCCAAGATGGATGTCGGCGCGCGCGGGGTGCTGGTGTCGTTCCACGACGACAAGCCGCCGAGCGTCGAGGGGCTGTTGGCCTATGTCGAGAAACTGAACGGCGTCGCCAAGCTGCGCCCCGATTCGAAACTTGTGCTGCAACGCGCCTGGCCCGATGCGAAGGCGCGGCTGCACGGGGCGCTGCAATTGTCGAAGGGGCTGGCCAAGGCGATGGGGTGAGGATCGTCGCCGCGGCGGATCAGCTGCTGTGGTCGGCGATGATCTTCCACCCCGTCTTGCGGCGTTCGAAGAGCAGGGTCGTCATTCCCTGATCGACCTTGCCGCCATCGGCAGGCGTGAGCGTCCATCGCGCGAAGAGCAGCTGGTGGACGTTGCTGATCGTCCGGTGCGCCAGCATCCGGAAACTCAGCGTCCCGCGGGTGTTGCCCCCCTTGGCGAAGCTGGGGCGATAGCGGTCGGCGATGGCGGGCTTGCCGCTGACGAGGCCCTTGGTCGTCACATAGGTCGCGTCGTCGGCATAGACCGCGACGAACCGGTCGAGATCGCCGGTGTTCCACCCCGCCGCGCTGTCGGCCATCGCCGCGGCGATCGCGGCCTGCGGATCGTCGGCAGCCTGCGCGGCGACGGAGGGCTGCGCCGCGACGGGGGCCGTCAGCACGAGGGTGGCGATCATCATGCTGCGCAGCATCAGCGTCTCTCCATCAGCGCCGCCAGCGCGGTTTCACCCAGGGGGCCGGCGAGCAGGAAACCCTGATAATAGTCGCAGCCATCGGCCGCCAGCAACCTGAGCTGCGCCTCGGTCTCGACCCCCTCCGCGATCACCGCAACGCCGAGCGAGCGCGCGATGTCGATCACGCCGCGCACCACGACCCGGTCGCGCGGCGACCCGTCGATGTCGCTGGTCAGCGACTTGTCGATCTTGAGATAATCGAGTGGGAGCGATTTGAGATAGGCGAGGCTGGAATAGCCCGTCCCGAAATCGTCGATCGCGACCCGGCAGCCCGCCCCGCGCAATTCGGCGAGCAGCGCCCCCACCGCGCCCAGGTCGCGGATCAGCCCGGTTTCGGTGATCTCGATCGTCAGCCGCCCGCGCGGAAAGCCGCTGGCGTCGACGCGGGCGAGGAACAGGTTGGCAAAGCCGGGCCGCGTCACATCGGCGGCGGTCAGGTTGAGCGCGACGCGCAGCCCGCCGAGCGATTTGCCCCAGGACGCCGCGCGCGCCAGCACCAGATGCTGGATGTGATCGGACAGCGCCACGCCCAGATCGGCGCGCTCGGCGGCGGCGAACAACGTCTCCGCCCCGATCGCGCCCCGCCGCCCATGGTTCCAGCGCGCCAGCGCCTCGACCCCGGTGATCCGCCCGGTCGCGATCTGGACCTGTGGCTGGAACAATATGTCGATTTCACGCCGGTCGATCGCATGGTGCAGGTCGACCGCCAGTTCGTCGAGCGGGGCGATATGGTCGGGATCGGCGATCCGCAGCGTCGTGCCGTCGCTCGACTTCGCCGCGGTCAGGGCCTCGCGCGCCTTGCGCAGCAATGCGGTGGCGTCATCGCCCTCGAGCAGCGAAGCCAGCCCGATCCGGTTGCCGACCAGCGCGCGAATCCCGCCGATCGTGAACGGTTCGGCGAGCCGTTCGGTCAGGCGGCTGGCGATCGCCTGGGTCGCGGCGACATCGCCGCTGACCCCGATCGCGAATTCCACCCCGCCCAGCGCGATCAGCAGCGCGCCATCCGCCGCCGCGATCCGCCCGATCGCCTCCCCCACCGCGGCGATCAGCGCATCGCCGGTCGAGCGGCCATAAGCCGCGTTGACGATATCGACCCTCGACAAGGCGACCAGCACGACCGCGACCGGCGCCGCCGCGGCGAGCCGTCGATCGATCAGCGCGCGCAGGGGCGCCAGGGTCGGATCATCGGACCGGCCAGCCAGCGTCGTGCGTCGATCGGTCATTCATCGGCCCCTCGACGCCCGTGCGGCATCGCCATCGAAACGATTGGGGCAAGCGCACCGCGCGGTCAATCCGGCCATTGGGGTTGTTGTCGGAGATGGCGGCTACTAACTCTCTTAGATGGTGACCGATGCTTCCCCCGACCTGCCCGGCCTGATCGATGCCCATGGGCGCCGGATCGATTATCTGAGGATATCGGTGACCGACCGGTGCGACCTGCGCTGTCGTTATTGCATGTCCGAAAAGATGACGTTCCTGCCGCGCCGTGCGTTGCTGGCGCTGGAGGAGATTGCGATCATCGCCGAACGTTTCATCGCGCGCGGGGTGGCGAAGATCCGGCTGTCCGGGGGCGAACCTTTGGTCCGCAGCGACGTTGGCGATCTGGTCAGGCGGCTGGGCGGCCATATCGGCCATGGCCTGCGCGAATTGACGATGACGACCAACGCGACCCGGCTGGCCGCGCATGCCGAGGATCTGGCCGCGGCGGGGATCAAGCGGATCAACGTCAGCCTCGACAGCCGCGATGCCGACCGGTTCCGCTATATCACGCGCCAGGGTGACCTCACGCAGGTGCTGGGCGGGATCGCCGCGGCGCAGGCGGCGGGCATCCGCGTCAAGATCAACATGGTCGCGCTCGCCGACCTGAATGAGGACGAGATCGCGCCGATGCTGGCGTGGTGCGTGGCGGAGGGGCTCGACCTGTCGCTGATCGAAACGATGCCGCTGGGCGCGATCGATGAGGACCGGGTCGACCGGTTCGTGCCGCTGACGCGCGTGTTCGACATGCTGGCCGCCCGGTTCGACCTGTCGCGCGACGATTATCGCAGCGGCGGCCCCGCGCGATATTGGCGCGTCGGCAACAGCGACACGCGGCTGGGGCTGATATCACCGCTGACCGCGAATTTCTGCGACGGGTGCAACCGCGTCCGGCTGACGACCGAGGGCAAGCTGTACGCGTGCCTGGGGCATGACGATCAGGTCGACCTGAAGGCGGCGTTGCGCGAGGGCGGGGTCGGCGCGCTCGACGCCGCGATCGACGAAGCGCTGCGGATCAAGCCCAAACGGCATGATTTCCGGATCGAGGCGGGATCGGCGCCTGCGGTCGCGCGCCACATGAGCGTTACCGGCGGATGATGCGATACGAGCGGTGGGCGTTGCTCGCATCCCCGACCGCTCCGGCGCAGGCGGCCGCGCGCGCGCTCGCGGACGCGACCGACTGGGTCGATCCGCAGCAGGCCGATGCGATCATCGCGCTGGGGGGCGACGGCTATATGCTCCAGGTACTCCACCGGATGCTCGATCGCCGCAAGCCCGCGGTGCCGGTGTTCGGGATGAACCTGGGCACCGTCGGGTTCCTGATGAACGAATGGCGCCAGCACGGGATCGAGGAACGGCTGGCGCGCGCGAAGCCGTTTCAGGTCACCCCGCTGGTCACCACCGTCACCGGGGCGGACGGGCGGGTGCATCAACTGTCCGCGATCAACGAAGTGTCGTTGCTGCGCGAAACCCGCCAGACCGCGAAGCTGGAAGTGACGGTCAACGAACGCGTCGTGATGGCCGAACTGGCGTGCGACGGCATCCTGGTCGCGACCCCCGCGGGATCGACCGCGTATAATTTGTCCGCACAGGGACCGATCCTGCCGCTGGGGTCGAACCTGTTGGCGCTGACCCCGATCAGCCCGTTCCGCCCCCGGCGCTGGCGCGGGGCGATCCTGACCGACAAGGCGCGGATCACGATCCGGGTCCTCGATCCGGGCAAGCGCCCAGTGTCCGCGGTCGCCGACCAGCATGAGGTGCGCGACATCGCATCGCTGTCGATCGGGATGGACCGGTCGCGCGAACTGACGCTGTTGTTCGATCCCGAACACGCGCTGGACGACCGCATCACGATGGAACAATTCATCGGGTGAGATAAGTCGCCCGATCCGGGGGATACGGGGCTTGCATCGCCGAACGGGCACGGTATAGAGCCCCCTCCCGCGACGGCAACGTTCCCTGATAGCTCAGCGGTAGAGCTCTCGACTGTTAATCGAGCGGCCGTAGGTTCGAATCCTACTCAGGGAGCCATCGTCGCGGGTCTGCCCCCCGCCCCTACATCGTCGGTTCACCTCACGCGCGGTATGGCGCGCGTCTTGCCGTCATCGGAGTGCGCATGAGCCTGGGGTTGCTACTGTCGATCGTGATGCTGGCGAGCGGCCCGGTCGCGGGCGCGCCGGTCATCGACAGCGTCCCAACCGAATCCCTGCCCGCCGCGATCGATCGCGATGCGGCGGCGGTTGCGCTCGCGACGGGCGAACCGGTCGAGGCCGCGCGGCTGGCGCTCCGCGCGCAGGTCGGCAGCGTGGCCGCGACCGATGCGATCGCCCGCGAATTCGCCGGTCGCCTGGTCGGTATCGCCTTCGATCCCTTGCCCGCACCGACCGTCACCATATTGCTGACCGGCGACGATCCGGTCGCGCCCCGCATCATCGACGCCGGCGGTATCCCGGTGGCGGTGACGTTCCGAACCGGGGCGAAAGCGACGCATAGCGAGCTGGTCGCCGCGATCACCGCGCATCAGGCCGCGGTGCGCGCATCGTTGATCGTCGCGCCGGGGATGGGGATCGATTCGCGCACCGGGGAGGTCGTGATCATGGTCGGTGACGCCGACGCGCGCGCGGGCCTGACGGCGCTGCACGACCGGTTCGCGGCGGAACTCGCGGTGCCGGTGCGGATCGACCGGTCGGGCAGCCCGATGAACATGATGATCCCCGGCGGCGCGCGGGTCGTCGGGGTCGATCCGGCCAGCGGGGTCCGCTACGCCTGCACCACCGGGTTCGCGGTTACCGACGGCACCCGAACGGGCATCGCGACCGCCGCGCATTGCCCCGACACGCTGTCGGTCGCCGCGGTCGATCGCAGCGTCGTCCCGCTCACTTATGTCGGCCAATGGGGATGGGGCTATCAGGACGTCCAGATCAATGCGAGCGATGCCCCCCTCGCCCCCTATTTCTATGCCGACACCGCCAAGACGATCGCGCGCCCGGTCGCCGACGTCACACCGCGGGCGAGCACCCGCGTCGGCGACGTCGTCTGCCACCGGGGCGAGCGGACGGGCTATAGCTGCGCCCGCGTCCTGATGGTCGATTTCGCGCCCGCGGGCGACCTGTGCGGGGGCGCGTGCCTGCCGACCTGGGTTGCGGTGGCGGGCCCGACGTGCCGCGCGGGCGACAGCGGCGCGCCGGTCTTCGTCGGGACGAGCGCGCTGGGGATCGTGAAGGGCGGCAGCTATCGTCCCGACGGGTCCTGCGCGCTGTGGTTCTATATGTCGGTCGACTATATGCCCGCGGGCTGGCGGGTGATGACGACCGGCGATCCCGCCATGCCCCTTCCCGCCATGCCCGCCACGCCCGCTGCTATCGCGCCCGCCGCGCGCTAGGCATTTTCGGCGATCCGTTCCTCGAAGAGCGATTTCAGATCCTTCTTCAATATCTTGCCGTTGGCGTTGCGGGGCAATGTCTCGCCGACGAAGCGGATCGCGACGGGCGTCTTGAACGCCGCCAGCCGTTCGCGGACCCAGGCCTGCAGCTCCGCCTCGGTCGCGGTCGCGCCGGGGGCGAGATGGACGACCGCGGCGGGCTCCTCCCCCAGCGTCCGGTGCGGCAGCCCGATCAGCGCGCAGTCGGTCACCGCGGGATGATCGTAGAGGACATTCTCGACCTCGGTCGAATAGATATTCTCACCCCCGCGGATCACCATATCCTTCGCGCGATCGACGATGAAGCAGAACCCCTCCTCGTCGAGCCGCGCGAGGTCGCCGGTGCGCACCCAGCCATCGACGAAGGTCGCGGCCGTCGCTTCGGGCTTGTTCCAATAGCCCTTCACGATCATCGGGCCCCGCGCCCATAATTCGCCGACCTCCCCCGCCGCCAGCACGGTGACGCCGTCGTCGGCACGGATTTCCAGATCGGCGACGGGCACGGGCGGCCCCGCGCTCGTCGGGCGGTTGAGATAATCCTCGCTCGAATGGCTCGTCACGGTCGCCATGGTTTCGGTCATGCCCCAGCCATTGCCGGGCAGCGCGCCGAACTCGGTGTGGATGCGCTTGACCAGTTCGGGCGCGGCGGGGGCGCCGCCATAGGCGATCGCTTCGAGGCTGGAGAGATCATATTTGTGGCGATCGGGGTGTTCGAGCAATTGCCACGCGATCGTCGGCACCCCGCCGGTGACATGGACCTTTTCGCGTTCGATGATCTCCATCGCGCGCACGGGATCCCATTTGCGCATGAAGATCAGCGTGCTGCCGCCCGCGATCGCGCCCATCATTCCCGCCGAACAGGCGGTGACGTGGAACATCGGGATAACCGTCAGCGACGTGCGCGGGGTGGGATCGGGCAGCGGGTCGCCGCGGCGTAGCACCGATCGCGCGGCGGCATAGCCCCCCGACATGATGTTGGTCATCAGGTTGCGGTGCGACCCCAATGCGCCCTTTGGCGCGCCGGTCGTACCGCTGGTGTAGAAGATCGTCGCATCGTCGTCGGGCGCGATAGAAACGTCGGGCAGCGCGACATCGGGCAGCGTCGGCCAGTCGTGCGGGGTGCCGATCACCGATTCGAGCCGCGCGACCTTGCCGTCCAGCGGCTCGGCGGCGCGCGCGACCAAGACGTGTTCGAGCGCGGGCAGCGTGTCGTAATAGCCCGCCAGCCGGTGATGCCGTTCGTCGTCGAGGATGAGTATCTTCGCCCCCGAATCGGCGAGGCCATATTCCAGCTCGGTCCCGGTCCACCACGCGTTCAGCGGCACCATGATCGCCCCGATGCTGGTCGCGGCGAAGAAACAGACGGGCCATTCGGGCAGGTTGCGCATCGCCAGCGCGACGCGATCGCCGGGCCGGACCCCCAGATCGTGGAGATGCACCGCGAGCGTCGCGACCGCGCGCCACGTCGCGTCATAGGTGACGCGTTCATCCTCATAGATGGTGAACAGCCGGTCGCCATGCGCCCGCGCCGCCTGGATCAGCGCGCGCAGCGACGGCGGCGCGCTTTTCCAGATCCGCGTCGGGATGCCGCCGATGTCGACCGTGTCCATTTCGAACTTGCCGCCGGGCACCGTCAACGCGGCCTGCGCCTGGTCGAGGGTGACTGCGGGCCATCCGGCCGGCAACGCGATCAGGGGTTCACTAGCCACGCGGCACCTCTTTTCTGGAAAAACTTGAAATCCGGGTCTGGCTTATCGCCGTCGTTCGATCAGGTTACTGTTGATTCACGGGGCGCTCAAGGCAATAGAGGACGAGAGTTCGAATTAGAGGTATGGAACGCGCATGAAATTGTCCAAGCCCGCCAACCACGGCTTCGATCCGGCACGGCTGGCGGGGATCGATGGCTTTCTGAAGGAACGCTATATCGATTCGGGCAAGCTGCCCAACACGCAGCTGCTGGTCGCGCACGACGGCAAGATCGTCCATTTTTCGAGCCAGGGCACCGCGCGGGAGGGTGGCGCGGCGATCGACGAGACGTCGCTGTTCCGGATCGCCAGCATGACCAAGCCGATCACCTCGATCGCGTTCATGATCCTCGTTGAACAGGGGAAGGTGGCGGTCGATACGCCGGTTCATCACGTCCTGCCCGAATTCAAGGGGCTGGGCGTCTATAACGGTGGTGGCGGCGGGGTGCCGTTCCTGACCAAGCCGACCAGCGAACCGATGCGGATGGTCGACCTGCTCCGCCATACCTCGGGGCTGACCTATGGTTTCCAGAATCGCAGCAACATCGATGCCGCCTATCGCGAATCGAAGATGGAGAATTGGCACGGCGGGCACGACCTGCAGGGCTTCATCGCGGCGCTCGGCGCATTGCCGCTCGAATTCTCGCCCGGCGAGGGGTGGAATTATTCGGTGTCGACCGACGTGCTCGGCGCCGTGGTCGAACGCGTGTCGGGGCAGACGCTCGATGCGTTCTTCCACGATCATATCTTCGCGCCGCTCAAGATGGACGACACCTTCTTCCAGGTGCCCGCGGACAAGATCGATCGGCTGACCGATTGCTACACCTTCGTCCCCGGCAAGGGCCGCATCATGTACGATCGCGGTGAGGCGAGCGCGTGGAGCCGGATGCCGAAGCTGTTGTCGGGTGGTGGCGGGCTGGTGTCGAGCGCGCTCGATTACCACCGGTTCAACACGATGCTGCTCAACGGCGGGGAACTCGATGGCGCGCGGATCGTCGGTCGGAAGACGATCGACCTGATGACGACGAACCATCTGCCCGGCGGATCGGACCTCGCGACGATGTCGCAATCGCTGTTCAGCGAGGCCGCGAATGCGGGTACCGGCTTCGGCCTGGGCTTTGCGATCAACATGGACGTCGCCAAATCGATGATCCCGGGATCGGCGGGCGAATATTATTGGGGCGGGATGTTTTCGACCGCCTTTTTCGTCGATCCGGTCGAACGGATCACGATGGTGTTCATGACGCAGATGAGCCCGAGCAGCGTCTATCCGATCCGTCGCGAACTCAAGACGATGATCTATGCCGCGCTGACCTGACGGTTGCGCCCCACCCCATTATCCTAATGCCGGAGAGAAACATGACCTCGCCCATCCGTACCGAACGCCATGACGACGTCCTCGTCATCATTTCGAACAACCCGCCCGTCAACGCGCTCGGCGCGGCGGTTCGCCAGGGGCTCGAAGCCGGGATCAAGGAAGCCGTCGCCGACGACAGCATCAAGGCGGTCGTGATCCGGTGCGACGGACGCACGTTCTTCGCGGGCGCGGACATCACCGAATTCGGCAAGCCGATGCAGGAACCGGGCCTCGGCACCGTGATCGACATGATCGAATCCGCCGACAAGCCCGTCGTCGCCGCGATCCACGGCACTGCGCTGGGCGGCGGGTGCGAGGTGACGCTGGGCTGTCATTACCGCGTCGCGGTGCCGTCGGCGAAGATCGGGACGCCCGAGGTGAAGCTCGGCCTGCTCCCCGGTGCCGGCGGAACCCAGCGGATTCCGCGGATCGCGGGCGTACCGCTGGCGCTCGAAATGACCGCGATCGGCAATCCGATCTCGGCGAAGAAGGCGCTCGAGGCCGGGCTGATCGACAAGATTGTCGGCGAGGACACGCTCGAGGCCGATGCGATCGCCTTTGCCCGCGACGTGGCGGCCAAGCGTCCGCTGCCCCGCGCGTCGGAGAAGACCGCGACCGCCGATCCGGAAGCGGTCGAGGCGTTCAAGAAAGCCAATGCGCGCAAGTTCCGCGGTTTCGATGCGCCCGCCGCGAACATCCGCTGTGTCGAGGCATCGACCCAGGGTAGCTTCGCCGAGGGGATCAAGACCGAGCGCGACGAATTCATGAAACTGATGATGGGGACCCAGTCCGCCGCGCAGCGCCACCTGTTCTTCGCCGAACGCCAGGCCGCCAAGGTCGACGATATCCCCAAGGACACGCAGAAGCGCGACATCAAGAAGGTCGGCGTCATCGGCGCGGGCACGATGGGCGGCGGGATTTCGATGAACTTCCTCCAGGCCGGTATCCCGGTCACGATCGTCGAGACCGCGCAGGACGCGCTCGATCGCGGCGTCGCGACGATCCGCAAGAATTACGAGGCGTCGGCCAAGAAGGGCCGGTACACGACCGACAAGGTCGAGGCGATGATGGGCCTGCTGACCCCGACGCTCAGCCTCGACGACCTCAAGGATTGCGACCTCGTGATCGAGGCGATCTACGAGAATATGGACGTCAAGAAAGAGGTGTTCGGCAAGCTCGACACCATCGTCAAACAGGGCGCGATCCTGGCGTCGAACACGTCGTATCTCAACGTCGACGAGATCGCGGCATCGACCAAGCGCCCGCAGGACGTGATCGGGATGCATTTCTTCTCCCCCGCCAACGTCATGAAACTGCTTGAAGTGGTCCGCGGCGCGAAGACCGCCGACGACGTGCTCGCGACGGTGATGGCGCTCGCCAAGCCGATCGGGAAGGTCGCGGTGGTCAGCGGCGTGTGCGACGGGTTCATCGGCAACCGAATGCTGTCGCAGCGGCAGAAGCCCGCGACCGATTTGTTGATGGAGGGCGCGACCCCCGAACAGGTCGACAAGGTCCATGTCGGCATGGGGATGCCGATGGGGCCGTTCCAGATGAGCGATTTGGCCGGAGTCGATATCGGTTGGCACCGCGATCCCAACCGGATCGAAAGCATCCGCGATGCGCTCGCCGCCGAGGGTCGCTGGGGCCAGAAGAAGCAGGCGGGCTTCTATGATTACGACGAAAAGCGGACCCCCTCCCCCTCGGCCCGCGTCGGCGAGATCATCGACGATTTCCGCGCCAAGGCGGGCAAGCAGAAGCGGGCGGTGAGCGATCAGGAGATCGTCGAACGGACGCTGTATCCGATGGTCAACGAAGGCGCGAAGATCCTGTCCGAGGGCATGGCGCAGCGCGCGAGCGATATCGATGTCGTCTGGATCTACGGCTATGGCTGGCCGGTCTATACCGGCGGCCCGATGTTCTGGGCGAACACCGTCGGGCTCGACACGATCGTCGCGGGGCTCGAAAAACATGGTGTCGAGGTCGCGCCGCTGCTGAAGGAGAAGGCGGCGAAGGGCGAGAAATTCTGATGCGCCCCTCCCTCCTTCCGTCATTCCCGCGCAGGCGGGACTCCATCAAGGCGACGCGAGCGGCTGGCCCGCAGCGTCGGCGCATGGGGATCCCCGCCTCCGCGGGGATGACGAAGGGGGCATGCAGCGCATGACCGAGCGCAGCGCACTCGCAACCGCCGCCGCGATCCGATCGGGCGAGACGACCGCGCTCGCCGAGACCGACGCCGCGATCGCGCGGATCGAGGCCCGCGATGGCGCGATCAACGCCGTCGTCGTCCGCGATTTCGATCGCGCCCGGCGCGCCGCGGCGGAGATCGACCAGCGCCGCGCGCATGGGTTCGACGCGCCGCTGATCGGCGTGCCGATGACGGTGAAGGAAAGCTATGACGTCGCCGGGTTGCCGACGACCTGGGGGCTCGAGGCGCATCGCGGCTTCGTCGCCGATACCGATGCAGTCGCGGTCCAGCGGTTGAAGGCCGCGGGTGCGGTGGTGCTCGGCAAGACCAACGTGCCGCCCAGCCTCGCTGACCTGCAATCGACCAACCCCGTCTATGGCCGCACCCGTCATCCCGACGATCCCGCGCTGACGCCGGGCGGATCGTCGGGCGGGAGCGCGGCGGCGCTGGCGAGCGGGATGGTGCCGATCGAGATCGGGAGCGACATCGGCGGATCGATCCGGGTGCCCGCGAGCTTTTGCGGGGTGTGGGGGCACAAGCCCAGCTATGGCGCGCTGTCGATCGACGGGCAGCAATTGCCCGGGACCGATGGCGCCCCGATCGCGATGTCGGTGATCGGGCCGATGGCGCGCGACCCCGACGATCTGGCGGTGATGCTCGATATCATGGCGGATGTGCCGTTGCCGCCCGCCGATACGATCGTGCCCGACCGGTTGCGCGTGCTCGTCCTGACCGGCCACCCGGTCGCGCCTGCGTCGGCCGCGATCCGCGACGGCATCGATTCGGTCGCACAACTGCTCGCCGATGCGGGTGCGACGGTGGATCGGGAGAGCGACTTGCTCCCCGACCTGTCGGTGCAGTTCGCCAACTATATGCGCCTGCTCGCGGTGACGCTGGCGCGCGGGGCGCCCGCGGAGGACGGGACGCAGGCGAGCCTGGCCGACTGGCTCGACATGCTCGACCATTCGGCGCGCAACGCGCGGGCGTGGCATCGGTTGTTCAAAACCTATGACGCGGTGATCGCGCCCTGTCTCGGGACGCAGGCCTATCCGCACAGCGAGCTGACGATCCGCGACCGCACGATCACGATCGACGGCGCGGCAACGCCGTTCGGCTACCAGTTCGCCTATCCGGGCCTTGCCACCTATCCCGGCCTGCCCGCGACCGCGATGCCGATCGGACGGGCCGATGGCCTGCCCGTCGGCTGCCAGATCATCACCGACCGCCACCAGGATCACACAGCAATCGCCATCGCCGGATACGCGCATGGCCTGATGAGGAACCCGTCATGACCGACATCGATACTTTCCGCACCGAGACCCGCGCGTGGCTCGACGAGAATTGCCCGCCCGAGATGCGCGAACCCGTCCGCAGCGACAACGATGTCTGCTGGGGCGGGCGCGACCAGTCGATGCTGACCCCTGCGCAAAAGCAATGGATGGACCGGATGGGCGCGCGCGGCTGGACCGTCCCCGACTGGCCGAAGGAATATGGCGGCGGCGGGCTCACCCCTGCGGAAACCAAGATTTTGCGCGAAGAGATGGCCGCGATCCGCGCGCGCAATCCGCTGAACAGCTTCGGAATTTCGATGCTCGGGCCGGCGCTGCTGAAATACGGCACCGAAGAGCAGAAGCAGGAGCATCTGCCCAAGATCGTCCGCGGCGAAATCCGCTGGTGCCAGGGCTATAGCGAACCCAATGCCGGGTCGGACCTTGCCAGCCTGGCGTCGAGCGCGGTCAGCGACGGCGACGATTATATCGTCAACGGGCAGAAGGTCTGGACGAGCTATGCCGACAAGGCCGACTGGATCTTCTGCCTCGTCCGCACCGACAAGACGAGCAAGCAGGGCGGGATCAGCTTCGTCCTGTTCGACATGGCGAGCGAGGGCGTGTCGACCAAGCCGATCCTGCTGATCAGCGGCTATTCGCCCTTTTGCGAAACCTTCATGGACAATGTCCGCGTCCCAAAGCGCAACCGCATCCATGACGAGAACAAGGGCTGGGACGTCGCCAAATATCTGCTCGGTCACGAACGGGAGATGATCAGCGGCATGGGTCTGGGCGGCGGTGGGCGCAACCCGCTGATCGAAGGCGCGATCGCGACGGTCGGGCTGGATCACGACGGGCGGCTCGCCGACCCGATCCTGCGCGCGCAGATCGCGCTGTTCGAGATCCGGTCGAAGGCGTTCACGGCACAGTCGGAGCGGTTCATCGACGAATTGAAGGCGGGCAAGGCGCATCCCGCGCAGCCATCGATGATGAAATATTTCGGGACCGAGCTCAACAAGTCGCGCCACGAATTGCTGATGGCGGCGGGCGGCTCCGACGAGCTGGAATGGGAGAGCGAGGCATCGAACGGCGGCGCGGCGGCGCGCGCGTGGCTCAGGACCAAGGCCAATTCGATCGAGGGCGGGACGAGCGAAGTCCAGCTCAACATCATCGCCAAGCGTATCCTGGAACTGCCGGGCGCCTGACGCCGCCAGCGACCCACAATTACAGCGCGGCGCGTTGCCCCATGGCGCGCGCCGCCACCAGATCACGGAACGACACGATGCCCCTTTATCTCAACGACGAACAACAGATGCTGCGCGACACCGCGCGCGATTATGTCGGCGAACACGCGCCGGTCAGCCATATGCGCAAGCTGCGCGACGACAAGGACGAGGCCGGTTTTTCGCGCGAGCTGTGGAAGAGCTTTGCCGAGATGGGCTTTACGGGCATGCTGATCGGGGAGGATCAGGGCGGCCTCGGCCTCGGCCATGTCGAGGCGGGTGTCGTGCTCGAGGAGATCGGGCGCAACCTGTCCCCCTCCCCCTTCCTCACCACCGCGGTCGCGGCGGTCGAGGCGCTCAAGGGCAGCGCGCAGGCGGACAAATGGTTTCCGGGCATCATCGCGGGCGACACCGTCGCGGCGCTCGCGATCGACGAAGGCGCCAAGCATCGCCGCAGCGTCGGGCTGAAGGCCGAGCGCGCGGGTAATGGTTTCCGCCTGACCGGCAAGAAACAGTTCGTCACCCACGGCCATGTCGCGGACCTGATCATCGTCGCGGCGCGGACGGCGGGATCGGCGGATGACGAGGAGGGCGTGACGCTGTTCGCGGTCGACAAGGGCGCGGCGGGAATGACAGCCCATGCCGAACGCCTTGCCGATTCGAGCATCGCGGCGCGGCTGGAGTTCGACGGGGTCGAGGTCGATGCCGATGCGGTGATCGGTGAGGTCGATGCGGGGCGCGACCCGCTCGGGCGATTGTTGCGCGCTGGGCGCACCGGCGCATCGGCGGAACTGCTCGGCGTCGGCGGCGGCGCGATGGACATGACGGTCGGCTATCTGAAGGAGCGCAAGCAGTTCGGGCAGCTGATCGGCAGTTTCCAGGCGCTCCAGCACCGCGCGGCGCATCTGTACAGCGAGATGGAGGTCGCACGTGCTGCGGTGTTCAAGGCGCAGCAATTGCTCGACGACGGATCGGATCGGGCGGACGAGGCGGTGGCGGTCGCGAAGGCGATGACCAGCCTGGCGACGACGCTGTCGGTGCAGGAAGGCGTGCAGATGCACGGCGGCATCGGCATGACCGACGAATATGATATCGGTTTCTACATGAAGCGTGGCCGGGTGCTCGCCGAGATGTTCGGCGATGCCAATTTCCACGCCGATGCGCTGGCGCGCGTGGCAGGCTATTGAGCTGTCATCCTCCCCGTTCGGGGAGAATGACTGAGACGCGAAGCGGCTTGGAAAGGGTTTGCCCGGGCGACGCGGCGATGGCGGTTCCCGCCACGCTGCGGCGCCCGGGTGCCTATCCCGTGCCGGGGGGACATGATGATGACTGACGACTGGACGCCACCATCGCCCGAGGCGCTTGCCCAGGGGCTGCTCGACCTGCTCGACGTCGAGGAACTCGATACCGATCTCTACCGCGGTGCGCGTCAGCCGGGAGGACGCGGGCGGGTGTTCGGGGGGCAGGTGATCGCGCAGGCGCTGCAGGCGGCGCAACGATCGACCGAGGGCAAGATCGCGCATTCGCTCCACGCCTATTTCATGCGCGCGGGGGATGAAAATTTCCCGATCATCTACCGCGTCGTGCGCGATTTCGAGGGGAAGAGCTTCGCGACGCGCCGCGTGATCGCGTTGCAGAACGGCCAGCCGATCCTGAACCTGGCGGCATCGTTCCAGATCGAGGAGGACGGGCTGCATCATCAGGATGCCATGCCGGTCGACATTCCGGGGCCGGAGGCGCTGAAATCGGAAACCGAATTGCGCCGCGAACAGGCGCATGAGATCCCGGAAAAGTTTCGCGAATTCTTCGTTCGCCGCCGCACCGCGATCGATATCCGCCCGCTCTATCCGCGCAGCTGGTTCACCCCGACGACGCGCGATCCCGTCAATTACAGCTGGTTCCGCTGCGTCGCGCCGATCGGCGACGATCCGGCGGTGCATCGCGCGGTGCTGGCCTATGCCAGCGACATGGCGCTGATGGCGACGAGCATGATGCCGCATGGCGTCAACTGGATGACGCCCGGGATGCAGAGCGCGAGCCTCGACCATGCGCTGTGGTTCCACGAACCCGTCCGGGCCGACGAATGGATGCTCTACGCCACCGACAGCCCCTGGGCGGGTCATGGCCGCGGCATGAACCGGGGCAGCATCTTCACCCGCGACGGTCGGCTGGTCGCCAGCGTCGCGCAGGAAGGGCTGATCCGGATGCGCAAGGCCTGACCGCCGACGCAGGTCAGCCCGATACGGCCCGATCGGCGCTAAGTCGTTATTTACGCAATATTTTCAATTCCGGTGCAAAGCCTTGCTCACGCCCGCAGCGAGGTATTCCATGTATCGTCTTCTCTACATCAGCACGGCACGCGGGACGATCACACCCGTGATGCTCGCCACCATCCTTCAGGTCTCCCGTCGGAATAACGCCGCCGTCGGTGTCACCGGATTGCTGATCGCCGGTGGTACGCGGTTTCTACAGGCACTCGAGGGCGAGGAAGCGGCGGTCACCGCCACGGTCGAACGGATCCGACGCGACGACCGGCATTTCGGGATCGCGATCCTGTCGGGGGGCGTCGTCACCGAGCGCGCTTTTCCGCAGTGGGCGATGGGGCATCAGGTCGGCGGCGACATCGCACCCGGTACCACGCTGGCCGATACGATTGCGGCGCTGACGTCTCCCATCCAGGACCCGACGCTACGCGCCTATTTCACGGGATTCGCGGAACTGCACGCCGCCGCCTGAGCGGTCAGTTCGGCGCCCCGGCGCGCGCTGCGCCGTCTCGCTTCATCCGAAAGACGACCCGTTCGACACAGCCGGTGTAACCCGTCGCCGACGCCGCGCGTCGCGCTTGCCGGACGATCACCGCTGCCGTGTCGCCGAAATCGGCGGTCGGTTCGGACGCGAGCACGGCAACATTACCCGTCTCGCCCCACGGCGCGACATCGTAACCGATGATTGCCCAGCCATCGATCTTACGCCGTTCATAGGCCGGCGGAAATATCAGGAACGGCTGCTTCACCCAATCCGCGTGAACAGGACAGGTTGCACTTGTTTTTGAAAACGCCTCTTTGGTCGGCGCCTCGGGTGCCGCCACGATCGACGGACTGCGATAATAGGGAAAGACGCAGCCATGACGCGGCCCCCCGGCAAAGCGCGAATCGGCCACCGCTTGCCGCGATGCGGCATCGAGCGGCGCGACATGCGTACCATCGACCGTCGCGATATTGACCGGCTTCCCCGCCGCGTCGATGTCGAAACCGGTCATGCTCCATTCGATCCGCCCTGGGCTGAGCGGCAAGGTATCGAACCGGGGAAACGCGCGCAGCAATGGTTGCGGGGCGGGATCGAAACAATCGCTGCCCGCGGGATAGGTCCGGCGAAACACCTCCGCGGTCGGGCGCTCGTTCGGGGCGATCGCAAATGCGCGCATCTCCCCTATCGTCGCCGATTCCAACGACCGATGCGACGCGGTATAGACGATCCGGCAGCGATCGAGCGGCACATTGGTCGAAAAGCGCGACGCAGCAAGCGCGGGCGCGACATCCGTGCTGAACGGACGATAGCCCGACCCGTCCAGCTTGATGCCCAGCGGACGCCCGGTCGCATCGATCCTGAACGTCGCGGTCAACGGCGGGACCGGCGCCGATTCGTTGATCCAGCCCATTGCCAGAAACGGCGTAACACGATCGGCGAAGCGCACCGCGGCGTCGCCGCATTGCGCCTCACCGGGATGCCAGGCGATCAGTTGCTGCCCATTACCCGCCGATATGACGGGCGGGGGCGGCACTTGCGGCATCGGCAGTGCGGCGGCGGCGGCGAGAATCGCGATCATGACGCCGATCCTGAACCCGCCGCATTACGCGCTCAAGACGATATCAGACCGCGGTGCGGCCATATTCCTGTTTGGTGACCGGGTGGCTGGACGACAGCCCGCCATCGACCGCGATCGCCTGACCGTTGACGTAGCTCGCATCGTCGCTGGCGAGAAAGAGCGCGACCTTCGCGAGTTCCTCGGGTTGCGCGCCGCGGCGTAGCGGGTTGAGGCGACCGACGCGGTCCATCTTGCCCGCATCGCGCGCATAATCGAACGTCGGTTTGGTCATGCCGGTTTCGGTCAGCCCCGGACAGATCGCATTGACGCGGACGTTGCTGCCCGCGAGCTGCTGCGCCGACACCTGGGCAAGATTGATCACCCCCGCCTTCGACGCCGAATAAGCAGGCGACCCCGCCCCCGACCGGATCCCCGCGACGCTGGCGGTGAGCACGATCGCGCCCCCCGTCCCGTTGGCGGCTGCGCGCTCGGCAATGCGCGGCGCGGCATGCTTGATCGCAAGGAACGGGCCGATCAGATTGACGCGCAGCACATCGGTGATCAGCGCGACATCGGTGTCGAAGATATTGGCCATCCCGCCCGAGATGCCCGCATTGGCGAACATGATGTCGAGCCCGCCGAAACGGTCGCAGGCGAGCGCAACGGTTTTTTCGACGTCAGCCTCGTTTCCCGCGTCCATCTGGATCGACGTCGCGGTCCCGCCAGCGTCGGTGATCATGCGGGCGGTGTCGTCGGCGCCGTCGGTCTTGTCGGCGCAGACGACGCTGCCCCCCTCCGCCGCGAATTGCAGCGCGGCGGCGCGCCCGATGCCCGAGCCTGCGCCGGTGACGATGATCGATTTGTTGGTGAAGCGTGGCATGCTGTTCTCCTACCGTTCGCGCTGAGCTTATCGACGAGGATGTTGCGGGCGCACGTGCTTCGACAGGCTCGGCGCGAACGGAAATTTCTGGTTGCTGTTCCGGTGGTCAGATCGTGACGCCGCCATCGACGACAAGGACCTGACCGGTCATGAAACTGCTCGCCGCCGAGGCGAGATAGACGACCGCACCGGCGATCTCTTCGGGCTCGCCGATCCGCCGAAGCGGGGTCGTCTGGTTGCGGCGCGCGAGCGCCTTCTCGTCTTCCCACAGCGCCTGGGCGAAATCGGTCTTGATGAGACCAGGCGCGATGCAGTTGACGCGGACGTTGTCGGGGCCGAATTCATGCGCCAGATTGCGCGCGAGCTGCATGTCGGCGGCCTTGCTGATCGCATAGGCGCCGATGACCGGGGTGCCGCGCAGGCCACCGATCGACGACACGATGACGATCGACCCCGCCCTGCGATCGCGCATCTCGGGCGCGACCATCGCGATCAGCCAGTGGTTCGAGACGATGTTGTTGTCGAGCACTTTGCGGAACTGATCATCGGTGATCCCGTCCTGCGGCCCGTAATAGGGGTTGGAGGCCGCGTTGCAGACTAGCACGTCGATCCGCCCGAACACCCGCCGCGATTCGTCGACCAGATGCTGGAGCCCGGCCTTGTCGGAGATGTTCGCCGCGACCGCGATCGCGGTGCCGTCGCCAAATCGCGCGTTGATCTCCGCCGCGACCGCATCGCACGCGTCCTGCTTGCGGCTCGAGATCACGACCTTCGCGCCATGCTCCGCACATTCGACCGCGGAAGCCTTGCCGATCCCGCGCGACGATCCGGTGATGACGACGACCTTATCGGTCAGATCGAACAACGACATGTCTCTCTCCCTCAATGCCGGTCAGGCGCCGGCTTTTTGCGCGAAACTCCACGCGGCATCGGCGAGGCGATAGACGCCCGCCGCCGATCGTTCGGCGTTGGCGCTTGATGCGGTGCCGTCGACGATGCGTTTCTTGATGCCCTGGACGATGCCGGTCAGGCGGAACAGGTTATAGGCGAAATACCAGTTGAGGTCGGGCACCCCGTCGCGCCCGGTCGCGGCGCAATAGCGGGCGGTCATATCCTCGATCGTCGGGATGCCGCTGTCGCCACCCGCCACGCCGAGCACGCCCGATCGCCCCTCGGGCTGGGTCACCCAGCTCATCAGGAAATAGCTGAAATCGGCCAGCGGATCGCCCAGCGTCGACAATTCCCAGTCGAGCACCGCGATCACGCGCGGTTCGGTTGGGTGAAAGATCATGTTGTCGATGCGATAATCGCCATGGACGATCGACGTCCGCATCTGTTCGGGGATCGTGCGCGGCAGGAAATCGATGAGGCTTTCGACCGCGGGCATGTATTCGGTCTCGCTCATCCGATATTGTTTCGTCCAGCGCGCGACCTGGCGTTCGAAATAATTGCCGGGGCGACCATAATCGCCCAGCCCCGCCGCCTGGTAATCGACCGTGTGCAGCGCCGCGAGCGTGTCGCACATCGCGTTGTAGATGCCGGTGCGCGTCGCCGGATCGTAATCGGGTAGCGTCCCGTCCCACAGGTTGCGCCCGTCGGCGAACCCCATGACGTAGAAGATCGACCCGAGCACATCCTCGTCGAGGCACAGGCCATAGGGCTTGGCGACGGGAAAGCCGGTCGGATACAGCCCGTCGATCAACCGATATTCGCGATCGACCGCATGCGCGCTGGGCAGCAACGGCCCGAACGGCTTGCGACGCAGGACATAGGGCCCCGACGGGCTATCGATCCGGAACGTCGGATTGGACTGGCCGCCTGCGAATTTGCTGTGGGTGGCGGGGCCGACGAAGCCGTCGACATGCGCCGCCATCCAGTCGTTGAGCTTCGCCTCGTCGAGCCGGTCCTTGCCCTCTGCCGCGATGGTCTTGATCTCGCCGGTCACGACGTGCCCCCTTAGTTGAAGGTGATGACGCTGCGGGTGGTGTCGCCCTTGCGCAATTCGTCGAAGGCGTCGTTGATCCGCTCCAGCGGCATCCGATCGGCGATGATCGTGTCGAGATCGAGCAGCCCGCGCTGATAAAAATCGACCAGCCGCGGGATATCGACCGGGAAGTGATTGCGCCCCATCAGCGCGCCCTGCACCTTCTTGTCCGCCAGCAGATCGAGCGCCGACAGCCCGACCCTTTCGCCCAGCGGCATCATCCCCAGGATCGTCGCGGTGCCCCCGCGGCGCAACACCTTGACCGCGGTCGCCGCCGATTGCGGGCGACCGACCGCCTCGATCGCGTGATGGACGCCGCCGCGGCTGATCTCGACCACCTCGTCGGCGGCGGTGTCGCGCGCCGAATCGATCGTGTGGGTCGCGCCGAGCTTTTCGGCGGTCGCGCGCTTTTCGGCGACCGGGTCGATCGCGATGATCTTGCCCGCGCCCGCGATCTTCGCCGCATTCACCGCGGCCAGGCCGATCCCGCCACAGCCGACGACGCACACCGTTTCGCCGGGGACCAGTTCGGCGGCGTTGAAGATCGCGCCCGCCCCGGTCGTGACCGCACAGCCGATCAGCGCGGCACGATCCATCGGCATGTCCCGATCGATCGCGACGCACGCATGTTCATGGACCAGCATCATTTCGGCATAGGCGCTGAGATTGAGCATCTGCGCGATCGGCGTATCGCCCATCATCAGCCGCGGCGCCGACCCCTTCGGTCGTTTGGTGTCCGCACCCAGGCACAGCGACATGTGCCCGGTGACGCAGAATTCGCAATGGCCGCAAAAGGCGCTGAGACAGGTGACGACATGGTCGCCGACCTTCACGCTGCGCACTTCGTCGCCGACCGCCTCGACGACGCCCGCCGCCTCATGCCCCGGAATTCCCGGCAGCGGATGCGGATAGGCGCCGTCGACGAAATGCAGGTCGCTGCGGCACACACCGCAGGCGACGGTGCGGATCAACACCTCATGCGCGCGCGGTTTGTCGATCGTGACATCCTCGATCGACAGGGGCTTCTTGGCTTCGAAAAGAACGGCGGCTTTCACGATGCGTCACTCACTTCCATTCGCCCTGCGCCTGTCGAAGGGCGTGTTGCAGGATTCCGCGGCCCCCGGAGCACGTGCGTCGACAGGCTCGGCACGAACGGAGACAGGATGGTTAGCGCGACACCCCGATGTCGCCGCTCGACACGATATCGGCCTTATACTCACCCCATTTGCCGAATTCGTTGCGCGCGATCGCGCGGTTGTGGACCTCGTCGGGACCATCGGCGAAGCGCAGCGTCCGCATCGCGGCCCAGGCATGCGCCAGCCCGAAATCGCCCGACACGCCGCCGCCGCCATGCGCCTGGATCGCGTCGTCGAGGATCTTGAGCGCCATGTTCGGCGCCTGTACCTTGATCATCGCGATTTCCTGCTGCGCCGATTTGTTGCCCGCACGATCCATCATGTCGGCGGCCTTCAGGCAGAGCAGCCGCGTCATTTCGATATCGATCCGCGCGCGCGCGATCCGTTCTTCCCAGACCGAGAAATCGGCGATCCGCTTGCCGAACGCGACCCGGCTGAGCAGCCGCTTGGCCATCGCCTCGATCCCCGTTTCGGCGACCCCGATCGTGCGCATGCAATGGTGGATGCGCCCCGGCCCCAGGCGCCCCTGCGCGATTTCGAACCCGCGGCCCTCGCCGAGCAGGACGTTTTCGACCGGAACGCGGACGTCCTTCAATTCGACCTCGCCATGGCCGTGCGGCGCATGGTCATAGCCATAGACCGACAGCATCCGCTTGATCGTGACGCCGGGCGTGTCCATCGGCACCAGGATCTGGCTTTGCTGCGCGTGGCGTTTGGCATCGGGGCTGGTCTTGCCCATCACGATCGCGATCTGGCAGCGCGGATCGCCGACGCCGCTCGACCACCATTTGGTACCGTTGATGACGTAATGATCGCCGTCGCGGACCATGCGGGTTTCGATGTTGGTCGCATCGGACGACGCGACCGCGGGTTCGGTCATCAGAAAGGCCGAACGGATCTCCCCGTTCATCAGCGGCTTGAGCCAGCGTTCCTTCTGCTCACGCGTACCGTAGCGATGAAACACCTCCATATTGCCGGTGTCGGGAGCGGAGCAGTTGAAGCATTCGGACGCCCAGCCGACCTTCCCCATCTCTTCGGCGCACAGCGCATATTCGAGGTTCGTCAGCTGCGTGCCTTCGAATTCGAAACTGTCGTCGACATGCGTCTGGCCCGAATGCGGGGGCATGAAGAAATTCCACAGGCCCTGTGCCTTGGCGATTTCCTTCACATCCTCGATCACCTGCAACACCTTCCAGCGCTCGCCGTCGTGGTGCTGGGCGTCATGCTCCTCCTGCCGAGGCCGGATCTGCTGATCGATGAACGTCCGGACGCGATCCCGGAAATAGGTTTCGCGTTCGCTCAGGGTAAAATCCATCCAGCCTCTCCGTCAGTCTCTCGTCGGGTCACCGTCTAGACCGTACCGAGTTTTCGGTAAAGTGCCTGCCGCGCTGCGCGCACGGCTTTTTCCGCAGCGAACCGCGGTGATGAAAAAACACTGTTTGTTCAAAATAGTCGTGATAGAGTGGCGCGATGGACGATGCGGGGGCAACGATCGAGGCCGATGATGCGGCGGGCAATGCGGGAACCAAGCGGTTTCGCGCCAAGCGCGACGCTATTCTAGCCGCGGCGGCAGAGGCGATCAACGAACAAAGCGCCAAGGGGATGACCTTTGCCGACGTCGCGCGCCGCGTCGGGCTGAACACCACCAGCGTCACCTATTATTTCAAGCGCAAGGAAGATCTGGCGGCGGCCGCCTTCGAACACACGCTCGATTATCTGCTCGTCATGCTCGACACCGCGATGGAGGCGGCGACCCCGCAGGAACGCGTCGCGCGGTTCATCGCGCTCAATTTCGAACGGCTGGCACGGGTCGAACGCGGCGAAGAGCGCACGATGGCGGTGCTGTCCGACCTGCGCGCCACGGTCGATCCCAATCGCGCGCGGTTGATGAGCGGGTGGCGGGAGGTGTTCCGTCGCACGCGCCGATTGTGGGGCGATGCCCCGACGCGCGCACACACCGATCTGTACAGCGCGCGCGCGCACGTCCTGCTCGAAAACAGCTTTTGGGTCGCGGCGTGGCTCCAGCGCTATGAGACCGACCAATATGGCCGGTGCCAGGACCGGTTGATGGACGTGTTCGCGCACGGCATCGCCGCCCCCGGGTCGGTCTGGGCGCCGTCGCTGCTCGATCTCGATCATGAGGAAACCGAACCGAGCCGGGCTGCCTTCCTGCTGGCGGCGACGCGGCTGATCAACGAACTCGGCTATCGCGGCGCCAGCGTCCAGCGGATCGCGTCCGAACTGAACGTGACCAAGGGTAGTTTCTATCACCATCTGGACGCCAAGGACGATCTGGTCATCGCCTGTTACCGGCGCAGTTTCGACACGATCACCGATGCGCAGCAACGCGCCGACGCGGGCGGCGGGACGCATTGGCAACGCCTGTCGAGCATGATCGCGACGTTGCTGGATATCCAGTTCGCCGAACGCGCCCCGCTGTTGCGTACGACCGCGCTCAGCGGGCTGCCGGTGCGCGAACGGACCGCGATGGTCGACCGGTCGAACCGGATCGCGCGCCGCTTCGCGGGCACGATCATGGACGGCATCGGCGAAGGATCGTGTCGCCCGGTCGACGCGCTGATCGCGGCGCAGGCGCTGATGGCGCTCCAGAACGCGGCGTTCGACATGCGCAAATGGGCGGGCACGATGCCGCGTCCGCGTGCGATCGCGCTCTATGCCTCGACCTTGTTGTTCGGGATGTTCGACGACCGCATTCTCGGTTGAGCTTGCGGACCCGCGCGGGCCGGTCTAGGCGGCGCAACGATGCGATCGGCGTCCTATCAATCGGGGTCCGACCGACGCCGCGCCATTTCGATCGCGCTGACGATCGCGGCGCATATCCTCATCGTGCTGCTGCTGTTGCGGATCGGCCCGGCGCTGCCCGATCTGGTCAAGCCCGATCGCCCGCTGCTGTCGTTCGACGTGACCCAGACGCCGGACAAGGCGACGACGCGCACGACGAAGGGCAAGCAGAAGCCCAAGGTGAAGCAGAGCGGCGGCGGCGCCCCGCCCAAACCCGCCCCGCCATCGGTGACCCCGCCGCCGCCCGCGGAGGAGGTGCCGCCCCCTCCCCCGATTCCCGTACCCGCGACCAAATCGCTGTTCGAACTGGGTGATATCTCGAAACTGCCGCGTCACGCGGAGGATCGCGCGGTCGCCGATGCGGGCGAGGGCAGCAGCACGGGCAGCGACAGCGGCGCGGCCTATGGTCCCGGCGAAGGCCCCGGTGGCCAGCGACTCTATTATGCCGAATGGTTCAGGGAGCCTGCGCAGAGCGAATTGTCGCCCTATGTCCCCAAGGACATCCCCCCCGGCGGGTGGGGCCTGATCGCGTGCCGCACCATTCCCGACAATCGCGTCGAAAACTGCCGGTCGATCGGCGAAAGCCCGCTGGGATCGGGGATCGCGCGCGGGCTGCGCGATGCGGCGTGGCAGTTTCGCGTCCGCGCGCCCCGGATCGGGGGCAAGCCGATGATGGGGGCGTGGGTACGCATCCTGATCACCTTCGGCAGCGATGGCGATCCCCGCGTCCGCAGCGGGCGGCGTTAGGCGATCGCGTCGCGCCGTTTGAGCAGGACGCCCGCGCGCCAGTAATGGAAGATCGCCCAGGGCGTCAGCGACACCATGATGACCATCGCCCAGCGCAGCGAATCGGCGCCATAGGCCGGGCGCAAGGCGTCGCTGAGCACGCCGATCAATAACGGCCCGAGCCCCAGCCCGACCAGGTTGATGACCAGCAGCGTCACCGCCGCCCACATCGCCCGGACCCGCACGGGCGCGAGCCCTTGGATCAGCGCGAAGCTCGGCCCGAGATAGCTCGAGGCGAACAGGATGTTGAACGCATAGGCCGTGAGCGCGACGGTGGGGGAATCGGTCAGGTAGAAGAGATACATGAACGGCAGCGCCAGCATCTTGAGCAGCGCCACCATCCAGCTTTGCGTGTGGAGACCCCAGCGCGCCGCCGCCCAATCGGCCAGCCGCCCGCCGCCGATGCCCGAAATCGTGCCGACGATCGCCGCGATCGGCGCGACGGAAAAGGCGACCTGCTGGATCGAAAAACCGAGCGACCGCTGGAGATAGCTGGGGCCGAAGGCGGTCAGCGCATAGCCGATCAGCGAGGTCAGCGTGACGCCGAGCACCAGATGGAACGCGGGGCCGCTGCGCCACATGCCGATGAACGCTTCCCACACGCCCGGCATCGCGTCGCTCGACGTCGCGATCTGCGCATCCGACATGCCGCGACGGGGTTCGACGACGAACAGGCGGACGACGATCGCCAGGATGATGCCGGGAATGCCGACCAGGATCATCGCCCAGCGCCAGCCGAATTCGCCCGCGATCGCGCCCCCGATCATCGTGCCGAAGCCCCCGCCCAGCACGACCCCGGTGGCATAGATCGCCATCGCGCTCGCCCGTTTTTCGGGGGGATAGAGATCGGCGATGATCGAATGGCTGGGCGGGCTCGATCCGGCCTCCCCGACCCCCACCCCGATCCGGGCGAGGAGCAGCTGGACGAAATTCTGCGCGAGGCCGCAGACCGCGGTCATCGCGCTCCACAGCGCCAGCGCGATCGCGATGATGTTGCGACGGTTGGTCCGATCCGCCAGCCGGGCGACCGGGATGCCGAGCCCGGCGTAGAAGATCGCGAACGCCAGCCCGGACAGCATGCCCAGCTGCGCATCGGACACCTTGAGGTCCGCCTTGATGAGTTCGAGCAGGATCGCGAGGATCTGACGATCCATGTAGCTGAAGAAATAGACGAGCGTCAGCAGCGCCAGCGTCAACGTCCGTCGCCTGACCGCCAGCGTCGCTCCGATTTCGGGATGGCTGCTGACGATGCTGGTCATGCGCATACTCGCTTTACGAAAAAAAATGTCCCGCTGCGGATAACCTCGCAGCGGGACCAGACCCGGTCAACCAATTGTTTGATGACGATTTATGTCGCGATCAGAATTTCTGGGTGATCGCGCCCTTGACGGTCAGGCCCAGCGGCGATGCCGTGAACGGATCGTAATTCTGGTCGAGCCGCGCGAACGGCGGATCGCGATCGAAGATGTTGAGCGCCGATATCGACAGGCTGGTGCCGGTCTTGAGCGAGAAGCGGAACGTCGCGTCCATCGTCTTGTAAGCGGGGATGTTCTTGCCCGCGGTGACCGATGCCCCGGCCAGCGCGCCCGGGTTCGGGCCGAAGATCGCGGCCCCCCGCTGGTCGGTATAGCCGTCCAGATAGTTGAACTGGAGCCGCAGGCTGGCCGCACCATAATCCGCCTGCGCATACCAATTGCCCTTGATCTGGGGCAGCGGATAGGCCGTCGTCTGATAGTTGAGCAGTCCGACGCCGTCGAAGGCGGGCTGGACGACGATGCCCTCGACCGTGATATCCTTCGTCTTGTAATCGATCACATAGGTGCCGTTGGCCCCCACCGTGATCGCGCCGGGCCCGAGATCGCCGCGCAGGCTGACCTGCAGATCGAGGCCGGAGGTGGTGACGTCGGCACTGTTGACCGTCTGCGTCCGCAAGCGCTGGACGTTGGCGATGTTGCAGATGTTGCCGCTGAAGGTGAACCGGCTGGCCAGCCCGGCATAGGCGGGATTGGTGCAATTGGCATTGCCGCTTGCGCCGAACAGCGCAGTGACGATCCCCTGGATCGGCTCGCCCTCGATCGGCCCCTTCAGCTTGTACTTGAAATAATCCAGGCTGGCGAAGAAGCCGCCGGTCTGGACGATCACGCCGCCGCTATAGGTCGTCGCCTTTTCCGGATTGAGATTCGGATTGCCGTTGATGTCGACCGCGCGGAACGACGACCCGATGATCTGGAGCGCGGTCAGGTTACCCGCCAATTGCTGGGCGGGCGGCCCGCGGAACGTCGTGCCTGCGCCACCGCGCAGTGCGAGCCATGGCGCTACCTGGAACCGGGCACGCGCCTGCGGATTGAACGTCGACCCGACGTTGCCGCCGTAATCTTCGTACCGGGCGGACAATTGCAGGTTGAGCGGCTGGATGATCGGTAGCTGCAGTTCGGCGAACAGCGCCTTGACGTCGCCGGTCACGCTATTGTTGCGGTTGGTGCCGAGGAAGCCGAGCGCGCCTGTCTGCGGTGAGCAGGTCGCGGCAGGATTCAGCGGCGTACCGGGGCAGGGATTCTGCGCCAGGTTGCTGACCGCATTATAATTCACGACATAATCGTTGCGCCGATATTGTGCGCCGATCGCGAAGGCCAGATCGCCCCCCGGCAACCGCAGCCCGGTCTTTCCGCTCAGGACCAGGTCGCCGACGTACAACGTCGTGTTATAGGTCGTGCGCGTCTGCTGGAAGAAATTGTCGATCGTCGCGATGTCGTTGACCAGCCCTGCCCCCGGCGCCAGGTTGAACCCGGCAGGATTGCGCGTACCCGCATAATTGGGGTTGGCGACGTTGGTTGCGGCGTTGGACGGCACCGCGGTGGAAAACGGGTTGAAGAAGGTACAGCCGTTGGTGCCCGCCAGCGCGGCGATCTGCGTCGCGCTGAGCCCGGCGCGCGAGGCGGTCGAGGCATAGGCGCAATTCGCCCCGCCGAAACCCGCCAGCGCATTCTGCAACAGGTCGCCGAACGTGTCGGTACCCTCGCTATCGCGATAATATTGCGAATAGGTACCGCTGGCGGTCAGATCGATGTCGCTGGTGACGCGATAGCGGAGCTCCCCGGTGAAGCGGATCGAATCCGATTCACGCTTCGAAAAGGCGGAACCGCGATCGTTGCCAGGCACCTGCGCGAAGACCGGGTTGCCGCCGAGCAGCGCGGGACGGAACAACACCGGAAAGGCGATCGCCGGGGCCAGTGGTACGCCATTCGCCTGGTTACAGCCGGATGCGGCGCCATAGAATTGGCAATAATCGCGCAACGCGGGCGCATAGGTCGGGACGACGAAGAAGCCTGCGCCCCCGCTCGCCGCATTGGCCGATGGCGGCAGCGTCGGCAGATACGTTGGCGACGTGGTGATCCGCGTCGAGCTATGCCCGTAGAGCGCGGTGACGTTCAGCGTCAGCTTGTCGCTGAGATCCGCCGAAAAATCGACATAGGCCTGATAGCGGTCCTCCGGCTCGACCAGATTGCCGAACTGGCCGTAATTGTCGAAGCAGCGATCGGTCGTCGACCCGGGCAGGCTGCGAAACCCGCCAAGGCCGCTACAGCCCAGATCGCGGGTGAACACGCCGGTTCCCGCAAAGCCGAAATTGCCCGGGTTGCCGCCGCCGGTATACCCGCCCTGCGGGTTGACGGCATAGGGCTGGACGACGAAATCGCGGTCGGTCGTGCGCAATTCGGAACGGTGCTGATAGCCGAACGACGCCAGCACGCGGAAATTGTTGCCGACATGGCCATAGCTGACCGCGCCGCCATAATCGCCGTCGGACCCGCGGATATAGCGGTAATCGCCGCTGGCGATGAAGCCTTCCTGATCGGTGCGGGTGATGAAGTTGACGACGCCCGCGATGGCGTCCGACCCATAGGTCGCCGCGGCACCGTCCTTGAGCACCTCGACCCGCCCGATCGCCCCGCTGGGGATCAGGTTGACGTCGACGATCGGGATCCCGCCCCCGACGGGGACGATCCGGCGACCGTTGAGCAGCACCAGCGTGCGCTGTGGCCCAAGGCCGCGCAGGTTGACCGAGGCGATGCCCTCGTTGCCCTGGCTGCGGCTGTCGAACTGGTTGGCATCGCCGATGACGCCGTTGGAGGTCGGCAGATTCTTGAGCAGGTCGACCGCCGATGGCGCGCCCTGTTTGGCGAGTTCGTCGCCCGAGATGACATCGACCGGCGCCGCGGCGTCTTCGCGCGATCCGCGGATCAGCGATCCGGTCACGATAATGTCCGGGCCGCCCGGTGTCGTCACGACATCATTCTGGTCGGGTGGCAATTGCGCCTGGGTCGGCGTCGTCGCGCCCCCCACCTGCGCCACGGCGGGTGCGGCCAATCCGCATGCCAGCACGGAAAACGCACACGCAGCCATATAGCGTTGCTTAGACATCAACCTCTCCCTGTTCGGATCGGAGCACTAGTCGGCGCCGTACCCGTAACTCGAATAGAGGCTTTCCCGCCCGGGCAGTCAAGCACCAAAACCCGTAGCAGAACGCTACGTATTATTGGATATTCCCGAAACGGAAAGGGCCGATCGTTCCCGACCGGCCCTAAACCATTGTTCGAAATCAGACGCGACGCGGTCGCTTGGCCGTCGGATCAATAATCATTGAGCCGCGCGAAGCGTTCGCGGTGATAGGCGGCGTTGCCCCACATCGCCTCCAGCATCGCGGCGCGTTTGAGATAGAAACCGGCGTCATGTTCGTCGGTCATCCCGATCCCGCCGTGCAGCTGGACCATCTCGCGGCTCACCAGTTTCAGCGTATCGCTCGCCACCGCCTTGGCCAGGCTCACCGCCTGGTCGATGTCCGACCGCCCGGCGTCGATCGCCTCGAGCGCGCCCTCGACCACCGATCGCATCAGTTCGAGTTCGGTGAACATCTTCGCCATCCGGTGCTGCAGCGCCTGGAACGTCGACAAAGGCTGCCCGAACTGGACGCGGGTCTTGAGATAATCGTTCGTCACCGCAAACGCCTGTTCGGCCATGCCGAGCATTTCGGCGGCGAGGACGGCGGTCGCCCGGTCGACGATCTGCTGGGTCAGGTCGGTGCCGCCCAGCTTCTCGGCGGGAGCGTTGTCGAACGTGACCTGCGCATGGCTGCGCGCATCGGCCATCGCGCGGGTCTGGCGCGTCACGCCCTCGCCGCCCGCGACCAGATACAGGCCATCGGTGGCGGCGACGACGAACACGTCCGCGCTATCCCCCTCGGCGACGAAAGCCTTGGTGCCGCTGAGCTTGCCGTCCGACACCGTGGTCGTGATCGCGGTCGGGTCGTGCAGCGGCCCCTCGTCGATCGCCAGCGTCGCAACCGCCTCACCCGCGGCGATCTTGCCGAGCCAATCGTTCTTGGCCGCATCCGACGATCCCATCACGATCGCCGATGCCGCGGGCCCGACCGACGCCAGCGGCGATGCCGACAGGTTCCGCCCGAGCTGTTCGACGACGAGGCCCAGGCTGAGATAGCCGAATTCGGACCCGCCGAACTGTTCGGGCACGACGATCCCGCCCCAGCCCATCTGGCCGATCTCGCTCCAGGCGGCGGTGTTGTAGCGTTCGGCGGGCGCAGCATTGCGCATCTTGCGGAAGGCGGTGACGGGCGATTCATTATCGGCCCATTCGCGCGCCATGTCGCGCAGCATCGTCTGTTCTTCGTTCAGGGCAGCCATGTCGTTATTCCTTTGTGCGACGGTGGGCGGGGATCCGATTCCACGGTCCCCGCCTCTCCCCTCTCTCCAACCTCGGTTCGGCGCGGCTCACTGGTGGTCGAGCATGCCCAGGATGCGCTTGGCGATCACGTTGTTCTGGATCTCGCTCGACCCGCCATAGATCGACACCGCCTTGCCCCACAGCCAGACGCGGGTCTGGTTAAGTTCGTCGGACGTGAAGCCTTCGCCTTCCCAGCCCAGGCCGTTCATCCCCATGATCTCGACCCCCAGTTCGGCGCGATCCTGCGTGATGCGCGCGCCGACGTTCTTCATGATCGACGTCGCGGCCGACGGCCCCTGGTTCGATTTCGCCTCCAGCGCGGCGCGGCGCAGCGTCAGCGCGAAGGCGCGCTGGTCCATCTCATGCTTGATGATCCGCGTGCGCAGGTCGGGATCGCTGATCCGGCCCTTGTCGTCGGTGCCGCGATATTTCTTGGCGAGCGCGGTGACGCCGTTGCCCGCGTTCATCCGCGCCGCGCTGCCGCCCCCGCCCGACAGGCTGCTGCGTTCGTGCTGGAGCAGGCGGGTGCCGATGGTCCAGCCCTGTCCTTCCTGACCGACCAGATTTTCCTTGGGCACCTTCACATTGGTGAAGAAGGTTTCGCAGAACGGGCTGAAGCCGGAAATCAGGTCGATCGGCTTCACCTCGACGCCATCGCTGTCCATGTCGATCAGCAGGAAACTGATCCCGGCATGTTTCTGGGTCTTGTCGGTGCGGACCAGCGCGAAGCATTTGTCCGCCCATTGGCCGCCGCTGGTCCAGGTCTTCTGCCCGTTGACCAGATAATGATCGCCCTTGTCCTCGGCGAACATCTGGAGCGAGGCAAGGTCGGAACCTGCGCCGGGTTCGGAATAGCCCTGGCACCAGCGGACGTTCGCCATCGCGATGTCGGGGATATATTTCTTCTTCTGCTCCTCGGTCCCATATTCGAGCAGCGTGGGCCCGAACATCATCACGCCCATCCCGCCGATCGGATTATAGGCACCCGCGCGTCCGAGCTCGTCGTTGAGCACGCGCGCCTCCGCGGGGCTCAGCCCGCCGCCGCCATAGGCCTGTGGCCAGGTCGGGACGCCCCAGCCCTTTTCGCCCATCGCGATCCGCCATGATTTTTCGTCCGCGCTTTCCTCGGTCGGCCCCTCGACCGTCGCCATCGCATTGCCGGCGTTTTTCAGGGCGGGCGGGAAATTGGCCGCGATCCAGTCACGTGCCTCATGACGGAAACGGTCGATCGGATCGGTCGGCGTGTCGAGTTCGGCAGCGGTCGCCATGGGGGTTCTCCTGAGGTCGATAATCTGAATGTCGGGTATGTACGCCAGATGCCACAGTCACGCGCCGATGAACAGCCCCGACGCGCACGAATCGGCCCTATCGTTCGCGACCGGGGCGACGCGACAGACCGATGTCGAGGTGGGAGCCCGCGTCGAGCACGATGACATCGCCGGTGATCGCGCGACTGACGGGGTCGAGCAGCATTTCGATCGGCCCGGCGATGTCGTCCGGCGTGGTCGCGAACCCCATCGGCACCGATGCTGCGATCCGCTGGTTGAGCTTGTCGAACCCCGCCGCGCCCAGGCGTTTTTCGAACCATCCGGTCGCGACATAGCCGGGGGCGACCGCGTTGACGCGAATGGCGGGGGCCAGCACCCGCGCCAGGCTCTGGGTCATCGTGATGAGCGCGCCCTTCGATGCGGCATAGGCGACCGACGAGCCGATGCCATAGACGCCCGCGACGCTGGCGACGTTGACCACCGCGCCCATCTCGCTTGCGCGCAATGCATCGCTGCAGGCGCGGATCATCTGGAACGGGGCGATCGTGTTCAACCGATAGATGTCGACGAAATCCTCCGCCGCCAGCGCGTCGAGATCTTCATGATCGGCAAATTTCGTTCGCCCGGCGTTGTTGACCAGGAAATCGATCCGCCCGAACGCGTCGCTGGCCGCCGCCGCGAGAGCGCGGCAGGCGTCGTCGACTACGATGTCGGCCTGCACCGCGATCGATCCATTGTCGATCTCCGCCACCAGCGCCTCGGCATCGTCGCGGCTGGAGGCATAGTTGACGACGCAGCGGACGCCGCGCGCCGCCAGCCGGCGGACGACCGCGGCGCCGATTCCCGTGCCACCGCCGGTGACGATCGCGACACCGCCCTTCACGCGGCGGCTCGATCGGGAGCGGGAGTGATGAACGCCATGGGTGATCTCCTTTTTCGAACATCGCGTATGGCATTCGAATGGCCATTCGCCTAGCGGTAGACCGATGACAACAGCCCAGATCATGCTCGACAGCGACTTCGCTACCCTTCCCGACCTGATCGCCGCGCATGCCCGCGATACCGCCGGGCGCGGCGACCGGATCGCGGTGGCCGACGACCGCGGCAGTGTCAGCTATGCCGATCTCGACGCCGCGATGGATCGCGTCGCCGCAGCGTTGCAGCGCGATCATATTCCCGCCGGATCGGCGATCGCGATCCTCGCGGCCCCGTCGGTCGATTATGCGATCGTCTTTCTGGGCGCCTTGCGCGCGGGCTGTATCGCCGCGCCGATCGCGCCGTCGGCGACGCCCGCCTCGATCGCGGCGATGATCGCGGATTGCGGCGCGCCGATCGTCTTCGTCGATGCGGACAACGCCGCGGCGCTGGCGGGCGAAGCGATCGCGGTGCCGATCGTCGAATTCGACCGGACGTTCGCGGACTGGATCACGCCGGAGGGCAGCGTGCCGACACCGGTCGCGATCGCGCCGGGCGACGGGTTCAACATCATCTATTCGTCGGGCACCACCGGGGTGCCCAAGGGCATCGTCCAGAGCCACGCGATGCGCTGGGCGCATATCTCGCGCAACGTGGCGGCCGGGTTCGACGAGGCGGTGACGATGCTGGCGACGCCGCTCTATTCGAACACGACATTGGTCAGTTTCCTGCCGACGCTGGGCTGGGGCGGCACAGCGGTGCTGATGCGCAAATTCGATGCGCGCGGCTATCTCGAGCTCGCCCAGCGCCACCGCGCGACGCACACGATGCTGGTCCCCGTCCAATATCAGCGGATCATGGCGGTGTCCGATTTCGACGCCTTCGACCTTGCCGCGTTCCGGTTCAAGACCAGCACCAGCGCACCCTTCGCCGCGGCGCTGAAAAAGGATGTCGTCGATCGCTGGCCGGGCGCGCTCGTCGAATTCTATGGGATGACCGAGGGCGGTGCCTCGACCGCGCTCAACGCGACCGAATTTCCCGACAAGCTCCACACCGTCGGCAAACCGATGCCCGGCCACGACATGCGACTGATCGACGCGGAGGGTCGCGAGGTCGCGCCCGGCGCGATGGGGGAAGTCGTCGGACGATCGCCGACGATGATGACCGGCTATCACGGGCGCGCCGATGCCACGCGGGACGCGGAATGGCATGATGCGGACGGCAACCGCTACATCCGCCACGGCGATGTCGGCCGGTTCGACGAGGACGGATTCCTGATTTTAATGGACCGCAAGAAGGACCTGGTGATCTCCGGCGGGTTCAACATCTATCCGACCGATCTGGAGGCCGAACTGGCGCAGCATCCCGCGGTCGGCGAATGCGCGGTCGTGGGGGTGGCGAGCGAGGCGTGGGGCGAAACCCCGGTCGGCTTCTACGTCGCGCGGCCCGGATTCGAGCATGAGGATGCGGGCGCGATCATGGCGTGGACGAACGCGCGATTGGGCAAGACCCAGCGCCTGTCGCAACTTCACCGGATCGACGAGATGCCGCGCAGCGCGATCGGCAAGATATTGAAGCGCGAATTGCGCGATTCGCTGGTGGAGCAGATGGCATGACCGCGTTGAAGACGATCATCGATGGACTGACGCCGAGTGACGACGGCTGGCGCGGCGCGATCCCCGACAATTGGTTGCAGGGGCGCACCGCATACGGGGGTTTGTCCGCCGCGCTGGCGTTGCATGTTGCGCAGCAATCGGACGATGATCTGCCGCCGCTGCGGTCGGCGCAGGTCGCCTTCGTCGGGCCGTTGTCGGGCGATATCGTGATCCGCGCCACGCGGCTGCGGCGCGGGCGGAATGCGGCGTGGATCCAGGCCGATGTCGAGAGCGAGGCGGGGCTGGGGCTGCGCGCGACGTTCGTGTTCATGGGGCCGGTCGCCTCGAAGGTCGACCATCGCGTCGGCGCGGCGCCCGACTTTCCGCCCCCCGAACCGGGCGCGAAAATCTACAACGGATTTCCCGGGGTGTCCTTCACCCAGAATTTCGACCTGCTCGACCGGCGCGAGGGCAACGGCCCGACCGAATGGCTGCGCTGGCTGCGGCTGACCGATCGGGCGGGGCTCGATTCCATGGTCGAGCTGATGGCGATCGCCGATTGCCTGCCGCCCGCCGCGCTGAAGCTGATCGGCGGCCCCGCCCCGGTCAGTTCGATGACGTGGCAGCTCAACGTGCTGGGGCCACAACCCATGACCGCCGACGGCTGGTGGCTGCTGCGCGCATCGACCGATTACGCCAAGGATGGCAGTTCGAGCCAGTCGATGGCGATCTGGAACACCGACGGTACCCCGATCGCGGACCAGATCCAGAGCGTGGCGATCTTCGCCTGACGGGGTCGCTGCGCCGGGCGCGCGGGCGCGACAAGTTGCGACACTTTGGCGACGCCGCGGCACATCCGTGCGACGCGTGCGCGTCATAACGGTGATCGTCGGGCGGGGATGTCCCCCGCCGCCAAGGAGTTTGTTGCGATGAAGAAGACCCTGCTGGCCCTGGCTCTGGGCACCAGTGCGATCGCCGCCGGTGCCTGCAGCGCCCAGACCACCCCATCGGCCGATGCGGCCCAGACGATGACCCGCGATCAGGCCCCGGGTCGGATGGGCCATGGCATGCGCGGCGCGATGATGAAGCGCAGCGATGCCAACAAGGATGGCGTCATCACCCGCGCCGAAGCGATCGCCGAGGCCGATGCGCGGTTCGACACGATGGACGCGAACCACGACGGCACCGTCACCGCCGCCGAACGCACCGCGATGCGCCAGGCGATGCGCGACCGGATGACCGCGGCGGGCAAGACGCCGCTAGAAGGCCGCGACGGAGCCCGCGACGGGGGCCGGAAGATGGCGCGCGGCGGCCCCGATGGCGACGGTGTGCTGACCCGCGCGGAGGCGGAGGCACGCGCCGCCAAGCGGTTCGACCGGATGGACGCGAACCATGACGGCAAGCTCGACGCGACCGAATTGGCGAATATGCGCGAGATGCGGCACATGAAACATGCCGAACGGCGCGGTGGCACCGACATGCTGCCCCCACCCGCGCCCGACGCGCAGTAACGCGCATCGAAACGCGCCGGGCGGGCTATCCCCTGCGCCGCCCGGCGCACCCTTTCCAGAAGGGCAGGCCATGCTACAGATGGATTCGATGGTAGATCAGCCACATATCCTGCTCGTCGACGATGAACGCTCGATCCGCGAACCACTGGCGCAATATCTGACGAAACAGGGATTTCGCGTCACCCAGGCAGGCGATGCGGAAAGCGCGCGGACGCGCCTGGCCGCCTATGCGATCGATCTGGCGATCGTCGACATCATGATGCCGGGCGAAGACGGGCTGAGCCTGTGCCGCCACATCGCCGCGACCAGCGATACCCCCGTCATCCTGCTGACCGCCAAGGCGGAGGAAACCGACCGGATCGTCGGGCTGGAAATGGGCGCCGACGATTATGTCGTGAAGCCGTTTTCGCCGCGCGAACTGGCGACGCGGGTCAAGGTCGTGCTGCGCCGCCTGACCGCGGGCGGCGCCCGCCAGCATGCGCCCGAAAGCGGCAGTTACGCCTTCGCCGGCTGGGTCCTGAAGACCGGCGAGCGCGCGCTGGTCGATCGCGAGGGGGTGTCGGTGCCACTGTCGAGCGGCGAATATAATCTGCTGCTCGCGCTCGTCACCCGCCCGCGTCAGGTGCTGACCCGCGACCAGCTGCTCGACCTGACCCAGGGGCGGGAGGCGGCGGCGTTCGACCGCGCGATCGACAATCAGGTCAGCCGCCTGCGCAAGAAGATCGAACCCGATGCGAAGACCCCGGACATCATCAAGACTGTCTGGGGCGGCGGCTATACGCTGGCGGCGGAAGTCACCCGGTTGTGATCCGCGCGCGCGGCCTGCGCCGGTGACCCTCTGGCCGCGCAGCCTGGCCGGGCAGATGGCGCTGCTCGTCGCGCTGGCGCTGTTCGTCGCGCAGGCGATCAATTTCGGGCTGTTGCTGCGCGAACGCCGCGCCTTTCTGATCGAACAGGTGACGGGCCCCGCGATCACCCGCGTGATCGATGCGATCGAACGCACCGCGCAGGGTCGCGGCCCGGTCGCCACCCGCGGACGTATCCGCCGCCTGCCCGACAATCCCGTCACGCCCGCGATGCAGGCCGAACCCGGGATCGTCGACGCGCTGCGCGACGGCTTGCACGACAGCGGCGCCGCCGTCGGACGCGTTGTGGCAGGCGTGCGCCCGATGGACCCGCGCGATCCTCCTTTTCGCGGGCTGCGCGGTCGCCGCGCCGAACGCTTCGCCCGCGTCACCGACGAGATCGTGATCGCGGTCGAACAACCGGGTCGCGGCTGGCTGGTGCTCCGTTCCCCCTGGCCGCGTGGCGACCTGTATCTGATCTGGCGGCTGATCGGGCAGACGCTGATCCTCTACGGTATCGTGTTGCTGCCCGTGCTGTGGATCGGACGGCGGATTTCGCGGCCCTTGCGCGCGCTGACGCTGGCGGCGGAGCGGTTCGGGCCGACCGATGGTGGCGAGGCCATCGCCGAACATGGCCCCCATGACGTCGTGCGGCTGATCGCGGCGTTCAATGCGCTGCGGCTGCGGGTCGTGGGGATGCTCGATGAAAAGGACCGGATGCTCGGGGCGATCGGGCATGATTTGCGCACCCCGCTCGCCGCGCTGCGGGTCCGCGTCGAATCGGTCGAGGACGAGACCGACCGGGTGCGCATGGTCGATACGATCGCGGAAATGAACCGGACGCTCGACGATATCCTCTCGCTCGCCCGGCTGGGTCGCCCGAGCGAGGCACTCGTCGAAACCGATCTGGCGGCGCTGGTCGATGCGGTCGTCGAGGATTTCCGCGACCTGTCGGCGGACGTGACCTTCGTCGATTCCGCTCGGCTGCCGATCGCGCTCCGCGCCTCGCTGATGCGCCGGGCGATCCGCAACCTCATCGAAAACGCGGTGAAATACGGCACGCGCGCCACCGTCAGCGTGGTGGCGACCCCCACCCATGCCGCGATCCACGTCGCCGACGAGGGCCCCGGCATCCGCGATGATCAGATGGCATCGGTGTTCGAAGCCTTCACCCGGCTCGAAACATCCCGCAACCGCGAAACCGGCGGGATCGGCCTGGGGCTGGCCCTGACCCGGGCGATCGTGCGCGAGGCGGGGGGCGATGTCGTCCTGGCCAATCGACCCGAGGGCGGCTTGCTGGCGACGATCACCCTGCCCCGGCGCCGCTGACGGCGCGCCTGACGTCGGCCCCGTCTCAAAGGGCTCGTTACGCCGACGCCGACGTTTCGGTCAGCGACGATGACGGGGCCCGTTGCCGTCCGGCTTCCTCGCCCGCCGCGATCAGCCGCCGCCCGGTTTCGATCGCCGCATCGCCGGTCATCGCCACCGCGACCCCATCGGGGCCGTCGAGCATGACGATCCCGGCCTCCGCGACCGCGACACCGGGTTCGGTTTCGGGCTGGGTGGAGACTGTATCGGCGGCCATCTCAGCCCTCCTGTGCGCTGACGGGATCACCATAAAGATAATCGGGTTCGAATTCGGCGATCCGGGCCAGCCGCGTGCGATCGAATATCTCGACATCGCCGTTCCGGAACGACATCACGCCATCCTCGCGCAGCCGACGCAGCGTGCGATTGGCATGGACACCGGTCAGCCCGGTCGCCTCGGCGAGATCGGCCTGGGTCAGCGGCAGCGAGAATGCGCTCCCGTCGGACAAGCCGACCATCGCCAGCCGCGTATCGAGTTCGCAGAAGAAATGCGCGATCCGCCCCGCCGCCCCCAACCGCCCCAGCCGGAAGATCCATTCGCGATGCATCGACGCATCGAGCAGGGTCGAATACCACAGCATCCGCGCCAGATGCGGGCGGTCCTCCATCACCGTCTGCAACGTCGCATGGCGGAACAGCCCGATCTCGACCGGCCCGAGCGTCGCGACATCATGATCGAGCCGCTTGAGCGGAAACGCATGGAGATCGACGAAATCGCCGGGCACATGGATCGCCACCAGCTGCCGGTGCCCCTGGCGGTCGTCCATATAGCGGCAGATATACCCGGAAATCAGATAGGTGCTGGTGTCGAGATGCTGGCCCTGCCGGACGAGGATCCGGCGCCCCTCGAACGACTGGCGTTCCGTCATCGCGGCCTCCAGGTCGCGTTCCTCGTCGACCGACATCTTCGTCCGCCCGCGCCCGGCGAGGAAACGCCAGGTCACGAGGCGATCCGCGTCGGGTGAACGGTCGATCGCGGCGGTATCAACGGGGGCAAGCGATAGGTCGGTCATCCTATCAGCAACCCGACCGACCCAAATTTGTTCCGTTATCGCAATGGATTCGCGCACGTCGCCATCGGCCGCATCACGCGCGCGGCCACACGGACGAGGCGGACGAGGCGACGACGGGTCAGGCCGCGGCCTTGCGCGATAGCAACGGCGCCAGATATTTGCCGGTGAAGCTCCCCTTTGCCTTCGCGACCTTCTCCGGTGTCCCCTCCGCGACGATCTCGCCGCCCTTGACGCCGCCTTCGGGGCCGAGGTCGAGCACCCAGTCGGCGGTCTTGATGACGTCGAGATTATGTTCGATCACCACCACCGTATTGCCCTGTTCGACCAGCGCGTGGAGCACTTCGAGCAATTTGCGAACATCCTCGAAATGCAGACCCGTCGTCGGTTCGTCGAGGATGTAGAGCGTGTTGCCCGTCGCGCGGCGGGACAATTCCTTGGCCAGCTTCACCCGCTGCGCCTCGCCGCCCGACAGCGTCGTCGCCTGCTGCCCGACCTTGACATAGCCCAGCCCCACCTCGACCAGCATCGCCATCTTGTCGCGGATCGGCGGCACCGCCTTGAAGAATTCCGCCGCATCCTCGACCGTCATGTCGAGCACGTCGGCGATGCTGTGCCCCTTGAACTTCACCTCGAGCGTTTCGCGGTTGTAGCGCGCGCCGTGGCACACGTCGCAGGTGACGTAGACGTCGGGGAGGAAGTGCATCTCGATCTTGAGCACGCCATCGCCCTGGCATGCCTCGCACCGCCCGCCCTTGACGTTGAAGCTGAACCGCCCGGGCTTGTACCCGCGCGCCTGGCTTTCGGGGAGGCCCGCGAACCAGTCGCGGATCTGGGTGAAGCTGCCGGTATAGGTCGCCGGATTCGACCGCGGCGTGCGCCCGATCGGCGACTGATCGATGTCGATGACCTTGTCGAGATATTCGAGGCCGGTGATCTTGTCGTGCTTGCCCTGGACGATCCGCGCGCCGTTCAGCGCGCGCGCCGCGCCTGCGTACAAGGTGTCGATCGTGAAGCTCGACTTGCCCGATCCCGACACGCCCGTGACGCAGGTGAAGGTGCCGAGCGGGATCGACGCGGTCACCCCGGTCAGGTTGTTCGCGGTCGCATTATGGACGGTCAGCTTCTTGCCATTGCCCTTGCGCCGCGTCGCCGGCACCGCGACCTCCCGCGTTCCGTTGAGATAATCGGCGGTGACCGACCCCTTGGCCTTCAATATCTGTTTCAGCGTCCCCTTGGCGACGACCTCGCCCCCGCGCACGCCTGCGCCCGGCCCCATGTCGATGATGTAATCGGCGGTGCGGATCGCATCCTCGTCATGTTCGACGACGAGCACGGTATTGCCGAGGTCGCGCAGGCGGCGCAGCGTCGCGAGCAGCATGTCGTTGTCGCGCTGGTGCAACCCGATGCTGGGTTCGTCGAGGACGTAGAGCACCCCCGACAGGCCGCTGCCGATCTGGCTGGCCAGGCGGATGCGCTGGCTTTCGCCGCCCGACAGCGTGCCGCTGGTCCGGTCGAGATTGAGATAGTCGAGCCCGACGTTGTTGAGGAAGCCGAGCCGTTCGACGATCTCCTTCAGGATACGCTCCGCGATCGCCTTCTGCTGGTCGCCCAGATATTGCGGCAGGTCGGTGAAGAAGCCGAGCGCGTCGACCACCGACAGGTGGGTCGCATAGCTGATGTCCTTCATCCCGATCTTCACCGCGAGAGCTTCGGGCTTGAGCCGCGCGCCGTGACAGACCTCGCACGGCTGGGCGGACTGATATTTGGACAGTTCCTCGCGCATCCACGCCGATTCGGTCGCCATCATCCGCCGGTTGAGGTTGCCGATCACCCCCTCGAACGGTTTCTTGACGTCGTATTTCTTGCGCCCGTCGATGAACGTCAGCGTGACGGGTTTCCCCTTGCTGCCGTACAGGATCATCGACTGGACGGTGTCGGGCAGGTCCGCCCAGACGGTGTCGAGCGAAAAGTCGAATTCGCGCGCCAGCGACCCCAGCACCTGCATGTAATAGGGGCTGGGCGGGTTCGATTTCGCCCAGGGGACCACCGCCCCTTTCTTGATGCTGAGCGCGTGGTTCGGGACGACGAGGTCCTCGTCGAAGATCAGTTTTTCCCCCAGCCCGTCGCAGGCGGGGCAGGCCCCCTGCGGCGCGTTGAAGCTGAACAGCCGCGGTTCGATCTCGCTGATCGTGAAACCCGATACCGGGCAGGCGAATTTCTCGCTGAACACGATCCGGCCCGCAGGGGCGTTGTCGCCGAGGATTTCCTGTCTGGGCGTGTGCGGTTCGACCGGATCGGCGGGGTCGACATAGGCAAGGCCATCGGCGAGTTTCAGCGCGGTTTCGAAACTCTCCGCCAGCCGGGTCGCGATGTCGTCGCGCACGACGAGGCGATCGACGACGACCTCGATGTCGTGCTTGTACTTCTTGTCGAGCGCGGGCGCGTCCTCGATCTCGTGGATATCGCCGTCGATGCGGACGCGGGTGAAGCCCGCCTTCTGCCATTCGGCCAGTTCCTTGCGATATTCGCCCTTGCGCCCGCGGACGACGGGGGCGAGCAGGTACAGCCGCGTCCCTTCGGGCAGCGCCATGACGCGGTCGACCATCTGGCTGACGGTCTGCGCCGCGATCGGTTCGCCCGTCGCGGGGCTGTAGGGAATGCCGACCCGCGCCCATAGCAGGCGCATGTAATCGTAGATCTCGGTCACCGTCGCGACGGTCGATCGCGGGTTCCGGCTGGTCGTCTTCTGTTCGATCGAGATCGCAGGGCTCAGGCCCTCGATATGATCGACATCGGGCTTTTGCATCAGTTCGAGGAACTGGCGCGCATAGGCCGACAAGGATTCGACGTACCGCCGCTGGCCCTCGGCATAGATGGTGTCGAAGGCGAGGCTCGACTTGCCGCTTCCCGACAGGCCCGTGATCACCGTCAGCGTGTCGCGGGGAATGTCGATGTCGACATCCTTGAGATTATGTTCGCGCGCGCCGCGGACGGATATCTTGGTCAGCATGACAGCCAATGTTCCATATTTGTTCGGGGTGTTCAAGCGCGTCGCGCGCCGCGGGGGTCAGATGGGGGCGTCGGTCCCGACCCGCAACGGGCGCGTCCGACAGGGGCACCGCGCGACGGGCACGCCGACCGCTCGATAACCCCGGGGATGACGGAAAGTTCATGCCGTCGCCATGGGCGGGACAGCCGATACGGTGCATGACGCCGTGATGGACGCTGCCTCCCCCCTTTCCGCGACGCCCCGTCATGGCCGGTGGCGACGCTGGTTCGGCTGGGCGATGACCGTTCTGGCCATCGTCGCGGGCGGGCTGCTGATCCGCGGCGGCTATGCGACCCGATCCGCGCACGAGATGATCCCCGCGACAGGAACACCACGTGCGATCGGCGCGGTGTTCCTGTCGGGCGACATGGGGCTGCGCTTCGGCCCCGGCCCCTCGACCACCGCGGCGCTGGCGGCGCATGGCATCCCGGTCGATGCGGTGTCGTCCCCACCGCTGTTCAAGACCCCGCAGACGCGGGGCGACATCGACCGGATCATCGCGGACCTGGTCCGCGGGGCGCTGGCCGCGACGCACCGCGACCGGCTGGTGCTGATCGGGCGATCCTATGGCGCGGACGTGTTGCAGACTGGCCTCGCCGACCTGCCGATCGACCTGCGCCGTCATGTCGCTGCGGTCATCCTGATCGTGCCGGGCGACAAGGTGTATTTCCACACCGACCCTACGTCATTGAGCTACCGCGGTATGCCCGACAATATCGGCGCCGCGACCGTCAATCGGCTCGACTGGGCGCCGCTGACCTGTATTTACGGCGCGGCGGAAACCGAAAGCCTGTGCCCCGACGTGATGGTCAGGGGAGCGACGATCGTGGCGATGCCGGGCGGGCATTTCCTCGATCACGACGAGGCAGGGCTGCTCCGCCATCTATTCACCGCGATCGATCGGATCGCACCTGTTGGGGCAAGGACATGACGACCGGAGTGCGCGCGATATGGGGAGTGCTGGCGGCATTGGCGCTGGGATCAACCGCGGCGACGGGCATCGCCGCCGATACCGGGATGATGGTGCCGCACGGCGACCCGGTGTTCGGCAAATGGCGTAACCCCAAGGGCACGCTGGCGGTGGAAACCACCCCCTGCCGCGATGGCGGGACGCTGTGCGGCGCGATCGTCTGGGCCAGCGAGGAGGCGAAGGCCGACGCGCGCGAAGCCGGCGTCACCTCGCTGATCGGGACGCAATTGCTGTCCGGATACCGCCGCACCGGGACCGGCAACTGGAGCGGGACGGTCTATATCCCCGACATGGGGCGCAGTTTTTCGTCGCGGATCAAACAAAGCTCGCCCGCGACGCTCACCATCTCGGGTTGTCTGATCGGCGGCTTCCTCTGCAAGTCGCAGGTTTGGCATCGCCTGACGTGACTGCGTCGCCGGGGGCGGGTGCGACCGGACGCGCGCTGCGCGTCTGGCGCGGCGTCACGCGGTATCGACGGGTGGGCGTCGCGCTATTGGTCGCGGTGATCGCGGTGATCGCGTTCACCGCGCTGCATCTCGCGCTCGCCACGGTTCACCTGCGCGATGTCCGCGCAGCGCTCGGGTCGGTGCCCGGCTGGCGGATCGCGGCGGCGCTGGCGTTGACCGTCGCGAGCTATACCGCGCTGACCGGCTACGACCGGATCGCGCTGCGGGCGATCGGCAAGCCGCTGCCCTGGCGCGCGAGTGCCGCCGGATCGTTCGCCAGCTATACGATGAGCCATAATCTGGGGCTGGCGATGCTGACCGGCGGATCGGCGCGCTATCGCGTCTATGCCGCCGCCGGGCTCGATCTGGCCGACGTGGCACAGGTCAGCATCCTGACCGGGATCACCTTCTGGGCGGGCGTGCTCGGGATCGCGGGCGTCGCGATGGCGGTGGCGCCCGCCACCGTCGCGACCGGCGCGCTGGGACTCGCGCCGTCGATGCTGCGGCTGATCGGCCTCGCGCTCGTCGCGGCGGTCGCGGTGCTGCCGCTGCTGCGGCTCGCGGGGGTCGAGACGATCAGCCGGTCGATCGGCCCCGTCAGGCTCGCGCTGCCGATCCCGACCTTGGGTCAGCAGGCGGGACTGATCGCGGTGTCGGTGGTCGACCTGCTGACCGCGGCGGCGGTGTTGTTCGTGCTGGTGCCGGGGCTCGACGTCGCGCATTTCCCCGCGTTCTTCGTCGCCTATGCCGCGGCGTTGCTGATCGCGCTGCTGACGCATGTGCCCGGCGGGCTCGGCGTGTTCGAATCGGTGATGCTGGCGCTGGTGCCCGTCGGTCGTCCCGAACTCTTCGCGGGACTGCTGCTGTACCGGCTCGTCTATTATCTGTTGCCGCTCGCCGTCGCGGGGGCGGGTATCGCGATCGCGGAGGGATATCGATTGCGCCATCCGATCGGGCGCGGGCTGGGCCGGGGGTTGCGGATCGCGGATCGGATCGGCCAGCATCTGGCGCCCGTCGCGGTCACGCTGCTCGTCTTCCTCGCCGGGTTCGTCCTGCTGGTGTCGGGCGCCTTGCCCGGGGTGAAGACCCGGCTCGGCGACCTCGACGGCCTGGTCCCCCTGCCCTTCATCGAAGGATCTCATCTCGCGGGCAGCCTGGTCGGTACCGCATTGCTGCTGGTCGCGCCCGCGCTCAACGCGCGGCTGCGCAGCGGGTTTTCGGCGGCGCGGCTGTTGTTGCTGGGGGGCGCGATATTTTCGCTGTTGAAGGGTTTCGATTACGAAGAGGCCGCGCTCCAACTCGCGGTGCTCGGCGTGCTCCAATATGCCCGGCCCAGCTTCTACCGGCGTGGCGGCATCGCCAGCGAACCGCTCGACCTGCGCTGGATCGCGGCGGCGGCGGCGGCGATCGCGCTCAGCCTGTGGGCCGGGTTCTTCGCCTATAAGCGCATCCCTTATAGCGATGACCTATGGTGGCGGTTTGCGGTCAACGGCAACGCACCGCGGTTCCTGCGCGCGAGTTTCGCGGCCGGGATCCTGCTGGCGGGCACCGCCCTGTGGCATCTGCTGGCGGGGCGCGAACCGGTCGTCGAGGGCGAACCGCTCGACCCGACGGTCGCGACGCGCGCGATCGCCGCGACATCGCGCACCGATGCCAATCTGGCGTTCACCGGGGACAAATCGTTCATCGTGTCCGCCGCGCAGGACGCGTTCCTGATGTATTGCGTCCGGGGCCGCAGCTGGATCGCGATGGGCGATCCGGTCGGCCCGGTCGCGGCGTGGAGCGAACTCGCCTGGGCGTTCCGCCGCGCCGCCGATGCGGCGGGGGGACACGTCTGTTTCTATCAGACCAGCGCCGCGATGCTGCCGACGATCGTCGATCTGGGGCTGGAGGCGATCAAATATGGCGAGGAGGCGCATGTCGCGCTCGCGGGGTTCACGCTGGCGGGGCCGCGCGCGAAGGGGCTTCGCCACGCGCTGCGCCGGTGCGACGAGGCGGGGCTGCGCTTCGCCATCGTCCCCGCCGCCGACGTCCCCGGGCGGATCGCCGAGCTGCGCGCGGTGTCCGATGCGTGGCTCGTCGACAAGGGCGGGCGGGAAAAGCGGTTCAGCCTCGGCGCGTTCGACCCCGCCTATCTCGCGCGCTTCGACTGCGCGATCGTCAGCGACGCCGCGGGGCATATCGTCGCCTTCGCCAATATCTGGACGATGCCCGATGGCGTCGAGCTGTCGGTCGACCTGATGCGCCATAGTCCCGACATGCCCTATGGCACGATGGACATGATGTTCGTCCGCCTGTTCGAATGGGGCCGCGCGCGCGGGTTCGCGCGGTTCAACCTGGGGCTGGCGCCGCTATCGGGGATCACCGGCGGGCGGCTGGCGCCGTTATGGGCGAAACTGGGCCATGCCTTGTTCCAGAATGGGGAGACGCTGTACGGCTTTGCCGGCCTGCGCGCGTTCAAGGCGAAGTTCTCCCCCGACTGGCAACCGCGCTACATCGCCACCCCGCGCCGGATCGCGATGGCGCGCGTCCTGATCGATCTCGCCCGGTTGGTCAGCGCCTGATCCCGGCGTCCGCCCGCGCTGGTTAATCATATCGAGACGCCTGTCGTGCCACCCTGTGCGCCGGGGGACGTTGCGGATGGCATCGACGGCACAACGATATCGGGCGGCAAGCCCCGCGAGGATCGAACAGCGCGGGGAGCCGCGCTATGGCGTCGGCGTCACCCGCGCCAGCGTCGGCAAACCGGGCGACCCGCCGGTCGATGCGTTGCTCGACGATATCTCGATCTATGGTTGCCGCCTGCGCTGGGATGGCGACCAAGCGCCCGGCGAGCGCCTGTGGTTGCGGTTCATCGGTCGCCCGCCGGTGGCCGCGACGTTGGTGTGGAGCGACGGGGGCGTCGTCGGCTGTCGGTTCGATCAGCCGATCGACACCGCGCTCGTCCGGTCGCTGACGCTCAGGCTGGCGTGACGCGGTCATTGTGAAACCGGGCACGTGTATTATATTATCGATACACTAGAAAAGGTGACGTCGATGGCCAAGACCAAGATCCCCAAACGCATCGCAGGCGTGAAGCTCAACAAGAAGCTGCGCAAACGCGGTAACGAACTGCTCGCCCTGGCCGACACCCCGCAAGGTCGCGAGACGATCGCGATGGGGCTGAGCATGGCCGCCGCCGCCGCCAGCGTCGCGCTTCGGAAGCGCAGCGACCCGGGGTGCGCGCCCGCCGCGCCGCACGAGGCGCAGGACGTCGCCGGGCGGCCTGCCCCGACCCCGACCCCACCGCCGACTCCGAACCCGCCGCCGTCAGGCGATCGACCCGCGCCGCCGATGCCGCCGATCGATGCCGACAAGATCATCGCCGCGGTCGGCCAGACGCTCGAAACCGCGATGGGCAAGTTCTTCGCGAAACAGGGCAAGCCCAGAACCGAGGGTTGATCGCCGATTGATCCGTTTCGGATGTCCGGGACGGATCGACTTGCGCTGGCGAAGCGGGCGACGACCGCCATGATCCGATCATGGCCGATCCGAACCGACTCTATTATGGCGACAACCTCGACGTGCTGCGCGCCCATGTCGCCAGCGACAGCGTCGATCTGATCTATCTCGACCCGCCGTTCAATTCGAACGCCAGTTACAACATGCTGTTCAAATCCCCCGACGGCACGGGGGCGGATGCGAGTATCGAGGCGTTCGACGATACCTGGAGCTGGGGCCCCGCCGCCGCCTCCGCGCTGATGGACATCACCGAAGGCGGCAACCACGCGCTCCACACGCTGATGCAGGCGATGCGCGTCGCGATCGGCGAAAACGCGATGATGGCCTATCTGGCCATGATGGCGGTCAGGCTGGTCGAGCTGCACCGGGTCTTGAAATCGACCGGCAGCCTGTATCTCCACTGCGATTCCACCGCGAGCCATTATCTCAAACTGGTGCTCGACGCGGTGTTCGGGGCTGAGAATTTCCGCAACGAGATCGTCTGGAAACGCACCTCGGCGCATAGCGACGGCGGGCGGTACGGGCGCAACGCCGACATCCTGTTCTTCTACACCAAATCCAACGATTATGTGTGGAATCAGCCCTATACGGGCTACGAGCCCGATTACGTCGATCGGTTCCGACAACAGGATGCCGATGGCCGCCGCTGGATGGATGACAATCTGACCGCGAAGGGCCTGTCGGGCGGCGGCTATACCTATGATTATAAAGGCGTGACCTCGCTGTGGCGGATGCCGCGCGACACGATGGAGCGGCTCGATCGGGAGGGCAGGCTGCATTTCACCGCCCGCGGCGGCATCCGCCTCAAACGCTATCTCGACGAGGCGAAGGGCATGCCCGCCCAGGCGATCTGGACCGATATCCCCGCGCTCAACTCGCAGGCGCGCGAACGGCTCGGCTATCCCACGCAAAAGCCGGTCGCGCTGCTCGAACGCATCGTCGCGGCGTCATCCAATCCGGGCGATGTCGTGCTCGACCCCTTTTGCGGCTGCGGCACCGCGGTCGATGCGGCGCAGAAGATGGGGCGGCGCTGGCTCGGGATCGACATCACGCATCTCGCGGTCGGGCTGATCGAGAAACGGCTGCGCGAAGGCTATGGCGACGACGCCGTCTTCGAAACGATCGGGGTGCCGCGCGACCTCGCCTCGGCACGGCGACTCGCTGCCGACAATCCGCATCAATTCCAGGCGTGGATTGCGCTCAAACTGGGCGGCTGGCCGTGGATGGGGGGCAAGAAGGGCGGCGACAAGGGCGTCGACGGCTATTTCTATTATGTCGGCGAAAGCGGAAAGACCGAAACCGGCGTCATCTCGGTCAAGGCGGGCGCCTATCTCAACCCGTCGATGGTTCGCGACATCGGGCGCGTGATGGAGCGCGACGGCCACCGCATGGGGCTGTTCGTCTGCGCCGCCGATCCGACGCGCGGGATGATCGACGAAGCGAACAGCCACGGCTTGATCGAAACCGAATTCGGCCGCTTTCCCGCGCTCCAATGCTTCACGCTGAGCGCGTTGTTCGACGGCCATCACCCCCGCCTGCCCCCGCTCGTCAGCCCCAATCGCCGCGCCACGCGCGTCGAAACGCGCGCCTTGCATCAGGCGGGCGCCCAGGGCGCGCTTATCTAGGCGATCGCTGTCCTACACGCGCGCTTGTCGCTATGCGCGACCGACCAGCCCCTGTCTCGGCCCCCGCTCTTTCGCATCGCCCCAGCCGCCCCTTCACGCATCACGCGTCGTGGCGTGACCCGATGTGAAATTTCGCGGTCATCGTGCGAGCCGCCGGTGCCCGCCTGCTGCGTTCTTGGCGTGACCTTATGTGAACTTTAAGGCCCCGCGCATCGCCCGACCCGCGTTTTGGCGTGACCTTATGTGACCTTTGCGCGCGCTCACGAAAAAACGCCCCGCCATCGCTGGCAGGGCGCTGTCGATAAAGCCGTTGTGGACGGCGCGGGAATTACTTCCCGCCGTTGTCCACGACACCGACGGTCGGCACGTCGACGGTTTCCTTCTTGGTGCCGACGACGACCTTCTTCGAATCGACGTCGACCGCGGGCATTTCGCCGCCCTTCGCGCTGACGTTCACTTCGGGCAGGGCGCCGCTCTTGACGTCCGCGCTCCAGAATCCGGTCGCGAACAGAATGCCGACGATGACGACGGCCAGAACGACGATCCCCGCAATGATCGCGCCGGTGTTGCTCTTGCGTTCGACCCGCGTGGTGGTGCCGTCGGCGTTGCGATACTCTGTCATGTTACTAAGTCCCTCCTGTTACTGGCAATTCAAACAGTCATCGTCCGGGATTGTTCCGGTTGCGCAACCGGTTGGGCGGCCAGTGTCCGGGCGACCAACCGGTGCCTCGGTGCGACGGCTTCCCTTCGGCGGCGTTGTCGGGTAAGGCGCGCGCTGGAATTCCCCTACATCGTCAGAGGTTTTGTTTGGCCAAGGAAGAACTACTCGAAATGCGCGGTCAGGTGGTGGAGCTGTTGCCCAACGCCATGTTCCGCGTCCGGCTGGAAAACGACCATGAGGTCCTCGGCCATACTGCAGGCAAGATGCGCAAGAACCGCATCCGCGTGCTCGTCGGTGACGAAGTGCTCGTCGAAATGACGCCATACGACCTGACCAAGGGGCGGATCACCTATCGCTTCATGCCCGGTCGCGGCGGCCCCGGCCCGCAATAAGCGTCCACGCGATCGCCGGGCGGGCACGACCTGCCCCCCTCGCCCCGGCGTCGCCCCTTCCTGCCCCAGGCATTCGTATCCATGACCGATAGTGCTGCCCCGTCACCCGTGCTGGTGCTGGGATCGTCGTCGCCACGCCGCCGCGAATTGCTCGCCCGGCTCGGCGTCGTCCCCGTGCGGGTCGATGCCCCCGACATCGACGAGACCCCGCTGAAGGCGGAGGCGCCGCGCGATTATGTTGTGCGGATCGCGCTCGCCAAGGCGGCGGCGGTCGCGCGGGGTGCGAACGAGATCGTGCTGACCGGGGACACGACGATCGCGGTCGGTCGCCGTATCCTGGGCAAACCGGTCGACGATGCCGATCTCGCGCGGATGCTCGCCCTTCTGTCGGGGCGGCGGCATCACTGCCTCTCCGCCGTGGCGGTCGTCGCGCGTGACGGACGCGTCCGTCACCGGTTGTCCGACACGATCGTCGCCTTCCGTCCGCTCGGCGCGGCCGAAATCGACGCCTATGTCGCCACCGGTGAAGGGCATGGCAAGGCGGGGGGCTATGCGGTCCAGGGCCGCGCCGAATCCTTCGTCCGCTTTCTGCACGGCAGCCATTCGGGCGTCGTCGGCCTGCCGTTGATGGAAACCCGGGCCTTGCTCCGCAGCGCGGGGCTGCCCCTTGCCTGATCGCGGCGCCCATGGCTGAATGGCTGTGGGAAGCCGGGATCGGCGAACGACGCGCCGCGCTGGTCGAGGGCGATACGATCATCGAGGCCGTGATCGAAACCGATGGCGGCGTGCGACTGGGCGGCATCCATCACGCGCGTCGATCCGCCCCCGATCGCGCGACGCTGAGCGACGGCACGGAGATCCAGCTGACCGGCCCCGCCCCGCGCGTCAGCCAGGGTGCCGCGCTCGCCATCGAGATCGTCCGCGAAGCGATCCCAGAGGCAGGCCGCGCCAAGCTGCCCCGCGGCGTCGTCTCCACCGAGCCGCCCCGCCCCGCGCCCGATCTGCCCAGCCGCCTGGCGGCCACCGGCCACCGCGTCCGCGCGCTGCGCGCCCATGAACCCGATGCGCTCGAAGCGGCGGGCTGGTCCGAACTGCTCGACGAGGCGACCAGCGGCGAAATCGTCTTTGCCGCCGGGGCGCTGCGGCTGTCGCCGACGCCCGCGATGACCTTGTTCGACGTCGATGGCGCCGCGCCCCTCGAACCGCTGGCGGTCGCCGCGGCGCGGGCCATCGTCGCCGCGATTCGCCGCCATGGCATCGGCGGATCGATCGGGATCGATTTCCCGACGCTGACGGGCAAACCCGCGCGCGCCGCGGTCGCCGCGATGATCGACGCGCATCTGCCCCAGCCCTTCGAACGCACCGCGGTCAACGGCTTCGGCTTCATGCAGATCGTTCGCCCCCGCCCGCGTGCGTCGATTCCCGATATGCTGCGCGCCGACCCCGTCGCCGCCGCCGCGCGGGCGGCGCTGCGGACGCTGGAGCGAATCCCGCCCGGCACCCCACGCGCGATGCGCCTGCCCGCCCCGGTGCTTGCCTATCTGGCCGATCGCCCCACATGGTTGGCGGAGCTCGCGCGTCGCACCGGCGTCGAGCCGCAGCTGGAGTGCGCATGACCCGTCCGACCTGCCCGATTTGCGACAAACCGGCGAGTGCCGCGGACGCGCCATTCTGTTCGCGCGGGTGCGCCAGCCGCGATCTGTTGCAGTGGCTGGGCGACGGCTATCGCATCCCCGGCGGTCGATACGACGAAGACGGGGTGGACAGCACGAAAACTGCCGACTAAAGCCGCCGCTCCCGACCACGGTCGGGCGATGCCCGGGTAGCTCAGTTGGTAGAGCATGCGACTGAAAATCGCAGTGTCGGCGGTTCGAATCCGTCCCCGGGCACCATCGCCGCCGTGATCGGACCCATTAGAAGGGTCGGCCTGACCCGCTAAGGCGCTCACACACACCTTTAAGAATGTGTTTTGTGCGACAAACTCACTTATTGCGAATTGGAAGCCGTTTGTGATGCCGTCGCAGTGCGGCCCAGCGCTCATTTTTTTGGGGGGGGCGCAAAAAAGGTAATGACAGCTTAGCGCCCAATTTCGGACGTTCAGCGCGGCGCGGCGCGATCCCATAACCTGCCGTTCCCGATCGCGGTTAACGGTAGGACTGTCCGACCAACATTGGAACTTTGCTGCATCCGGCGGGCGCCTGGATGACCGTTTGCGTGAGAGGCCCAAACCAGCTCTCCTGATCACTCCGCCATAGCTAGAACGACTAGGTGGTTCTGCGAGATCCTGCCGTTAGCCAGCATCCGGCTTAGCGCCAGTCGTCGTCCTCGCCGAAGTCATCGAGGTGCGTTGGTTCCAGCGGCGGCCAATCGGCGGACCAGAACCGGGCAAGAAGCTGTTTGCCATAAGCGGGTTCAACGGTTTCTGCCCATGAGATTAGCCCGCGGACATGATGGAAAATGCCCGAAACAGAGGTTTTGCGTGCTTGGGCATGCGCGGCGGGGCCATAATCCGGCGACATCAGATAATGGAGATGTAGGCGGATCATGTCCTTATATTCCTTGGGAAGGCGGGGGCGATCGCCATCGACCAGCATCCCAAGGACGATCCGCCGAGAACCGGGTCCGCGGATTGTCGTCTTGCGCAGGTTGGGGCGAAACCCCGCGTCGTTCAGCGACTTGAGAACCAGCCGCTTGAACCGTCGGACATGAGCCGCGTCGCGATTGGCGCCGCAAGAAAAGGCGAGATCGTCGGCATAGCGGGAATAGCGCATGCCATGCGCGCGGGCGAGGCGGGCGAGCACCTCGTCGGTTCTGTGCATCACGAGGTTGGAGAGCATCGGGCTGGTTGGCGCGCCTTGCGGGAGCATGCCTTCATGCACGCACTGATAGTAGGGGATCGCTGGCCAGCGCGCCGCAGGATTTGAGGGCTTCGGCCGCTCACATGCCACGGTCACCAAACGAGCAAGCTCGAACGCGAACAGCCGATTGAAGCCGAGTCGCGCAAATATGCCGGCCACGCGCCCTTCGGAGATCGTATGGAAAAAATCCTGGAGGTCGACCTTGAGCAGCCAAGTGCATCCGCAATGCTCCTCCGCCGCCTCAAGCGGCCTTCCCCCCGGGTGAAATGCGTAGCTGGCTTCATGGGCAGACGTGAAGCGGAGGATATCGCTCACGATCCACTGCTGGATTGATAGCAGCGCCTTGTTTGGAACGCTGATCATGCGGGTCGAGGTTCGCCCGGGAACCCGCTTCTTGAGACGGAAGAATTTATAGGGTCTTGGCACCCGTCGCGCCACAAGATCCCGCAAATGCGGATATGGAACGCCGACCAGCTCGCTCAAATGGCGAAGTGTGAGCACCGGCGTGATGCGAGGGTCGGTCGCGCGGATGCGACCAATGACCAAGAGGGCGTTGGCCAGCACGGTTTCTTCGACGCCCTCGCGGCGTCCTTGTGCCCGGTAGCGCTGAGGACCCGGCAACATCGTCTACTTTGACCCACCCGGGTGGGGGGTAATGCGCGTCGCGACCAAGACTTCGCCAGGCACGACGTGCATTATCGCGCAGCGTGAATACTTCGCTCCGCTTAGCGGACGCCGGTAGTCCAGCGCCCCGGATCCCAAAAGGACCCGTCGCCGCCGAAGCGGCGCATTCCTAGACCCGCTCACCGAGCCCTCAGCTGCGTGGGATAGTAGAAGGGTTTGCGTTCGGTTGGAAGGACCGGCATTCGCGCTCTGCGCCGACGAAGACGCTGCAATTCAGCGCGTCCAAGCGGCGTCAACGCATTATTCTCCTTCGTCCATCGTGCGATGCGGGTGAACTCAAGCGTTTCGTCGACGGTCCCAAGACTGATCCGGGTCTGGGCGGAGACCAGTTCACGCGTCCTCGCGCCTGCGTCCAGGGCCGCAAGGACAAGCATCGTCTGAATCCAGCGACGCCCGCGACTGTCGGCAAGATAACGCTGCGCGTCGTGCACGCGCAGCATCCTTGCGGACCTCGCAATGAGTTCCGCCCGGTTTGATCGCGGAAAATCAGCCGAAGACGCCAAGGCGCTACGGTTGGGGAAGAGCGGTTTCCACCCCTCGAAATCGCTGTGAAGGATCGCGGGCGCGTTATCCGGGATACCGTGAGCGAAAGCGATCAACGCCGATGACGCGCCAAATCCCAGCGGAAAGCGATAGTCAGGCGGATAGGCATGGCAAAGACGCAACACGGCATTTCTCGCATCGCCGCGAAACGCCTGGTGCAGCGTTGGGCAGCCGGCGACCGTGAGCACCTGGGGACGAAGCCGGTTCCTTCGCACCAACGCTATCCCCTCCTCCGTGCCAGCATAGGCCAGGACATAGAAATTCACGAGGCGATAGGAGCGCCAGCTGCGAACCGACCGAACGGTTCGAAAGGCTTCCAGCATTTCCCATACGCGGTTCCCCGATCCGATGAAATCCGCGACGATCACAACCGGTCCGGCACGCCGATCGCGCAACAGGTCGGGGCCGGGATGATCAAGGACAGCATCGCCATGCAGGCGATGATAGCCGGTGATCAGATTGGCGATCGGCCCCTCGCTACCGACTTCAGGTGCCTTGGGGTCAAACAATAGCGGGGCTGGCCCCAGCCCTGTCGCCCGACGATCGCCCGGTTCGCCGAAGATCGGCCGTATCGCACCTTGCTCGGTTTCAATTTCGCGTTCGGCATAGAGCGCAGCTGGACGGTCGTCCGGGCGCGACGCCATGACCCGATCGAGAAGCTGCTTCATCCCGCTATAAAATTCATCCGCTCCCACCAGCAGTAACTCGTCGACCAAGGACGCGGCCACCGGTCGCTCCGCGTCGTTGAACTGGCTGAGCCAAAGCTTCGCGGCAGCACTGTCGGACAAGGAAGACATGGCCGAATAGTAGCGCGCTTGCGAAAGCGTGCAATTGCGCCGATGCAGCGAACCGGCGCTTTAGGGATGCGGTCAGCCCACCCCAAAGCTTGCTTGCTTCATCGCTGCGGTCGCATTGCTTGTTGACGCCTCAAAACTTCAAGCGACCCCATGGCCTTCGCAAGCGCTACCTCAACTGCGTGGACGTCCGTCGAAAGCGCCAGTTCGGGCCGCCCACATAAATCTAGCATTGCCGCTAGGACGGCGCTCGACCCGCGGGCGAGGCAAATAAGATGATAGCCACTCGGTCCGCTTGCCCCAGTCATCCAGTTGCGTGCGGTCCGATCTGATGCTCCGGTCCAGCCCATAATTATTTTGGTCGCCCCACTGGTGTCGCCAAGCTCAACTCGCAGCGCCCTGCGGATCTCCTCGTGGAAACCTTCTTCGGTGGGCCGCGCATTTTTGCCTGGAAGCTTTGTGCCGCTTTTAGGAAACATGTTTCCGCCCTTTCCGAATTAAACCGACAAGACGGCTGCGTGTGCTGCCGGGGCAATGTTCGGCATATTATGGTAATTAAGTGGAACGAACCTTTAGACGCTCATTTGCCGCCACCCAAGATTCGGGCCGCGCAATATGTCCGCATGTCGACCGAACATCAGCAGTTCTCGACCGACAACCAGGCCGTTGCGATTGCGAGTTACGCACACGAACATGGCTACGAAATCGTTCGAACTTATGCCGATGAGGGTAAGAGCGGGCTCAATCTCGCCGGACGCGCTGGCCTTCAACAAGTTCTCAACGACGTCGAGAATGGCCGCGCTGATTATAAGGCGCTGCTAGTCTATGATGTAAGCCGCCTTGGGCGTTTCCAAGACACCGACGAGGCTGCAGCCTACGAACTCAGACTGCGCAGCGCCGGCGTCGAGGTGCAGTACGCGACCGAACAGTTTCGAAACGACGGCAGCATCGGCTCGTCGATTATCAAGACCGTCAAGCGGGCGATGGCAGGTGAGTATAGCCGCGAGCTGTCGGCCAAAGTTTTTGCCGGCCAGTCCAACCTTATCAAACTGGGCTTCCGACAAGGCGGTGCTGCAGGTTTCGGGCTTCGCCGCCTACTCGTAGATCAAAGCGGATCGCCAAAATCCGAGCTCGATCACGGCGAGCAGAAAAGCATCGCTACCGATCGCATCATCCTCGTGCCTGGGCCCGCAGAAGAAGTTGAAATCGTTCGTGAAGTTTACACTCTGTTCGTTGAGAGGGAACTGACTGAGCGCGCGATTGCGACGCTTCTAAACGCACGTGGTATTCTGACCGATCTCGGTCGCGCCTGGACGCGTGGGACTATCCACCAGCTACTGATCAACGAAAAATACATCGGCAACAATGTCTGGGCGCTGACCTCATTTAAATTAAAGCAACGCCATGTTCGCAACGCACCAGACGATTGGGTGCGCTCGAACGGTGCGTTCACGCCGATCATCGACACGCAAATTTTTGAACGGGCGCAGGCAATCGTGGCCGCGCGATCCGAACGGGTGAGCAGTGAGGACATGCTCAAGCTTCTGCGGACCATCCTAGCCGGGTGCGGCACGCTTTCGGGACTGATCATCGATGAGGCCGAAAATACACCCTCAAGCAGTTCCTATAAGACTCGGTTTGGTAGCTTGCTTCGGGCCTACACCTTGATCGGATTCGCGCCGCGCCATGACTATGAATATCTTGAGATCAACCGAAAGCTGCGCCTTCTCCATCCCACCGTTGTCGCCCAGGCTATCGCAGGTATTGAAGCCGTCGGCGGTTCGGTTGTCCAGGACGAGACGACCGATCTACTCACGATCAACGGTGAGTTCACTGCGTCGATAGTGGTGGTGCGCTGCTTGCAAACTGGGTCGGGGTCGCTCCGGTGGAAACTGCGGCTCGATACCGCCCTTAAGCCTGATATAACAATCGCCGTCCGTATGGATGTCGGCAATCGGAACGCACATGACTTTTATGTTTTGCCTCGGCTCGACATGTACAACGCAGTGCTCCGATTGGCAGAATACAATGGTCTGTCGCTTGACGCCTATCGGTTCGAAAACCTGAAGATTTTCTATGCCATGGCGGCACGGACAACTTGGCAGGAGGCAGCATGAACGGCGCCAAACCCTCCCAACGTATCGAGTGGATAGCGATCGACCGGATCACGGTGGTAAATCCGCGCCTCCGAGGGAAACGAGGCTTCAAGGACATTGTCGAAAGCATTGCTCAAATCGGCCTGAAGCGACCGATTACGGTGACAAGACGAATTGAAGCGGATGGGCCCTTCTATGATCTCGTGTGTGGCCAGGGCCGACTTGAAGCGTATCAGGCTTTGGGACAACTCGAAGTGCCGGCTCTAGTCGTCTCGGCCGACCCCGAAGATTGCCTGATCGCCAGCTTGGTTGAAAATTGCGCACGTCGCCAGCACAGCGCCTTTGATCTACTCCAAGACATAGGCGGGATGCGTGAGCGCGGCTATACGGTAGCCCAAATCGCGCGAAAAACCGCGCTGTCCGCTGAATATGTTCATGGCATTACCCGGCTGTTGGAAAAGGGCGAGCAACGGCTTCTGGTCTCGGTCGAGTCCCGGACGATACCCCTAAGCGTCGCCGTCGAGATCGCCGAGGCCGACGATCACGACGTGCAGCGGGCCTTGCAGGGCGCGTATGAGAACGGCCTGCTGCGCGGCAAGAAATTGCTAGCGGCCAAGCGCTTAGTCGAAGCACGCCGACGCCGCGGCAAAGGATTGAATTCACGCGAAGCCCGGCCGTCTGAGAAGCTGTCGTCAGCTGCGCTGATTCGCGCTTATCAGGAAGACGCTGCCAGAAAGCGCGACATGATCCGGCGGGCCAATTCTTCCAAGGATCGGCTGATGCTGATTACCGAGGCGTTCCGCCGGCTATCGGGCGATGGGTCATTCATGGTCGTCCTGAAAGATGAGAAGCTCGACACTATGCCCGAGAGGATTGCCATGCGGCTTGCGGCCGGAGACGCTTCGTGAACATTAAGCGCCCGACGCTCCCGGTTAAGCTTGGGTTTGAGGAGACAACAATCCGCATCTCAATCGACGCTATAATGCCACTCCGGGAGGTGTCCGCGACGGTGCGAAAGTCAATCAAATACAACCAGATCGCCGCATCGATCATAGAGGTTGGGATCATTGAGCCGCCCGCGGTGGCGCGGGATACCGAAGATCGCGAGCGGTTTCACCTGTTGGACGGACATCTGCGCGTCGAGATATTGCGCGAGCGCGGCGAAACCGAGGTCGTTTGCCTGATCGCGATCGATGACGAAGCCTACACGTATAATAAGCGCATCAGCCGAATGGCGACGATTCAAGAACACAAAATGATCCTCAACGCCGTCAAGAAGGGCGTGTCGGAGGAGCGGCTGGCGCGCGCGCTGAATGTCAACATCGGCAATATTCGCGCAAAACGGAACCTGCTTGTCGGCATCTGCCCTGAGGTCGCCGAGCTGTTACGCGACAAACATGTGCCTCTAAACGTTTTCACTGAGCTGCGTTTTCTGAAAACCGTTAGGCAGATTGACGCGGCGCAATCAATGATCTCGATGAACCGCTACTCGGTCGCCTACGCAAAATCGCTCGTCGCGGCTTCCGCGGCCGACGAACTTGTCGAAGGAAAAAAACGTCGCCAGCGTGGAATAACTGAGGACCAAATTGCGACGATGCAGCGGGAGTCGGCGAATATCGACCGCGAGTTCAAGCTAATCGAACTAAGCTACGGCGCCGACCATCTCGATCTGGTGATCGCAAACGGTTATGTCGGGCGCCTTCTCGGTAACGCCCGCGTCGTACGCTATCTCGCCCAGCACCATGCGGATATATTATCAGAATTTCAAAAGATCGCTGAACTGGCAAAAGCAGCATGAATATGACCGGCAAGGGACCGGCCTTAGGACAGAACCGTCATTCCCTGCGACTTGCCGTCATGGCAGCTGCCGCTGGAAGCATTCGTTGCCATATCGGTCGAGGGTAAGATTCGAGGTCCATACAGTCTCTCCATGCCCCGGGGGCGACACGGTCCTTCAGAACAACGTGTAGGTGTCTATTCCTCCGATTTTGTAGAGGTCGGCGAAGGCCCCGATTGGCGGGGCCCGGTCAAGTAGGGCGATCGTCGCATCGCGGCCGTTCGATGGCGGCGCATTGCTCAGCAACGCGCGTGCGTCGATCGACTTCAGATCATAGAGACGCGCAGTGGCGCGACAGAGCGCCCGGGATGCTGGCAAACCGTCTTTCAGGCCCTGCGCGGTGAGCATTAAATACAGGAAGCTGATCATGTCGCCGATTGGCCATGACGCTGCGCTCACGACCGCGCGCCGGTTTAGAAGAAGCAGGGCGGGGTAACCGGCCGCATCATGGGTCCGCCGGTTGCGGTCAGCGCCGAAGGATGTCGCGCCAGCATAGCAGGCGTTTAGCATCGCGAGGCGATATGGGAGAGCGCCGAAGTCCGTTTGCAGGGCCTGAACCGTGATGGCGTGTCGCCCCACCCCACCGAGGGAGCCGAGGAAGGGATCGGAGTAGCGGGAGATCGGCGTGCCATGAGTCGAGACGACCAGCATATCCGCGCGGATCATCTGCTCGGTGAGCCTGGTGGCATCATCGACCTCGACTGCGACGAAGGCTTCAGCCTCAAGGATGGTCGCCGCAGCCTCCGCTTCGACACGGGCGAGTGCCAGAATGTCGCTGCTGTCGACCAGGGCGACCATCCTGGGATGCGAAATGGGCGTCGTTCCGTGTTCGGGATAGAGGGCCGGCACGATCCGGACCTCGAATTCGCCGGCTTCCATCCGGGCGCGAAGCCCGTCATGCCTCAGCACAGCGGAAGTGATGGTGATCGTGTTGGCATAGTCCTGGAGGCTGAGAATACCGGGACATGTCGTGGGCAGCGCGTCGAAATCCTCTGCGAGAAGGAAGCCGACCTCATCGGTGAACCCATTGAGCGCTTCGGTGAAAATCGTTTTCGGCGCTGTGCCGTGGGCAAAGCGCGTGCGGGCGACCTGCCACATCGACAGGGAATGCGCCGACAATCCGTGCCGCTTATAGGCTCCTGCGTGTAGCACCCAGAGCGAGACAGGCTCGTTGGCAAAGGTCGGGAGGATGACACACCAGCCTTCGGCGAGGCGAAGCTCCAGCAGCGATCGTGTTGCCTGCATCGAAACATCATCGAATGGTGAAGCCACGCCCTGGCTCACAAGCCTGGATATGGTTTCGCCCAGTTCGTCCCAAGGTTTCCCGGTAAGCTTGCTATCCCATGGATTGTCGATTTGCTCGTCGGTACCGAGCGAAAAGGGAGCGCCAAACGTACGAACAGCCGCGATCCGCTCCCGCAGCTCCTGGAGATCGGCCTCTGAGAGCTTGTCGCTAGGCCTGAGGGTGCAGGCCCAGTCGAGCAGCGCAAGCCAGTCTGCGATGACACTGCCATAGATGACGGCAACGACCGGAATGATGTCGGACGCGGGCCCTTGCGACGAAACCTGAGAAAGGCGTCCTTCGAGTTGGCGGATATAATGTTCGCGGAGGCCCTGACGGTGGTGAAGCCGCAGCACGCCCCGCAACCCCCTGTCCAGCATGGCGGCCGCGTCGCGCAGCCGTGCCCCCGTTTCGAAAGAGTCTCAGCTGTCGATAGCGATTGATGCCGATACGATTTCCAGTTCGAGAAGGATATCGTACGTCGTATCCTTGTCGAACAGGTCGCGCGCGCGGCCGACGCTGACGGCCGCCTGCGGCAGCGCGTTTTGGCGGCGCAGGCAGGACGCGAGATTGACCTGAAGAACACCTTTGAAACAAACGTCCTCGACGGTGTCGATCAACGAAAGATATATTTCCGCCGCCTCTTCCAGATGCCCGAGCTCCATCTGTGCCGTCGCGAGGTTGTGACGGAGGCGTAAAGATGGCTCGCTGCCGTCAGCTTCGTGCAGTGCCAGGGTGGCCTGTGCCGCCGCGACCGAGCCAACGGCGTCGCCACGTTCGAAGGCCAATACCGCCTCCTGCTCATGACTTTTTATGAGGATGTCCGGCAGATCCGAGGCGACTGCAATCTCGCGCGCCTTGGCAAGCGCGGCCACTGCGGAATCGTGGGCACCATGCTGGGCGTAGAGAGCGGAGGCGTGCAAATACGTCCCGGCGAGGCGCTCCTGATCTCCGATAAGAAGGAAGACACGGGCGATGCTCGCAAAAATCAACGGCTGGAGATCGGACACGGAAAGACCCGTCTTCGCATAGCCCCAAACGTCGTCCGCGAGTTCGACAAGCTCGTCACGCTGGTCTTCCCGGTGGATTCTGGCCATTTCCTCAAAGGCGGCTAGTCCCTTGGTCAAGTCACCAGCCGAAAGCGCGGATCGGGCGACCAGTTCGAGAAACATTGCTTCAAAAAAAGGATAGGCGCGACTGCGAAAAAACTGGGCAACAGCTTCGCCAAGTATCGCCGTCTGAACAGCATAACCGGCCATCCTCGACATCAAGTGATTATAATAGTCGAACAGCGACCAGAATAGGTCGACTTCATCATGACTGTTATCGTGAAGACGGGCGAGAACCGCGGGTAATTGTGCGGCGCTCGATTCCCACCACGGCTCTGCCGGCGATCGTTCGGTCAGGGGCGGGGGCTGGTCGGGTACTTGAGCGTCCATCCGATGCGCCAAACCCATGATTGCGCGGAATGCAAGTGGTTGGATCGGATTAAAGGTAAATTCAGATGACAATTCCCGAGGGACTTGCGCCGGTGAGGAATTTCGGCCGATGCACCCGCAATCTCGCAGATCTCGCGCGGCTCATGTTCGCCATTCGTTCGCTTCGCGCTACACCCGCCTTATGGATGGCGGGGTTACGCGAAAAATCATTCATATCGACATGGACACGTTTTCGCATCGGTGGAGTAGCGGATGATCCGCGCCTGCGTCGCCGGCCGGTTACTGTTGGCTATGCCAACGCGCGCCGCAGGGTCGCAGAGCGCCCACGTTTGGGGTGGCTGTAGACCGGCTTCCTCATGCCGCTCGGTCGGCAGATCATGTTAGATCCGGACAATCGCGTACCGATAGAGGAACGGCGGTACCTGGTCGCCAGACGTCATTCGTTACCCTTCCGTGCGGAGGCCGCACATGTGGGAAGACCTTTAGTGGGTTTCCACCATCCCAATCAGACCTTAAGCGGGTTTAGCGCTATGGGTTTATCTTGACCGATACGGGTTCTAAGAGCGCGCCCGTCGGTTAGTTTTAGTGGGTCCGATTACGCCGCCAGATGGTCGATCCCGCATGATGACGGGCGATCTCAGCCCTTTCAGCGGGCTTCGGACGCGATAACCGATCAGGGCGCTGTCCTTCCGCGCTTGATGCCGGGAGATGGCGGATATCCGCTCGATCAACGCTGCACACAGCTGAGCGAAAATGGTGCGCCCGACTGGATTCGAACCAGTGGCCTTCAGATTAGGAATCTGATGCTCTATCCTGCTGAGCTACGGGCGCGGTGCTGCGGGCGTATCAGCCCGGCTCTGCGGGGTCCAGCCCGCCCCGTCGCAACTCAATGCTTGGTATCGGGCGGGGTGACGGGGAGCGGCAGCGGGGCGATCGCGACGCCTTCGTCGATCATCGCGGTCACCTCGGCCGCGCTGGCCTGACCATGGATCGCCGCGGTCGGCTCGTCCCCGGCATGCATCGCCCGCGCCCGCGTGGCGAAGGTGCCGCCAACCCATTGCGACCCCTCCAGCGCCTTCGCCTGCAGCTCGGCCAGCCGTTTCAGCGCCTGTTTCACCGCCATCGGGGATGGATCAGACGCTTTGCGATTGCCCTTGGCGGGAATCGCGGGGGCCATCACCGCTTTGTCGATCGCGACGTCGCCACAAAGCGGGCAGGCGATCGTCGCCTTGTCGCGCTGGTCGTCATAGGCCGCGCCGGAGGCGAACCATGCCTCGAAGATATGCCCCGCGCCACAGCGCAGGTCGAAAACGATCACGCGCGCGTCACCGGCGGGATCGGGCGACGATGCGCCAGCACGGGGACGCGCTGGCGGACCTCATCGACGCGCGCCGCCGCGATCTCCGCAAAGCCGAGCCCCGGCTCGGTACCCATGTCGAGCACGATCTCCCCCCACGGATCGACGACGAGCGAATGGCCGAACGTCTCGCGGCCATCGGCGTGAACCCCGGACTGCGCCGCGGCGACGACATAACAGGCCGATTCGATCGCCCGCGCGCGCATCAGCACGTGCCAATGCGCGATACCGGTCGGGCGGGTAAACGCCGCCGGGATCGACAGAATCGTCGCCCCGGCGTCGCTGAGCGCCGCATAGAGCGCCGCGAAGCGCAGGTCGTAGCAGATCGACAGGCCGATCGTGCCGACCGGCGTGTCGACCAGTTGCGCGCTCGCCCCGGGGGCATAGGATGACGATTCGCGCCAGCTCTCGCCGCTCGGCAGATCGACGTCGAACAGATGGAGCTTGTCATAGCGCGCCCGGACAGCGCCGGTATCATCGATGACGAAGCCGCGATTGGCCAAGCGGCTATCGGGACCGCGCACCGCCAGCGACCCCAGGTTGACCCAGATCCCCGATCGCGCAGCGGCATCGCGCACCGCCGCAAGGACGCGGTCGTCAGCCTCCGTCGCGGTCGACGCCGCGGCGCGTTGCCGATCGCGATCGACCAGGCCGCTCATTTCGGGGGTAAAGATCATCCGCGCGCCGTTGCTGGCCGCGTCGGCGATCCCGGCGGCGATCGTCCGTGCATTGACAGCAGGATCGATCCCGCTGGTCATCTGCAGGATCGCCAGCTTCATGCGTCGAGCATCGCCTGTAGTTCGCCGCGCGCTTCCAGCGCCGCCATATCGTCGAACCCGCCGATGTGGCGCCCGTCGATGAATATCTGCGGGGTGGTCCCGCGACCGTTGCTGCGTTCGATCATCTCGGCGCGTTTCGGCCCGCCCATCGTCAGGTCATATTCCTCGACGCTGACGCCCTTGTCCGCCAGCATCCGCAGCGCACGGGTGCAATAGGAACAGAATGCCTTGGTGTAGATTTCGACTTTAGCCATCATGCTCAGGTGCGCACTGGCCGCATCGATGTCAATCCGCCCACGTCCCGGTGTCCGCCGCGCCGTGATCGGCGACGACGCGCGCCCAGCAGACGATGGTAACGCTCACCGCCCCCGCCTTCAGCAACGCACGGGTACAGGCATCGGCGGTCGCGCCGCTGGTGTAGACGTCGTCGACCAGTACGACCGAGCGGCCCGCTACCGCTTGGGAATCGGGCACCCGAAACGCCCCCGCCACCGCGCGGCGACGGCGCTGGCCGTTCAGGCCACGCAGGACATCGGTTCGCCTGATCCTGGTCAGCGCAGCGACATCGACCCGCGTCCCGGTCCGCCGCGCCAACGCGCGCGCGATCAACGCCGCCTGGTTGAACCCCCGCGACCACAGCCGCCAACGGTGGAGCGGGACGGGCACGAACAGGTCGATCGCATCGGGCAATCCCTTCACCATCAACGCCGCCATCGTGTCCGCCACCCCGATCCGCCCGCCATATTTCAGCTTCAGCGCCAGCCGTCGCGCCACCGGGCCATAGGCGACCGCGGCGCGTACGCCGTCGTGCCGGGGCGGATCGGCCAGGCACGGGGCGCACCAGGCCCCCTCCCCCTGGTCGTGATCGAACGGCGCGTTGCAGCGCGCGCACCAGGGCGGCGCCAGAAATCGCAAATGCGACCAGCACGCCGCACAGAATCGGTGATCGCTGTCGACGGGAACCGCGCAACCGGGACAACGTGGCGGCAGCGACAAGGCGAGCACTGGCGCCAAGGCGCGGGCCAGCAGCGCGGCGGTCAGGTCGAACGGTCGGCGCACGCGATCCTTGTCGCCGCCCGCCTCGCGCGGCACAAGCGCCCCGATGACCGCACCGACCGATATTTTCGACCGATCCGCGCGACGCCGCCACCGCGACCGTGCGACCGCCGCGTTTCCGGACTATGATTTCCTGCGCGCAACGATGATCGAGGGACTGGTCGAACGGCTCGACAGCGTGACCCGCGACTTCACGGACGTGCTCGATCTGGGGTGTTTCGATGGCGCGTGGCCATTTCCCGGCGCGCAGGTCGCCCGGGTCGACCCCGGCTTCGGGTTCGCCCGGATGGCAGGCGGGGTGCAGGCGGATGAGGATCAGCTTCCCTTTGCCGATGCCAGCTTCGATCTGGTCGTCAGCGCCGGGGTGCTGGATCAGGTCAACGACCTGCCCGGCGCGCTGTCGCTGGTGCGGCGTATCCTGCGCCCCGATGGACTGTTCCTCGCGGCGTTCGTCGGGGCGGGTAGTCTGGGGACCTTACGCGCGGCGATGCGAACCGCGGAGGGGGACCGCCCAGCCGCCCGTCTGCATCCGCAAATCGACGTCCGGTCGGCGGGCGACCTGCTGGTCCGCGCAGGCTTCGCACTGCCCGTCGCGGATGTCGAGACGCTCGATATCCGCTATCGATCGCTGGGGTCGGCGATCGAGGACCTGCGCGGCATGGCGGCGACGAACATCCTCGCCGGTCGATCGGCGATGACGCGCACGACGCTGGCCCGCGCGGCATCGGCCTATGCCGATCGCGCAGGTGCCGACGGGCGGACGACCGAGCGGATCGAGATCATCTATCTGACCGGCTGGGCGCCCGACGAATCGCAACCCCGACCGGCACGGCGCGGCAGCGGCACGGCGTCGCTGGCGGCGGCGCTGAAGCCACCCGCTCGATAGCGTCCCCTTTCCGCTGGCACGAGAAGGTCGCGCCAAGGGTGATCAGGCGATGACGCCCCCGTCGCGCCCCATCAGGCGACCCATCGCTTCGAACAATGCCTCCATCGCGACGGGTTTGAACAACACGTCGTCCGCGCCCGCATCGAGACATCGATCGCGCAGATCGGGTCCGGCATCGGCGGTGACCACGATGATCGGCAACCGCCCCGTCGCATCGTCACGCGCGCGGATGTGGCGGATCGCGGTGATCCCGTCCATTCCGGGCATCCTGAGATCGACGAGCAGCATATCGATCGCCGCATCGTCGAGCATGCCGATCCCGGTTTCGGCGCTGTCGGCTTCGATCATCTCGACGCCAGCCACGTCGAGCATGTCCTTCACCACGCGCCTGTTCATCCGGTCGTCTTCGATGAATAAGACCTTCATCGGCTAGATCGCAGACGGATGTGTGGCAGTGTTCCTGGTCGCATGGACTGGCGTTTACGCCTCATGCCGCCTCGGACACAAGCTGTCGATCGTCAGTGGGGTGAAACAAGGCGACAAGTCGTTGCGCCAGCGCGATTCCCGTGATCGGCTTCAGCACGATCGTCGCGCCGGGGGGCAGGTCGGCGGACGTCAAACGATCTTCATCGCTCGCGGGCCACAGCAACGCGACGATCGGCTGATTCGCGTCGATCAATCGGGCGCTGCGGTCGCGCACATCGTCCGCGGCCAAGCCCGATGCATCGTACAACACCGCCCGTGTCGACCGAACCGCGAGCATACCGATCGCCTCATCGACATCGGCGGCGACCTCGATCGCCGTGAACTGCGCTGCCAGCATCGATTTCAGCATCGCGCGGGTCAGCGGATTGCGATCGATGATGAGCAGGTCGCTCGGCACGGCGGCCCGCTCGTCGGGGCCGTCGTCGCGTTGGTCGATGCCGGGCAGCGGCAGATCGACGGTGAAGGTCGTGCCCTGTCCCACGACGCTGGTGACCGCAATCGATCCGCCCATGGCAGTAGCTAGACTGCGGCTGATCGTCAGCCCCAGGCCGGACCCCCCGAACCGCCGCGTGGTGCTCGAATCGGCCTGTCGGAAGGGATCGAAGATCGCCTCCACCTTGTCGGGCGCGATGCCGATACCGCTGTCGCTGATCGTGAACCTGCACGCCCCGCCCGCCGACCGGTCGACCGACAGCGCCACGTTCCCGTCGGGGGTGAACTTGATCGCGTTCGACAGCAGGTTGAAGAGGATCTGGCGCAGCCGCTGTTCGTCGCCCGTCACCAGCCCGGGGCAATCGTCGACGGTGAGGTCGAACGTCAGGCCTTTCGCTTGTGCCTGGCTCGACCACATGTCGCACGCCGCGACGATCATCCGCCGAAGGTCGAACGGTCGATCCTCAATCGTCAGATTGCCGCTTTCCATCTTGGCGACGTCGAGAATGTCGTCGACCAGCGCCTTCATCGCGGTGCCCGCATCCTGCACGATCGACAATCGATCGCGCGTCACCGCATCGAGCGATCGGTCGACGAGCATCACCTGCGTCATGCCGAGAATACCATTGAGCGGGGTGCGAATCTCGTGGCTCGTCGTCGCCAGGAATTCGGTCTTCGCCGCCAGCGCCTTGCCCAGCGCCTGGTTGGTGACCGCCAGTTCCTCGTTCGCGACCTGGACACGCGTCCGCGACCGGCGGCTGACCCGCAGTGCGTATAGCAGCATCGCGATCAGGATCATCGTCGCGCCGGATGCGCCCAGGAATATCCACCGCTGCGTCTGCGCGTTCTGCCGTTCGTAGGCCGCACTTTTCTGTGCGTCGTCGGCCTTGAGATTGGCGATTTTGAGCGCCTGATTGGCGAAATCGAACCGCGCGCTCATCAACGCCGCACCGGTCGACCGCGCCAGCGTCGTCGCATCATCGTCGAGCCGCTTCAACGCGCGCAGATGGGCCAGCGCCAGATCGTCCCGCCCGATCTTCTCATAGGTCAGAAAGGCGGTGCGATGGGCATCACGGTCGGCCAAGGTCGTCTTCGTCAGATCCGCACCGGCGAAGACCTGCCCGATCAGCTCGGCGGCCCCCTCGACATCGCCATGTTGATACGCCGCCTGCGCGAGCACGGCTGCCTGCTGTCGCTGGAATTCGGGCGGGGCGTCGGCACCGGCAGCCCTGACGCTATCGGCCATCGCCCGATCCGCACGGACAAGGTCCCCACTGGCGAGCGCCATCCGCGCGATATTGCGAAGGATCGTCGCCTCGAGGGACCGGCTCTTCATCTGGCGGGCGAGTTTCAGGGCGCTGTTGAAAGCCTGTTGTGCTTCTGCAATCTTGCCCAGTTCCTTGAGGGCATTCGCCCGGCCATTGTAGATCGAGCACGACAAGCCGCGGTCGACGTTGTAGACATCCAACGCCTGATCATAATAACGAAGCGCGGATGCCCAGTCATTGGCACCATAATATAGCATAGCGATCTGGATGAGGGACTTGGCCTGACTGCGCGTGTCTTTGCGCTTCAGAAAAACATCGTGGGCACGATGATAGCTATCCAGCGCCTGCCGGACGCTCCCGGTCGCGGTCGCATAGCCCCCCAGCGACAGAAGCAATTCGCCGTGCAGGGTCGATCCAGGATCGTAGCGCATGACAGTTCGCAAAGCGGACGCGATCGGCTTTTCAGCTTTATCCGGCTCGTCGATGCGTAGATATGCCTCCCCCGACAACCATTGCGTTGTTGCGATCATCAGCGCGCGTCGCTCGGATTCGTCGATCGTCTGGGCGATGGAAGCCGCCGCGCCCGCCGCCTTGATGGCTTTGCCTGGATCGGTTTGCATGTCCGCTCGCGATTCGGCGACGTAGCGGTCGAACGCTTGGTACGGCGTTACCTGTGCATGGAGCGACGAGGTCGCCAGCAACAGGACGAGACTTCCGAAAATGCACCTGGGGCCGTACCGCACGGCGCGTCAGGTCGCCAACTGCCGAAGGCCGAAAAAATTGGGCCGGGCTGATTTGACCGGGCGGTCTTCACTCAGGAATACGCACAGCGCATCGATCCCGATCGGGCGGCTGATCAGGAAACCTTGGATCATGTCGCAGCCCATCACCGACAGCAGCGCCATCGCGGCATGGGTTTCGACACCCTCGGCGACGACCTCCATTTCGAGCGCATGCGCAAGGTCGATCGTCGACCGGACGATCAGGGGATCGCGGTTCGAACTCGCCAGATGCGTCACGAACAGCTTGTCGATCTTGAGTTCGCGCGCGGGCAATTGCTTCAGATACGCCAGCGACGACAAGCCGGCGCCATAATCGTCGATCGCGATCACGATGCCGTAATCCGCAAACATCTGAAGATTGCCGATCGCGCTGTCCGGATCGTCGATCACCGATGTTTCGGTGATTTCAAACCCCAGCTTGGCATCATTTTCGCCGACGAGGTCGCACGCCGCGCGGACGAACCCTGCATCGCCCAGCAGATGGCCGGAGATGTTGATGAACAGCCGCAGGTCATGGCCCCTAGCCGCCAAAATCCGTTGATCGGCGATCGCGCGCTTGATCGTCCACAGTGTCATCGCACCGATCAGGCGCGATTGCTCAGCGGCAGCAATAAATTCTCCGGGCAAGATGACGCCCTGGGTCGGGTGATTCCAGCGGATCAATCCCTCGGCACTGGTGATGTCCTGGCGCCGGACGTTGAACTTGGGTTGATATTGGAGAAACAATTCATCCTGGTCGATCGCCCGACGCAACTCACGGACCAGGTTGAATGCATTGATCGCGGCGGGATCACCACGCGATCGACGATCGACCGTGTCGCTCGACCGGGCGGCCAACAGCGCCCGCTCGGTACGTTCCGCCAACAAGATGAAGTCCGCACCCTCGGCAGGCACCGCGGCGCTGCCCAGGATAATCACGATATCGTGCCATTCCCCGTCGATTTCGAACGGTTGGGCACAGGTTTCGGCCAGCACCGCCGCAACCGAATCGAGCACAGCCGCGGTGCTGCCATCGAAGAGAACCTCGACGTGCCGCCGACCCGCCACGATGATCCGCGCGTCAGGGAGCGATTCGCGAACCCGGTTCGCGACGTCGCCTGCGACCACGTCAGCACGGGGGCAGCCGACCTGGCGGCGCAGCGCATCGAAATTGGCGATTTCCAATATCACGCAACATTGCCAGTTCGGCAGATATGCCGACGTCTCGTCCGCGCGCGCCGGGCTGTAACCTAATGGTGACGACGTGGGCACGGCGGACATGGGATCGGTCTACGACGGATCACTGAACAGCCCGTTAAGATCGCATTTTCAGTGGGATGAACAAACCGTCACAATCGTTAACGCGTTTGCGACATGGTTAAGACTGCGTTAACGATAATGTGCATGCCCCCGGGTGTGCCAAAACAAGGGAGAACAACATGCTCGCGTTTTTGATCTCGCTCGTCTACGGCGAAGATATTCGCCCCTGGTAAGCACTTCGTCGGCTCGCCGTTGTCCACTTGCTGCACGAGCAGCTACGATAGTGTCGGGCCGACACTTACCGCTGTAGTTCCGCTTGCTCTGATATCGGCGTAAAGACGATGATCAGTAAATCGGCGAACGGAAGCATCTCCCTTCGTCAGTGCTCGCCATATCTATCGCGATTATCGTGGTCCGGCGACCTGCGGTGTCACCATCCCGCCAAGCTTCCCCTACCGGTACGTCTGGTCACGTGCTCGGCCCGGCCTAGGCATCGACCTTGTCCCGTGATGCCGTGACGGGCGATGGGTTCGAAAAAACCATCGAATCATCGACCGACCCGAATTTCAAACCCAGCACGTCGAGCGCATAATTCTGGTTCAGGCGCCATGGCTTCCGCGTGCCCTGCTTGGGCAATTGGCCGGCCGC